>Ga0315277_10007032_pt1 | contig 14617 bp, 10 predicted proteins | sample YL17G05_15_MG_FD_203695 | JGI IMG/M metagenome (GOLD analysis project Ga0315277, IMG submission 203695) | Sediment microbial communities from Yellowstone Lake, YNP, Wyoming, USA - YL17G05_15 | ecosystem: Environmental > Aquatic > Freshwater > Lake > Sediment | place: USA: Wyoming | collected... | reverse complement strand
TATGCCGACGGCGTTCTGAAATATATCGTGGCGGAGGATAAGTGGGTCAAGCTCGATATACCGCGGATAGAACAGCGAAAGTGGTATCTCAGCCAACATTCTACGCACGCCGCAATCGGCTCGAAGCTCTTTATCCTCGGCGGCTGGAGCAAGGTGACGAATACGCGAAGCGATAGGGCGGCGTACTTCGATATGGCGGCCGAGAAATTCGGCCAGGTTGCCCCGATGCCTAAGGGCCGATGCTGCGGCGCCGCGGGCGTCATAGACAACAAGCTCTACGTAGCCGGTGGATTCTGGCAATGGGTCGATGACGTTTGTGAATGTAAAGAGACCTGGGGATTCCCATTTCCCAAGGAATAGGCGGCCACTATGTGATTGTGCTTGACAGAAAAAGCCCGCAGTATGATGATTCTCAAGGCCGAACCCGCACCTTCGTGGGGTTCGGCGGCATCCTATTCATCGAGGAGATACGAAAATGATGGACTGTAATAAGGGCATCAAGAACAAGAATATGTCCCGCCGGGATTTTATGGGCGCTGCTGCCGCCGTAACCGCGTTCACGATTGTCCCGCGCCGCGTCTTGGGCGGGGTGGGAAATGCGCCGCCGAGCGAAAAGCTCAATATCGCCGGCATTGGGGTCGGCGGCCAAGGCGCATGGGACTTGGAGCAGCTCGAAAGCCAAAATATCGTCGCGCTCTGCGACGTTGACCAAAGCCATGCGGCCGGGACTTTTAAGCGATACCCCAACGCCAAGCAGTACCGCGACTTCCGTATAATGCTCGATAAGCAGAAGGATATCGACGCCGTTGTCGTGGCGACTCCCGACCACGTCCACGCCGTCGCTTCCATAACGGCCATCAAGATGGGCAAGCACGTCTATTGCGAAAAACCGTTGACGCACACCATCTTCGAGGCCCACAAGCTCGCCGAAGCCGCACGCGAGCACAAGGTCGCCACGCAGATGGGCATCCAGGGCCATTCCGGCGAGGGAATCCGCAGGCTCTGCGAATGGATATGGGATGGCGCTATCGGCCAGGTCCGCGAGGTCCACACCTGGACCGATAGGCCGAAAGGCTGGTGGCCACAGGGCGTCGCCCGTCCGCAAGACACGCCGCCGGTTCCCGCCACGCTCGACTGGGACCTCTGGCTCGGCCCCGCCCCGCAGCGCCCCTACCACCCCGCCTACTGCCCATTCAAATGGCGCGGATGGTGGGAATTCGGCACCGGACCGCTCGGCGATATGGGCATCCACAACTGCTCGCCTATCTTCTGGGCCTTGAAGCTGGGCTACCCGACGAGCGTCGAGATGGTTTCGCAGGAGGGCTGCAACGCCGAGACAGGCCCGACAAAATCTATTGTTCGTTACGAGTTCGCCGCGCGGGGCGATATGCCGCCCGTAACGTTAACGTGGTACGATGGCGGCAATGAGCCGCCTCGGCCAGAAGAGCTTGAAGAGGGCCGCAGGATGGGAGACAACGACGGCGGCAGCCTCCTCGTCGGCGACAAGGGAAAGATACTCGCCCCCGGTTGGTGTGCGGAAAGCCCGCGGATTATTCCCGAGGCCAAGATGAAAGAGTACAATCAGCCCCCCCAAACCATCCCCCGCTCGCCGGGCCACCACGCCGAATGGGTCGATGCCTGCAAAACCGGCAAGCCCACCACCGCCAATTTCGACTTCGCAAGCCGCCTGACTGAGGTTATGTTAGCGGGCAACATCGCCATCAGGACAGGACAGAAGCTGCTTTGGGACGGCCCGAACATGACTTGCACCAACGTCCCCCAAGCCAACCAATACGTGCGCTGCAGCTATAGAAAGGGATGGACGCTGTAGCAATCATCCCAAAAGCAGGCTTAGAGCGCCTCATGCTCTGTTGAAAACCTTGTAGGCTGTCATTTCGAGCGAGCCAAGACACGCAGCGAAGCGAACAGCCCGAGCTCCCTCGTCATTTCGATCGAAGTGAGCGAAGCGAACGTAGTGGAGAAATCTGTCAGAATAGATTCCTCGACTTCCCCCGCACCAATTGGGCTTGTTTGTGCCACACGAGCGGCATTTCCGACAGCCAGCGGCAACCTTAGCGGCAATTGGTGCGGGGTCCGGTCGGAATGACCAAACCCCCGAGCTTTTCAACAAAGCATTATAGGCTCCGAGTTATCCCTCGTGGCGTTGCTACGTTCTTTCTGATTAGGCTTGTGCTCTTGACGGAGTGCTTCTATGCGCTTATGATATTGCTCAAGCGGCGGGCTATGAGAAGAGCAGGCCAGGTGTTACGAGCGATAAATTCAATCCGGGTGACTTTATGAAGATGGAGATGCAGGGAACATTGCGGATGGAGCAGCGGCTCAAGCTCGCTCCGCACATGATCCAGTCGATGGAGATTCTCCAGCTTCCCATCCTCGCACTGCAGGAGAGAATTGAGCAGGAGCTTAACAGCAATCCGGTCCTGGAGCTGGTCGAGGCCCCGCCCGGCGAAGAGGGCGAAAGCGAAGACCAGCAGCCTGCGGACGAGGCAAGCGAAGATAACAGCGAGAAAGCCCTTGTCGTCGATACGGACAACAACAAGGCCGATGATTTCAAGCGGCTCGAAAGCATCAGCGACGACTTTCACGACTACAAAGATTATATGGATCAGGCCGGGCCATACCGCAGGCGGGCCGCGAGCGATGAGCCCGATAGAAAGCTCGAAGCCATTAAGAACACCGCCGCCCCGCCGCAGTCGCTGCACGACCACCTCGCCGAGCAGTGGCTGTTTGTGGAGGCCAAACCGGCCGTGAAGAAGGCCGGCAATACGATCATAGACTATATCGACCCAAGGGGATATTTGAGCGTCCGGCTCGAACAACTGCACAACAAGGACAAAAACGATTTTACGCTCGATGACCTCCAAGAGGCTTTGCCGCTTGTCCAACAATTGGAGCCGCCGGGCGTGGGGGCCAGAGACATCCGGGATTGCCTGCTGATCCAGATGGCGCAGAGCAGCGAGGATATGAGCTTCGAGGTTCGCCTCGTCACCGACCACATGGAAGACCTCCTCGAAAATCGGCTGCCTGAAATCGCCCGCAAGATGCACTGTAGCATTGAGGCCGTCAATCGCGCCGTGGAGCGTATGAGCCGGCTTGATACGTCGCCCGGCCTGCAAGTTGGGCCGGACCTCAATCATCCCGTCACCGCCGACGTAATCGTTGAAGAATCCGAAAAAGCAGGCGAGTACACCGTTCGCCTGGCCGATTCGTCTCTGCCGAGCCTGCGCGTCAGTGACTACTACTCGAAGATGGTCAAGGACGCCGGCGTCGCCGAGAAGACAAAGAAGTTCCTCCAGGACAACATCCGCTCGGCACAGTGGATTATCGACGCCATCGAGCAGAGGAAGAGCACGCTGCTGCGAGTGACCAGGGCCATTGTCAAATATCAGAAGGATTTTTTCGAGAAGGGCCAGTTATATCTTCAGCCTCTGCCGATGTCTAAGGTTGCCGACGAGGTCGGGGTGCACTTAGCAACGGTATCGCGTGCGGTCGCCGGGAAGTACATGCAGTGCGCAGCCGGGGTGCTGCCTTTGCGCAAGTTCTTTAGCGGCGGGATGGAGGATGCAGCCGGCCACGCCAGAAGCTGGGAGGCAATAAGGGCCAAGTTGCAGCAAATTATTGATGCCGAAGACAAGGCCAAACCCCTCAGCGACGACCAGATTCGCAAGAAACTGGCTGAGGCCGGCATCGAAAACCTCGCCAGGAGAACCGTCGCAAAATACCGCAAACTTATGAGCATCCCGTCGGCAAGGTTCAGAAAAAAGTTTTAGCACTGCACCACTTCTTGAATCCACCTCGCAAGCATAGTACTCCATAACATTTGATTTTGTGGCCCTCGTCATTGCGAGGAGGCCGAAGAGCCCGGCCCATAGGGCCCGACGTGGCAATCTTCTAACCCCGAAAGTGTCGAGCCTGTCTTGGCCATAAGAGCACGTTGGCAATCTCACACTTGCGTTTTGCGCTTTGCCGGCTACCAGCAGAACACTCCCTTTTGGCGGGGACCGCTGGTGCCTTGCCTGCTGTTGCCCCAAAGCGATAAACCCGCGAATTGGTGAACTGTTAATAACGCACCGCCATTAGCGGAATCAAGAAGATGGGGCCGGCTGCCTCGGTGGGTTATTCCGGGCGTGCCCTCCGAATCCAGAGAGCATCGGGCTTGGATTCCCGCCTGCGCGGGAATGACAAAAAGCGCCAAATTCTTTTTGGAGATGGCGGCGGGCTCGGATCAACGGCAAAGACACAGAAGGAAGTGCCCCCGACTGAAACGGGCCGGGCACTTCGGCCCAGCCCGCGTTTCATCCTGCTGGTAGCCAAAAGGCGATAAACGCATTTCCGGATTAGATAGAGTGCGTCATTGCAGGGCAAGCAGCACCTGGGTTATCGGCCTCAATGGGACGGTGTGTACCGGGCTATGCTGTTGCCTTAAGGCGACAAGGATAGATCTTGTGGTAGAGCATGGCATCGAAGAGCAGTTGCATACCCCTTGAATGTGTGGTATATAGGGAAGCTCACAGTTAAGAGTGTAAAGTGTAAAGTTGGTGATTGGCACTATGGAAACAAAGGAATTGAAGTCGGCTATAGTTGAGCTGTCGGCCCGGGTTGTTAAGATCCGGGACTGGCTTTGACTTGCCCGGCAAGAAATCTCAACTGCAGGAGCTCGAGGCCAAGATGTCTAAGGAGGGATTTTGGGATAATCCCGAGTCGGCTCAGGCGGTCGTCGCCCAGCTCAGCTCGTTGAAATCAATTGTCGGCCCGGTCGAAGAGATTCAGCGCGAGGTCAAAGACCTCGAAGAGCTTTTCGAGCTGGCCGGCGAATCCGATGAGGAGGAGGTTAAGGAGCTGGAGACCGACCTTGTTGAGCTGGTTGGTCGGTGCGATGAGATTGAAATGCAGAGGCTGCTTTCTCGACCGGAAGATACGAAGAACTGTTTCTTCAGTATCCACGCGGGGGCCGGCGGGACCGAGAGCTGCGATTGGGCGAGCATGCTTTTGCGGATGTACACGCGGCATTTTGAGGTGCACAAATACAAATTTGAGGAGCTTGATATCACCCCGGGCGAGGAGGCGGGCATTCGCTCGATCACGCTGCGGGTGAGCGGGCCTTATGCCTTCGGCAGGCTCTCATGCGAGGTAGGCGTGCATCGGCTCGTGCGGATAAGCCCGTTCGACGCCAACAAGCGCCGGCATACAAGCTTCGCGGCCGTCGATGTCACCCCGGAGTTCGACGAAGATATCGACATCGAAATAAACGATGACGATTTGCGGATAGATTACTATCGGGCCGGCGGGGCGGGCGGCCAGCACGTCAACAAGACCAGCTCGGCTGTCCGGATTACCCATCTGCCGACGGGAATCGTAGTCCAGTGCCAGAATGAGAGGAGTCAGCATAAGAACCGGGCACAGGCCATGAAGGTGCTCAAGTCGAAATTATATGTCCGCGAGCAGCAGAAAAGAGACGCCGCCGTTGCCAAACTCTACGGCGAAAAGGGCGAGATAGCCTGGGGCAACCAAATACGCAGCTATGTTCTGCAGCCTTACCAAATGGCTAAGGACCACAGGACCGATTATCAGGTCGGCAACGTCGAGGCCGTGCTCAACGGAGCTCTCGATGGATTCATTGAAAGCTACCTGCAGCATCGCGCCAAAACGCGGACGCAGGGCAATTGAGCCATATTAGGACAGGACAAAATGAAAGAGATTATCAATGTTGACTTGAAGGCGCGTACAATCGGGGCGGACGTTGTGGGGTGGAAGACCGATATGCTTGTCGTCGGGTGCTTCTCCGACCAGAAGCGAGCCGATGACCTGGTCAGGGAGCTGGATCGCAGGGTCGGGGGAGCTATTGACCGATTGAGGTTGTTGGGCGATTTCGAGGGCAAAGACGAATCCAGCGCGATTGTCTATGGCAACCGGAAAACAGGGGCCGGAAGGATTCTGCTGGTTGGTTTGGGCGAGAAGAAAAAGGCGACGCTGGATACCGTTCGTAAGGCGGCGGCCATTGCCGCCAAGAAGGCTGTGAAGCTCAAGGCCGGGAACGTGGGCCTTGCGCTGCATAGGGCGTTGGGCGGGCAGTTCGACCTGGAGGCCGTCGGCAGGGCTATCGCCGAGGGGGCTTACTTCGGCAGCTATCGGTATGATGAGTATGTTACCGGCGGCGAGAACGGTCGATTGAAGTCATTGAAGGTTACAGTTATTGATCCGGATTCGGTGAAGATAAAGAGGCTCGGCAAGGGCGTTGCCGACGGCGTTGTGCTGGGGGGGGCTCAGAGCTATGCCCGCACGTTGGCGAATCGGCCAGGCAATGTTATTAGTCCGGCTGCACTGGCAATGGAGGCCAAGAAACTGGCTCGAGGGCTGAAGAATGTTACTTGCACCGTTTTTGATGAGAGGCAGTTAAAAGCTAAGGGGATGGGCGGCATCCTTGCCGTTGGGTCGGGGTCGAAGAACGCCCCGAGGTTTATTGTCTTGAAATACAACGGCGGCCCTAAGGCGGCGGGAAAGCCAACGGTCGCGCTTGTTGGAAAGGCCATAACGTTCGATTCGGGCGGCCTTAGTATTAAACCGGCGTCGGACATGGACCAGATGAAGCTGGATAAGTCCGGCGGAATAGCGGTTCTGGCCACAATTCGGGCGATTGCGGAGTTGAAACTCCCCTTGAATGTCTATGCGATAATGCCGTCGGCGGAGAATATGCCGGGCGGGTCGAGCTATCGGCCCGGCGATATTGTCACAACGTACAGCGGCAAGACCGTCGAGGTACTCAATACCGACGCCGAGGGCAGGATGATACTCTGCGACGGATTGGCATGGGCGGTTAAGCAGAAGTGCGATATCATTATCGATATTGCCACGCTAACGGGGGCGTGTATGGTTGCGCTGGGCAACTACAAGGCCGGGCTGTTCGGCAACGACGATAAGCTCATAGAGCAGTTGCAGAAGGCGTCGGATGATTCCGGCGAAAAGGTCTGGCACATGCCCAGCGGAGATGAATATGCAAAGGAGATGAAAAGCAAAATTGCGGATTTGCGAAATATCGGCGGCAAGTGGGGAGGCGCCTGCACGGCTGCGGCCTTCCTCCGGCAGTTCGTCGGAGATACCGCCTGGGCGCACCTGGATATCGCTGGGATGGACATACTCACCAAGCCCACCGAATCGGCCGGCGAAGGCTCGACGGGCTTCGGAGTCCGCCTCCTCACGACATATCTGATAAACATGGCCGAGAGGCCCACAAAGCGATAAGCCCCCGCAGCCACTTGCGGTGACGCGATGAAAAACCGCCAGGCCGGCCCGCCAGTTCTGCGGCGCTGAACGGGCTCGCCTGAAAGTGAAATGTAATATGGACGAGCTGGATTATCGCATTCTTGATGCCCTGCAGAACGAATTTCCGCTTCGTGAGAGGCCTTATGAGGTCATTGCCGAAAGACTGAATATCTCCGCTGACGAGCTTTGGGAGAGGGTGCAAAGGCTTGTGGAAGAGGGCGTGATTCGCCGGATGGGGGCGAGCCTTGACTCGCGTAAGCTCGGCTACTCGAGCACTTTAGCGGCAATCAGCGTCCCCGCCGAGCGAGTGGACGAGGCGGCACAGGTCGTCGGGAAATACCCGGAGGTGACCCATAGCTATCTGCGAAACGACCAATTCAATATATGGTTCACCGTTATTGCGGGTAGTAGCGAGCGCATCGCCGCCATTCTGGAGGAGATTCGCTCCGCCCTGGCACTGGAGCAGGCAGCCGTCCTGAACCTCCCGGTGACAAGGCTCTTCAAGCTGGATGCACGCTTCAAGACGCCCGGCTGATCATAGATGCCGGAAGCGGCATTCGGCGTCATCAGGAAGCGGCGGGCGGCTGAGTGACGGGTGAACGGCTAAATTCCCTTTCTCCTGCGGTAGCGTCTGTAGTCAATCCCCAGGTCCTTGACCTTGTACCCCATAATTCGCGGAGTAGTCCTCAAATCGCGGGCTGCGGCGGCTACGTTCCCGTCGCACCGCTTCAGGGCATCGACGATAATATCCCGCTCGAATAGATTCACCCTTTCGCTGAGCGACCCGGTCCCGATGGTATCCGAGGCGTCGGATGTTTGCAGCGTCGGCGGCAGATGATGCCCGTGTATGACGCCGTCGGTGCTCAGCAGAATCGCTCTCTCGATGCAGTTCTCCAGCTCCCGGACGTTTCCGGGCCAGTGATACGCCACCATCATATTGATCGCCGGCGTGCTGATCCGCCGAACGTCTTTTCCCATCTTCCTGGCGTACTCCTCGACGAAGAAATCCGCCAAGAGCAGAATATCGTCCTTGCGCTCGCGTAAAGGAGGGAGAAAAATCTCGAACACATTTATTCGATAGTAAAGGTCCTGCCGAAAACGGCCCTCATCGACCGCCTTCTCCAGATTGCGATTCGTGGCGGCGACAATCCTCGCGTTCGTCTTCAGCACCTGGTTGCTGCCGACCCGCTCGAACTGACGCTCTTGCAGCACCCTCAGGAGCTTGACCTGCGTAACCGATGTAAAATCGCCTATCTCATCCAAGAACAGCGTTCCGCCATCGGCCTCTTCCAGCCGGCCTTTTCTGCTCTGTATCGCCCCCGTGAAAGCCCCCTTCTCGTGCCCGAAAAGCTCGCTCTCCAAGAGATTCTCATTCAGGGCTGCACAGTTCACCTTTATGAACGGCCCCTTGCTTCGCCGGCTGGAGTAGTGAATCGCGTGCGCAACCAGCTCCTTACCCGTGCCGGATTCTCCGCGAATGAGCACCGTCGTATCGCTGCCGGCAACCTGGTGAATCTGCTGATACACGTCGCGCATACTGCTCGAATTGCCGGTTATATTCTCAGGCCGGAATCTGTCCTGCAATTCATGGCGGAGCCTGATGTTTTCATCCTCGAGCTGCTGCTGTCGAATAGCAGCTTCCCGCCGCGCCTTAACATCATTCGCGATCATGCTCGCCACAATGCTTAGGACCCGCATATCCTCATCCAGCGATAACGATTCGTCGAAAAGCCGATCCATCGAAATCGTCCCAATCACGTCTTGTCCGATAGAAATCGGCACGCATATAAAGCTCGTCTCGCCTTCCGCGGTGCTCCTTCGCTCGAAGTGGTTGAGAAACGACGGCTCCTGCGACACCTTGGGCACGATTATAGCCTTGCCCGTCTGCATGACCTTGCCTGTCACTCCCTCTCCGATTCGATACCGCACCTTGCGGCTCTTCTCCTGCGAGATATTATGAGCCACTTCAATCTTAATCTCGGCGCCGTCGGGTCCCAACAGTGTCACCGTCCCCCTGTTCATACCCAAATCGTTATCGAGCGCATCCATCACCTCGGCAAGCGTCTGCCTCTGCCGCATGCCCGCCGCGAGTATCTGGCTGATCCTGTAAAGCGTCTTCAACTCCTGCACGTGACGCGCCGATCCTGCCGATCCGCCCGCCTTGCCGGGCCGCTGCTTCTCGTAGGAATTCTTTCTGACCATAACAAGCCAACTCCATCAAATCTTGCCAACTGACAGGTTTGAGATAGTCCCAGGATAATACTACATAATTGTCATATTGTCAACCAATCATTACACATCCGTACCTGCGACCTATCCGTTTTTCGGATGAATCCCTTTCTTGTGTTCTTCACATAGGGCTGATTTGTGATGGATGCAGATAAGATTGCAACAAAAATGTAGCTGCGAAAAGAAAACATACGAAAACGTAATTATTGCTTGCCTCCGGCGGCGGGGATGTCATGTTCGTAAGTCGTGCTGCAGTAGGTGGTTATGAAAATATCAACTGATATTCTGGAGGTTTGGCACGGCTGTTGCTAAGCCATTATGGGGTGCATATTGGTTCTTGATATGTACTCAGGCAGTGTTGGTGTTTTTTTTAGGTGCAGAAAATGATGGCAAGCAGGAAAAGTCCCTATGTACGCTTCGGAGTGGGCCTTCTCGTGGTGATGTTGGCCTTTTCGGGTAGCGTTTTTGCCGATGCCGGGGCGTCATTAAGTGCATCTCCTGCATTGTCAACGAGCGCAATTGCGCCGGAAATCGATTCCGGAGATACCTCGTGGGTGCTGATGTCCGCCGCACTTGTTATGCTGATGACCCCGGGTCTGGCATTTTTCTATGGGGGGCTTGTCAGACGTAAGAACATTCTGGGTGTTCTGATGCAATGCTTCATCATACTCGCCGCCCTTAGCATCCAATGGGTCCTGTTGGGATATAGTCTCTCTTTTGCCCCCGGCAATGGATTCTGGGGCGGATTTGCCTGGATCGGATTAAGGGGTGTCGGTCTTGAGCCGTACCCTGACTATTCTGCTACCATTCCACACCAGGCATTCATGATCTTCCAGGCAATGTTTGCGGTAATTACGCCGGCCCTGATTATAGGGGCATTTGCCGAACGAATGAAGTTCTCCGCGTTTCTCGTCTTCAGCTTGCTTTGGGCGACGTTCGTCTATGATCCGATCGCGCATTGGGTCTGGGGCGTCGGCGGCTGGCTGAGAAATCTCGGCGCATTGGATTTTGCCGGCGGAACGGTTGTACACATCAACGCCGGCATGGCAGCCCTGGTTACTGCCCTGGTGATTGGAAAGAGAAACTGCTATGAGAAATACGCGACTGCGCCTCACAACCTGCCTTTCTCCGTTTTGGGCGCGGCCTTGTTGTGGTTCGGCTGGTTCGGGTTCAATGCAGGAAGCGCTTTGAGCGCAAACGGCCTGGCCGCCAACGCGTTTGTCGTAACCAACACTTCCGCCGCGGCCGCCGCGCTAACCTGGGCCTTGCTGGACTGGAAATTCACCGGAAATCCGACCATGCTCGGCACCATTACCGGCGCGGTTGCCGGTCTGGTGGCCATCACCCCTGCGGCGGGCTTTGTCGGAGTTGGCGCCGCGATAATCATCGGAATCTCCGTTAGCGTCCTCTGCTTCATCGCCGTAACGGTTGTCAAGCACAAGCTCGGATACGATGATTCACTTGATGCCTTCGGAGTCCATGGAATTGGAGGCATCTGGGGCTCCATTGCAACAGGCCTGTTTGCCGCCAAGGCAATTAACCCCGCCGGAGCCGATGGACTGTTTGCGGGAAGTCCCAGGCAGCTCGCAATTCAGTTAATTGCAACCGTCGTCACAATCGTATATGCTTTCCTGGCAACGTACATTCTCTACATGATCGTGGACAAAACTATGGGGGTGAGGGTTGCCCGGAAAGAAGAATCTATGGGTCTTGACCTCACACAGCATAATGAGCGTGCCTACACTATGCTCGAATAATGCCCGAAAAGGAAGTCTCTTATGAAACTGATTATTGCAATAGTCCAGCCTCACAGGCTTGAACAAGTCAAAGAGGAGCTATACAAGGAGGAAGTGAACCTCATCACCGTCAGCGAAGTGCTTGGACACGGCAGGCAGAAGGGAGTCACCGAGGTTTACCGCGGAATGAAGGAAACCGGCAATCTCCTCCGAAAAATCCGCCTCGAAATTGCCGTGAACGACAATTTTGTCGAACCCACAATAAGAGCAATCACCAAAGGCGCCCAGACCGGCGAAATGGGTGACGGAAAAGTCTTCGTTCTGCCCCTCGATGAATGTGTAAGAATCAGAACATCCGAAAGGGGAAGTAACGCGATCGGCTGAGGGTATAATACGCCGGGCAACAGAAAATCTGCAACGTGCAGAGCTTGAGAAACAGAAATTTGATAAAAAGCAACTCAATGTCAATTTTGAAAGGGAACAAACAATGACTCCAAAAGATTTTTTTGAATTCGCGAAGAAGCACAGCGCCGAAATGGTGGACCTGAAGTTCGTGGACCTGCTGGGCACCTGGCAGCACTGCTCTTACCCTATTGAGACGTGGGACGAGAGCACCTTTGTCGATGGCGTCGGCTTCGACGGCTCATCCATCCGCGGCTGGCAGGGGATACACGTCTCCGATATGCTGGCCGTGCCCGATCCGGCCACGGGCGTCATCGACCCGTTCTTCAAAGAGCCGACCGTCAGTGTAATCGCAAACATCGTTGACCCCGTCACCAAGGAAGATTACACGCGCGACCCGCGGCACGTCGCTCGCAAGGGCGCCGCCTACTTGAAGAAGACCGGCATCGCCGACGTATGCTATATCGGCCCGGAGCCGGAGTTCTTCATCTTCGACGAAGTGCGGTATGAGCAGAATCAATATACCGGCATGTACAAGATCGATTCGGTCGAGGGCGCGTGGAATACCGCCCGCTTCGAAGAGCCGAATCTCGGCTACAAGCCCAGCTTCAAAGGCGGCTACTTCCCCGTCAGCCCGACGGATACCTATCACGACCTGCGCGGTGAGATGGTCAGCGAGATGCGCAAGGTTGGGATTGTCGTCGAGGCCCACCATCACGAGGTCGCCACCGCAGGCCAGTCCGAGATTGACATGCAGTTCGCAGACCTCTGCAAAATGGGCGACCAGTTCATGTGGTACAAGTACATCATCAAGAACGTGGCCAAACGCCACGGCAAAACCGTAACGCTTATGGCAAAGCCCATTTTTCAGGACAACGGCAGCGGAATGCACTCTCACTTCTCCCTGTGGAAGGGAGGTAAGCCGCTCTTCGCCGGCGATGGTTACGCCGGGCTAAGCGTTATCGGCTTATACTCCATCGGCGGCATCCTCAAACACGCCCCTGCGATCCTCGCCTTTGCCGCCCCGACAACGAATTCCTATCGTCGTCTGGTGCCCGGTTTTGAGGCCCCGGTCAACCTTGTGATGTCCAAGAGGAACCGCTCCGCCGGCGTGCGCATCCCGATGTATTCGGAGAAACCCAAGGCAAAACGCCTCGAGTTCCGATGCCCGGACCCGACCTGCAACGGATACTTGACTTGGACTGCTATGTTGATGGCGGCCATAGACGGAATTCAGAACAAGATCGATCCAGGCCAGCCGCTGGATCGCGATATCTACGAGATGACGCCGGAGGAGCTGACAAAGTATCCCAAGACGCCCGGCTCGCTCGCTGAGGCGCTTGATGCGCTTGAGAAGGACCACAACTTTCTCACGGCCAACAACGTATTCACCGACGATTTGATCGAGACCTGGATAAAGTGGAAACGGGAGAAGGAGATCGATGAGATCGCCCTTCGACCGCATCCACACGAGTTCCACCTGTACTACGACTGCTGATGCGACGCTCCGAAAGCGACAAGCAGCCGGTAGAAGTGGTTCCCTCCACACTTGCATTGTGTGGTTGAGATTTTCTGTGTAGGGCCTGCCCGCCTTGGGTCGGTTCGGCAAAAGCCGGCCTAAGGCTGGGCAGGTCTGTGTGCGCATAGTACCACGTTTCACAAATATTGCGACTGCGAGATTGCTTTCCGTCGCGGGCAAATCTGCCGCTCCGCTCACCGCGGCCCGCTCTGTTGAAAAGTCCAGGATAGGGGTCATTCCGAGCGGAGGCCCGATAGGGCCGAAGTCGAGGAATCTATTAAGAAACAGATTTCTCGACTCGCCTTCGGCTCGCTCGAAATGACAACCGACAAGGTTTCAACAGAGCAATCGCGACCCCTATTCGAGATCAAACAGCGCATTGTCCACCGGCTCGAACCACCCCAGATTCATCGCCGCCGAATCCACGCCATATACACTCGCCTCATGGAATTCGGCCATTTGTCTTTCTTCGACGTGCCCGCTCACCCAGCCGACGTTTGCCCGGCCCCTGTGCCGAAAATGAATAGACGGTGACATGTAGAACGCCGTGATGACCTTCCCGGCATAAACCGTATAAGGCGGCTCGGCGAACGAGTACTCAATATATGATTGGCCGTCGTTGGATATTGCGGTATCCGCAAACATCAGAGTCTGCGAGGGGCACGCCACTTCGGTGGTTCGCGTCGTCCGGGCGTATGCCGCTTTGAACGCCTCCGCGCCGTCAAGCCCGTCCTGCCACATTCGACTGCCGATGTAAGTCATATTATACCCATATCCTCCGCAGCCCTGCTCGAAACTCGTATCCCAGTCGTCGCTTCTGACGAAATTAACTCTCTCAGGGCACTCCTTGACTTCGCCGCCAGCCAGATAGCTCGCCAAAGGCCCTCTTCTTGGGTCGAACGGCTCGCCCAGACTCTCCCGCACTCCGTGCCAGCGATGCAGGCCTGCATTATCCCACATGTCACTTGCCGCAGGGACATAGAAGCCGTCGTATTCGCCGGCATAGCCGATATTGGCCAATAAGAGCTGGCGAAGGTTCGATTTGCAGACAAGCTCTCTGGCCCCGGATCTCGCCGACCCCAGCGCAGGCAGCAATATCGACATCAGCAGCGCAATAATCGCTATCACCACCAACAGCTCAACTAAAGTAAACGCTTTTTTGCTCTCAACAAACATCATTTGATACCGGCCCCGTCACTATCCAGCGTACGACACTTCTCAATTCAAAAAACAACAACAGTGTTAATCTGTGTAAACTTGTGCCTTAGGTATCCGTGTCTAATAAAGCGATGTTAATCCGTGCCCAAGATTCTCCAATTCTCAATGCCGAGCCATTGCCCGGCAAAGGCCGCGAGGTCTTTCCCATCGACAACGAGATCGCCGCCATCGGCCAAATCACATCTGGCAATCCAATTCGGTTGCCCGAATCGGCTGCCCCACGCTGAGGCAA
>Ga0315277_10007031_pt1 | contig 14617 bp, 8 predicted proteins | sample YL17G05_15_MG_FD_203695 | JGI IMG/M metagenome (GOLD analysis project Ga0315277, IMG submission 203695) | Sediment microbial communities from Yellowstone Lake, YNP, Wyoming, USA - YL17G05_15 | ecosystem: Environmental > Aquatic > Freshwater > Lake > Sediment | place: USA: Wyoming | collected... | reverse complement strand
TGATGGTAATAAACTGCTCTTTCTCCAGAGCAATTTCGTAAGCGATCTCTGGCTTGTCGACATCGTGAACAACCGTTCCCAACAGATCACGTTCACCGAAGATTTTAAGATGCATGCAAGGTTTTCTCCCGATGGTAAACGTATCGCCTTTACTTTTAGTAATGACAATTTGGCAACAGAGCACATAGATGTGATGGATCGTGATGGCAGTAACAGAAAGCAACTTTCACCTGAGGACGAAGTTGCCTCTTCTCCGAAGTGGTCTCCGAACGGCAGGTGGATCACGTACTGTTCAAGGAAAAAATTGGAACCGAGTGATTCAATACGAACATATCTCAGCGATCCATCCAACCCCAGCGCACCCAGATATATTGCTAACGGGTACGCATATTATTGGATCGACTCTACACGATTTCAAATACTTGTTAATGACACAGTCTTTGTGACTTCGGTCGATCGGGCGCCACTTACAAAGGTTTATGACGATTCCACATTTGCCTTCTTTACCGATGGGGGCAAGTACATAATATATCGTGATCTCCGGCAAGGGAAAGATCCCGAGCAGAGGTGGATAGTGGATGGAACGAGTACGCGGGACGTCCAGCGAAAGACCGCCCGGAAACTGTTCAAGGCCAACGCCAATTGGTTTATCACTATGGGGAACACGGCTTATTGGAGCACTGCCATTGGGGAGGTCTGGAGAATGGGCATTCCCAACGGAAAGCCGGAGAAGATACAGGCGGACCTTCATGGTGTGGATAACATCGAATACTTCGGTCCCAGCTGGGATGGGAAAGAGGTGATTATCGGGAAATGGCGGTATGTATCGAGCATGGTTATAATCGAAAATCTCTTTAAGTGATGGTATGATCGACCAAGTTACATCACGCAAAATAATGGTAGGGGCAACGTCTCGTCGCCCATTTGAAGTTGTAAATTCTGATAACATTCGTAGGGATTTGATTCATCAAATCCTAACAGGTCAATTATGATCAGCTATATCACATTACCCTCTCCCGAATCGGGAGAGGGATGTCATCCGCAGGATGACAGGGAGAGGGTTAACAAAGGGTAGAGTATGATTGGCCAAGTGATTTCACATTATAAGATTTTAGAAAAACTCGGTGAGGGCGGGATGGGCGTAGTGTACAAAGCCCGCGACACTAAGCTCGACCGTGACGTGGCGCTGAAGTTCCTGCCACGCGATCTCTCCCCCTCCGAAGAGGAACGCGCACGGTTCATTCACGAAGCCAAGGCTGCATCGGCGCTCGAGCATCCCAACATCTGTACGATCCATCATGTGGAAGAGACTCCTGATGGCCAAATGTACATCGTGATGGGATACTATGATGGAAAATCCATCAGCAAGATGGTGGAGAAGGGACGTCTGGATGTCGACAAAGCGGTCTCGATAGCCATTCAAATCGCTGAGGGATTACAGGCGGCGCATGAGAAGGGGATCGTGCACCGTGACATCAAGAGCAGCAACGTTATTGTTTCCGATAAGGGACAGGTGAGGATCCTCGACTTCGGTCTTGCACGGAGAAAGGGACTAAGCAAACTTACGAAGACCGGGACAACCATTGGCACTGCGATGTACATGTCCCCTGAACAGGCGCAAGGCGAATCGATCGATCAGAGGACGGATCTCTGGTCGCTGGGAGTGGTGCTGTACGAGATGGTGACGGGGAGATTGCCATTTAAGGGAGAACACGAGGCTGCGATCCTATATTCTGTTGTTAACGAACAACCACAACCGGTAGAAGCATCGGTATCCGATGCATCGCATGAATTGATTCATATCATTGGCCGCGCGCTGGAGAAGGATCCTGCCGAACGGTACAAATCAGCCGAAGATATGTTGATCGATTTGAGGAGGTTGAAGAAAGAAACATCAAGGACGGGATTTTCGCCGACAAGAGGAATAAAAAAGAAAATTCCATTCTTCAGGAATAAGATAATAATCGCCGCTTTAACAATTGTTCTTCTGACAATCGTGGGTTATTTCGTATTCATGAAGAAAGGTGTGGAAATCAATCCGGATTATTCATTGCACTGGCTGAACGTTCCGATGAACACCATCGGGACAGGGCTAGCGATCACTTCGGACGGGAAGTGGGTTGTTTATGGAGCGGAGGATGAGAATAAACGATGGGATCTTTGGGTTGCTAGTGTAAGCGGTGGAGAGCCACGGCAGGTGACACACGATTCCAGTGATCAGGCAATATTCCCGGACATATCACCCGATGGGACGAGCATTGTGTACAACCGGATTACTGGTAATATCTGCGATATTTGTGTCGTTCCTTTTAACGGAGGCATAAGTAAAAAGGTTGGCGTTGGGAATCAACCCCAATGGTCTCCGGATGGCAAACGGATAGGTTATGTCCTCGATCCAACTGAACTTGGCCCCAACCCATTTCAACCATCAGGAAGAATCACAAGCAAGAGTGGCAACGGTGAGTTCTGGACGATGGAACCTGATGGCTCCGGAAGTAAACTCGAATTCATGGATTCTGTTGCCGCAAAGAGCGGCTCTAGTGTCTATTTTGCCTGGTCACCTAACGGCCGGTCTGTCGCCTGGTCGCATCGGGCGATCAAAGAAGATCATGAATATTATGAGATCATCATCCATGATCTCATTTCCCATGGTGAGCAAGTTATTGTTTCAAAGGGATTGTCAATAACTGCTATCTGCTGGACTGCGACTAACCGGATCATTTTTCCGCTACGTGTGAGTGGAGAAAAGGGTCTTTGGATGGTACCGGCCGGCGGAGGAACACCAGTCCGTATCACCAGGGGCCTGGCATCTACAGGTTCCCCTCGATTATCGGTGAACGGAAAAACATTAATTTTTCTGCAGTATAAAAATATCGGGCATCTCTGGTTGACGAAGACCGATGGTTCGATAGAAAGAACTGAAGTGAAAGTAGGTGGTGAGCCCTATTTTCGGTGTCCCAGCATCTCACCCGATGGTAAATACATCACTGTGGTTATTCCTACCTTAGGGGGTAATTATGTTAACCAGGTATTTATCCTCAAACGTGATGGCACCGACATGCATCAGATATCAATCGGAGATGATGACCATTGGTGGCCGACATGGTCCCCTGACGGTAAAAAAATATTTTATTATGCCCGTGGATTCTCTGATCAGTATAAGTATTTCAGAGTTTATGTGGCCAACGTCCCTAGGATCGAGACTCCCCATTTTGTATCAATAGCAATAGGTGCATCGTGGAAGGATTCCGTAACATTAGAGATTCAAGATCCTAAAACAGAAAAAATGTCGCGGATATTCCTCGATAACAGACCTCCGCAGGAGTTTTCAAAAGATTCTATTTTTGCCTGGACTACCTTCGGTGGCAAATATGTGATATTCCATGATGAGCATCAAAGTGCTTCCAGTGGTCCCATGCGCTGGTGCAGGATTGAAGATTGGGATGGGATAGGTCCTAAGAATGCGAAGCAGATGCCGAAGGATATTAATTTTGTAAATATTTATGGATTCTATTACCTCAAGGGATCAGAGTTTTACCGCTTTATACTTCCCGATGAGAAGGTGGTTAAAATGAATGTAAAGATTCAGGATATTGAAATGCCTTGGGGCTTAATGTATATCACCCAAGACGGCAAGGAAATGGTTTATTCATCGGTGGAGGAAGTCAATAAGATTGGTGTGATCGAAAATCTGTTCAAATGAATCTATGGTAGGTCAGACCATATCGCACTATAAGATCCTAGAGAAGCTTGGTGAAGGCGGTATGGGCATTGTATACAAGGCCCATGATACCAAACTTGATCGTAACGTTGCACTCAAGTTCTTACCGCGTGATGTATCCCTATCGGAAGAAGAACGCACCCGTTTCAAACATGAAGCTAAAGCTGCATCTGCTTTAGATCACCCCAATATTTGCACTATTTATGAGGTCAATGAGACACCCGATGGTCAGATGTTTATTGCAATGGGGTACTATGAAGGAACATCCCTTAACAAGAGGATTCACAAGGGACGTCTTGATCTGGAGGAAGCTGTTGGTATTTCGATCCAGATTGCCGAAGGACTAGAGGCAGCTCATGAGAAAGGAATAGTTCACAGAGATATTAAGAGCGGGAATATAATTATCACCGAAAAAGGTCAGGTGAAGATCCTTGATTTCGGACTTGCACACAAAAGTGGATTATCGAGACTGACACGGACAGGCACAACAGTAGGTACCGCACCATACATGTCACCGGAACAGGCAAAAGGAGAAAAGGTAGATCAAAGGAGTGATCTCTGGTCTTTAGGAGTAGTATTGTACGAAATGGTAACGGGAAGACTGCCGTTCAGGGGAGAGCACGAGGCAGCGATATTGTACTCGGTTGTGAATGAAGAACCAAAGCCACTTGAAGTCAGTGTTTCAAATTCATCTCCTGAACTAATACACATCATCGGTCGTGCATTGGAAAAAGATGTTGCGGAGAGATATCAATCTGCGGCTGAGATGTTGGTGGATCTGAAGAGACTGAAGAAAGAGACATCGAGGACAGGATATCAACCCCTTTCCGGAAGAAAGAAAGGTTTTTCATCTCGTAAAAGCAAAATATTAATTCCAGTCGGTTTGTTAATTGTTATATTCATTGTAAGTTATTTATTCTTTTCGAAAAAAGGAATGGGGATCAATCCTAATTGGACACAGCATACGCTAGATATTCCCTTCACAGAAATCGGTCAGCCAGGGATATCCGGAGACGGAAACTGGATCGCTTTTACAGCCAGGGATCATAAGGGTACGATTGGCATTTATAGTATGAATACCACCCAGGGCGGACCGCGTCTTGTCGATATTATACCTAACCAAAGTTGGCTCCCTGTCGTGGATGTATCCGCTGATGGAGGTCTTTTATTCTATTCCAGTGTGGCTAACGAAGCTGCAAGCACACTTGATGGATATGTTATTTATTCGAATGGACCACCCTCCCGAAGGGTTTTTCAGGGGGGCCATTACAGCCGGTTGGTACCACCGGATGGACATCGGGTGGGCTATGTCCGTGCCGGTTGGCCAGAGTTTCTCTCCCCGTCTGGTAAAATGGAGTTGTGGAGTGTCGGGATCGATGGATCTGATCCTCGCCGTGAGTTCATCGATTCGGTGCACAGCCAAAATCCAGCAGCGAATATATCGTTTTCGTACTCACCTGATGGTGAAAGAGTTGCCTGGCTCACGTCATACCCTGAAGGATATGAGGAGATTTTTATCTACAACCTCGAGACAGGAGGAAAAAAGCAAATCACGCATGAGAAAAAGGACATTGATGAAGTCACTTGGATTCAGGAAGATAAGATCCTCTACACGACGAACAGGAATGGAATCTATAATATCTGGATGGTCTCTGCAGAAGGAGGGGAACCTGAGCAGATCACGAAAGGAAATGAACCAGTAATGGGTTTCAAGGCCTCTTCGAATGGGCAAAAGCTCATATATGGGGAAAATCGGCGGATTGCTGATCTCTGGATTGTAAATCTCACTGAAGGCAATCCACATCAGGTAACATTCACTCAGGAAAATCTGTACGCACCGGCATTGTCACCGGACGGGAAAGAGATTGCCTTTTTGGTTGCCACTCCTATAGATGGGAGCCCAGATATCAATGTTGGATATGGCCCCACCCACCTTTTTGTTATGGACAGAGATGGTAAAAATCGTAGACAACTCACCTCTGGTGATGAAGTTGTTTATAGTCCGGTGTGGTCTCCCGACAGCAGAAAGATCGCATATGGTACACGGAAGTTCGCAGAACCTGCTGATTCAATCCGAACTTATATAATTGAAATGGCACATCCTGAAGCGCCGAAGTACGTCGCACATGGTTTCCCTGATGAAGATGTTGGGTGGTTGGATTCAGCGAGAATTCATGTGAATGTGAACAATGCAATATATATTGCATCGACTGATGGTACACCACCAACAAAGGTGTATGACGATTCCACTTATGGATATCTTATTCAAGGGGGAAAGTACCTTGTGTTTCAAAATCGACACAAAGGAAAAGACTTGGGTGTTTGGATAACAGATGGAATGCAACCACGTGAAGTGCAGCGAAAAAATGCACGCTTGCTTCCCTGGAATTCTCATAATATGAAGCTATCAGGAGATGGTAAGACTCTGTATTCGATCAGAGGTGTGGGAGAAATATGGAGAATGGCTCTGCCGGACGGAAAAGAAGAACGCATCAAAGCGGAATTTCTCGGGGTGGAGCGTTTTCATGATTTTTATCCCAGTTGGGACGGAAAAGAGATCATTGTTGTTAAATCCCGGCAGGAATCTAAAATCGTTATGATTGAAAATCTGTTCAAGTGATTGTACAATCAAACAAATAATATCACACAAAATAATTCTAGGAGCAACATTTTACCACCAATTCATGGCCGTAGGGACAGGTCTAAGACCTGTCCCTACAAGGGTTTACCTAAGAATAATTATCGCCTTTCTATAAATTCCATTGGAAAATTTATGAACCATCGTCTACAAATCATCATCACTCTTATCATATTCTACCTAACAACCTCAATTGCCGGCCAGGTCATTTCAAAGGACACAGTCTGGCTTGGCTCCCTCGATCTTAAAAAAATGCATCAAGGATGGGGTGTGGCAAAAAAAGATTCTTCAGTTACGGGCCATTTATTGTCCATTGCAGGAACTGTATTCCCTCACGGCGTCGGTACTCATGCGCCTTCTTCACTATGGTTAGATCTGAAGGGAAAAATGGATCGCTTTCAATCTTATATCGGACTCGATGATTCATCGAAGAACGGTAGCGGGTCGGTCATTTTTAAAATCCTCGGTGATGGGAAAAAATTATATGAATCAAATATCATGCGCCTCAATGATAAACCGGTATTTGTGGATGCCGATATCAAGGATGTAAAAAAACTGGTTCTTCAAGTCGGTGATGCAGGAGATGGTATCGGATATGATCATGCCGACTGGGCAGAGGCGCGGTTCATCACTTCTGGCGGGCACCCTGTTGCGACTGACCGGCCAACTGAGGAAAAGATCATATTAACACCAAAGCCCTCCACGAAACCACGAATTAACGGTCCATCAATCTTCGGCGTACGCCCCGGTTCTCCATTTATGTATAAGATCCCTGCGACTGGTGGGAAACCCCTGACCTATACGGTCGAGAACCTGCCGGATGGGTTAAGCGTTGATCAATCATCCGGCATCATCAGCGGAGTGATCAGTGGTCGCGGCCGCTATCCGGTAACGTTTACAGTCTCAAATACAAAAGGAAAGGTGAGCCGGAATTTCACAATTGTCTGCGGTGACACACTTGCCCTTACACCTCACATGGGATGGAACAGCTGGTACGTCTGGGGAAATCATGTGACCGATAAACACATCCGCGATGCAACAGACGCAATGGTGAAATCGGGCCTCATCGATCATGGATACATGTATGTAAACATCGACGATTGCTGGGGTATCAGAGAAGATTCGAAAGATTCAACAAACCTTGGTCAGCCACGCGATGCACGAGGTATGGTTAATTCCAACAAACGATTTTCTGACATGAAAGCGCTCACGGATTATATCCATTCCAAAGGCTTGAAGGCTGGCATCTACACCTCGCCAGGAAAAACAACATGTGCTGGACATACCGGCGCCTACGGTTATGAAGAACTTGACGTACAACGCTTTGTCGAGTGGGGATTCGATTTCCTGAAATACGACTGGTGCTCTTACGGCAACCTTGCTAATGAATCATCTGTCGAGGAATTAAAACGTCCTTACGCGTTAATCAGCAGTATCATCAGTAAGCAGCCACGCGATATCGTATTGAACCTCTGTCAATACGGGATGGGAAAAGTGTGGCAATGGGGAAGGCAGGTCGGGGGTAACAGCTGGCGCACGGCTGGAGACCTCGGCGGTTCGTTTGAAGGAATCGGTAACGCTCTCTTCCGTGACGGATTCGATCTGTACGCGAATGAACATCTTGAGCAGTACGGCGGTCCTGGTGCGTGGAACGATCCTGATTATCTCCTGCTCGGCTATATCAGTAACTGGAACGGAGGCACCGCGCCGACGCCCCTCACTCCAAATGAACAATACTCGCACGTGTCCCTCTGGTGTCTTCTTGCGGCTCCTCTCATCTTCAGCGGCGATATGACGCGTCTCGACGACTTCACGCTGAATCTTCTTACGAACGATGAAATTCTTGATGTCGATCAGGACGCCCTCGGATTGCCCGGTTACCGTGTTTCAAAGGAGGGTGATAATGAAGTGTGGATGCGTAAGATGGAGGACGGTTCCATCGCAGTCGGATTGTTCAACAGGGGCGAATTTGGTGATACGGTTGTAGCGAGGTGGAAAGATCTCGGCGTGAAGGATCCGCAACGGGTCCGTGATCTCTGGCGGCAGAAGGAACTCGGAACATTCAACAATGAATTCAGTTCCAGTATCAGCCGCCACGGAGTCACAATGATCCGGCTGTGGCCCGAAAGCCGTTAGGATTGAGGTATAATAAAAACAAGTAAAACCTCCGACATTTATCTCAGCTTAAACATGTAAAATGTCGGAGGTTTAACAAACCTTCGACACTGGATGCTTGCAGCGCCCCTCGCTCAGGGCTCCGCCCCCATAATAGGGACGAGTCAAAGGAATAGTATTTTAAATAGGGCGCTATGTGCCTACCTGGTTTTAAATTCTCCACTCCCGCCCGTGGCGAGGGAATGAACCCCAGCTGATAAAGTTGGGATTTTATGTTTCTGGTATTACTGGTGTCTGGAGATTCACTTATACTCGCGCTATGCATAAAGGTCGTTTTTGTACTCGTGAGGGAATTAGGATAAGACTGGAATACGATGTATATTAAATATGTGAATCTGAGCCATTTCCCGTCAAACTCTCCTTTCATAACGTTTCACCAAGTGTCAATAATCCAGAATTATGAGGCTTAAAATGATCCAACTAGCCAATGTATGGAAATTTTATCAAGACAAGAGTGGTCAATGGCAATGGCGGAAGTTTATGGATAATAAAATCGTGGCTGTTTCTTTTGACAGTTTTCCTTCACGCAATAAGTGTATCTGGAATGCCGGGCAGAGGGGCTATGTTGCTTCCCCTAAAAAGGAACGTTCATTACCCTTTCCAACCTGATAGAATATCTTTTATAAAGTAAGCATACCTAATGAAAAAATGGGAGGAATTATCTATAATATTACTAGATCTTTGAGACGCGTGGAATTCGCCATTATCTATTTTATGGTAGTAATCCGTGGCTAATTCCACGTAGAATCCCTGTGTGTACCTGCGTATCCTCTCGACTCGTCCCATCCTAGCAAGGAAGGGACTTTTTTTGGGACTCGCTCGGGGCTCACGCCAATAATCTAGATGAGTCGCGGGTCGCCGATATGTTTACATATTAAAGAGTCGAGAGTACTCAGTCTGGATGGTTTCTTCCATCCAACGATAGAATTTATTGACATCCGAACCCATCTTACCGTCTTTTCGCCACCCTTCGAGACGTTTCTCCGCTTCTTCAAATATCCTGTCATCGAGAGGTTTAAGCTGCTGCAGAATTCCCGTACCGGCGGAGTTGATGAGAGCCGCTACGTTAATATAGCGCTCACCGTAACTGTGCTGAATAGGGAAAAGGCGTTCTTTCAAAATCATTGCCTCGTCGCATAAAGGAGCCACTCCGGCCGATGACACTTTAAGGAGAGCAGGGAATTCAGACGCGCCGCCTAACCACACCGGTGTGACGATCGACGTCAGCGGATGTCCGAGAATCGTCCATAATGCTGCGAAGTCCGTTAATTCTCCCGGCCGCACTCCCTGGATTACGACTGAAGCAGATGTGGAAAATCTTGGGATGAAATCTTCAAAAGCGGTGAAACGGGTATCGCCGGTCGTCGCGGTGCCGACCTCTGCGAGATCGACTTCAGTAAGTGAATGCTTCAAGCAGCGGCTGGCCTTTTGCAGGATAAAGCGAGGAGTGATATTTTGCGTTTCGTACGCTTCGTGGAATAAAGCTTCGGCTGTGGCAAACCGTATATGACCGGCTCCGCTTTTCGGATCTCCGGTAAATGAGAAATTTGTATGTACAAGATAACCAAACGGCGCGACGGTTGAGTCATTTACGTCGAGTTTCCTATAGGTGAAATTATTAACCTCATAGAATGCCGCGCCTCCCAGTCCATCGATCACTCCGAAGTTCGCCTCCACACCGAGCGGTTTCGGGAGCTGCTGCAGTAGTCTCTCGAAATCTTCCAATGTTTTACACTGCTGAAGGGCAAGCTTCATCAAAATACCTTCACGGTCTTTCAATTTAATTGTGTCTTTTAGGATCAGATTATAGGAGGCGGAGTTCATAATCGCGAAGCCGGACTTGTTACAACCGACCCAGACATTTTCGTAGAGTGAATCGTCGGAATCGATTAATCCGATAAAGGGATATTTCCCATCTGTGAAGTACATCAATGCATTTTGCAGATTATCGGTATCACGGTGCTTCCATAACAATGGCCGCCCATCCGGCGTACATTTACCCGATACAACAGCAATAGTACATCCGGTGGTTGGAATGTAATATATGAATATCGATAAAAGGAAAACGATGATAATCCGGTTGCATTTCATAAGTTACCTGTTATTTGTCAATAGATGGAATAATATTCACTAAACAAACCAAAAATTTTTATAAAATACAAGTCGAATAAAGTAAATCGGTTTTGCCCTATGTTATTCTCCCGTTCTCTGACAGTTGTACTGTGGGTGGTTTGATTTCCGATTCCTGTCTTTGAGTTAGGGAAGAAGTAATCGGAAATTGGATGATCTTGATTGAATAATGTTCGACAGTTCAACTGTAGAACAACGGGCGTTTCAAGTATCCTTTCCTAAGAGGGTAGGATGTCCTCAATATTGTCTGAACCGCCCGCCGAAGTGAAACGTAGGCGGGCGGTTCAGACGATTTGTCCATGTTACAAAGTCTCATGAAGAGCTCTTTGGTTGACCTCTATCGAAGACCTTTTTTGTTGTTTTCCTGTTGTTTTTCATTGTTTAATAGAATTGAATTTGAACAGGGAATTAACTAAAATACCGGTCGGTACACAGCTCAGGACGTGTTTTGTTGTTGATGACATAATAATTAAGTGAGGATTACATGTCACAGTTAATTGAAAAATTACTTTATCTTCTAGTATTGTGTCTGATACTACCGTTTGTTTCGTCTGCTCAGCCGGTGATCAGGTTATACGATGAACTTACGGAGTTGTATCCAGATTCTGTTTTTAAAGAAGGAATGAAGGAATATACGATCGACGCGGCGAGGGGAACGATTGTTGGTGTCCATATTCTTGTAACAGGAATAGATTCGGGGGCGGTGGCGCGATTCAGAGTGGTTCAGCGGAACAGACCGGTCGCCGAAATGCGCTGGTACCGTATGATCGATGTCCCCGTCGAGGAAAATACCGGTCTGGACAGCCGGACAGAAAAATACTCCGGGCAAAAAAATCCTTTCGTGATTCGGCGGGCACCTTTCAGGATTTTTGAGGCACTGGATCCTGTCAGATCTCCTATTGTAGCCGATAATGGGACGATCGCTCTGCGTGCTGAGATACCAATCTCCCCAAAGGCCGCGGTGAAGGAAAATAATTATACGATCATAATCGATATTGGTAATCATAGTGAAAATTTACATTGGATTGTGAATGTTCATAAGGCTGTCGTTCCTTCACTCAAACACTCCACGATCTCATATATTAACTGGCATAGTCTTGGGAATATATGTAATGATCATGAAGTGGAAATATGGACCGAACCATTCTGGAAGATGCTGTCTCAATATGCGAAGCTGATGGTGAAGGGGCGGCAGAACACATTCTGGCTTCTCTGGAACGACTTTTTTGATTTCGACAGCACTGGGCATATGACGGAGTTTCATCGGGAGAGACTTGAGCGCTATGTAAAAGTCTTCATGGATGAAGGTCTTCAAAAAATTCAGGGCTGTCCGTTCACTTTCCGTGAGAATTGGTCGACCGACGCAATGTATGTAATTCCGGCTCAGTACAAAATACCTGCAACCTCAGATGACGGATTGAAGCAGATCGAAAGAATGGCCGATAAGATCTATGCTGCGATAAAGGTAAATCATTGGCAGGAAAAATGGATACAGGGGATTTTCGACGAACCAACGGATGAATATGTTGACAGGTATAAAACCGTCGTCGAAGTTTTCCGCAAACATATGCAAGGTATTCCAATAATCGAAGCGACCATGACAACGAAACTGCCGGCTTACATCGATATCCTCTGTCCGCAGGTCCAGGAGTATCAGAAAGAGCAGGAATTTTATGAACAGCGCAAGGCGGCCAACGATAAAGTCTGGGTATATACATGTCTTGTGCCAGGGGGTCCGTGGCTGAACCGATTGCTTGATCAGGAACGCCTACGTCAGGTCTACTTCGGCTGGAGCTGCGCCCGCTACAATCTAAATGGATATCTCCATTGGGGATTGAACATGCATCGGGCGGGGCAGGATCCTTTTCAACAGAGCGCGATCCAACACTATGAGGGTGAAACAAATAATTTCCTGCCGGCAGGTGATACCCACATTATTTACCAGAGAAAAAATGGACCGATCTCAGGTCAGCGGTTCGAAGCGGTCAGAATTGGTATGGAGGATTTTGAATTGCTCGCGCAGCTGAAAGCGAAGGATACCGCATCGGGCATTTCGGTTATAACGCGGATATTTCGCGCATTCGATGACTATAGTAAAGATGTTGTTGAATACAGGAGAACAAAGCAGTTGTTGCTAGAATCACTCGACGAAAAGTGATCTGTCGATCGGAGTATCGGTATGGGTCTGATTTTATCTTTAATTGATACAACTGTATTTTCTTATACCGTAATCGTCTAGATCCCTTGCCACAGTCAAGTTTATTTCGTACTTTTTATAAAATGATACCGGTTATGGTATAGAAAACGAAGCAAAGAGTGTTGAGCCGTGAGTCGGTAAAATAATTAACTGATGTTACGCATCGTTAGCTTTTAATGAAAAATAGATGTTCATTAAAAACAATAGAACAAGGACGACGCTGATTATGATTGATTTTCATGGATTTTAATCTGTGAAAATCCGTTTTTTCCGTGTGATCAGTGTTCTATTTTCTTTTTTGCGTAACATCAGTAATTGACTACTTTTATTTTCAAACAAGAAACTATCTATGCTCAAAGAAATTCTAATTCAAAACTTACGCGTTGTATTTGTCGGAACGACCGTAACGGAAATATCAGACGAGCTCGGATTCTATTATTTGGGTCCGAAGAATCGGTTTTGGGAAATGCTTGAATATGCCGGCATCACACCAACATTAGTTATATCCCAATCGGACCGTAAGGCGTTGGTTGACGCGAAACATACTGGAGTGCTCAACGATCTGTATAAGCAATTCTTCTTCGAGAAGAAAGAATCAGCATTATTAAAACTTCGTGTCGGTTTAACCGACCTCAACCGACGACGGATCGTCAGCAACGACGACGATCCGGGAGCCGAACCCACAATTGACGATATACAAAAGTTTGTGAAAAAAGTTGAAAAGTACCGGCCGAAGGTTGTTGCATTTGTTATAAGCTTGGAAATCTTTGAGAAATGTTTTAAGCGGTTCTATCCATCGGTTACTCGGCAGAGGGGAAAGCAAGACTTCTTGATCGGTAATTCAGAAGTCTGGCTTCTCGGCAGTACCAGCGGACGGGTAAAAGATACCGACGCACTTGAGCAGGTGTTCGGAGACCTTGCAGATCGCCTCAGCTTTTTGGAGAAAGAGAGCAATTAAAGGGGAGCTGGAACATATTATGGCAAAAGAAAACTACTACTACTATGAAAACAGAACTTATCCGCAAACCAACCAAGTCGTTTTGACCTAACCCCATAAATCTGTTTAATTTGTATTTTGGGAAATAGGTCCAAATGGAGCGTACAATGATAGAAACATCCAGCTGAAACCATTATCTCAAAGCTGCTTGAGGCCGAAGTAGAGCAGTGTAAGGGGATTGATCACCGCCACAAGCAATTCTCCCTATTCAGATAAATCCATTGCATCTGAAAGCGGAATTGTTTATTTTCTAATCGATACACCTTTAAAAAGGAGAAAGAACATGAGCAAAAGTCAGAATAGTAAGAAGACATCCAAGAAAGAACCGGCAAAAACCATGAATGAAAAGAAAATCGCGAAGAGGATCAAGAAGGAAGCAAAAAAGAACCTGGGTCTCCAGCAGCTTACATGAGATAATGTTGGTAAACATTATTTATAAATATCCCACGCTTTTCACCATTGGTGCCACCGGCCGACGATTTGAGTAAATTGAAATCCCGGCCACAAATCGCGGAGCCACTCGACTCCTGACGCAGTCAAGCGGGCGGGCGCTACAAATATTCGTCTTTGCTCTTTCGGGGAGAGAGAAGTCATGAATGCGGAGGTTTTACTTGTTGCTATCTGCATACTTCTCATGGGTGTCCAGCTCGGGATATACGTCTTCTTTTGTAACTTCCCTCTATTATATATATATTTACCTTTGTTTGTTAAATATGCAAAGAGTGCTTGGTTGGTAGAATTTACTCTTCAAATAACCGA
>Ga0315277_10007030_pt1 | contig 14618 bp, 15 predicted proteins | sample YL17G05_15_MG_FD_203695 | JGI IMG/M metagenome (GOLD analysis project Ga0315277, IMG submission 203695) | Sediment microbial communities from Yellowstone Lake, YNP, Wyoming, USA - YL17G05_15 | ecosystem: Environmental > Aquatic > Freshwater > Lake > Sediment | place: USA: Wyoming | collected... | reverse complement strand
CGTTGCCACTCATTTTTTAAATTCCCCATACAGAACCCCAAAAACCACGTCCTTCTTTTCCCATTGCGGCTTTTTCTCGTTAACTGATGACAAATCTTCCGTTACTCAGACACACTCCTAGATTCTCCCAGGAGATAAAGTCCTCCCGACTGGCCGTTAACTGACAATAGAGAAGGTGGCCAGCGCGGAAACTATAGTTGTAGAGCAGGAGAGAGGACTCGAACCCGCGATAACCCCCTTGGAAGAACCGCCTTACGCACTATTCTAATTGCTTTGTCAAGCCCCCGGAGTACGAAGATTCCTAATCGTCGCCGTACGCCAGCCAGTATTTATCGGTGTCAGGTTCAATTATGTAAAAATTTTGGTCTATTCTCGCCATACATACGGCATGATAGTTATTCTGTGGGAGCCGTTTTCCATACCATTTGTAGTACTCTTCGCTGTGCAGTATTTGCACTGATAAATATTTTCCCTGGGCCATGGCGCGGTCACGGAGCTGCAGCGCAATATCTTCGCATCGGCCGTTAAGCTGCACTACGCCATCAGGGCCAGCTGCCAGTATTATATGTCTGTCGGTATCATCGGCGGCCAGAAACCGCTCCAGTTCTTCGGTACTTGTCCAGTCATCTAGCTCTACCGGTACCTCTTTTACCACTTCAACCTGTTGTACCTCCTCCACTGTTATCTTTGTTTCGACGGGGATTGCGCTGGTCAGAAAGCGGACACCGAAGTAGTTTGGAACCCTGATATAACAGTTTTGGGGGATATATACCGTATTATGAGCGGTTATTTTCTGATCGAGAGCATTCGCTGCTGCAAAACAGAGAAGCATACCCGCAACCAGCAATAAAACAATTATGATAATACGAAAGAAAAAACGCATTTCCCTTCAGGCCCATCTTATATTTGTAAGATTTGAGAATGTAAACCTGGTACTTCGATGAGGCGGAATACACGTAGTAACGTCAAGGGGATATGAGGATAAAATATCACCATACCCCCTCGACAAACTTGCGGCTAAGAGCGCCTGACGCGACTTATTACGAACCATCCTCCTATTACAATAACTCCGAACAGAATACCGCCCACCACATACCATAGTGTGGAGGTACCTGGCTCTACCGGTGCCGATGGTGTTGGTTCCGGGGTCGGCTCAGGTGCCGGCGTTGTTGATGTTGGTTCCGGTGTCGGTGGTGTTGGTTCCGGCGTCGGTGTCGGGGTCGGCTCCGGTGTCGGTGTCGGGGTCGGCTCCGGTGTCGGTGTCGGGGTCGGTTCCGGTGTCGGTGTCGGGGTCGGCTCCGGCGTCGGTGTCGGGGTCGGTGTCGGTGTCGGCCCCGGTGTCGGCCCCGGTGGGGCTGGCGCTGGCTGCTCTATGGTGACGTTGAGGTCAAGCCTGGTCTGCCCTCCTGGAACGAAGGCGGTAGTCTGCCCGGTTGAGACTCCGTTCACATAAAAAGTTAACGTGCTGCCAGGGTTCTTCCCCTGGACCACCAGCGGTGCTCCGACCCAGAGATCTTCGGCACCGTATTTGCCTGTCTGCTCGGTGATAACCGGGTTATACGCATCATATATTACACCCTCACCCACTGCTTTCACCTGGGTCCCAGCCGGCGCAGCCACCCCGTTGATGGCTAAGTGTCCGTAAAATAATTGCGGCACTGGTGGTAGAGTGCTGGCAGCCTGCACCGTGCCTGCGGAGAAGATAGCCAAGCAGACCGCGGCGAAGATAGTAAACAGGGTTTTCTTTCTCAATTTAGTCACCTCCTCTTTATTTATACTCTGGGGGCCCTCTGCGAGAGGACCCCCAGACATGGATTCCAAGTTACGGTTCTAACGGGGTTGATGTAAAGCCCACTAGGTCTCCTGGATTGAGCATATTTACCCAGTATGCCTTGCCTACCTCCATGGTAGGAGGTGTTACACCGTCACGCAGGTACACATTGTTGTCCCAATCGTTGGGTACGTTTATGGGGGGATTGATGACCAGCGTGTAACCGGTACTGTTGGGTACCTCGTAAACCGTTGTCAGGAATGATTTCGCGTCCTCGTCTTGCATTGACGCCAGCCCGATACAGTTAAGTCCAGCCACCAGGCTCTTTACTGGCGGAGCGGTCTGCGCCGGATTGGGCAGGATTTCCGCTATGCCAGCGGAACCCATGTAGACATAGAACCCCTCCAGCGGCTCCAGCGGAGTTTCCGGTAGACAATAGACCCACTGCTTCAGGGTAGAGTCATAGCAGAAAATGACATCGACATCCAGGCCGTTTACCGCTACGAACTCACCCCAGGTATCCATGCTCGGGTCCAGGGCTATCGGCGTTGAGAAGGTATTCCAGCCCTGTACCAGGTGGATGCTGAGGACCGAGCCATCCCCGTCTTGAGGTTCAACTGTCTGGCAGGTAGCCACGGCGGTATGATTGCCGTCCATGGTGATTACGATAGGATTAGCCTGCCAGGGTGTGCCGTCTACCTCCCAGCCGACGAACTCACATTGCACGCCTTCCACGGCTGTCAGGGTGACTTGTGTGTCAGCTTCGACGCTGAAGGTATTGGTGTTGCCGGCATCTACCGTGCCATACCCGTCAACGGTGATATCGCAGCAACCGGTGGAGGTTACCTCCAGGTCATAGGGCCCTTCCTGCTGGTCTCCTCCCCCATCCGTTGTTACGGCAAGGTCAAGATGCGTGATGTTTTCGTAGCCGATATATGAGTCATTGGGTTTGAAAAAGGTGTAGCTGGCAGCGAGGGCTCCGTCCACGTAAAAGTCAACGGTGTCTCCCTGGACGCCGCCCTCCTTGGCTCCGGTCTCCGGGTCATCCGGCGGGACCATGAATTCCTCCGCCCAGCCGTACTGGCCCGGTGCGGATACCTGTTGAACAAGCTGGCTTTCGAAGGTAACAGCGCCGATTTTGGCTTCTACCAGCGTCCCGTTCGGGGCAGGCGCCCCATCTATGGTCACCACGCCGAAGAACTTGTGTCCCGGCTGTAGCGCTCCCATGGCCGGGACAGCCGACGTGACCAGCAATCCGAGGGCCAGCAGGAGCCCTAAGGCTCCTGCCAGTTTCCTCAGGGTGCCGGGTCTACGTATTCTTGATAAACTATATTTCATTTTTGCACCCTCCTCGGATTTTATTTACTACCAGGCTCGTATGCCCGGCTGAGTGAAGAATACCCAGTAACCCTGGCCGGGATATACTAGGTCGTCGGCGCGGACGATGAAGTATACGTCGTTCGCGTTATCGTAGCCCAGGACCGCCGAAACATGGAGTTCATACAACCACTCGCCGCAGGGCATCGGTTCCTCACCGATTCTCGGGCCGATCAGGTTGTAGCCTATGCAGTCGACCGCATAGGTCGGTGGGACGCCACCACCGGCGGGGGGAGCTAGCACCGTAAGTACATCCGCGGCATTCATCAGGAACCAGTAGCCAGAACCGTCCCTCACCTCGGTCAGCGTACCGGGGATTCCGGGTCCGTACGTCGAGAATTCCTCATCGCACGGGTCGTAGGCGTACACTGCCTCCAGGTTATCCAGAATATCGACGAGCAAATCATCGGGGTCGCGATTATCGGACGGGATGTACCACGGCATGGAAACCAGGTTCCATCCGGGGCTGAGCTGCACATCCAAGTTGCCGTCGTCACCATTGCCGTCGCCATTGCCGTCATCTTCCACCTGCTTCACAGTGATGCTGTCAGGCTCGATGAAGCGTGACTGGATGGGCGCTCCGGGGGTACCGTCGAGCAGGAGGTCGCAGCAGGTTATCTGGAAGGTGCCGGGGTTGGGGGTTCCAATGATCTCGCTCGTGCAGATCTGCTTCACCTCGTAGCCGTACTCGTCGTAACCGGTTACGGTGATGGTGATAGTGCTATCGCAGACCTCTTTGCAGTGCAGCAGCCAGGTGACGGATTCAGACTCATTGACGTCATGGCCGATGAGGTTGCCGAGGTCCTTGGTGTAGCCGCCGTCCGGGTCACTGGCGCTGATGCGCACGCTGGTATCGGGGAACACGGATAGATGCGCCTGAACTCCCCAGGCATCCGCTTCGCCAACATTGGTGATCTTGGCGGTTATCGGGAACTCGGTGCTGGTGACGATGTCTTCAGAGGGATAATCAGTGAATTCCACCACCAGGTGGGCCGCCGGGTACTGCATGATGCATACATCATGCTCGCAGCAGTCCTTGGTGCCCATATCGTCTTCACCACTGACTTTAACCTCAAGTTCGGTCGGGCCGGCTTCAGTGCAGACCACGTCCCAGCTCACGATAGCGTATTGTCTCTTGGCGAGAACGCCAGGATTTTGCGGGTCAGGCCACTGTACGTCGGGGCCGGCCATGATTTCGATTTCACCGCCGTTCTTGTCGCTCAACTGTATCTCGTTCACGGTGAACGGGCGGTCGCCGGAGTTGAATAGCTTGGCGACTACCGAGAATTCCTGCCCGGTGGCGATGTAGGCTTCAGGCGAGCCAGGTTCGCAGCACAGGTCGTAGTCCTTCAGGTTGGGGGAGAGGATGTAGCAGCAGATGTGGCCGGGGTCAAACTGGTGAATGGTCTCGGTGGATGATGCGATGTCGATGAACGGCGGGCAGTCGTTCCAGACATTTACCTTGAAGGTGACATCACCGTCCTCGCAGCACCTCATCTGCCAGGTTGCCTCAGCGCACTCGCCGGGCTTAAGTTCCCCAACGCCAACGGGGTTACCTTGCCCGTCGGCAAGACTCATACCGCCTTGGCCCCACCAGCAGAGTTGTGCCTTCACATCAGACAGGGTTATGCCTTTGGTACTATTGTTGCATATCTTCACCTTGACGGCGAAGGAGTCGCCCTCGATGAAGCTGGTGCAGGTAAGCGGCTGGATAACTTGAACCCTCAGCGGAATCTGGTCAACGTAGACCACACAGCCCTTATAGATACATGTAATAGCCTCTCCATTATTTGCGTCGATTCCGCTCAGGCCGGTGACATTGAACTGTACCACACCTTCGCCGGTGCATCTGAACTCCCATACCGCCTTGGCCGCGCCGTGGCACTCAATGTCACCCAGTTGCTGGGTCAGAGACTGCCCCGGAAGAAGCGCCGCCGGACCGCTTACTGAGAGAGTGACACCCCACGTCCTCCGCCATAGCCTCGCCGAGGTTGGCTACGGGCACAACCACGGTGAAGTATTCGCCGGGGACGATGGCGCCGCCGCTAACGCGGGTGATGTGGGTCTCGCACTCGAAGGAGCCCATGCTCATGACACCCTCATATGCCTCGATAGAAGCAGTCAGGCAGGGCGGGTTCATCTGCTTGACTTTGACGGTGTCAGAATCTACCCATTGCCCTGGTACCAGCGCGGCGTATGCTTCTAGCATGTCCTGGCAAACCCACGTGCAATCACCGCCGCAGGAGCCCTCTCGCTGAACATCACACAGGCCGCTGCAGCAGCACTGCAGGTCCCAGACCAGGTCAACATAGCAGCAGTTCAGTACGCACGGGACTATTACCCGGTAGCAGCCATCGACCTGCTCGGCTGTAAGTGTATAGGGCTGCACACCGCTCTGCGGGTCAGGTATAACCTGGACCGTTGTGCTAGCTAATTTGACGCAGGGCGCTTTCGCCACGCACATGCCGGCAATGATGTTGGTAATCTGGTCAGGGGTGCAGTTGGTCAGCCGGTATTTCAGCTGAAATTCCTGGCCGACGCTTATCTCCTCATTGTCCGCAGGACCCATAATGGTTACCATTAGTGGCTCGACCTGCGCGACTGTTTTTGGAGAGGTCTGGCAGGCTATTTGCTTATTGAAGGTTGGGTCGTAGCCGGTTGCCTCGGCCCAGATTTGCGCCGGGCCCCCGCCATCGCAGCAGACCTGCCACTCGAACGTGTAACTGCCGCCTCCGCTCAGAACGGGGATACCCACCTCGGGACTACCGTTGATGTGGGCGTCGCCTTCGACATGAAGAGTGGCAACGACACACTCAATGGGAGTATAGGGGCAGGTATTAGTGACGGTGAACCTCACGGGGAAGCAGTTGTCGCAATTCACGCAGATTTTCTCCGGGAGCGTACCGAGTCTGCAGGCGAAGTTTGCCTCGCATATCTGGTGGACAACGCAGGTATCTTTTGCCTGGCAGTCATCGAACTCAGCTTCCACGTCGATTTTGACATCGCCGCCTCCATCGCAATGAAGCGTCCAGGCGACTTCCTCGGTGCATCCGGGTCGGATAGAGCCAATATTCCAGCAGGGATTGGGGTTGCTGGGCATCAGTGATGCCGGGCCGCTGATTTCGATTTCGGTATTAACGTCGCAGATTTCGTAATCGGTGACGTTCTTTACGAGGGCCTTAACGGCGAACACGGTGGAGGGCATAATCGGAGCCTCGGGACATTCGATTATGGACACCTCGAGCTTGTCGCACGGCCGCTCGATTTGCTTCACGGTGATTGCATCGCAGTCGCCCAGGATACCATCACCCCAGGCATTTACCGTGATATTGGCCGGGTCGTCGCCGGTGCACTGTAGTCTCCACCAGAAGTCTCTGACTTCCCAGCAGTTGTCCAGGTCGACGGGACCCTGCTTCTGAGAGCAGTCGACCAGGCAAGCATCGCCCTCAATGCATATTTCTGCAAAGACGTTATGCACATCCGCAGTTACCTCCGACGGTCTGGCAACGGTGGCGTTGACCCAGAAATAGTCGCCTTCGTTTATTGAAGCGCCGTTTTCGGGCATGACGATGTTCACCTGCAGTCTGCTACCTTGCGGGCAGTCACAGGGCTGGCATGGTGTACCGTCTTCGGCCAGGACTGCCGCCGGCGCCGTCATTGTAGCCAGAATAACGACAAAGAGCGCCGTGACTAACAGGTATGACCATTTTTGAAATTTGGTCTTTTTCATGTTTTAGAAATTTCCTCCTAATTTTAGAGTAGTTATAGGATACTTCTGTCAGATTATTTGATTCTTTGCTCTTATAGGCATCACCTCCTTCAAAAAATAGCGTATCAGGACATTATCAGTTCGCTAGCGTACATGTCAGTGCAAAAAAAATTAACCCTCTTCCCGCAAACCGGTGATGTCCCTGGCCCTTACCAGAGAGTTGAGTCTTATTGCTCTCTCGATAAGTTCATCAGTCGTGCTTACAAGGAATCTGGTAAACTCAGGGTTTTGCTGTAGCTCAGCGTCACCCATCTGCAAAAAAGCGCTAAATCTTTCCCCCTTCTCAGCCAGGTCATCATATGCTTCCCTGAGGAATGCCAGTAAATCTTCCGGGTAACTATTTTTACGTATTGTCTGTCTCATATGCGTACTCCCCGGATACGATACAATGTAGTTAATTTGGTGAACGGTACATCGCACTGGGTAGCGGTTTTTTGATACGCCGCGCTATATCGTCAAGCGTTTCCAACGGAAGGAAAATGGTGCACGTAGCCAGGTCAATGACGACCAATACATTTAGCCACAGATTGTATTTCATCTGTAGTTGCTCCTACGGCCTTGTGATGTCCCTATACGTACATTATATTTTTACGGCACCGTATTGTCAAGTGGGTAGCCTTGAATTCCCTGTCCCAGCGAACATTCTGTATTACGTGAAGGTACAAATTGAATGTAAAAAATGGATTGCCTATTGACAAAACCATCGACTTGGCTTCAGAATGAACGAGTGAGAACAAAAACAGTCCCTATACGTAAGTTACTGGCTAATTTGCTGCGTGAAAGAAATCTTCGGGCAAGTCATCTTGCAGCGGCAATCGGTGTAAGCCACGCGACAGTGGGCCGCTGGCTTAAGGGCGAAGATATTCCCACTGCTAGATCATGTTACCGATTGGCGGAATTTAGCGGTATTCCTATAGAAGATATATTACGCAGCGCCGGGCACATCCCGGAGCCCGCAATGGAACTATCATGCAAGCACAGCAAACCTTAAAACTTCTCGTATTTAATTCGGGATATATTAGCAGACCTAGGTTGATCCCCTAAACTGTTTCCTTTGTATCCAATGCGCTTTTTCCGGGGTTAAAAGTAATACATCAATCGGACCGCCTACGCTCTTTGGCCGGGCTTGAAATCTAATCGTATCAATTGTGGTCCTAACGGCATAGATGGCGAAATCAATGGCATCCTGCACAGACATAGCATCCCAAATAATCGGCATCTTTACCGGCGTCACCGTGGTACCGTCTCTACTGGCGATTTGAACGGGGCTCATGAGTGCGGCAATAATATCCACCTGTCCTCCCCAGGAACAACCGTTGACCACTTTGCTGCTGCTCTGGGCAACATTCAGGCGAGATATTTCGGTTTTTAACACCTGGCAGTTATAAACGTGAGGCACGCTGATACCGGACTCTTTTCTAAAACCCGCCACGTGGAAACTTATATTGACATCACGGAACCTGTCTTGAAAATACTTCATTAATTTTTCAGAGATAGCTTCGACATCCTGGTTCACAGGCGTGTTTTTCTCTTCAAATCTTCTGAGGTGAGATTCGAACGAAGCCCCACCAAGTACAGACTCGCCAAACACGCTTATACCGATGCCCCTTCTCTCCAGTAAGAAGGTCTTGTATACGAAATCTGAATTAATCGTCTCGACAGGGCGCTGCTCCTCACCGTTAGCACCATGCCTTCTGACGGTAATAAATTGCCGGCTGTCGGAAGCCATAACAATAGCTTCAGGGACATATACGGTGACGACGAATGACATTTCTAACTCCTCACCTTTCAGTCACGTATCTGGCTAACTGCCAGGCATTTTAGCCTCCTCAGCCGCCTGCTTTAGCAACTGTAAGCCTCAGGCTTTTCATTGTCTCACCATGCCGCCCATCCTTAACGGTTACCGAGATATCATATCTCCCGCAATCCTCTGGAGCCGTCCAGAAAGCCTGAGCGCCGTAGCCAAATATAGTACCGCTCGAAACTGCCCAGTAATATTCGAGTTCATCACCATCAACATCGCTGGCAACGCACTGAACGGTGCATTCCGTGCCGGGAGTTAAAGAGGAACGTGGCTGCGAAGTAAGCGATTCAATTTCCGGGTCATGGTTCGGGAGTATATTGACATTGATAACCATGGTAGCTGATTCTCCTTGCTGGTCAGTTACATTAACCCTAATGACAGAGACTTCTTTATCATATGGCAGCACCCAATTAACTGCCGGACCAGTACCGGACAAATCTCCATCTTCTGCCTCCCATTGATAAAGGAGTTCGTCCCCTTCCGGGTCATAAGCATGGCATGTTACGGTGGCTTGCTGCCCCTCACCCACTGACGATGGTTCAATAAGCAGGCTATCAATTACCGGCGGAAGTTCAGTGGAAACGCACACGAATATCTGATCAACAGTTTCGTTATTCTGGCCGTCCCGCACGGACACCATAATTGAATACATCCCCGGTTTATCCGGTGCCGTCCAGGTGGCTACTGAAGAGTGCGAAGATATGTCACCACCCGTTGCAGACCAGTCATAAATTAATTCGCCACCATTAGGATCAGACGCTTCACAGCTGACCTCAGTGGTGCTGGATACAATCACCCAGCTATTGTCCAGGCTAATCCGGTTAATCACGGGCGGCGAGTTGGAACAAGCGCCGACAACAAGAACTAATAAGACACTGATGGCAATAAATACGATTGCTAAAGTCACCCGTTTGATGGTCATATTAGTCCCTCCTCAAATGTTTTAGCTACAGTACAAATATTGTACGCATACGTACATTTTAATATAGCATACAGGTGTTTTTTTTGTCAATACTTTTTTAATTTTGGGAGTTAACCCTTGACATTATATCTTCATTTCATGTAATATACTTACATAAAGGAACAGTTAAAGTCCTCATAAGTTACAGGGAAGGGTGTTATGGACATAGTTGAATTTTTAAGGGATTTGATGCGCAGAAGAAAGAAACTTGCCAGCCAGCTCGCAGCTGATATTGGAGTGAGTCACGCCACGATGCATCGCTGGCTGACCGGGAAAGACGTGCCCAGTACTGGTTCCTGCCGACTTCTTGCGGAGTATTCGGGTGCACCCGTTCAGGAGGTACTGGCCAGCGCCGGCCATATAGCCCCACTAAACGAAAGTTCAGCGGCAATATGGCCTGAGTTCCGTGAATATGCTCAACAGAAGTACCCTGAAGAACTGGATGAAGACATAGTCACCATGATTGAAGACCTTATCGAGCGCCGGCGGCAGCTCCGGGTTACCAAACGGCGGCGGACGCCGAGGCGGAAACAATAACCACCTCAAATTGAGCCCATAACCGCTCACACCCATAAGGGCGCCAGTTCCAGCCAGACTGGTGCAAGACTTTTGTAATGTATTATCCGCAGTTTTCTCTGATGACCCGAGGCGGAAACAATTAACCCCCGAAATTAAGCCAATTATTACATTACCAATTGGCAAACCGGCTGGAACTAGTGGACTTATGGTAATGTAATAATTTTGTAATATTTTCCCCCTCTATTTTATGACTTTGTAATCAGGGATAAGCTACACTGGAGATAGCCAAATGGCTAAAGGGGATAACCAATAGTCTCATATCCAGCATCATTCGGTGTGGGGGTGCCGTATAAAAGTCCATGTCCAGGGGAGTACGCATATGAGACAGACAATAATAGTTGCCCGGAAGATTTACTGGCATTCCTCAGGGAAGCATATGATGACCTGGCTGAGAAGGGGGAAAGATTTAGCGCTTTTTTGCAGATGGGTGACGCCGAGCTTCAGCAAAACCCTGAGTTTACCAGATTCCTTGTAAGCACGACTGATGAACTTATCGAGAGGGCAATAAGACTCAACTCTCTGGTAAGGACAAGGAGGAAGGGTAGAATATGAGTGCAAAATCGCTTAGCTGGGAAGCTGAATTCTGGCACTATGTTAGTACCGGTGATAGTGTTAGCTGTCCTGTTTATCAAAGTTGCTCCATAAGACTCGAGAACCCAGCGCTATGCTCATGTCCAGTTTATAACCCTGTTCTTGATGGCCGACCAAAAAAGACGTTCTGTCGCTTAAGCAATGTAGACGCCGGCTGCCTGTGCAATAATTCAAACCTGTGCTTTCTGGAGAAACTCAGGCCCGGCAGAATCTTTGAGCTATTACAGCTGCTCTCAGAAAGCTGGCTAAAGATAGGTGAGGTTAAATCCCCGCCAGTCCCCGTGGAGTTGATTACCGTAGTGGACAGGTCCTGTCCTATTGAGATTCGTACCGTTCCTATGAAGGCTTATAGTGGTGCTATCTGGAAAACGGAAGAGAGTTGGGTAATTTATCTGAATTCCAATGATTGTATCACCAGACAAAGATTCACTCTCTTCCACGAGGCATTCCATATCCTGGCTCATTGCAAGGCGACGCCGGTTTTTAAGAAGCGCGGCAGTAACAAGGGAACGTTCAACGAATTGCTGGCGGACAACTTTGCTCTTCATATTTTGATGCCCAGAAAGTGGGTTGAGGAACGATGGGCGAAGTACAGAGACCCGGCTGTTCTGGCAGAGCAGTTTCAAGTGCCCGAAAATGTGGTTGTGGAAAGACTGGAAAGTTTGAACCTGGTTTGATACTCATCTCCCCGTGACCTGATTTAGAACTAGCCCATTATAAAGGCATATCAGGGCCATACCTGCCGTAATCCCGGACAGAAGCGACCGCCTATTAGTGCCGGCAAGATACATGCCGACCAGCGTCGCCAACATACCCTTGATGAAGACAGCTGTATTCCAGTCGCCAAGCCACCTATATAGTATGCCCAACTCTTCCGCGCCGGCCTGTATGGCCAGTCCGGAGACCACAACGTCCACGAAGTTGAATAGTAGCCATAAGGTACATAGCAGCATCATCGCGTACCCCCGGCAAACCCGTCTTAATAATCCTTTGTGTTTTAGGGCTACTTGAACAGATTCATGCTCAGGTATCGCTCGGCTCTGTCCGGGAAAACAGTGACCACTTTGTCATATTCCCGGGCGACTTTCTGCGCAATCAGCATATTTGCCCCCGAGCTTATTCCGGCAAGAACTCCATATTTCCGGAAGAGCAGTTTTGTCATTTCAATGGCCTCCTGGCTGCTTACGGTATAAATTTTATCAACCAGCTTCATATCCATCAGCTGGGGAATGAAACCGTCCCCGATTCCCTGAATCTTGTGCTGGCGAATCCTGAAGCTACTTCCACCGAACATCACGGCAGCCTCTTCAGGCTCTACGGCGATTACTTTTACATCAGGATTGACCCTTTTCATCACCTGAGATATACCCATCAGGGTTCCGCCGGTGCCGACACCGGCCACTACAGCATCAGCAGCGCCAATCTCCTTAACTATTTCCTCGCCCGTCTTCTCTTGAGCCTTTAAGTTATCAGGGTTGCTGAATTGTCTAGCCATAAAAACATGCGGTTGCGCGGCAATCTCTTCTGCTTTTTCGATGGCTTCTGTCAAACTGCCGCTTTTCGATGTGAGTACCAGTTCGGCACCCAATGACTTCATGATGAGACGCCTCTCCCGGCTCATGTTCTCCGGCATTACGATGATGACTCTGTAGCCTTTAGCGGCGCCGACCATCGCCAGGGATATACCGGTATTGCCGCTGCTAGCCTCAACAATGCTGTCGCCATTTTTCAACTCACCGCGTCTTTCAGCTCCTTCGATGATTGCCAGGGCTACTCTATCCTTGATGCTGCCTCCGGGGTTCAAGCTTTCCACCTTGGCGTACACATTGCCTAACTTCAGCAAGGGAGTATTGCCGATTGCGCTGAGCAGGCTATACCGCCCGTTGCTATTATCCGGGTAATCTATTCTGGTAAGAGAACTGATTGGAGTGCTAACCTTCAAATGTTTCCCTCCGGGTCCCTTGACCACGCCTAGGACGAGCTGCCCCGGCTAAACAGGTTTTTCGCTTCGGGGCTCCTGATGATTGTTAGCCAGGGCAAGTTTCAGTGCGCCTGTAATTTCGCGCAGGGACTTATCTCTAACCCCGGGTTCGTTTAGTGCTATGCAGGCAGCATACGTCAGCAAATCTGATGCATTAATATTGAGAGGTCTGGCTATTTTCGTAAGAAAATCTGCTGATGGAAACGCAAGGCCCCTTTCAACCCGACTCAGCTGTGATACGGACACCCCACAAACCCTGGATACCCCCATTTGCGTGAATCCTTCCATAATCCGCCGTTGCCTTATGATTTGAGCCATTACTCTGCTATTCGTCGTTGTCATATGTAGTTTCCTTTTTGGTCACATCATGCTTGGAGACGTTTTAGCGTATCTGGCTAGTTTTCTCCGGGAAATGCCATTAGGGTAACATTTACCCTGTAACCAGCGTTTCACAGTAATCCGGCTCACACCCATTTTGACTGCGAATTGCCCCGTTGTCTCCTGTCTTTGCTCAAGCATTCGTACTAAAAGGATAGTTGTATTGGACGGTATGAACATCTTATTACGCTTGGACAGATTAATTAGTCTGGCAGGTCTGCCACAGTCGCGGTGGTAAATCTTACCTTTGAACTGTTTCCAGTGTTTTGTATCAGTTAGCATGCCGTCCTCAAGAAAAAGAGTCTCTATTGCAAGGCACACCGGACACTGGAAAGTTAATTCAATTGATTGCACATAATCAGCAGTATGGTTTCTGATAGGTAACGATAATGTCCGCATACGCACATTCTATTATATTACTGCCTGGCTTGTCAATAGGCAATGCGTGAAAAACGTGTGCAGAATGTCCCTAAGCGTACATTTTATATCTGCGGACCGCCAACATTCATGAGGTACATGAGTTGGGAAACGATTAGTCCAGAATGAACAAATGGATTATTACATATCGTCTGGTTTGTCAACAGGCAATTTAGGAAAACACATGTGAAAAACGTGTATAAAAACGTCCGTAAGCGTACAGCTTATATCTGCAGACCGCTAAAATTCATGATGTACGTGAGTTTGGAAGACCGCGCTTCATTCCCTGTGCCTGCTAGCCAGCCAGCCGGTAAGAGACAGGTATTGGCTCTTCACCATTATGAGCGGCACCGCAGCTAACAGCATTAAAAAATCAATCGCCAGACTGGGACCAAGAAACAGCGGTATCATCGGGCCAAAGCAAGGGCAAACGTCAATTCCAAGTCCCCGTACCAGTGCGCTCAGTTTAGCGACCGTAAAGCTTACTGTCAGGAGGCCGCTTACCGCAGCACTAGCCCTGGTAAAAATTCCAAGCAATACCAGCAAACCCAGGACAATCTCGACATAGGGGAGGGCAGACGCATATGGCTTAACCAAGAATTGAGGCAATATCTGGTACTGCTCGGTCTCCCATATCAATGTGTCGACATATGGCAATTTGACTATCCCGGCGAACAAGAGCATCCCTCCCAGAATAACACGAGAAGCTACCAGAACATAGGGTTTTGATATTATTGACAGAAAAGGACGTCCCTGCGTAGTGTTCACAATTTTTTATCCGTTTTTCGCTGGCCGGTATCGAAAATTCATGACAGGTTATCCTACAAAGATTATAACCGATTTCTTTCCATAAAACTACGGGTAGTACTGCGAATGTTAGCAATCGATGATGGTTCTGAATGTGAGCCGCCGGTGACTCGAACACCCAACCGGCTGATTAAGAGATTACTGGCAGAAAAAAGACCAGTGTAGATTACCGCTTAGGGGCAA
>Ga0315277_10007029_pt1 | contig 14618 bp, 7 predicted proteins | sample YL17G05_15_MG_FD_203695 | JGI IMG/M metagenome (GOLD analysis project Ga0315277, IMG submission 203695) | Sediment microbial communities from Yellowstone Lake, YNP, Wyoming, USA - YL17G05_15 | ecosystem: Environmental > Aquatic > Freshwater > Lake > Sediment | place: USA: Wyoming | collected... | reverse complement strand
CTGTTCGCGCCGTTCTTCGCCGGGGCGGCGGGGCCGGGACACTGCTGGCATTGGGATGGCTACGTGGCCAGAAACGATCTTTGGCGCCATTTCGGGCGATTCGCTCAGGCTGTGAAGGACATCGACCCGCCCGCCGAGCAATTTCGGCCCATCCGCATCGAGCATCCCCGGCTGCGGATTTACGCCTTGTCGGGCCGGCACACGCTCCTCGCCTGGTGCCGTGACATGGAGAACACGTGGAGGACCGAGTTGGCCGAGGGCAAGCCCCCTGAGGACTTGAAGGGCCAGTCGATTACTTTGCCTCAGGGGATCGCGCCGGCGCCGGTCGCGCACGTTCATTTCTACGACCCATGGACCAACACATGGTCCGAAGGCAAGGTCCAGGACGGCAAGCTGCCGCTGCCCGCGTTCAGCCGATCCATCGTTTTCCGCATCGAGCGATAAGCACCGGCCGGCGCGGCATGCATTTGTACAGACGCAAAATCTCGCGTCCCCACGTATCCATAGAGGTTTGTTGACTCTCAGGTTCTGAGACGGTTTCTTCCCATATCGGGTGCCATGCTTGGGACCCCTTACGCTTGCGTAAGCACGTCTTGTCTATCGGATCGAGCATGTCTACGTGAGCGTAGACATGGCACCCAGGCAGTTGGTTTCTTAAGAGCCTCTAACACAATGAGTCTGGCACGGCATGCACTCGCCGCCCTCGCAAACGCGGACCCGCCCGACGCGACTCTGTCATTCCTGCGCAGGGGTGACAGGCCTGTGCCTGTGGAGGCAACGACGGCAGCGCCTGACCATGGGCCTATTCTGTTAGAGGTTCTTAAGGAGGAACTTGGTTTTGCGCGGCGGGGCGGTTATCATACCGTGCGGTGTGACAGTTCAGGGTCAAGGCAACCGGAGCACGGCACATACGGGAGGTCGATATGAGAACGCGTAGAAAGACCGGCAGCAGCTCGATTGAATCCACGTGTCAGCTTTCGCGGCGGGAGTTCCTGGGGACGTGCACCGCGTGTGCCGCGGGATGGGCGGCGGCATCCGTATTTGCCGCGACGCCCGCCCTGGGGCAGACGATGCCGGAGTGTCCCAAGGCCAGAGTGAGACTGGTCTTCTCGCATATCCCGCCGGGACAGCCGACGTGGCCGAACATCGGGTACGACTATGAGCACCGCAAGAAAGAGCTGACGCAGAAGCTGGAAAAGGCGTGCCCGGACGTCGAGTTTCTGCCCGTGACGGTGCGTGATGCCGAGACGGCCAAAAAGCTCTTCGAGCCGGACAAAGACGTGGACGGCTATCTGTGCTGCACGGTGGGCATCTGGACCGGGGTGCCGCAGGCGGTGGCCGCCCTGGGCCGGCCGACGATCTTCGTGGATGACCTGTACGGCGGCTCGGGCGAGTTCCTGGTCGCGTATGCGGCGGCCCGGCGGAACGGCTGGAAAGTGGCGGGGGTCTCTTCGAACAACTTCGATGACGTGGTGGCGGCCGCCAAGTGCTTCTCGTGCCTGAAGAAGCTGCGCTACTCCAACATCCTGCGGATCGGCACCGGCTTCGGCTGCTCGCCGGAGGGGGTCGAGAAGGTCTTCGGGACAAAGACGGTGTACAAGGAGCACAGTGACCTGAACAAATACTATGAGAAGGCGGACACGGCGGAGGCCCGCAAGTGGGCCGAGCGCTGGATCGGACAAGCCGAGGAAGTGGTCGAGCCGTCACGAGAGGAAGTCATCAAGTCGGGCGCGATGTACCTTGCCATCCGGGAGATGATGAATGAACACAAGGCGCAGGCGGTGACCATCAACTGCCTGGGCGGGTTCTATGGTGGTCTGATCACGGCCTATCCGTGCCTGGGCTTTTTCCAGCTCAACAACGATGGCTACGTCGGGGCGTGTGAATCCGACCTGAAATCGACCATCACGATGCTGCTGATGGGCTATCTGACGGGCCGGCCGGGCTTCATCTCCGATCCGGTCATCGACACGTCCAAAAATCAAATCATCTATGCACACTGCGTGGCGCCGAGCAAGGTCTTTGGACCGGACGGCAAGAGCAATCCGTACCACATTCGCAGTCACTCGGAGGACCGCAAGGGAGCGGCCGTGCGGTCCCTTATGCCGCTGGGCGAGATGACTACGACACTGGAATTCGACCCGGACAAGAAGCAGGTCCTCATGCACCGGGCGAAAACCGTGGAAAACATCGATGAGGACAAGGCCTGTCGGACGAAGCTCGCGGCCGAGCCCGTGGGCGATATCAACAAGCTGTTCAACTATTGGGACACCTGGGGCTGGCACCGCGTGACCTTCTACGGCGATCTGAAGCGCCCCGTCGAGCACATCGCGGCCCTGCTCGGCTTCGAGGTTATCCAGGAGGCATAGGAAAGCTTTCGCCCCGGACGTGTGGCTTGTCGATGTTGGGCGCCATGCTTACGCTCGCGTAAGCATGTTTCCGGTCCAGCGTGTCCATGCAAGGGTATGATCTCTGATTATCAGCCGAAGAGGTCCTTGCGGCGCCGCAGCTCGGCCAAGACCTCCTCGGGCGGCGCACCGGGCATGCCCAGTGCGGCCTTTATTCGTGGACCGTCCGCCAGCAGGAAGAGGTTGGCCGCTTTCTCCTGCGCGATCGTGGACGGGACCGTGGGCCGGCCATATTCGACGAGCTTTTGCACCTCGGCGAGGCGCTCCCGGAGGCGCCGGTTGTCCGGGTCGATTGTCACGGCAAATTCATAGTTTTCAAGTGTGTAGTCGTGCCCGCAATAGACGAGGGTATCGGGGGGCAGGGCGGCCAGCTTCCGGAGCGACTGCCACATGGTGGCCGCGTCGCATTCGAGGAGCCGACCGCAGCCGCCGATGAAAAGTGTATCACCCGTGTACACAATCCCGCGCTGCTCGTTGTCGGCAGGAACGTAATAGCAGACGGATGTGCGTGTGTGCCCCGGCGTGGCGATCACATGGATTCGGGTTCCGTCGAAGGTCAGGACGTCGCCGTCCGCTACGGTACGATCGGTCGCGGGCATCAGTCTGCGATCGACCCCAATCACCTCGCAGTGGGTTTTCGAGCGGAGATCCGCCGCGCCGCCGACATGGTCCCAATGATGGTGGGTCGCCAGGACGGCAACCAGAGCGAGATTGCGCTCCTGCATCGTGCCAAGCACCGCGGATGCGTCGCCCGGGTCCACGGCCAGCGCGCGACCATTGCCGCAGGGATGCAGGTAGATGAAGTTGTCACCCAGAGCCGGGAGCGTAATCACTGTCGTCACGATATGGGTCCCTCACCGACCGCTTCGATGACTTTCTTCGCCTCGTCCGCACCCATGATCCATTCGAGCCTCTCCCGCGTCCAGTCTGCCTCATCGTCAAAGCCGGCTTTTCGATAGAACCGATAGAGGGCGGCATAGCGCCGGGCCACATCGAACCCGATGCTGTGGTGGAGCTTGCGCAGGTCCACGGGGCACTCGTGCATCGGTCGGGCATCGCTCTCGGCCAGGTGGTTCGAGCCGTTGAGCACGCAGCGGAAGTAGATGCAGTGCAGCAGGCCGAACATATGGCCTGTCTCGTGGACCAGGACCTTGCCGCTTCGTCGCAGGAGGATCTTGTCGTAGTCCTTGCCCCGCGGCTCGCCATAGAATGCCGGGTCGTACCGTGCAAAGCTGTACACGCCGACCCGCTCGCGCAGACTCGCCTGCCCGAACACGAAATTCCACGACGGCTCCGGATACAGGTCCTCCATCGTGATCCCGAGGAGGCAAAAGGCATCGTTCGGGACCATTTTGCCCAATCTCTCCAGGATATCCGTCGTGAGGAGCTGGCGGTTGGCCGTTATCGGATTACGGCGCGTGGTGATGTTCTGCCCGCTCAGACTCAGCGGCGGCAGCACCCGAACTTCCATCGCAAAATACCCGGCGGCGTATTCCCGGAGCATATCGACGGGCGGTGCTTCGCCTTTCGGGAATTCCCCCAGCGGCTGCAGGTAGATGATGCTCCTTTTCTGGTCCGGCCGGTTCGGTCCCGATTGCACAAACTGCGCGAAGGTCTGACCCGCCTCCGGATGTGCCGCCAGCCAGTCATGCGGCCCGGGCACCGGCAGCGGCTCGAAATCATCCGCCGGGTCCAGCGCCTTTTTCAGAACCTGTGGCAGACCCTCCGCAGACCCGATCGCCTGCCGCCTTTGCTTTTCACCTGGTGTCTCGAAACCCATAACACTCACCACCCCAAGCAGCACCGCAGCCGTGGCGAGCCAACCCATTCGGACCCTGTTCTCTCGCAATCTGCCCATTATTCTTAGAACCTACCAGCCGCATCCTCGCGCGTCAAGCAGAGATGCAGGATCTGGCGTCGCGATGACTCTGGACATTGTGCAGTCGGGCTCCACAAAAGCCGACGCCCGACATGTGGTCGGGCGTCGCTCGTCTGGGAGGACGTTCGCACGAATGTCCTCATTGCTGCATAGGCCCCTGACGAAGGGGATCAAAGGCCGGGCAGGCTTCGGGTCCGCGGTCAGAAGCCGTAAATCATTCTCAGTTGTTCGTTCGTAGGCATCCCGGCGTAGTACTCGCCGCGGGGGCCGATGTACCAGCGACCCTCGCGCGTAAGCTTCACGGACGTCTTGGAGCCGTTCTCGACAATCACGGGCGGCACGACTGCCGGACGGTGCACGATGACGGTCTCGACTCTCTGCTCGGGCGGGCACCCGATACGGACGAACCGCTCGCGCCACGGACGAGTGACCACCACCTCTCGGTGCACCACCGGAGGACGGCGATGCTCCACGACCGGCCCGCCGATCCAGACGCCCCAACCGTGGGACCCGATGACCACCCCGGCGGAAGGGCCGCGGACCTCGCTCGCCTGCGCACGCGCTCCGAGCCCGAGGGACAATACCAGAATCCCCGCCACACTCGCCAGTAATAGTCTTTGCCGTTTCATGGTCGTATCCTTTCCGTGATCCAATCGACGTCAACCACAGTCTCGGGCACCCCAACATCACGGCAGCTTCAATGGCCTGCTCGTCCGACCGGCCCCGGCCCATCTGCACCGGTCCATTGTTCTTACCCTTCACCTAATAAAGGCCGCCGGTAACGTTTTGGGAGTGCGCAAAGCCTGGTGTGGGAGTGTGCGTGCCCGGCCGCGGGCGCCGCAATGGAGTGGGGGAAAGAACCGGGGCCTGCGTCGGAAGGACACAGGCCCCGCATTCGTGCTGCGTGCGACGGATGCATCAACGAGTCAACCGGCCATCGTGCATTCGCCGCGTCTGACTGCTTCACAGGCTACTGGCCGGAGGCAGTCTTGATCACGCGGATGTCATCGATGTAGATCAGACCGGCGCCATCTTGAGCCGGACTATTGCGATTGCCTACACCGATGGTCATCTTCTTGACCTTGCTCAGGCTCACGCCGGCCGAGGTGAACTCACTGAGCGGGATGCTCCACGGCGTCCATTCCGTGACGTTCACCGCCAGCGGATCGGAATTCGTGACGGTCTTGGATTTGCCGGCACTGTCCTCGACCACGACGTACAGAGGCTGCGGGCTGTTGCCCGGGTGGTCCACACCGACCTCGGCCATCTGCCAGGAGCCGGTGCCGTTGGTGGCCGCCACGCCGGAGAACTTCGACGTGGTCACCAGAGCGGCATCATGGCTGGTCAGGCACAGGCCGATGTAGATGCTGCCCGACATCAGAACGTTCGTCGAGGTGACCGTGCCGTCCGTGTTCTTCATGTCGGTCCAAGTCTTGCCGTCGGCCGAGTACTGGGCCGTAAAGGCGTCGCCCGTGCGGGTGAGCTTGACCCACACCGGAATCTGCACACTGGCCTGCTGGACCTGGCCGCAGTTGGTGTCGCTGGCGATCTGCCGCCAGCCGAAGGACACACCCTGTCCCGGCGTCGCCACCATGTAGGCCATCTTGGAGCCCGGATCGAGGCTCTCGCGGATCATGACACCCGCCTTCGCCCAACCGTTGGTGTTGCCGAGGCTCTCCACTTTGGCCACGATGGAGCCGTTGCCGCTCAGACGCTTACAGGCAAAGCGGAACTCATCGGCGGCGTTCCAGATATCCGCGCCGGAGGCACTCATCAGGAACGTGCCCGGAGGATTCTCCACGTAGGCGACCGGATTGCCCCGGAGGTAGAGCACCAGGGTATCGACGGCATTGAGCGTCCAGTTCTGCACGGGCGAGAACTCTCTCTCGGCCTCGGCATAGAAGGGCGACCTGGTGTTGTTATAGTCGATCGGCATCGACTGCCGGCCGGCATGGACAATGGTTTGCTCGGCAAACGGCGGGTCCCAGTGACCGACCGTGGACGTCGTCTGGTTGGTCAGGCCATCGATCCAGGTCTCATAGATGCGTGTGCCGGTGCCTTCCTCGTCGTTATAGCTCTCGAAATTGTCCACGACGATGAAGTTGGCCGTGGTGAAGCTCCACACGGAGCCCTTCCACGGACTGTCGGCCTCGGCCGGGTTGACCTCGTCGATCCGCCAGTAGTAGGTCTTACCCCACTCCAGTGTCGGCGGGTCGAAGCTCGTCGCGCTCGCCGCCTGTTGCCCGCGATAGATGCCGCTGCTGGCCGTCGTGGCGTTGGCCACCGCATCGGGGTCGTCACCGAAGTAGACGTCGTGCTTGGTGGCCTTCTCGCCGACACCCCAGAGGAGGGTCACATCCTGCGGGACATCGATGGCATCCGGCGCCGGATTCATGGCCCGGGCCCTCAACGGCGGCTGCAGCGAGCCGGCCCGGATGAACTGACGGGGCAGACTCGGTGTCTCCCAGGACAACTGGGCGACCGCGCTGCCGGTGTTCTCGTAGTACTCCATCCGGAGGGAGTAAATCGCGGGCTTCAGGGCGATGGGCTGGCTGATATCCGTCACAGCGGTGTGGCCGGTCCAGTTGTCGATGATCACCTGGTCGTTGAGGTACAGACGAACGCCCTCATCCGAGCTCGTGACGAACGTGTAGGTGTCCGCGACAGCGATTTCCAGGTCCGCCGTCCACAAGCACGAGAACTGGTCGGTGCTGACGGCCGGATCGGGCGAGCCTTCGCCGCGAACGGTGCTATCCGGCCAGGTGAAATCGACCTGGCTTTCGATGCGGGTGGCAGCCGGGATCCCGAGCGGGGTCATGCCGTTGAAATACTCCCCTTTGATGCCGCCGCCCGGGCCCATCGTGGTGAAACTCCAAACATCGCCGGCGGATTTGACATCGGCGGCGGTGTACTCATCCACGGCCCAGTAGTACGTGGTGGCCGGTGCCAGGACGCCCGTGGCGTACAGCGGCACAATCAGGCTGCCTTTCGAGGCGCCGGCATCACGGTTGGCGACCGCGTCGCGGTCCGTGCTGAAATAGAGGTCGTGCCTGGCGGCGTCCTGGCCCAGGTTCCACTTCAACGTGGCATTGGGATCGATCCACTTATCGCCGCTGCGCGGGTTCGGGCTATAAGCGTTCGTGGGCGCCACAGTGAAGCTCCACACTTCGCCCGTGTGAATGGTGGTGGCGTCCTTCTCGACCTCGTCGACCCGCCAGTAGTAGGTCACGCCCGGTTGCACGCCGAAGGCATGATAGTACATCGTGAACATTTGCCGGCCCATGAGTTGCTCCGGCCCGAGGTCGGGCGTCGTGCCGAAGTACACATCATGCCAGAGGGCGGTCTCGCCGGGCGTCCAGATCATCAGGGGCATGGACACGCCCGTGGCGCCGTTCGCCGGCTCGGGCTTGCGGGCCAGGTACTGGTAGACGCGCTCCGGCGACAGATATGAGCCGGGAATGATCTGCTGGGCCAGCCCTGGACCCGACCAGTACAGCTCCATCACGGCATCGCCGCCGTTCTCATAGAACTCCACGGTGATTCCGTACTTCTTGCCTTTTTCGAAGGCGATGGGCGGGCTGTAGTTCCAGGTCGCACTGTGGTCACTCCAGTTATTGATGATGAGCTCGCCGCTGAGGTACACGCGAACACCGTCATCCGTGCGGGTGGCAAACCGGAAGTTGCCGGTCTCCGGCGCGGTCACGCCTCCCGTCCAGCGGACGGAGAAGGTGTCCGATCCCACCACGGGATCGGGGGCGCCGCCGCCCCAATTGAAGTTGACGTTTTCGATGCGGGTCAGCACCGGTGTGCCGGTCAAGGTCATGCCTTTGAAGTACTCTCCCTTCAAGCCTTGGCCATAAGCAGCGGCACAGGCGAACAACAGGAGCCCGATGATCAGGAGTGACTTGAGTTTCCTCGACATTGTGGCCCTCCTTTCAGGTGGAGGCGCAGGATATTGCGTCTCCCCAATATTGTGTTGTCGTTCCCGGCCACGTACCAGGAACCGTCCCCACCCGGGTCACTTTGTTGCGGATTGGCAGCCTCCAACGGCCTCTGGCCCGCTGCGTCGGCCCATGCGCGACGCACCGACCGGATATCCGCAGCCAGTGAATCGGGACTTCTTCCGCCATCCCTGCAGAACAAGCACCTCCTTTCAGGCAGAGACGCAAGACGTTGCGCCTCTGCAATGCTTCGTGTTATGCCAAGAGGAAATCAAAATCAATTGTTGCGAAAGCAGAATGCCCGGCGTGCGGGCAGAACCTCCTGTTTTCCTTCTGCATTTTGGTCTTCGATGTCCTCAGGTCAAATTCTCCTTATACCACATCGGCTTTCAGGGGTCAAGGGGCCGGTAGGGATTTTCCGCTTGCCGAGCGACCCTTGCGGCTCGATTTCCAGCACGAATCCGCCAGGACTTCCATAGAATCGGGGCCTGCGCCACAGGGACGCAGGCCCCGAATTCCTACGATTTGTGCCGGAACGCCCCGAGGGGACGTTATCCCATCCCGGCCTTCCCGTAACGGCTTTCGCTGTTACTTCAGCACGCGGATGTCATCGATGAAGAGCTTCCCGGCGCCGCCCGCCACGGGCTGCTTCCGGTCGCCTACGCCGATGTACACCTTCTTGACCTTGCTCAGGCTCACGCCCGTGATATCACTGAGCGGAATCTTCCACTCGGTCCAGGCGGTCACGTTCACCGCGCCCGGATCCGGATGCGTGATGACCTTCGACTTGCCGGCGCTGTCCTCGACGACAAAATACAGCTTCTCCGTGCTGTTGCGTGTCAGGCCGATTTCCTTCGTCTGCCAGTCGCCGCTGACACTGCCGGTCGTCTTGACATTGTCGAATTCGAAGGTACGGTACTGACCCGCGGCATGCGACGTGACGCACAGGCCGATGTAGGCCGGGGCCGTCATGCTGATGAACTGGGACGTGCCCTCCTGGGTCCAGGTGGTCCCATTGGCCGAAACCGAGGCGGTGAATGTATCGCCCTTGCGCTCGATCTTGACCCAGTACGGAGGCGCTACGGCGGGCGCGGCGCCATCACTGCTCGCCGAGTCCAGGTCGGCCGCGAGACGGTACTGGAAACTGCGGCCATTGCCGTCGCCGCCGGTCATGTCCATCGAGGCATGCACGGAGCCGGCATCGAGGCCGTCGCGAATCATGACGCCGCCCTTGGCCCACCGGTTGGAGCCGGTGCCGTTACTGGTGACGCGGGCGACGAGCGAGCCGTCGCCGTTCAGGGTCTTGTAGACAAAGGTGAACTGATCGGAGGTGCCCCAAATGTCGGCGCCCTCGCCGCTCACCGTGAACTTGCCGGCGGTCTCCACGACGGAGGCGACGGAAGCCGCATAGCCGCGGAACCACAGGCTCAAATTGTTTACGTCACCAACCGTCCAGTTCTGCACGGGCGACAACTCCAGCTCGGCCTCGCTGTAGTAGGGCGAGTTGATGTTGTTGTAGTCCATCGGCATGGACTGCGTGCCGCCGTGAATAATCGTCTGCTCGGCGAAGGGAGGATCGAGGTTCCCGACCGTCGAGCCGTTGGCGCCGGTCGCCCAGCCATCGAGCCAGAAATCGAAGATCCGACTGGGTTCCGCATCTGTGTAACTCTCGAAGTCATCCACGAGAATACAGGTCGCAAAACTCCAGACCTCACCGGTCTGGACCGTGCCCGTGACGTCAATCTCGTCCACGCGCCAGTAATAGGTCGCGGCAGGCTGGAGCTCGCCCGGCGCGAAATTGGGGTCTTTCCGCAGGCCCTTATCGGCCTCGGCGGTCCCCTGGGTAACCGCCTCGGCATTGTCGCCGAAATACAGATGATGCTGGACCGCCGCCAGGCCCGGCATCCAGGTCAGCATCGCCGCCCTGGGCGAGACGGTTTGCTCGCCGCTGGCCGGCTGGGGATAATAAGCCGTGACGGCCTGCATGACAAAGCTCCAGACGGGGCCGGCATGGGTGGTGACTCCGTCCGCCTCCGTCTCGACCACCTTCCAGTAGTACCTCACGCCAGGCTGGGTGCCCATCACGTGGTAGTACATGGTGAACATCTGCATCGGACTGACAAGGGGCGGATTCGGGTCCGTGCCGAAATAGACATCATGGAACACCGCGGTGACACCGGGATCCCAGGTCACCAGGGGGGCCTGCACGCCGATAGTCTCGTTCGCCGGATTCGGGTTCCGGGGCATAAGCAGCGGCTCCGGATCGCGCAGGAACGCCACGCAATATTTGCCTTGGAGGAGGATGGGGCCCGCACCGATACCGGGACCGCCCCAAGCCACGGAGACACTGTCGCCGCCGCCGCCTTCCTTCATCAGGCCCTCGATGTAATACTTCTGGCCCGCTTTGAGAGACCGGGGCTTGGATTTCTGGGCCGCCGCATCGCCAGCACCGCCGCCGGTGTTCAGCCAGTCGTGCGCGGGGGTCCAGCCCGGGACGGTGGCGATCATCTCCTTATTGTTGGGACTGGCATCCGTGCTCATCCACAGCTCGCAGCCATCATCGCCGGCGATCCAGAAGGTGTAGTCGCCTGTTTGCGGCGGGATGACATACGCTCGGACCCGGGTGCCGAGGTTATCCTTCCAATCCACGCGGCTGTCGAAAGCATCCCGCCACTCGTAGTCGGACGGATTGTTCGGATAGTTCGCATTGCCGGTCAGGTCGGTGACCGCCGTTCCCGTGACATCGTACCAGTACTCAAAGAGCACCTTGCCGCTGCCGGGCTCTGCGGCCGCGCTGGGACCGACCAGAGCCAAACCGGCAACAACTACCAAAAGACAAATTGTTTTTTTACTCATAATCCCCTTCCTTTCCAAGGAACCGGGGCCTGTGCCGCGCGGCGCAGGCCCCCGGTTCATGTCATCTCTGCAACGAACGCCATGACGAAAGGATATTCCATCCTGGCATATCACCTCTGGAGACGCAAGTTCCGGCGTCTCCACCTTGTCGCTAAGGCTGCGGCGCCTCAGCGGGCTTGACCACGCGAATATCATCGATGTAAATGCGGCCGGCGCCGTCCGCCACCGGATTCTTGCGGTCGCCCACACCGATGTACAGCTTCTTGACCTTGCTGAGATTTACGCCGGTGATGTCACTGAGCGGAATCTTCCACTCGGTCCAGGCGGTCACAGTCACCGCGCCCGGATCCGGATTCGAGACCACCTTGGACTTGCCGGCGCTGTCTTCCACGACGACATACAGGGTCTGCGGACTGTTGGCCGGTTCCGGATCATCGCCGATCTCGGCCACCTGCCACGAGCCGGTCACGTTGCCCGTGGTGGACGGTCCGGTGAAGACACCGGAAGTGACCAGAGCGGCGTCGTGGCTGGTGACGCACAGACCGATGTAGACGCTGCCGGTCATGGCCACGGTTGTCGAGGTGACCGTACCGTCGGCGTTCTTGATATCGGTCCAGGTGGTGCCGTCCGCCGAATACTGCGCGGTGAACGCATCCCCCGTGCGCGTCAGCTTGACCCACTGCGGGGCCGGAATGCCGGCCTGGGTCGCACTGTTGCAGCCGCCGTCGGCGGTCTCACGCCAGCCAAAGGACACGCCCTGACCCGGAGTGACAACCGTATAGGTAAACTTCGAGCCGCCGTCCAGGCTCTGCCGGATCATCACACCGGCCTTGGCCCAGGTGTTCGTGTTGCCGATGCTCTCAACCTTGACGACGATGGAGGCATTGCCGCTCACCCGCTTATAGGCAAAGCGGAAATCGTCGGCGTTGTCCCAGATGTCGTGGCCGGAGCCGCCCATGGTAATCGTGCCATCGGCCGCTTCGGCAAATGTCGGCGGCCGACCGCGGAACCACAGGCTCAGGTCCGTCACCTCGTTGGCCGTCCAGTTCTGGATGGGTATCAACTCCAGCTCCGCCTCGCTGTAGTAAGGCGAGTTGACGTTGTTGTAGTCCATCGGCATCGACTGTTTGCCGCCGTGGACAATCGTCTGCTCGGCAAAGGGAGGATCGATGTTTCCGACGGTCGAGCCGTTCGTGCCGGTCGCCCAGCCGTCGATCCAGATGTCGAAGATCCGACTGCCCTCGTTGTCCGTATAGCCTTCCATGTCATCGACGAGTTGGAAATTGGCCGTGGTAAAGCTCCAGACGTCGCCTTTCCACGGGCTGTCGGGATCGCCGCCGGCGACCTCATCGACACGCCAGTAGTAGGTCTTGTTCCATTCCAGATCACCGGGCGCGAAGCTGGCCTCGGCCTGGCTGCCTTTGAACAGATCACTGGAGCTGTCGGCCGCGGCCACCGCGTTGGGATCCTCGCCAAAGTAGACCTCGTGCTGCTCGGCCTTGTCACCGGCGCCCCAGGTCAGGGTCGGCGACTGGAGGACTTCGACCGCGCCGTCGTCCGGCTTCGGACCGTAGGCGCGCAGAGGCGGCAGGACAAACGGAGTCACGTACTGTGCGCTGAGCACTTCGCGGGCGCTGCCCGGACGCTGCCAGGCGACGGACGTGCTGTCGCCGCCGCCGCCTTCTTTGCCCAGGGCCTCGATATAGTACTTCTGCCCGGCCTTCAGTGCGATCGGATCGGACCTCTGTTGGGCCGCATCGCCTGCGCCGCCGTTCGTGTTATCGAAGTCGCGGTACGGCGTCCAGCCGGGGACCGTGGCAATCATCGTGACATTCGCCGGATTCTCATCCGTGCTCAGCCACAGTTGCTGCTCGTCATCGCCGGCGATCCAGAACGTGTAATCGCCGTCTTCCGGCGGCGTGAGCCAGCCGAAGAGACGCTGGCCATAATTGTCACCCCAATCCGCCGGACTTTCAAAAGCATCCACCAACTGGAAGCCGGTTGGGTTGGCGGGGTAATTCGGACTGTTCGTCAAATCACTGACGGCGGTGCCCGCGATTCCCAACCACCACTGCCAGATGATCTTATTGCCGCCGATCGTGGTGAAAGACCAGACCGGGCCCTGCAACTCGCTGCCGTCGGCCTGGACCTCATCCACGCGCCAATAATAATTCGTCAGGCCGCGCAGCATGTTTGGATCGAAGCTGGTCGTCGCGAGGTCTATCTTGCCCTTATCCGCCGCGGCCGCACCGTTCTCGACGTCCTCGCGCTTATCGCTGAAGAACACATGGTGCCCGGCGGCCGCCTTGCCGGAGGTCCAGCTCACGGAGCCCACGGCGCTCACGTCTTCGGCACCGTCGGCCGGAACAGGCAGATAGGCCGTCAACGGTGTGGCCATGGCGTTCCAGACATCGCCCTGATAGATAGTGCCGGTGGCATCGATCTCATCCACACGCCAGTAGTATTTCGTGCCCGGCTCCAGCGGCTGCATGTGGTAATACATGGCAAACGGCTGGTGGCTGGCCACCTTGGCCATCTCGTCCGGGCTGGTGCCGAAGTACACGTCGTGGAAGATCGCCGTGTCGCCCTTGGTCCACTGGAACAGCGGCATGCTGAGATTCATCGCGCCGTTGGGCGGATTGGGGTTCCACGCCTTCAGAAGCGGCGGCGGTGAGTCGGTGACGTTGCCCGTGACCACGACATGGTCGAACTTGGCCGTAACCAGCTCACCGGTGGTGTGCGAGGTCACGCACAGGCCGATGTAGCAACCGGCAATGGTGCCGGTCTTGTCCCGCAGCGGCATGGTCACCGTTGAGCCTTGCTGCGTCCAAGTCACGCCGTCCGGCGACAGGTAGCCATTGAAGCCGTCGCCGATCCGCTCGATCTTGACATAATACGGCTTGGTGATAGTAGACCCGGCATCCGTGTTCGTGCCGCCGCCCCCGGTCGCCTGTCGTTGCTGGAAGCTCGCGCCATTGCCGTCGCCGGCCGTGACGACCTGCATGGCGTGGCGGGATTCGCCGGCCAGCGTTTCACGCATCATGACGCCGGCCTTGGCCCAGGTGCTGGAGCCCGAGGTCATGGATACCACGCGTGCGCTCAAGCTCCCGTCCCCCGTCAGGTATCTGTAGACGTAGCGGAAATCATCCGCGCTGTCCCAGATGTCATGGCCGTCGCCCTGGACCGTCCAGGTGTCCGTGGCGGCGTCGTAGCTATTGCTGCCGAGCGGCAGGTCATCGCCCACAGTGACGCCCGTCCATGCCGCCGACGCACTCGAGACGAGGCCTGCCACCAGGCAGAAGGCCAGTAACCAGAAACATTTTCGATACATAGTACGTACTCCTCCCAATACCAAGGTTGGACTTTTTCGTGTCCCGGCCATGTGCCAGAACACAGAACGTCCCGGCGGGGGAGAGAGGCTCACCATCCGCACGGGACCGCGGCCATGCGACCGAGCCGCCACGAATTTCTCTGCCAAATTGTGAAACCGATTGCGCAGACACTCCTTGCCGGGTTCACCTCCTTTCGACAAAT
>Ga0315277_10007028_pt1 | contig 14620 bp, 20 predicted proteins | sample YL17G05_15_MG_FD_203695 | JGI IMG/M metagenome (GOLD analysis project Ga0315277, IMG submission 203695) | Sediment microbial communities from Yellowstone Lake, YNP, Wyoming, USA - YL17G05_15 | ecosystem: Environmental > Aquatic > Freshwater > Lake > Sediment | place: USA: Wyoming | collected... | reverse complement strand
GCGTTTAGGGTCGTCATCGGTGTTGGCTTTGCGGCTTGTTTGGCTTAATGGCAGATGGGAGCGGCTATGGCAAACGAAACCCTTGGCAGCTTGAAAAATCTACCTACAAACATGAAGCACACCCATTTGTTAAGGGTAGTTATCGAAGCTCAAAAATTTTCATTCTAATTCCACTCTAAAGTAACATTGTGAGCGTTATGCGAGTTTTTGAACAAAACTATACGTTGGATTTAACTCTTTTACCCAATGAACGTTATAAGAAACCTTTACCAAAATTGTTAGGTTTAAGCTAACTTATATATTCTAAGTGGCACCGCTTGCGGAGAGAATTACGTGTCTAACAAGGGGCGTGAACTACCTCAAAAAAAGCGAAGTGGATAAATAGAAGTTTGCCTCGCATCATCACTTACCTTTAGTGCAGGTTACGTCTTCACATGGCCGCTTTGTCGGCGTGGTTAATTGGAATGAGATTGCAATGATTTGCGCCGGTGGCGTTGCTATAGTTGATCTCATGTGCGTAAAAGAAAGGCAACGGCAAATTTTAATGGTTAGGTCGCATTGGCATGGAACAACAAACTGAAAACATGGATGATTCCAAAAGGTTTGAGCGTTTGGCAGAAAAAGTGGAACGCTTTCTGGCAATAGCCTGTAAGGCTGAGGGCAAAAGGAATTATTTCAGAGCCGCCCGTGCTTTCGCTCTTGCACTGTTTTGCGAAGGCAGGTTGCGGCCTGATGTTGAAGATGCTTGTGTCTATGTTCGTCAGGCGATGCCGGTGTATTGAGTCCCCGAATGTCTGCGTGTATCCGGTTACGGTAGCATTCGACTCCAGGAAGACATGAGCAGTTAACCAGATTGAAGGAGAAAGAATGAAAAAAAAGATAAAACAACCCGAAAATTGGTCACAGGACATTTATAAACTTAACGATATTGCAGACTCCGTGATATTTAATCTGCGTAAATTCGAAAAAAATTCCGGTGAAGTCATTAAAGCCCCTGACTCCAATCGACCATTAAGGGAGCAGGTCTGGGAAATCAAGTGGTTGGCTTCGAAGCTACATGAAGTTCTTTTGGCTGGCCCGATAAGAACAGTATTTTCCGCAGACCGTCTGAATCTCACAGCGCAGCAGTACTTTTTATTACGGGCCCGCGGTTTTGAACTCTTCACGGCAAAACAGCTCGGCATCTCACCTGTCGGGGACTACGAATGCTACAGGATGTGCGTGTATAAAAACGAGCAAGCGGTCTGCTTTATGGATCCTGATGAGACACCCGAGGTCAAGACAGTTGATAATAAAACCGGCCATAAACGCATTCGCATTCGGCTCGCTCATTCGCCTGAAGAGTGCGAGCTAAAGCACCTGAGGCCAGAACAGCGCGAGTTCTTTACGAAGCACCGGCCGGATGTGTTGGAAAGGATGAAGGCAGACGAAACGGGATATTAAGAGTTCAAGAGGTCGATTATGCCCATCCCGCTGAATGATAAGGTCATCGAGACTAGTTACCTGCACGGGCAAGGAAAAAATAACAATAAGAAGGATAAGTGAGTGACATAAATTTTACTGACACGGACAGGTATACGAACTATGAATCGCTTGGCACGGTTGATGAGTGGGTACGAACTCACTTGAGTGTAGATGATTAATCGCAACCAAACTCTTCAGTTAGTCGGCGAAATCCAGCAGTTGCTGACCGAGGAAGACCTGTCTCGTCAAGAGAGTAACTGGCGGCACACTGCTATAAAAGAAAAGTTTGCGGCGCTCAAAATCGGCATAGGAGACCAGAGTGTTGACGTGACGGTCATTAGCTCAGAACAAAACTCATCGCCCAGCAGCCATGCAGTAGCTCGTGAAAAGTCTCCGAGCGAAAAACTGGCTGCGTGGCTCACGCTCGCCGAAGCTGCACGGTTGGCAGAAGTGCATAGGGGCACAATCAAAAGGATGGCTGATTTGGGGCAAATTCGCGGCAACGGTGAGAAAGGACACGGAAGAAGGGTAGAAAAACGGAGTGTGTTGGAATGGATGGGTCAACGCATTGAGAAACAACGACAAAGAGCCTTTGCAGACTACAACAGAAGGTTAGATGACACACCAGACTGGCGTTAACTTGTTGCACATTTGTTGCGCTAAAAAAATTTTCAGATTTTTTGGGTGGACCGGCATTTCAAATTCGTTGACTTTTCAAGAATTTTTTACAAACGGTGTTGCGCTCAACAGGAGTCTCTATCCGCACCCGTAAAATAGTCCACATAATTACTGATGAATTTGTTGAAGGTAAAGTTTCATAAAGCAAAACAGAGAATTGGTTAGAGGTAATTACAAATGATTGTAGATTGTCCCAAGTGGATTCAAAAACGTATGTTTCGAAACCTTGAGGAGGCCGCCAGAAGTAAAATCAATTCAGGCCGTGCTCGCCAAGCTCAAGCCATCCTCGATGCTATCAAGAAGAAGCCAACAAAGGGAGTTTCAAAGGTGACTGCCGGCAGGGTAAAAGTTAAAGCCGTTGTGTCTTACCGCAATCGTTCTAAACAGCCGTTACGAGTACCCATAGCCAAGCAACAGAAGTACGCCAAACCCAACATAAGCGTGCCCACAGGGGTAATGCTGGCCGAGCCGAAGTGGAAACGCCCATCAAGACAAAATAAAGCTGGCCGACATGAAATCGTCGGCAAGTCTGGTAAGAAAATTAAGCAGATATTCTGAACCATAAATCAAATTTCAAACTGAAAGGCAAGTGTATGAAAAAGAAAAACAAAAAATTAATGAACTGGGGGGATGAAATCCGTGACCTCATTCAGAAAGTTGAGGAGGCAAAGGACGAACTGCGTGGCTACGAAGAAGAAACCGGCGAGATAGTGAAAGGGCCAGTATCCAGGCAACGTCTGTGGAACCACTTGTCGGACATTGAGGTGGTTACTTATCAAATTTTCAACCGTTATTGCCGAAGTTTGGCGGCAAAACTCGCTGCGCACGAGGAATTGACTGAAGAGGACTTTTACTTGCTCCAAGCCGGTGGATGCAGGTTGTGGAGCGTTAAAGATTTAGGGCTTTCGCCGGTCGACGACTATGAATTACACTTACAATGCTGTTACGAGGACGAGCAGACTCGCACCTATATTTTTCCCGGAGATAAACCACCTTTCGAGAAAATCGATAAAAAGACGGGCAGAAGGCATATTCGCATAAGGATCGGTAGGTCGCCCGAGGAAATTAGTTGGGATAATTTACGGGAAAGCCAAAAAAAATTCTTTCAAAGGTACTTGCCTGACGTGGCAGCAAGGTTTAAGCGTGGTTAAATCGACAGCGACGGAAAGCGGAGCAAAAAGCCACAGTCAGTGTATAGCGAAGTTGCTCAGCAGGTTTCAGAACAGCCGGACAAAGACGATGTCAAAGATAGTCGCTAAAGTAGGGTTGGCGGATGGGGATTGCAAATTTTACTGTTAAAAAGGGATTAACTGCATCTGCTAACGAGCAAATCAAAGGTAAGTAATGCGTTTACAGATTAATGATGACGTTTTCAAGCGAGGCCCTTATTGGGGTAGGTATGAGCCGAAGATAGATGACACATCGCGGCTACGATTGAGCAAGGAAATCGTCAATACGCTCAGGCAACACAGGGTTGTGCGGTTGTGGCGATGCCCTGATCCCACCGGTGAGCGGTTTATCCTGTGTGCGCCTAAGCACCGTCTGAGGTTTTTGAAGACCGTTAAAGCTCATCTTGCAGAGTCTGAGCGTGCAGAGGATGCGTTCAGATTGTTATGCAGCGGCACTGATGCTGCCATTGATAGTCAGGGCAGGATAAAGATTCCCAGGGCCTGTCTGGAACGAGCAAAGATTAGCCCCCCCGCAGAGAGTCACCGTGCTGGGCGTGGGCTTATGGTATGAAGTGACACCCTGGATATTTCAGCCGGCAGTAAAGCAAGGATTAACTTAGTAGCGTTAGCGTGGAGACGCTCCGATTTTCGCCAACGCGCACCAAATTTTGGATAGTAAAAACCTGTTAGCTCCCCAGGCGCGATTCATTGACTATGCGAAAATGGTGTTATTGGTAAGTTTGGCAATAAATACTAAGCAGTGCATCTTTTTTAAGGAGTCGACGGATGTTGCAGTTGCAAATTTTAGACACGGTGGATAGGGCAAAAACCAAGTCTTGGCTGTCATGCATTTACTGGCCATTAATTGTGCAACCTGATTTCTTCATAACGATGGGATTTCCACGAGGGTTTGTTTTGCAATATCTGCGCCGACACAGCAATGTTTTACGGCAGGATGGGCAAAATTTGCAAGCAGTCCGAGGAATAAGCGAGTTGGATTTTCTGCAAGGTCTGGCAGAGGCCATTGGTGCTGACACGTCAAAAGCAAACCGTAAGCTCGCCGCAGCAGAAAAAACACGTCGGTTGGCCCTGAATTGTCTTGCCAGACTGAACGAGATAGACCGTGAGGGCAGAAGCGATGAAGTAAACAGTAGTGCACCTTGCAGACACACTGACGCAACCTGTGAAGTAAGTAGGATAGAAAAATAGCAAGTCAAAATATTTAAGGAGCAATCTATGCCTTTAGGACAACCTCCAATAACTGATTGGTGGACCGTTGCGCTTAAGGTGGCCCAATGGGCAGCCCGCATACCACTTGCTGCGCTTGCCATTTTTGCTGCGGGATGTGCCAGCTACTTGGGTTTCTATTTTATTTTACGTCTGACGCAATGGACGTTCGCAAATTGGCTGAGTCAGCGTTGGTAGAAAAGGGATTAAATGAATACACAGTCTCAAAATTCTTATGGCCAGCAATTGCCAGTTGTGCCGGGGCGTGTCATAAACAAGGTCAAGCGATATGTTTCACCCTTTGGCCAAGTTGTTGAAATCCGCTGGAGCACAATCACTGTTCAGGATGATCAGGGTATTTTCCGGACTGAGGAAGTTCTTGAAGTTGTGCCACCGTTGGCAGACGGGACGATGCCCGAGGACCCAGGCCTAATACGGTGCTGTTTTCGATGTTTTTCTCTTATCCACGTTAACAATAGCTACAACTGCCCGAGTTGCGGTCTGGTAGTTTGCCTGCCGTGCACAGGAATCATCGGCACGGAAGGCCAGAAAGTTCGGGTTTGTGCAGAATGCGCGAAAAGCATTCGTAGTCCTTGGTTGCAATTAGCTAAAAAGTTTTTGTGGGGTTAATCGAAAGTGTTCGAACGTCATCGAGCCAGAAGAGAACAGGGGGCGTATCGGCAGGGCAATAGCCAATACGGGCTGCGTAAGCAACCATGCTGTCAGAACCTTACTCCTGAACAGGTGGCTGAGCTTATGTTAAAGAGGCCGGAGCTGCGATTGGCTGATGGTCCAGGAAATTTGCAGTTGGCTCAGCTATTGATGGCCATCCCCGAGGACGAGCATCTCCAAGAATTATTCCAGCTCATTACTCGCACCCAGGTTGGGCAGACGATTATCTGTGATGACCCGTATCTTGAAGCATATCCACCAAAGGGCAGCATTATTTACCCAAGCGACTTTTTGTGCCTGGCAACTATGCCGACAGGTGATCCAGTTGGAGTAATAATCAGCCAGCTTACCGGCAACGTGTTATTTATAGGACGCACTAAGTCATCGAAAACAGCTCTTCTGACGGTCTTGCTTTCATGTCCTCAATTATTGAAGAATGCGAGGATAGTAGTATTTGCCAAAAAGAGAGAAATTCGGGACCTCTCGACAATACCTGAACTTCGTGACTTGATAATTACGTTCAAGCTTGAAGAGCTTGTTTTGTGTTATTTTCAGCCACCTGCCGGCGTGCTGGAGACAGCCTGGAACAATGAGATAACAAGGCTAATTGCCCAGTGTTACGGCCGTTACTCTGCCCAGCGGCTTATGGGCGATAAGGTCAGGGAACTTACAGCCAAACATCCGGATGGTGTATATCCGACCTTGAGGCAACTTGCCGGCGTAATTGATGCCTTCAAACCGCATTTTGGTGGGCGGGAAGCTGCATATAAAGACTCGATCGAGTGGTGTCTTAAGGACCTATTAAACTCGACAGGCAGCATCTGGGATTACAGCTATAGTGACTTTTTGGAGCAGCTATATAGCCAAGCCGGCCTTTGCATTGTCGAGGCAGAGGCAGTGCCACCTGAACACCTTACCTTTATTGCAACCTATTTTATGCGATGGATATATTTCAAACGCATTTATGCTTATGAGGTGGCATCATGATGTGCCTGTTTGTTCTTGAAGATATCACGCCAAGTGTCCAGCGTCAGCGAGATTGGGAGACGCCCGGCGGCATTGGTCCCATTTCCGAATGTTTATTTATGGGCCAAAAATACGATCTGGCAACCATCGTTGTCTCTCATACACTTTCAGGCACGAGTCCCATCATCCGGGACAATGCTGAAACTATTGTGATGTTCGCGATGCCTGGAGAACATCCACGGCTTATTTGTGACACCCTTGGCGTGACACTTGAAGAGGCACAGAAGATAAAGACTTTAAGGCCGGGCGAACTGGTCATTTTTAACCCGGCCCTCTGGGAAAAGTGTGTTTATGCTACGTTCGAAAAACCTCAAATCTCAGGCAAGCTCGAAGAGTCAGAGCGGAGGCGAACTGTAGAGGACTTTCTCAAAAGGATTAAGGTGTGCGGCCCGGCACCTCTTGATGTTTTCAGACCGGCATTGGCATTAAAGGCATCTGAGGTAGGCGTTGGTACCGGTGTTCAGCACAATCTTACATCTTTGCAGTTGGAGATGCTGGTGCTTATTGCCACAGGTGTGCCGAGGCCAACCTGTGAGCTCTACGCTATGAAGGGTCTAACTCGTTCGCAGGGCTGGAGGTTAACAAAGGCACTTGAATTAATGGGACTAATTGTGCCGCACTTTTTGCCTACCGGGAAACGCGGTGGTCAACTGTGCTTTTATGACGTAACAGAGTATGGGTGGCAGATATTAGCGGGGATGGGAATTCTTAGGCCAAAATCATTAACAAATGGCTCTTTCATTCACGAATTGGCAGCTCGTCTGATTGAAGCATGGGGGAAAAAACAATCAAGGATAGTTAAATTCGAACTAAACATCGAAAACCACCGACTGGATGGTGAGTTAATTGATAAAGCGAGTGGAGAGAGGGTGTTTTTCAATATAGGTGTCACGGACACAGCCAGAGAGATAATAAATATTGAATCAATATTAAAGCTGCCGGCGATGCAAATCAGTAAGTTTATCTTTGTGGCTCGAGATAAGAGTTTTGCAGATGAAGTGCAAAAAATTCTCAAAGCAAAAGACCCGGCAGGAAATCTTTTAAAGCGCGTAGAGATGAAGACCATAGCCGATTTTATTGGGGCGTAACGGTATTTGTTTTTTTGACTTAGCTGACAGTTCGGAGAATAAATATGTTCGAAAAAGACTCAGATACAAAGTACAAAATTCCAGGACGAGATGACAATCCGGCGCCAGCACAAAATGTTGCCAGTGTGTTTTTAGAGGGCATCACGGTTTTAATCAGGCAGGCAACTAAGCCGGTTTTTGACCGGATTACAGTCGAGTCAACTTCTTTGCAGAAACAGCTATCCCAACTTGAAACCACACAGCAGGCAATTCGCGACCACGTAGATACGAGGTTTGTATCACTTGATGCTCAGCTGGGCAAGGTCCTTACAGGCCAGCAGCAGCTTACCTATTATCTCGAACGCATTGAAAAGCTCCTGGAGCAGGTAAGGGCAGAGAACAAGCTCCTTGAAGATATAAGCAGGGAGAACCACCTTTTGGGTGAGCAGCATTACCGGCAGCACATAGTGGAGCCTATGGTCCGCAGTCTGTTCCCTGTCTTTGACTTTGTTGAGGATGCCAGGAATGCTGCATTCGAGCATAACCTTCAGGATGCGGCTTTGGAGAAACTTATAGATGGCATCCTTATCCAGCTCGAGCAATTTCTGTCGGCTTACGAGATTGAGCCAGTCAGGCATAAGCCAAGAGCCAAGTTTGACCCATCGATGATGAGACCAGTTAAAACCTTTTATACAGGCGAGAACGAACTGGATGGTCGTGTAGCTAAATCCCTGCAGACAGGTTTTAGATGGGGTTTTGAAAAGCTGCTTAGGCCAGAGAGTGTGGCCATATACAAATATAAAGAACAGCAAGTCAATATTGTCAACAAACAAGAAAATGAAAGGGGAAGATTATGATACCTGGAATTGATGCCGGAAATTTTCGTTTCAAGATGGCGGTTCCTGATTCTGGAGGCAATGCCGTTTTAATAACGAATAGCTTTGGAGAGACGTTTATACGCAGTGTGCCCTATTTTGCCGAAGACGGCTCGATATTAGTCGGCACAGAGGCTGAGAATGCTGCTCTTGCCAATCCCCAGAGAGCTGTTTTTGATTGGAAGCAGCATATGGGGACAGACGATGTTTTGTACACTGCAGAGGATGGCAAACAGTATAAAGCTAAAGACATCGGTGCAATTTTGCTAAAAAGTGCCAAGGAGACTATCGAGGCCAAGACAGGCCGGGTCTGTAATGAAGCAGTTATATCCACACCGGCCAATTACAACGATGTTCAAAAACAGCAAACTATCGAGGCTGCACGTGAAGCCGGCTTGACGGTGTTACTACTTATCCACGAACCTACAGCAGCTGCGCTGGGTAACGAGCTACACAAAAAGAAGGATGGCGTAGTTCTTGTCTTTGACCTGGGCGGAGGCACGTTTGATGTCTCATTGGTTCAGGTTAAAGGCAATCTGTTCGAGGTAATTGCTACAGGCGGCGAGGCTAAGCTTGGCAGCAGGGATTTTAATGAATGTATTGACCAGAAGGTTCTTGATGAGTTTGAAGCTGAGCATAACTACAGGCCGAATCAGAAAGAGCATCCCGTATTCTGCCAGGAAATGGCTCAGAGGGTCGAGCATCTCAAGGTGAGCCTGTCGGCACAGAAACAGTCGCAGATTGTTCTAAGCTGTGATGGGGACCAGTTTAAAACGACAATAACGCGTGACCAGTTCAACTCGTGGGTGCTGTCATTAGCTGAGAAGGCGATGAAAAGAACCGAGCTGACTGTAAAAGAAGCCAAGCTGGACTGGCCAGATATCAGCGAGGTTTATGCAGTGGGCGGGGGTTCTATGCCTCCAATCATAACAGACCTTCTCGAGAAACTGACCGGTAAAAAAGTTTCTCGCAGGTGTGAACCACACTGTGCCGCTGCGTTAGGGGCTGTTATTGCCGGCAGGCTTGAGTGCGCACGCCAGGGCAGGAGCTATCAGGTTGGTGACCGGACGCTGCCACCGCCTGGGTTTTACCTGCGGGAGATATTATCGCGGCCAATCGGAGTGGCTACTCTCGACGAGAATAACAAAGAAACCTGCTGTGTGATGCTTGCCAAGGATACGCCGATTCCTTCGATCCAGACCCGTATTTTTAAGATGACAGAGCCAAACCAGACTGAGGTTCTTATCAGGAGTTTAGATGGTGAAGATGGCGCAGAAGCATCTCAATGTGTCGAGCTGGGCAGGTTTGAGCTTAAAGACTTGCCTGCTCGTCCAGACCTAATCGGCAGAATCGAGATTATTTTCAACCTTGATGCCAATGGAATGCTCACTGCGACGGCACGCGATATTGTAAGCGGCAAGACGGCAGAACTCCAAATCGCCTACAAAAACAAGGCACAATCCAGCTAAAGGCGGCCTATATCTGCAAACGGACGTAAGACCGTGTCAGATACATAAAAGAAAGGGGTCAGACCATGAAGAAATACCTAAATTTCGCTTATCGCACTACGCAAAGAGGATCAGTTGAGCTTGTGATGGCTCTGATAGATCTGTCGAATTCGATGCTTAGTGACGACTGGCCGCCATCGAGGAAGGCGGCAGCGACAAGGGCCAATATAGAGCTTGTCCAGGTCAAAGCTCAGCAACACCCTGATGACATCGTAGGGATTATCGGTTTTGGCACCGATGCTAAGGTTCTGCACCCACCTGTCTGCCTTCGTGAAGGAGCTGGTAGTCTGTGCCGTGCTTTAGACAATCTGCCAAGTATGGGTGAGACAAACTTCAAAGCGGCCCTGGAGCTGGCAGAGCTGTGTCTTTTCGGCAAATCCGGCTCGAAGGCAGCTCTACCCGGCAAGGGGATTTCAGGGTTTTTGTCGTGGCTTTTGTATAATCAGCATCCAGCTTCAAACTACATCAGGCAAAACTTACCAAGTGGTGACTGTATATGGAGGATAATCCTTTTGACAGATGGTGATTATAACGAGGGTGGCTCACCGCTAAATTTTGCGAGCCGTCTTAAGGATGCCGGGGTGGTTATTGATTGTATCGGGATTGGTGGGAGTCCTGGGGAAGTGAAGTTAGAGAAAATAGAAGAAGTTGCTTCACGAAATCCAGATGGCTCTCTTCGTTATTGCTGGATTGGCGACCAGCAGAAACTAATCAAAAAATTCCAGAGCCTGGCTCATCATATTCGCCCCGCTTAGGAGTATTGAGATGGGAGTTATATGTAAGCTGCTATTAGTTTTGCTGAGTCTGGTAAGCATTGGCATTGATATAGCCATATTCTTTCTACTTATTAGACTCATCGTGATGTGGCGAAACATTAGCTGGCTGGGGAAGTTCAACGATATTGGAAAAGCGTTGGTAGATAGTGTTGCTGCAAAGACAGGCGGATTCTGGTTTAGAGTAACTGAAAAACAGCTATCTGACAGAGGGAAACTGCTGATTAGCCTTATTACCTTATCGTTGGCACAAATCATGGTGTCTGAAGCTGCAAGATTTTTGTAAAGCTAAAGGGCAAGGTAATGAATACAACGGCGGCGAAAAATTGCATAAAAAACTCGATAGATGGCGATGCAATTTGCAAGCACTTAGCCATACTGGGACACAAAGACTTTGGCGTAAGCGAGCTGCGAATCTTCGAACCTCGCCCGATGGTCGCATACGTTGATAATGAAGACAGTGCCATTTGTCTTTGCCGGCAGGTTGAAGGCAACACATCAGGCATTTTTATCGGTGTTCAGCCTCGCCAAGCGCTTCTATATGATTTAGCACCTAATTGCTGGCATCTTGCCCAGAGTGCTCCCCACAGTAACTGTGCCCGTGACAGTGATATTGAATATATTACTGCAGTTTTTTTTGATGTGGACGCGGTTTCAGAGGAACGAAGGTTAGGGCATCCAGCGAGCGAGGAAGAACTCAAACAAACTCTCTATGCAGCACAACTGCTCAGTCGGCAAGATGGTCTGTCACTTAACTGCGTGATTTGCTGCAGCGGGAATGGCCAATATTTACTGGCGCTCATTGCCCCAATTCCGGTCTACAGCAATGAAGAAGCAACGAAGTTCAAACAGTTCTGTATGCAACCGGCTGCAAAGGTGGCAGCGCAGGTTAGAGGAGCTAAATTTGACCCGGTGTTTAATCTCAGCAGAGTAATGCGATTGATGGGCACCTGGAACCGCAAAGGTCAACCTATACCTGGAAGACCTCATCGCAGGGCATATTTTGTCACCGAGCTGCCAATAGGCAGATCAATGTCATTGCATCATATGATTCTCAACACCGAAGTTGACCAATTCGGCACTCCCAGTGAAAAGCTTCCCCAAAGTATACACTGTGACCTGCGTAAACTGGAGCACTGCGATTTTATAAAATGGTGCCGCAGCAATGCTACAGAGGTAAGCGAACCCCTCTGGTGGGCGATGATAACTAACCTGGCGCATCTTGAGGGTGGCATCGAACTTATCCACGAGATATCGCGGCTTGACCCTGTTCGATACGATTATGCTGATACGCAACGCAAGATTCAAAAGGCAATCGATGCCGGCTACAGGCCTGTCTTATGCAAGACCATCGTCAGCGAAGCAATGGCGTGTTCTGGAAGAGGCAAATTTCGGTGTCCAAGAATAGATAAGTGCCATGCCAGGGCACCGATGTATATGGCTGTATCACATACTGTTTATACCAGATGAGGAGATTTACCTATGGAAAATAAAATCAATAATAAACCAGTCAAAGTATTCGCCTTTGGTGCATTAAAGGCAGCTGTCTGGACTGATTCAAGGGTTGTAAATAACAGTATTGTAGAGATGCACTCGGTGAGAATTGACCGCACGTATAAGGATAAAGACAGCAATGAATGGAAGCACACCAATGTTTTTTTTGCCGAGGATCTACTCAAGTTGGCTGCATTGGCAAGTGAGGTTTACAAATGGCTCCGGCTGCGAAGTTTTGAACCAGGGTTAGAAGCCAACAAAGAAGATAACGTGCCGCAAAATGAGCAAAATAACTATTCTTGAAATTGAGTGGAGGAATATAAATGCAAAAAGAACATAACACTTCTCAATCCACGACAAAACAATGCTCAAATACCCAGCGAGAGGAGCAAAAGCTTATCTATGATGACCCACAAGCCAAAGAGACCGATGAAAAAATACTCAGATGCATACGCACTGAGCCTGGGCTTACGGAAAAAGAGAAACCGTTCGACCATATAGTTAAGGAGATGGTCAGCAAAGGCGAATGGAAGCTGCAATGTATCCAGTCTGAGATTCTTGGAACAGCCCGGCCAATTGAGGTCTATAGAGCTACAAGAGATAAGAAAAGTATCATCAAGCCTTGGCCATCGAATCCAGATGATGCGAGCTACTGTCCTGCTCACTGGGCTGACATTGCCATTGGACGAGGTGCGTGTGGGTTTAGATGCAGGGCGTGTTTTTTAGTCCTAACGCATCGCGGCTTCTGTGACCCTTCTCGACACGTGCTTTACGAAAATGTCGATGACTATGAGAAAGCGGTGCGAAAAGAACTATTAAAACCAGGTCGCAATCTTGGCCTTGGTATTGATTGCAGCGACTCTCTTCTTTATGAGGGTGTAACCGGCCATGCAAGGCACATTATCCCACTGTTTGCAGACAATAAGACCAATCCCTTTGGCCGAAAGTTGATTCTGCTAACAAAAAGCACGAATGTGCACTATCTCGAGGGCTTACCAACAACCAATATTCTTGTGACCTTTAGTCTGAATCCCGAACCTATAGCTGACCTGTGGGAGGGCAAATGGAATGATAGAGTTCGTATCACACCGCCTATTAAAGACCGTCTGGCAGCTTCGGCAAAAGCACAGGAAATGGGGTTTGAGGGAAGGTGGCGAATAGACCCGATTCTGCCGGTTGAGAACTGGGCGGATATCTATAGGGAGTTCTTTGTCCAGGCAGCAACTGGAGGTCATCGGCCGACCAGAATAACGCTGGGCACTTATCGAGAGATGGGTAGGTCATTGCTGACATTTGCAGCCAAATGGGGCCTGCCACCTATGGAATGCACCCCGCCTGAGCTATCCAAGGATGGTATGCACTTTCACATTCCCGAAGCACAGCGAATCAACATCTATAGGCAGCTCCAGGGCCAAATAAAGACTGCCTGGCAACCTGAGCAGACACCCATCATCGCACTTTGCAAAGAAAGCGTTGCTGTTCGGACTGCTGTTGGGATTGACCACAATCACTGTAATTGTGAGTAGAAAGGTAACAACAAATTGAGAATTCACAGGGCCAGGACTGTCAGTGTCGATTTGACTATGAAGATATTAGAACAATCTGATGGCAGCCAATTAGGGTGGTATTCAGGATGATAATGAATATTTATTTGGCTTAGAAAAAACTCATAAAAATTTGGAAAAGGGGCTCAATGTGGAAAATTCAATTTTGGTTTTTGATGAGTCCATATTCATTTTAACCGCAGCTGGTATTTTTGTTCTGCTTTTTGTCGTGATACTCCACGTTCTGCGTCAGTACTCTTCGTTTGGACACGTGACAGCTGTTGTAGCGGCACTGTGTGTTTCAGTTCTATGTATAATGGGACTTAAGAATTTTCTTCTATCGGGCGAAGGCAATCCTACGGTTGTTCAATATGCTACTAAGAGTGACAATCAAACTGGAATCGAGATTATACTCCTGCCTTATACTGTTCTGGCTATAGTGATAATTCTGGTGGTGCTGCTCTTAGGTTTGGCCAAAATTTTTCCAAGTCAGATAACAAAAGGATATCGGCGGGAAGCTCCTCATAGAGCTACCAAGCCACGACGTGCTGTTCAAAAAGTAAATGAAGAAAAACGAATTAGAAAATAATGGCAGAAGCTTGCCTGTGAGGTCAACAGCTTCTATAGAGGTGATGACACCGGTGGTTTTACCCGACGGTAACGGTGGCTTTACGCCTTGCCCTGAATTACTTACTGAGGAGGAGCTTATTGCCTTTTTACGCATCCCCCAAGTAAGCAACGCTCAAAACTATCACAATGTTATTGATAACCTCAAAAGAATGCATGACTTACCCAGGATTCATATATGCGGAAAGCCTCTTTATCCGATTGAGGCAATCAGAAAATGGATAGAAAGCAAAACAATCACAGAAAAATAAACTTGCGCTCCTGTAATTCATCGACTATAATTTCGCGTGGATCAACCCAAGCCATTAGGCCAGCACGAAAAGGAGGTGAATTATGAAAGAGCTGGTAAGGCTTAGGACAAGACCATCGCGTGATGGTGAAACGTTTAAGTACTTTCTCGATTACAAGGATGAAAATTGTAAGAGGCGTCAGATTTCATTGGGGCACGCTGACAGATGGAAAGCTCAGCGGCAAAGAGACCAAAAGGAACGGGAAC
>Ga0315277_10007026_pt1 | contig 14623 bp, 14 predicted proteins | sample YL17G05_15_MG_FD_203695 | JGI IMG/M metagenome (GOLD analysis project Ga0315277, IMG submission 203695) | Sediment microbial communities from Yellowstone Lake, YNP, Wyoming, USA - YL17G05_15 | ecosystem: Environmental > Aquatic > Freshwater > Lake > Sediment | place: USA: Wyoming | collected... | reverse complement strand
CTGCGGGTGGAACACTATCTGTACATCAATGCCTCCGAGGATGTCGGGGTGTTCCATCTGCGTTTCTCCTTCCCACCAGATTACGAGTATCAAGTACCCATCATGCTTGAGTTGTACAACGATAGCACGACCACGGCAATCCTGCAGTATCAGATAGAGAATGACACCCTGCCTCCGAATAAAATCATAGATTTCACCCTTGGACCGATGAACCAACATGACAGCGTCCTGCTTCATTTCTCCTGTTGGGTGCTGGTGAAGAACCATGACTTTCGAGACCTGCCTTCCTATGTAAAAATCCCGAAAAAATGTCAACTACCACCAGAGACAAGACCATGGCTTGCCGCCACAAAAGAGGTGCAAACCCATAACCTTCTCATCAGGCACAAGGCCCACGTCTTACACGGATACAGCGACAACATTGTTCGCTACGCGGGAAGGATCGCATCATTCATCAAGTACAACCGTGCTCTGTTGTACGTGATTGAACTGCACGCTGGACTCCTGCTCTCCCAGGACGCCCTGACGACCCTTTTAATCAGCGGGGAGAATGTCGGACGGTCCCATCTTTCTTGCGCGTTCTTCCGAATATATAACATTCCAGCGCGAGTGCTTCTCGCCAATAACGACCAAGGGTTCTGGACCCAGATGCATTACATGGTGGAATATTACTGTCCTGGCTCCGGCTGGGTGCTTCTTGATCCAACGAAAGGGATAACGCCGTATGCGACGAAGCATCAGGTCATCAACCGGGTCTGCTACCCGCGAGACGAGGAGAACACGAAGAGGGATTACCTGTTTCGCTTCATGACAGGCGAGGAGCGGTGGTTCTGGATAGACACCCCGCACGTTTCACCCTGGTACTCCGATCTGAAGAAGGGAAGTAAATCACAAATGTTCACTGAAGCAACCGTCTCGGTTGACGAGCTTTCCGCGAGTTATGCATTTGTTCTCACCCAAGTCGTATTCCGACAATACCAAAACTATCTGGGGATGAACCTTTCCGGCGCGAACCTGCTCCACTTCCAGAATGCCACATCATACCAGCATGAGGCGATCACCGCAATGCAAGGACATGATGTCCCCGGATACATCGCTTTTTTAAAACAAGCCTCTGAAGAATACACCCAGATATCCCCGTAACCCCTGTATCATCAATTACAGACTTTTTTGATATAATACAGCCAGCCGCAGTACACCGCACTAATGAACGCAGGGATGAACAGGATGTACATGACCACGGAATCAAAAATTTTTTGAGGATTGATCGAAAACGAAGCGATGAAGGTGATCGCGTACGACGCGAGAAACAAGAACAGAAAGAACAAAAACTCAAACGTCCGACCAGGGATCTTCTCCCTATTCTTCAGGATCGAACGGACAAGGAGCTGCCAGATGATGATTGTAAGAACCGTACAAGACGTCCAGGTCAACCAAAAGGCGACCCAATCAAACACGATGTCAGCGATACCGATGAGGATGATTCCGATGACTTGCAACAGTACGAACTCAATGATCCGTTCATGTAGCGATTTCTTCGTCATATTTTTTCCAAGGATGTTATCGCTCGCCGAATGCCTTCATAGTTTCATTTTTTTGAAGGCATACGTCCCAATCAGAACCATAATAATAGCAAAGAGACAAACGATGCCGAAATCCAAAAAAACGTTAAACTTCGTTAAACTCAGTGTCGGGCTATTGAGCATCACGCCTCGCATCCCATCAACAGCGTAGGTCACTGGATTAACAAAGATGAAAGGCGAAAGCCACGAGGGGAGGTTTGTAATCGGGAAGAGCGCCCCAGAAAGAAAGAACATTGGGAAAATAAGAAAACTGATGATGAGTTGGAATCCCTCAGGGCTTTCCATTTGAGATCCAATAATAAGGCCGATCGCAACAAGCCCGACCGTCGTAACCAGTAAGAACGCAAGAGAGACAAGGACCGAAAGCACTGTCAAATGAAGCCCTGGCATGATGCCAGCAACCATGAACACGACTCCGATGACGAACAAGATAAGGATCTGAAGAAACGTGTCCGTGGAACCCCCAAGGATTTTTCCGACAAAAATCGATGTCCTGCGCATCGGCGCAACGAGGACCTCCTTCATGAAATCGATTTTTTTATCCCAAACAATGTACACACCGAAAAAAATCGAGGAGAATAACGCTGTTTGAATCAAAATCCCGGGGTAGATGAACGTCTGATAGTTGATTCCGCCAAAGGAGACTGCAGCCCCAAGCCCACCGCCGATGATAAGCAGCCACAACAAGGGGTTGATGATCGACGAAATAACCCGTGATCGCTCACGAAGAAAGACCTTCGATTCCCTGTACCAGAGGGCATAGATCCCTTTGAGTTCGCTCATTCTTTCGACCTCGCGCTCATCGCTTTTTCAGCCCAACCGCCCTCAAGGCGGTCTTCCCGAATCCCCCGTCCGGTGTAATGCAGGAACACATCGTCTAATGTCGGTGAACGGATTTCCACCGAATCGATTTTTCCCACTGTTTTTAAAATCTCCTGGAGGTGCTCATTCGCGTGTTCAAGGGTCAGACATATCTCTCCATCACAAGGGGTAACGGTCTTCACATAGGATAATGCCTTTAAACCTTCGATGTCTAGATGCTCCGCCTTGAGTCGTATGATATCCCCACCGAGCTCTTTCTTCAAGTCTTTTGGTGCGCCCATGACCACGATTTTCCCATGGTCGATGATCGCAAGACGATCGCAGAGCTTATCAGCCTCGTCCATGTAATGCGTGGTGATGATGATCGTCATTTTCTTTTCCTTAGCAAGTTTCAGGATGTACTTCCAGATGTAATCCCGTGACTGCGGGTCAAGCCCGAGGGTCGGCTCATCTAGAAACAGGATCTTCGGATGATGCATAAGCCCCCGTGCAAGTTCCAGTCTTCGTCGCATCCCTCCAGAATATTTTTTCACCCTGTCGTTTTTACGGTCCGTGAGATCAACAAGCTCAAGGACTTCTTTGATCCGCTCCTCGCGAAGCTTATCCGGCATATCGTACAGCCAGCCATGGAGCTTCAGGTTCTCATACCCGGTCAGGATCTCGTCGGAGCTTGGGTCTTGGAATACGATTCCGATGGATTTCCTGACCTTATCAGGTTGATGTACGATATCAAAGGTATTAATTGTAGCCGTGCCAGAGGTTGGTGGTTTCAAGGTGGTCAGCATCAGAAGCGTCGTTGTTTTTCCTGCCCCGTTCGGTCCGAGAAGCCCGAAGATTTCACCTTCCTCTATTTGAAGGTTCAGATTATCGACCGCGCTAAGGTTATTGTACTTCTTTGTTAGATTCTTCGTCTCGATGATGTGCATGAGATTCACTACCGCATTCATATGACCATTATATGGTTTTTCCTAACAGATGCAATGACAATGGTACGAAAGGGGCAGCTTACCTTCAGATATTTGTTTTTTTTTTAATCAGAGGCATTCTATAAAGACATAACTCAAAGATAAGTCAACTATACATGCAAAAAGGTTTCAGAGATCATTTCGACCAGGGTGATTATCCGGAGCATCTTCGATACAAGTGTTTTTTAAAAACTAAATCATACAGCAATGGATGATCAAGGACGACGATGATCACGTTGTGTTAGATGTCCCGTATTTTCAACAGACACGGACAGCCACCTGCGGCCCTGCCTGTCTGATGATGGTGATGAAATACTGGGATCCCTCGTTTGAATTTTCACGCCGTGTTGAGTTTGACCTGTGGATGAAAAGCTTTTCTCTTTTCTTATTCGGAGGTACCTACCAATTTGGGTTAGCGAAAGCAGCGGTGAACGCAGGTTTTCAATCTGAGGTCTATCAGAAAACCGCCTTCTCCCAGAACTATCCAAGGATTCCTCGGCTTTTTGATTTCATCGAATACTTGGTGTCGTACAGCGCACGTCGCGCGCATGTCTCTATCACCTGCGGGACTGAGAGCATGAGCGTGATTCATGACTCGTTACGACGCGGGATTCCCCCGATCGTTTTTGTGAACCTCACCCCGCTTGTCGGTGAGAACGTGTTCCATTGGGTTGTCGTCGCCGGTATGGACAACCAGATGGTCTACGTGAATGACCCGTACGTTCCTGCGGATTCCCCGGTGGCTATGAAAAAAGCATACCCGGTGACCATTGCTGTGTTCCAGAAGGCGGTCAACACCGATTCTGGAAGAAACCTCCGTCTGCCACCCTGTGTCGTCCTCGTCTATAAATGACCGTATGAAGCATCATTCATGTTCCATGCATATGTATTAAAAACGAAACCCCTTATTTGGTTCCAATGCGGGTTTTCATCCCTGATGAACTGAGTATCAGCAGCGCATTTACCCCTCTGAAGCGCTCGTTCCTGTACTCTTTCTCCTTTGTCCCCACGGTCATCACCGCCCGCCAATTAGCAGCGGTGACCCCTCCACCTCATACAGTCTTGATAGCTGAGGGGAACCAGGCGATTGATTTCAACGCCAAGTACGACGTTGTGCACATCAATTTTAAGACCGCGCTTGCCCCAAGTGCGTACGATATCGCGGACAGGTTTCGGCAAAAGGGAAGCGTCGTTGTCCTCAGCGGATACCATCCTTCCGCGTTGCCTGAAGAGGCAAAACAGCATGCGGACACGGTCATCATCGGTGATGCGGTCACCCTCTGGCCTTCTGTTGTCGCTGACCTTGAAAACGGACGTCTGCAACCGTTCTACCGATCAGACGGTTCCTGTGGTTCTTTGATCCTGCCTTCCACGATACACGCTCACCCACGGGGGTATCAGTTCGTCAATGCGATTGAGGCGACACGAGGGTGCCCTCAGAGATGCGACTTCTGCCAGGACTCCAATGTCCGTGACGGCGCACTCTTCCGTGCTCGACCGGTCGATGACGTCATCGAGGAGATCGCCTCTCTGCGGCAGAAAATCTTTTTTTTCACTGACTTTTCCTTGACTATCGACCTTTCGTACACCAAAGCATTGTTCCGGGGTATGCGAGGGCTTGGGAAAAAATTCATATGTGGGGGGAACATCGACGTGCTTGCGAAGGATGACGAATTGCTCCGCCTCTCACACGATGCTGGTTGTATCGAGTGGATCAGCGGGTTTGAGACGTTTACCCAAGAAGCATTGGAAAAAGCTCATAAAAAAACAAGCCTTGTCGAGGAGTATGCGGCAGCGGTGAAAAAAATCCATCACCATAACATGGCGGTGTTCGGGACCTTTGTCGTCGGGTTTGACGAGGATACCCTGGACATCTTTCCTGCGATGCAAGCCCACATTCGAGAGCTTGAGATTGATGCGGTGAATTTTGCAATCCTCACACCCTATCCAGGGACGCCACTCTTTCAGCGACTCGAGCGCGAAGGGCGAATCCTCACCCACGATTGGTCGAAATATAACCGAGAAACGGTCGTGTTTACACCAAAAAACATGAGCAAAGAAGAGCTTATGGCCGGATTTGTACACCTCATGAGGTATTTCGGCTCCCTTCCCTACCTTGGGTTTCGGACAATACGGGGTCTACGTCTTGGGTTCTACCCGTTTGTCTCAACCTTCGCAGGAAACCTTGGACAGTACATGAAAGCGGTATGAGGACGACACATCGTTACGGTTTATAGCAGGTGTTACGGTCACAGGTGCCTTCGGCGTTGACGCATTGTTCGCATTCTGTTTGAATCACGGTGTGTGTGATGTTATAGGTTGTCTTGAGCATGTCATTGATTTCGGTAATAATCTTGTTGAGGGAGTTCACATCCTTGGTGTCAATCAAGACGTGTGAGCTGAGCGCGTACACATCCGAGCCGATACTCCAGATATGGAGGTCATGGACTTCCTTCACACTTGGGATCTTTCTGATATCGCTTGATACCTTCAATAGATCGATATGCGGAGGCACCGCCTCCATGAGGATGTGCGTTGATTCCCTGATCAGCCGAAGGCAACTGACCAGGATAAACACGCCGATGAGCGCGCTCATGATGGGGTCAAAGATGTAATTCCCTGTCACGAGGATAAACGCTCCTGCGACGACCACACCGATAGAGGAGACGGTGTCGCTGAGGACGTGCAGGTACGCGCCACGTACGTTGAGGTTCTGTTTTTCGTCTCCTTGCATCCGCAGGACGACATAGAGGTTCGCGGCAAGACCGATGACCGCGATAATGAACATCTCAGGACCATTGATGGTTTGAGGTTGTTGAAACCGGAGGTAGGATTGATAAAAGATGAACAGGGTGAGGAAAATAAGGATGATTCCATTCGCGATCGCAGCAAGAATCTCCGCCCGGTAGAACCCGTAGGTGAACTCTTTAGTGGAGGCTCGCTTGGAGAGACGCATCGCGAAATACGCAAGGAGTAATGCGAGCAGGTCGATGAGGACATGGCCGGCATCGCTAATCAAGGCCAGACTGTTCGCGTAGATGCCTCCTCCCACCTCCATGAGTAAGACGAACGAGGACAGGAAGATAAAAATCCTGAATTTCTTCTGTAAAACGTCCCGTTGCATCATGTGCCCTCAATAACTACATTGACTATTAAAAAGGTTGTTTTTGTTTTTATTATAAATATCGACAGTAAGGCGTTATCGTTGTAATGGTTTGATTCCTTCTACCTTGATGCTGGCGACCCGTTCACCTATCTTTTGTAGCCTTTCCTTCTTGATCTTGGTTTTTCGGATCAACACCTGCGCCTCTTCGTCATTCAGCATCAGTTCAATAGGAAAACAGGTCTCGTCCACAATCTTCACTTTTTGAAAACCCGCCTCCTTTATCAAAGCAAGATAGGCGTCCTTCATGATGGCACCGGAGATGCAGCCCACATACCCGGCAACAGATTGTTTTATGAGCGTAGGGAGTTCTTGAAGGAGTACGATATCGGAGACCATGAACCGTCCCCCAGGCTTCAAGGCCCTGAACATCTCCTGGAACACTCGTTTTTTATCCGGTGACAGGTTGATCACGCAATTCGAAATGACGACATCAACGGTTCTATCGGCGACAGGAAGGTTCTCGATCTCCCCGAGCCTGAATTCAACGTTTCGATAGCCACCTTTCTGTGCGTTCTCCCGCGCCTTGTCAATCATTTCAGGAGTCATGTCAACGCCGATGACTCGCCCTTTCGAACCCACCGCATGTGCCGCAAGAAAACAGTCAAAACCCGCGCCAGCGCCCAGGTCGAGCACGACCTCCCCTTTTTGTAATGAGGCGAGAGCAGTCGGATTTCCGCATCCAAGACCGAGATTCGCACCCTCAGGGACCTCTTTCATCTCCTTTTCCGTGTACCCAATGCTTTTACTCACCTCTTCTATCTGGGAGCCTCCACAGCATGAGGTCTGCGGTTTCCCGCTAACAGTATTCTCTTTCGCAATGTCCGCGTACCCTTTTCTAACAATTTTCTTAATCTCTGATTTTTTCATCTGTTCTCAGAAAAATCCTGTCTTTATTAAAGTTTTGATGCTACCTAAAACCATGGATATTGACGTATCAGAGGTGGTATCCGAGTGTGGGATAAACATATATGACTCTGGCTTACAAAAGTATGAAACCCCTGGTTGGTTCTGATTACTTCAAGTGATGATGTTGCTTCCCTGCTTTGACCAGTCGCTGCGTATGGTTCGCTCCATGTTTCTTCTGCACGCTAGATTGCTTCGTCTGCGCCTTTTTCTTCTCACTTGGCATCTCATGAACAAGATGCAACATGAGTTTCTCTTTGTCATGATTGATAACCCAGGTGTGCATGATGACTGGGATAGGACTACCGACTTTTGTCATGTGCCCCAGCTCAAGCCGCTGTTCCCCGCGTTCTAGTGTTTGTATCTTCGATACAAAGTTCTTGCGGTCCTTCGGAGCAACAAGATCATGGAATTGCATCCTCATCATCTCGTCTCTAGTGTATCCGCGTGATGCGTACGCAGCCTTGTTGACGTACAAGAACCTTCCCTCACCATCGCATAGGAAAATCGAATCAGGGATGAGATCCAGGACCCTGTTCCTGAAGCACAATTCCTGCTCCAGGAACTTTCGCTCGGAAACATCACGGGCGATCGTCGACGCGCCAACAATCATGCCAGTCTCATCTTTAATCGGTGAAATCGTCAGTGACACGGTAATCCTTTCTCCGTTTTTCTTCCGACGAATCGTTTCATAATGGGTGATGCACTCACCCTGTTCAATTCGTTTCAGAAGCTCCGGGATATCATTGGAAGTACCAGGAGGAAGTAACAGGGAGATCGGGCGACCCATGGCCTCCTGCTTCGAGTACCCATAGATTCGCTCTGCAGCCGGGTTCCAGCTGGTGATGATCCCGTCAAGGGTTTTCCCGATGATTGCATCATCGGTTGATTCAACGATTGCAGCGATGTTCTTTATCGCTTCGCCCGCCTGTCGATGATTGGTGACATCGGAAATCATGACCAGACTTTGGGTGATATTCCCCCATTCATCTTTTATGGATGCACCCCGTACAAGACCGATCCGTTTTTCTTGGTTCTTTGTGATGAACTCAAGTTCATAGGGAGGCACCTCTTTCCCAGCAAGCCTTTGTAGAAATTTATTTTTTGCTTTTATTTTTTCATCAACGGTGAAGATTGGGACTTCCATAAAAGATTTCCCGATTATCTCATCGGATCGAAATCCGAGCCAATCATAGAGACGTTCGTTGACATCGAGAAACACCCCGTTCTTGTCAATTAGTGCGATTGCTTCAGGCGAGAGCCGAAAGATCTTTTCATACCGATTCTCAGCTGCCTGCAACCTCTGCTCGTGTTCTATGCTTACTTGAATCAGGTTTCCCTGATGTGATTCATCCTCTCCCTCTCCGTGTTGGGAGGGGTAGTCGTACGGAAGTACAGAATAATCGATGTCCTCGTCCTTATGTCGAAGGAAACCGTGCAGCCTGCCACATTGCTCTTCCTGCCGAAGTTCCTTCACAATATCTGGTTCATCCTTCATATCATTCTCTCCTCAATCATTTGTATCAATTTCTTTCGCATACAAGTAGCGATGAGTACAAAGTTGATTTGTTCCCATCCATGGCCAAGTATAACAAATGATTTCCCTACATAAAGGTAACACCAAAGGTATTTTGTAGTTTGTTATTTTTTACGTTCATTGTTATTCGAACGTTCTCCTGGTAATACATATGCGAAAAACGAAGACCAAGGCAACGACTATATTCCATTGCAATGGTTTATCAATCGAATCAGACCCCGAGGTGTATGAGCCCGCGGAGGATACGTTTCTTCTGCTTGAAACCCTGGATGTTCATCCCCATGATTCGGTGCTGGAGCTAGGCACAGGTGCTGGACTCATCGCCCTTGATTGCGCTAGGAAAGGAGCAAGGGTGGTTTGCTCTGATATCAATCCGTTCGCTGTCCGTCTGACCTGTCGGAACATCGAGAGAAACCGGCGTCTGCTCAAAGGACCCATTGAGGTGCGACAAGGTGATCTCTTTTTTTCCCTTCGGCCTTCGGAGCGCTTCGACATTATTGTGTTCAACCCCCCGTACCTCCCTACCAAGAGGTCGGAGCGAGTCGGTGGATGGTTTGATGTCGCGACCGACGGCGGACAAGATGGATTACGACTCACCAAGCGGTTCCTCCATAAGCTCACTGAGCACCTCTTGGAACATGGCTGTGCATATTTCATCTTCAGCACCCTTTCTGCCAGGACCTCCCTTGAAAAGACACTGAAACAGGAACGCCTCTCTTTCGAGATACGCGCACGACGGAGGTTCGAAGGCGAGGAGCTTGACGTGTACTACGTGACTCCGACAGATTAAAATCGAGAGACGCACTTACCGAATCATCGCGGAGCCAATGAGAAATGGCAGAGGAGTACTACCCCTGGGGCGGAGAATTCACAGCGTGCTCACCCACAAGTTGCGTGGCCGTGGTGTTATTGAATATCAGGTACACACCCTCAGATGAGGTCGCTATTTACGGTCCCTTAAAAACAGAGAACATCGGCATCGAAAAAATCGTTGCGAACACCATCTCAAATCCACACATCCGATTCCTTGTCGTCTGCGGTGAGGATATCAGAGGACATCGATCTGGCATGTCGCTGCTCGCCTTGCATAAGAACGGGATTGATGCGAACCATAAGATCATCGAAGCGCCTGGTGCGATCCCATACATCGAAAATCTCAGTGACGAGGCGATTGCTCGATTTCGGTCCCAGCTTGAAATCATCAACCTGCTGGGGGAAACCGAGGAGCAGCACATCAACACGGTGATTACAGAATCACTCAAGAAGGAACCACCGTCCTTTGGAGAACCGTACATCGCGATACGGATCAAACCAGAGGTTATGGTGAGTCTCACGGATAAGCGGGCGTTACATTCAAAAATCGTGATCGGTTATATGGGGAAGGTTCAGAAAAGAGGAGCGTAAATGTTTTCATTCACCCACGAGCAAAAAGTCATAGAAATTTCCGGGGTTCACATCGGAGGGCAACCCGGGTTACACCCGACTGTGCTTTTCGGCGGCATCTTCTTCAAAGGAGACCCGGATTTCCAGGATGCCAAACTTCATCTCCAGACCCTTGTACAGCTCAGTAAAGACACCGGGGTTCCCGTGATCCCTGATTTCTTCATCCGTAAGGAATCGTTTGTTGAACCCATCATCGAGTTCATCGAAAAGACCCTCCCGCATCATCATCCGTTTTCTGTCGATATCATTGACCCTTCAATTAAGATCAAAACATTGGAGTATCTACACGAAAAAAGACTTCTCTCACGGACAATCTACAATTCGCTTCATATCGGAAGCACGCAACAAGAGATAGAGGTACTTACAAGCCATCCTCCTGAAGCAGCGATTATCGTCGCATTCAACCCGAAGGATGCGTCTCCTGACGGGAAACTGGAGGTCCTTGAGAATGGCGCGCATCTCACTGAGAAAGGGCTTCTAGCGCTTGCTCAAGATATCGGCATCCCCAATCTTCTCATCGATACCGCTGCGCTTGCCCCCGGAGAAAATAGCGGGGCGGCGATCGCAGCGATCCCCGTCGTCAAGGAGGAGTACGGTCTTCCCACCGGGTGCGCGATACACAACGTTGTCGAGAAATCCCTCTGGTTGAACGAATATCCCCTGGTGAAAAAAACCGTGGATGTCGCATCGAACATGACAGTCCCCTTGTTCGGGGGAGACTATGTGCTGTTTGGTCCACTTGCAAATATCGATTACGTGGTGCCCCTCATCGCATGGCAGGATATCCTAATTTCTGAGTACGCTGAGAATTATTTCGGCGTGGTACCTTCCCCTTCGCATCCAAGGAGGAAACTTCAGCGATGAGTCGTGCCGTGAAAACGAGTGTGATTGGCTCGTACCCCATGCCCATCAATACCCTAGAGCTTATGCAAGATTATTTTCTTGAGAAAGAGACTTCTTGGCAGCGATACATTGACCAGGCGACTTCAGAGATTGTCTCTGCTGGCATCGACATCGTCTCCGATGGACAGACAAGAGACCCGTTCATCCAACTATTTACCCGACATCTTGGTGGATGCCGAGTCAGGGAAAGGACAGAAATTGTCGGTCCTGTTGAATACCAGGACCCTATCACGGTCTTGGACCAACAGTACGTCCGACGCATCATTCCCAGAAATAAAAGCCTCGTTGGGGTACTGACAGGACCGTATACGCTTACGAAATCATGTGTTGATATGTTCTACCATGACGAGAAGCAGCTCTGTTTTGACTTCGCAGCCGCCCTACGTAAGGAGGCGGAACACCTGCAGAAGTATGTTGACGTGATCAGCATCGATGAGCCGTTTTTCTCCCAGGGCATCCCGGAGTACGCAGGGGAGCTGCTCAGAATCATCACTGCGCATCTGTCCTGTCCGACGCGGTTGCATGCATGCGGTGATGTCTCTGGGATAGTCGCCCAGCTCGTAGAGCTGCCTGTAGACATCCTGTCCCATGAATTCAAGGCGTCCCCTCATCTGTTCGGCGCGTTCAAGGAATATCCCTGTACAAAGAACATGTGCATCGGCTCGGTTCGCTCTGACGACTCCAGGGTCGAACCCGTGGAGGAAATCGTATCCCATGTGAGGAAAGCATTCGATATCTTCGGCGATCGTGTGGTTCAACTCGCGCCTGACTGCGGGCAGCGACTCCAACCGCATGATGCCGCCTATCAAAAATTACAACACCTGGTACAGGCAGGAGCGGTCATCCATGGTGGATAAGGTAATCCCGTTGATCGAAGCGAAAAAAACATCGGAAAAGGACGTGAAACTCGACCCGCAAGGGTTCTTTGTCATAGAAGTATACGCCAAAGGCGTGAGGGTCGAGTACTATTCGAACGTCTATAGACAGAAACGCGTCGTCTCAGGGCATCTGGAAAAAGTGTTTACCGGAACAAAAGCAGATGCGTTATCCGATACCATCGCAGCTCAAGTTCCGATCCTTCGGCCAGAGCACTATCTGTATCTCGGTAGGGAGTTGCAAAAGGCACAACAGGCGTTTGAGCAGAAGAAACCGTATGTGCAAGGCGGTTGTTAGCCCCGATAGATGCGCTCCTCGTATTTCCGCATCGACTTCTTTCTTTGGATGATTTGGATTTTTTTCTTGAGCGCCCCCATGGCTCGCTTATCTATCTTCGGTTTCGTATGAAAATATTGATTATCTCGAGGAGGTCGATAGTGCGGTCGCATGAGTCCCCCGACAAATCCACGTGATCATAACGAAGAGGTTTTATTTAAAAATGCCGAAGAAAAAGCTTACTTTTATGAGTGCTTCCGGATGATGCCGTCCCCGTTGGCATGATACTCTTTTTTCCCATTGCTCTGTTTTATTGTCACATGCTTCAAGACGATGCGGTCTCCCGGTTTGAACTGCTGGATGTCTTTCACGCACTGGTCCCACAGCGTGACGAGCGTCTCGTGACCGTCTTGGTCGATCGTCACCGAGGTGACAAAACCGAACTCCCCGTCATCTTTGAAGAACGCCCGTGTCGCTTCCTTACAAACCAGGATCCCTGTGATTTCATCAGGATACGCTGCTGCTTCCTTCACGCATGCTTCCTCACCTGGTTCGACCTCGAGCAGACCCCAGCGGCCAAGGTTGATCTCAAGCCCACCTGTGTACCCTGTCTTGGTGTAGCCGTTGATGATTTTCACGGTCGTCCCGATCTGGATGTCCTTGTTTTTGATGTGATCGATGTCGTCGTTCCAGAGCACCAAGCGGCAGGTGCCGGTGTCGTCCGTGATCTCAAGATTAATGACTTTCCCAGCGGTTCCATTTTTCCGTTTGAAGGTTTTTGAATCAGAGATGCTTACGACCTTACCGATGACCGTGAAATCCTTCTCCGGCTCTAGCTCTTTTATCTTCGTGGTACTGTGTGTATTTCTCCCTAATTCGTCGACCAAAAGGAATGCGGCGGTATCATTATCAATAAGCCCGTCGAAGTGTTTCACCCTGGATTTGATCTCTTGCTCGTACTCTTTTTTTGTTTTCAGGTCGCTGATAAGCTCGTATAGCTCGGATTTGGTTTTATGCATCCGCTCGAGAGGTATGCATTGTGTTTACTTATAGTCTGCTATGAGAAAAAAAATCAATAAAGTATTATGTAGAAAAAATAAGGGAAGGGTCGGTAGTTGCATAGCAGAGTAGACCCGCACTATACACAAATTTTTTTCGATGTTAATATTTTTTCCGTTGATAGTACATCTTCTTTTTTTGATACGTGTTTTCTTTCTTCCCATATTTTTTTGTATAGCCCTGCTTTTGATCCCATCGTCCTCCAGACGTCTTCCTATGCTGTGTCATATCTTCACCTCATATCCATATCTTATCTGCGACATGGCAGGGGTAGTTCTCTTCGTGAAGGTATTTGAAGCTATCCTGGCAGAATGTCAAAATGAAAAAAGCCTGACTAAAAGGGGGAAAAAGGCGAATTAATTATATATCACGCGCGTATTATAATCCTTGGGGAAATAGAGCATGGAAATGAAACAAAAGATGGCAACAGGCATTCTCTTCGCTGTTCTCTTACTCGTCTCCCTTTTGGTTGCAGGGTGTGTGAAACCAACCACGTATATGGTGCCGATGCGTGACGGGGTGAAACTCGCGACCGATGTGTACCTTCCAACAGCAAAACACTTGCCGCGCGGGGTAATCCTTATTAGAACGCCCTATCAAAGAGATACACTTCTCAATGCCGCGCTTGGAAAAACATGGGCGAATCAAGGGTGGCCCTCGGTCTGGCAGGATGTACGTGGCAGGTACGCCTCTGAGGGCAACGATACGGTGTTTCGCAATGACTACGCAGATGGTCCTGATACCATCGCTTGGATTGTGAATCAAAGCTGGTGCAACGGCGAGGTCGCGACGTTCGGTGGTTCCGCCTTAGGGATCGTGCAGTATCTTGCCGCTGGAGCAAACCCGCCTGGCCTTTCCTGTCAATACATCCAGGTCGCGACGCCGAACCTCTACAAATACGCGATGTACCCCGGCGGGGAGTTCAGGAAGAACATGATCGAGGAATGGCTGAAAGGCCAGCACAGCACCTACATGTTACCCCAGGTGCTTGCTCATGAAAACTATACGCTTGATTACTGGTCGAACACCACGATTGACAATAAATGGGACCAAGTGAATGTGCCTGCGATACACATCGGCGGATGGTACG
>Ga0315277_10007025_pt1 | contig 14623 bp, 7 predicted proteins | sample YL17G05_15_MG_FD_203695 | JGI IMG/M metagenome (GOLD analysis project Ga0315277, IMG submission 203695) | Sediment microbial communities from Yellowstone Lake, YNP, Wyoming, USA - YL17G05_15 | ecosystem: Environmental > Aquatic > Freshwater > Lake > Sediment | place: USA: Wyoming | collected... | reverse complement strand
CACCAGCACCTGGAGGTCAGCTCGCACGGTGGGCTCGCCGCCCGTGAGCCGGATCGAGGCGACCCCGAGCCCGAGGCAGGCGCGCGCGACGCGCGCGATCTCCTCGTAGGTGAGCAGGTCCTTCTTGGGCAGCCAGGGCATGCCCTCGGCGGGCATGCAGTAGACACAGCGCAGGTTGCAGCGGTCCGTCACCGAGATCCGCAGATCACGGACGACGCGGCCCTGGGTGTCGATGAGGCTGCCGGTGGGGGTCATGCGGTGGGCTCCCGGCCCGGGTCACGATCCTCCCGGGCTCGCGCCCAGTAGGATACGCGGCCTGCCCGCGCGGTCTCAAGCGAGCCTGCGGCTGCGCGGTGCCACTTCGGTCCGGCCGGCCGGGATCGGGCAGCCGGGTCCGGCCGCGACCGGGTAGCCGAGCCCAGGCGAGCGCGGCCGGGCAGCGCCACGGCCGGGTCCGCTTCCGGCCCCGCCGAGGCAGCGTGTATGCTCTTGGGGTTGCTCCCCGGGCTTCGGCCCCTTCTCATGCGGACTCTGCCCATGCACGAACGCCTGCGCGCCCACCGGGGCGACATCACCAAGCTCGAGGTGGACGCCATCGTCAACGCCGCGAACTCGACGCTGCTCGGCGGCGGCGGCGTGGACGGCGCGATCCATCGCGCGGCCGGGCCCGAGCTGCTCGCGCAATGCCGCACGCTCGGCGGCTGTCCTCCGGGCGAGGCGCGCATCACGCCGGGGTTCCGTCTGCCCGCGAAGTGGGTCATCCATACGGTCGGCCCGATCTGGCAGGGCGGCGACCGCGGCGAGGACGCGGTGCTCGCGAGCTGCTACCGGAGCAGCATGGAGCTGGCCGCCTCGCACGGCGTGGAGACGCTGGCCTTCCCGGCGATCAGCACCGGGATCTACCACTTCCCGCGCGAGCGTGCCTTCGAGATCGCGGTGCGCGAAGTCCGCGCGGGGCTCCAGCGCTTCCCCATCCGCAGCGTGCTCCTCGTCTGCTTCGACGAGGAGTCCCACGCCACCTGCCTTGCCGCCATCGAGAGGTCGCCCGCATGAAGTTCACGCTTGCCTCGAGTCTGCTGCTGGTCACGGTCATCGCCCTGCCGGTCCGCGCGGAGCAGGTGGAGGACTCGACCTTCGTGCCCAAGGTCGCCAAGCCTGCCTTCATCGACCGCCACCCGGTCGTGATGATCGATCGTGCCCACAACAACTACTTCACGATGGACCAGCACTACCGGGCCTTCGCGTCGCTGCTCACGCAGGACGGCTTGCGCGTGGTCCCGGGCGTGCAGCGCTTCTCGGCGCCGCTGCTCAAGAACTGCGAGGTCCTGGTCGTGGCCGACGCCCTGGGTTCCAAGGACTTCAAGTTTCGAGCCGCCCGGGCGCCCGCCTTTCTCCCCATCGAGTGCGACGTGGTGCTGGACTGGGTGAAGCAGGGCGGGTCGCTCCTCCTGATCGTGGATCACGAGCCCTTCGCCGTGGCGATGCAGGACCTGGTCTCCCGCTTCGGCGTGGACATGGGCATCGGCTATACGCTGGACACCCGCCGCCTGGACCCCGAGATCGGCAACCCGGGCTGCCTGCTCTTCTCGCGCGACAAGGACCTGCTGGGCGATCATCCGATCACGCGCGGGCGCAACAAGAGCGAGCGCATCAACCGCGTGGCGACCTTCAGCGGGCAGTCGCTCCGGGGGCCGCCCGGGAGCGTGGGGTTCCTGGTGCTGAGTCCCTCGGCCGCGGACTTCATCGTCGGGACGGAGCCTCGGCGCCCGATCGATCCCGAGACCCAGCGCAAGTCCCAGATGGACGAGGACCTGAAAGCGCGCGGGGCGCTGCCCGCCGTCGGCCGCTTCCAGGGCGTGGCGTTCACGCTCGGCAAGGGTCGCGTCGTGGTGCTGGGGGAGGGCGCGATGTTCGGCACGCAGAAGGTGATCGGCAAGGACGCGCACGGCATGGGGAAGGACTACCTGCTCATGGGCCTGAACCGGCCGGATCTCGACAATGCGCAGCTCGCCCTCAATATCGTTCACTGGCTGACGAGGGTGCTGAACTGACCGGCCGGCAGGCGCGTGGCCGTTCGGCTATGATGCCGGAGTGCGGACCGATCCCGACACGCCTCGGCGCGGCGGGATCGTGGATCCCTCACACCAACTGCGGCGCACCGCGGCGGTCCGCCGGTTCATGCTTCGAGGGAGTCGAACCATGCCTCTCTGCGTCTATCTCTGCTACACGCCCGGCTGTCAGGTGAAGGTGGAGCGCTGGATGCCCAGCGCCGAGGAAGGCACGGCCGAGAAGATCCCGTGCCCGCGCTGCGGCGTGTCGCTGACCTGCGCCTGGACCGGCTCGCAGGCCAGCACGCCCGATCTCAGGGATGCCTCGGCCGGCGAGCTCCGCCCCGAGTCCTGAGCCGCGCTCGGGTTCACGCCGGCGCGGGCGTGGAGAGGCGCGTTCGCGGGTTGTGGGCGCAGCGCGTCAGTCAGCGCAGGGACTCAGTTGAGGCTCGCGATCAAGTAGCGCAGCGTGGCGACGTGGTCCTCGATCGTGGCCCGGTCCGCGGCGCCGGGAGTGCGTTCGAGGTAGCGGGCGAGACACTCGAGGGCCGCCCTCCAGCGGTCGAGCCGGAAGAGCAGGAGGCCGCGGTCACGCGCCTCCTCCGCGTCGTCCGGGGACATGAGCAGCAGACGATCCACCGCCGCGAGCGCTCCCTCGTCGTCGCCCTGCCGCAGGTAGGCGCCCTTCAGATTGCGGAGCAGCCGGTCGATCATGCCGCGCTTGCCCACCGAGGCGACGAGGTCCGTCCGGAACTCGATCTTCCCGCCCGTGGTCTCCTGCAGCATGCGGCGGCAGTCCTCCTCGTGGACCGTCCTCCCGTCGCGGTAGGGATCGAGCAGCAGGTCGCGCGGCTCGCCCGTGAGCCTCACCAGGAAGTGTCCCGGGAAGCCCACGCCCTCGAGCGGCATCCCCACGCGCCAGCCCAGCTCCATCATCACGATCGCCATGGTGAGCGGGATGCCACGCCGCCGGCGCAGCACCTCGTGGAGAAGCGAGTTCCGCGGACTGTAGTAGTCGTGCTGGTCGCCGCGGAAGCCAAGGTGCTCGTAGACGAAGGCGCGCAAGCGGGCGAGCTTCTGGAGGTTGTTCCAGCCCGGCTCGAGCCGGGCGCGCAGCTCCTCGGCCCAGGTCTCGAGGTGCCGCAGCTCGACCTCGACGTCCACGTCCGGATCGGACTCGGCGGCGATGAGCAGGGCAGCGCGCGCCAGATCGATGGCCGGCTCGGGCTGCTGCATCAGGCGCGCGAAGTCCGCGCGCGTCTGCTCGGATCCTGGCATGTTGCGTAAGCCTCCGCTTTCGAATCCAGCCGCGGCCGGACCCGCGCGCCGCACCGCCGCGTCACCTCGTGCCCGTGCTGGCGGCGGGCCGTCCGTCACCGCCCCGTCGCCCCGCGCCGCCGCTGCGCTGCGCGGCCGGCTCCTCCGCTGGTACGATCGGCACCGTCGCTCCCTGCCCTGGCGCGGCGAGCGCGACCCCTACCGCATCTGGCTCTCCGAGGTCATGCTCCAGCAGACCCGGATCGCCGCGGCCACTCCCTATTATCGGACGTTCCTCGACCGTTTTCCTACACTGGAATCACTCGCCGGCGCGCGCGAGGCGGACGTGCTCGCGGCCTGGGCCGGGCTCGGCTACTACGGCCGCGCCCGTCACCTGCGCGAGGCCGCCCGTCTGGTGGTGCGCGAGCACGGCGGCCGCGTTCCCGACGACCCCGCCGCCTTCGCCCGGTTGCCCGGAGTCGGTCGCTACACGGCAGGCGCCGTGCTCTCGATCGCCTTCGACCGGGCGCTGCCCGCGCTCGACGGCAACGTGGCCCGCGTGCTCTCGCGTCTCTCCGCCCTGCCGGCCTCGGTCCGCGACCCGCGCGGTGCTGGAGCCCTGTGGGCGCTGGCCACGTCGCTGGTCCCGATGCGGCGGCCCGGGGACTGGAATCAGGCGCTGATGGAGCTGGGCGCCACAGTCTGCACGCCGCGCACGCCGCGTTGCGGAACGTGCCCGGTGCGCGGCTCGTGCCTGGCGTTGGCGATGGGACGCGTCGCCGAGTTCCCGCCGCCTTCACTCCGCCGGGCGGGGGAGAGGCTGCGGCAGGCGGTCGTGCTGATCGAGCGCCGGGGGCGCATGCTCGTCACGCGGCGCGCGGGCCCGCTGCTCGCGGGCCTGTGGGAGCCGCCCGGGGTCGAACTGGAAGGTGCCGGGTCCGCGCGGCCGGCAGGTCCACGCTCGTCCGCGCGCCTGCGGCTCGGGATGGCGCGGACCGCTTGGGTGCGCCGCGCCCCGTGCCGGAGGTCGGCGGACGTCGACGTGCGCGCACGAGCCGCCGTGGCGCGCTGCGCCCTGAGTGCGAGGCTCCTCGCCCTCGGCCTGCGCGCGCGGCTCGCCCCCACGGAGCAGATCATCCGCTACACCATCACCCACCGCGACATCGAGGCGGAGGTATGGCGCGGGATGCTCCTCGGCGCTGCGCCGCGCTCGGCGCGGCTGCGCTGGGTGGATCCGCAGCGGCCCGGCGTGGCTCTCACGGCGCTGGCGCGGAAGGCGGGGAGGATCGTCGCGAGTGGAGCCGGGCACGAGCGGGACTCCTGAGTCGCCGGGCGGCTCTTCCTGCCCGGCCACGGAACCGTCGCGGAACCGGGGTGCTATCGGGTCCACCGCGCGCTAGAATCAATGGTGCGCCGTAAGCGGCGCAGGAGACCTCTCATGAGGCTGCACGCCCGTCCGTTCCGCCTGACCCTCGCATCCAGCCCGTTCTTCGCGCTCGGCAGCCAGGTCGCGTGTGCCCGCACCGTCCACGCCGCGTTCGCTGTGCCGTCCGCCCGCGCGGTCCGCGCGCTGTCCGTCGTGCATGGCCGTGCGGGCTGGCTCCCGCCCGCCGCGCTCGCGCTTCTGCTCGCGCTCGCGACGGCCGCGTCCGCCGCGATCACGCCGGGCGCCTACCTCTTCACCGACAGCCCGAATCCGGCCGAGTACATCGCGAGCTGGGGATACGCCACCGCGCCGAGCCAGCTCGCGCTCGTGAACGTGAGCCACGTGCCGGCGGACACCGCTCACGTCTTCCTCGGCTCGAACGCGCTGCGGCTCGCGTGGAGGTCGGCGACCGGCGGGGACTGGATGCTGGCCGTTGCCCCGCCGGGGTGGGTGCCGGTGGACACCTCGCCCTACGACACGCTGGTCTTCGTGGTCTGGTCGCCCACGTCCGTCCCGGCGGCGGACCTGCCGGACCTCCTGCTCGAGGACGCGGACAACGTCCGCACGCCGCGGCACCCGATGAGCGCCTACGTCTCCGGCGCCGGTGCCGGCGTGTGGACGCGGGTGCCCGTGCCGCTCTCGGTCTTCCGCGACGATCCGGGCGCGGCCGACCTCACGCGCATCAACAAGGTGTTCTTCGCGCAGGGGAGCGGGGCGGCCGCGAACACCCCCTACACGCTCCACGTGGACGAGATCCGCTTCGTGACTGCGGGCTCCTTCACCCTGTCCGCTCCGGCGGCGACGGTGCGCGCCTTCGAGCGCCACCTCGAGCTGCGCTGGGAGCCCGCGTCCATGTCGAGCGTGGAGCGCGTGCGCATCGAGCGCCAGGCGGGGAGCCAGTGGCAGCGCGTGAGCGAGCCGGTCCCCGACGACGGCTGCGCCGTGGACTGGCTCGGCGCTCCCGGAGTGTCGTCCACCTACCGCCTGACGGCCTTCGGCTGGCACCTGAACACCTCGGGGCCCACCGCGCCGGCGGGCGCCACCACCACCACGCTCTCGGACGACCAGTGGCTCGACCTGGCCGAGGAAGACGCCTTCCGCTACTTCTGGCACCACGGCCACCCGGTCTCGGGCCTGGCGCGCGAGCGCTACGGCTCGGGCGACGTCTGCGCCACCGGCGGCACGGGCATGGGCATCATGGCCATGATCGCGGGGAGTGCGCGTGGCTACGCCCCACGCGCGGCGGTGGCGGCGCGCATCCAGAGCATCCTCCGCTTCTACGCGACCCAGGCCGTACGCTATCACGGCGCGTTCTCGCACTGGGTGAACGGCAGCACCGGCGCCACCATCCCGTTCGACTACCCGACCGACTTCTCGGGGGACATCGTCGAGACCTCGTACCTGATGGAAGGGCTTCTGGCCGCAAGGCAGTATTTCGACGGCGGCGACACGACGGAAACGAGCGTCCGCGCGCTCGCCACGCAGCTCTGGGAGGGCGTGGACTGGGACGCCTACCGGCCGCCCTCGCCGGGGAACGCGATCTACTGGAAGTGGTCGCCCACCCAGGGCTTCACCGGCAGCTTCCCGGTCCAGGGCTGGAACGAGTGCATGATCGTCTACGTGCTCGCCAAGGCCTCGCCCACGCATCCGGTCCCCGCCTACTGCTACACCCAGGGCTACACGCGCAACGGCGCGATCGCGAACGGGAAGGTCTTCTGGGGCTACCCGCTGTGGGTGGGCCCGGACTACGGCGGGCCGCTCTTCTTCGCCCACTACTCGTTCCTGGGCCTCGATCCGCGCTTCAGGCGCGACGCGTTGTGCAGCTACTGGGCGCAGAACCACAATCACACCGTCATCAACCGCCACTACTGCACGCTGAATCCGAGCTCCTACGCCGGCTACAGCGACTCGACCTGGGGCCTCACCGCCTCGGACAACCCATGGGGCTACGGCGTGCAGGCGCCGTACTCGGGCGACAACGGCACGCTCACGCCCACCGCGTCGCTCTCCTCGATGCCCTACGCGCCGTCGCATGGCCTCGCCGCCCTCAAGGGCATGTACCGCTCCCGAGGGCAGCGCTTGTGGGGGCCCTTCGGGCCGTGGGACGCCTACAACCCCGGCCAGAACTGGTACTCGGGGAGCTACATTGCCATCGACGAAGGACCAATCGCGGTGATGATCGAGAACCATCGCAGCCACCTGCTGTGGGATTGCTTCATGCGCAACCCCGAGATCGCGCCGGCCCTCGACTCGCTGGGCTTCGTGTGGGACTACGAGGCGGGAGTGCCGGAGCCCGGAGTGCCCGAGCCGGCGCTTCGACTCGCCGCACGGCCCAACCCGGCACGCGGCGCCGCGACACTGGACTACGAGCTGCCCGTGCGGGGGCACGTAACACTCGCGGTGTTCGACCTCGAGGGCCGTCGCATCGCGACCCTGGCCGATGGCGTGCAGGAGGCCGGCCGCCACGCCGCGAGCTGGAACGGCACCGATGCCGGCGGCCGCGCCCTTGCCCCGGGGGTCTACCTGGTCCGCATCCAGGCGGGCGGAACGAGCGCCACGCTCAAGCTGCTGCGGCTGAGGTGATACCGCGCCCGATGGCATGACGCCACCGGGCGCGGCTGGTAGCCGGCGCGGCCGCAGCGCCGGCACCGATCCTCTACTTGATCAGCACGATCTTCTGCACCGTCGAGAGTCCGCCGGCGCTCGACAGCGACCGGGCCTCGACGCGGACGAAGTAGACGCCCGCCTCGAGCGCGCGGCCGGAGCGGTCGCGGCCCTCCCAATTGCGCTCGTGCCGCCCGGGCTCGAGCGCTCCGTTCGCCAGCTCAACCACCTGGCGACCGGTCACATCGTGCACCGTAAGGCGCACGTCGCTCGCCTCGGGCAGGTCGAACGCCAGCGCGATGCTGCCCCGGAACGGGTTGGGCGTCGCCGGGCGCAGCGCGAATGCGATGGGTGGCGGGGACGCGGGCTCGAGCGCGGGCCGGAGCTGCGCGTGTCCTGCCCCGCCGGAGCTGTTGCCCCGCAGGACCACGATGTTGCCGGCCCCGATCGAAGTCGTGGGCGCGCACGAGTCGGGCGCGCCGAGCTGGTTGTCGTAGATCAACTGGCCCGTGCCGCGGTCCCAGATCTTCATCCTCAGTCGGTCCGCTCCGCGCGGGCGGAGCTGGTCGCCGTCGAGCGCCGTCATCAGGAAGCCGTAGTCGCCCGTCCCGTTGATGGTGCCGGTGCCCTGGAGCTGGGCCCGTGGGAGCGCCACGACGAGCCATTCGTAGGCGGTGCTTTCGAGCATCAGGCCGGCCGCCCGGAACTCGAACTCTTCGTTTCCTTCGGGGGCCGCACCCCACTTGTAGTGTGCGAAGACGCCGAACGTAGCCCGACCGCTCCGGCTGGGATCGGGCAGGTAGGCTCCGGGCGGCGACGGCATCCAGCCGTGGGCGGTGACGGAGCCGCCGTCCGGGGCATAGACCACGATGATCAAGTCCACGCCCCCCGACTTGGTGGCGATGCCCGCGCCGCCATCGTCATCGGTGACGGTGAGCGTGACCGGGTAGACGCCGGGCACATTGAAGGTATAGGAGGCGCTCACGGTGCCGGTAGCCTCGTCCACCGTGCCGGCCTGCGTGAGCGCACCGAAGCTCCACTGAGCCGTATGGGTGTCGGCCGTGCCCGGGTCGGTGAAGGAGCCGGTGAAGCCGATGGTCGAGCCCACCTCGTAGCTGAGGTTGGGTGCGGGGCCGGTGATCGTGACGGTCGGCGCGACGTTCCGCACCGTGACCGGGACGTCCTCGGCGTCGGCACCGCTCGCTCCATCGCTTACCGAGACCCGCAGCACGTAGCTCCCGTCGTCCACAGTGGGCCAACTGGCGGCGCCGCTCGCCCCATCGATGGTGGCGCCCGGGGGCGGATCCACGAGGGAGAAGGTGAGCGTGTTGGCGGGCACGTCGGGATCGGTCGCGCTGGGGGTGAAGCTCACCGTCGCTCCTTCATCCACCGTGATCGGTCCCGGCACCGTGAGCGTCGGGGACACGTTCACCTCGAGGACGTTGATGCGCACCCGCTTCTCGTCGGAGAACGGCGGGCTGCCATCATCGGTCACGCGCACGCCGATCTCGACCTCGAGCGGGCCCTGCGCCTCCGTGGGGGTCCAGGTGAAGACACCCGACGCAGGGTCAATGCTCATGCCCTCGATCGCGTCCTCAAGCGCATAGGCCAGCGTGTTCGCCGGCAGGTCGGGGTCGGTCGCTGCGGCGGTGAAGGTGAGGAGGGTCAGCTCGTCCACCGCCTGGTCCGGGATCTCGGCCAGCGCAGGCGGGAGATTCACCTCGTTGACCGTCAGCCGGATCGGCTTCTGGTCGGACAGCGGCGGGCTGCCGTGGTCCGTGACTTTGACGGCGAAGTCGTAGACGCCAGGTCCCTGATCCTCGGCTGGCGTCCACTCGAACTGGCCTGTACTCGAGTTGATGGAAGCTCCTGTCGGCGCGTCCACGAGCGAGAAGGCGAGGGTGTTGGCGGGCAGGTCGGGGTCGATCGCCGTGGCGGTGAAGGTGAACGAGGTCATCTCGTTGATCGTCTGGTCAGCGAGCGCGCCCAGCACAGGCGGGCGGTTGACCTCGCGGACGTGGACTGTGAACGACGCGGAGTCGGCCAACGGGGGCGATTGCCCGTCGGAGACCGCGACGGTCACTGCGTAGTCCCCCGGCCCGGCCTCCTCCGGCGGCGTCCAGGTCAACTGTCCCGAGTTCGAATCGAGCATCATCCCCGCCGGGCCCGTGAGCAGGGAGAAGGTCAGCGGCTGCGGTGGAAGGTCAGGATCGGTGGCCGTGACGGCCAGGCTGAAGGGCCGCTCCTCGTCGATGGTCTGGTCGGCGATGGCCGCCAGGACCGGCGAGCGGTTGAGCGCGAAGAAGCTCGCAGCGATCGAGTGGTCGGCGATGACCCTGTAGAACACGTAGGAGGACACCGCCCCTACCGAGTTCCCGTCGACCACCACATCCTGGATGCCGTAGCCGGCACCCGGGGAGATGGCGAAGCTCTGGTCCGCCCCGATCGGCACCAGCACGCTCCCCGAGGGAGAGATGGCGCCGCCGGGGCCAGCGCTCGCGACGATCGTGTGCCCGGTCGCGCCCCACGCCTGCGGCTGGGCATAGGGCCAGTCATCGCGTCCACCCGTGAACACGAAGGGGGAGTCGACAAAGCCGTCCCCGTTCGCGTCGGGCGTGGTCCACACGCTCCAGTAGTTCCCGCCGATTGGAGGCGCTTTGCTCCATTGAACCCTCCAGGCATCGGCGACTGGGGGACCCGAGCACCTGAAGTTGTTGTTGTAGATGCTCCCGGTGCCCCATCCCTGTGTGCCCTCAGCCAGGCAGAGCGGCACGGCTGCGTTGACATCGTTCCCGATGACAGTCCCCGAGGGGTCGCAGTAGAACCCCCCGTACATGTAGATGCCATAGCTCCCAGTCGACCGCAGCGTGTTGCTAGTGGCGGAGACACTGGAACGCCGGAAGAAGCCCGATGCGACGTTGAGCAGAGCCGCGGTTCCAAGTTGTGACTCCAGGTAGCACTCAGTCACCGTGATGGATGTGGAGTTCCCGACATACACGGCGTCATAGCGGGCGAGGACGGAGAGATGGCGGATCGTGACGCCGTTCCTTTCAGAGACGGTCACGGCCGATCCGGAGCCGATGTAGTTGCATGAGTGTCCCGCGCCTTCGAGTGTGAGGTTGTTGTCGTTGATCAAGATCTGGTCGTTCACGTCCCGGGTCAGCGTGCCCGTCTGAGTCACGGGATCCCAAGTGCCAACGGAGGGGTCGCTCCAGCCTGAACCCGTGAGAGTGAGCGTGTTGTGCCGCAATCGCAGGATCAGCATGTGGGAGGATGTCGTGTCGAGCGTTACGTGGAAGAAGTTCTGTGCGTCGGTCTGGATGACCTGAGGGGCAGTGAGGGAATCGAGCAGGGCGTAGACAGTGGTGTTCGGAGGGTAGCCGGCGATCTGAAGGTCTGTGGGCGTGAGGGCAGCGAGGCGCTCGATGAGGAGCAACACCTCCGTGCCGGCGAGGTGGATGTCCGCGTGAACGGAGTCGCTGGCGGTGAGGGACAGCAGGAGCGAGTCCCCCTGGACTTGGAAGGAGGTCCCGAAGCCAGCGTAGTGACCGGGGACAGTGGGAGTGCTGCCCGGATCTTGGGCGCTTGCACTGCCTATGAACCCGAGCAGAGCGAGCGTGGCGGCACAGAAGACGATCTTGCGGTGGAGCGTGGTACGGGACGGCATGGAGGGGCCCTCCTTTCGCGACGGGCAGGTGGTTGCGGGGTCGCTGGCGACCGCGGGGAAGCGGGAAAAGGTAGGAGGGGTTCGTTGGCCCGACGCACGGATGTCAGGCCGCGCCCCGGCTTGTACGTGAGCGATGGCCCTGCGGCCTCTCGTCTGGAGTGGCCGGCTGAGGATTCGAAGCCCCGAGGGGTCGACAAGAGTTCTGCAGCCCTCATGTCACGCTTGCAGGTCAGGCGCCTGGAGGGTCGGCGCGGCCGCGCGCTCGGGCGAGCGTGGGAACACCAAGGGGGCACAGGCGTCAGTTGCCGGCGGACATCCAGAGGCGACGCTAGGCGCTTCGCATCACCCCTGTCAAGGGTATTTGCATATAGGCGTGGCGCCACGACGGCCAGCGCAGCAGGCGCCCCCTCAAAGGCCAACTGCATCTCGGCTGGGATGTCGGCAAGCCACGAAACAAGGAAGCCGAGCGCCTCGTCGAGCGCCCGGCGTTCCCTGGACCTATTGTATCCTCGCACAGTTATGTCAATGGACTCTCACCGGGAAGCGGACCGCCTTGGCCCTGCGCGTCCGGCAGACCGGGGGCATCCACCGGACGCGCGCAGGGCCCTGCTACGACTCTTCGGCCCGGGCGAACGGCAGCGCCGTCGCTCCCGCGGGCGCGCCCGCCCGCGTAGTTCCCCCGATGGGCTCCGGCGCCCCCGCGCGCGCGGTTCCCGCGATGGGCTCCGGCACGCCCGCCGGTTCCTCCGCCTCCTCGGGCCTGGGCTCGCGATCGGGCCTTGGCCTGGGCCCGGCCTGCCGGCGCTTCGCCAGGTACTCCGCGTACTCGGCTGGCGACTTCGTGTACTTCATCGCCAGAGCGCCGAACCAGCCGCTGAAGTCGTCGAGGAAGGTGTACACGACCGGCACCACCACCAGCGTGAGCAGGGTCGAGGTGATGAGCCCGCCGATGACCGCGAAGGCCATGGGGGCGCGGAATTCGGAGCCGGCGCCCAGGGCCAGCGCGGTGGGCAGCATGCCGAAGATCATGGCCAGCGTGGTCATGACGATGGGCCGCAGCCGCAGTTGCCCGGCGTCCACCAGCGCCTGCGCTCGCTCGCTGCCGCGCTCCCGGGCCTTGTTGGCGAAGTCCACGAGCAGGATGGCGTTCTTGGTGACGAGCCCCATCAGCATGATGATGCCGACCATGCTCATCATGTTGAACGAGCTGCGGCCGAGGAACAGCCCGAGGGTCACGCCGATCAGCGACAGCGGCAGCGAGAACATGATGGCCAGCGGCTGGGTGAACGAGCCGAACTGCGACGCCAGGATCAGGTAGATGAAGACCACGGCGATGAGCAGTGACTCGCTCATGTACTGCACGGTCTCGACGAAGTCCTCCTGCTCGCCGCCGAAGTTGAAGCGGTAGCCGGGCGGCAGCTTCATCCTGGCCAGGCGTGTCTGGACGTCGCGGACCACGTCGGTGAGAGGACGGCCCTGGTAGTTGCCCTCGATCGTGGTGACGCGCTCCAGGTTGCGGCGGTCGATCTGGTTCGGGGCTCCGCCGTAGCGGGAGGTGGTCACCTGGCCGAGCGGCACCATGACCGGCTGCCCCGTCCGGCGGTCGATCTGCCCCGAGGCGATCGGGATGCGCGCCAGGTCGGGCTGCGAGGTCCGGAACTCGGGTGCGAGGCGCACCACCACGTCGTGCGCGAGCCCGTTCTCGTCCTCCCAGTTGCCGGCCTTCTGCCCGGCCAGCACCGGACGCAGCGCCATGCCGATCGCGCCGACCGAGAGGCCCACGTCCGCCGCCAGATCGCGGTCCACGCTCACCACGTACTCGGGCTTCTTCTCCTCGAGCGTGGACTTGAGCTCGACCAGCCCCGGAACGTCCCGCAGGCGGGCCATCGCCTGCGCGGAGAGCCGCTCCAGCTCGTCGAGGTTCGGCCCCTGCAGGTTGAGCTGGATCGGGGCGTAGCCGCCCTGTCCGAACATGCCCAGCTGCAGGATGCGCGCGTTCACGCCCTGGAAACGCGGCAGCTGCTCGCGGATCGCGGCCTCGAACTGCTGCTGGCTGCGGCGCCGCTCGCTCTTGGGCGTGAGCTTGACGAAGATGAGGCCCTTGTTGACCGAGTTGTTGTGCTGCTCGCCGCCGATGGTGGTGTAGCAGAACGACACCTCGGGCAGCGTCTTCAGGTAGCGCATGACCTCGAGCGCCTTGGCCTGCGTGTAGGCCAGCGACGACCCCACTGGCGTGTCGATGCCCACGCCGGTCTGCTCGTCGTCCGAGTCGGGCATGAACTTCCCGCCCACGAGACCCAGGATGGGCATGAGCAGGGCGATCACGAACGAGGCGGTGGCGATCGCCACCACCAGGCCGCGGTGGGCCAGCGACCAGCGGATGAGCCCGCGGTAGCGGACTCCCAGCTCGCCGAACCCGTCGTTGAAGCGCTTGAGCCAGTGTCCGACGGGTCCGTGGTGATTGCGCCCCTCCGCGTCCGGGTCGTACCAGCGCGAGGAGAGCATCGGGTCCAGGGTGAAGGAGGTGAACAGCGACACCATCACGGCGAACGTCACCGTGATGCCGAAGGCGTAGAAGAAGCGCCCCACGATGCCGCCCATGAAGGCGACGGGCACGAACACCGCCATGATCGAGAGCGACGTCGCCAGCACGGCGAAGCCGATCTCCGACGTGCCGCGGCGCGCGGCGGTGAAGTGGTCCTCGCCGCGTTCGAGGTGGCGGACGATGTTCTCCCGCACCACGATGGCGTCGTCGATCAGGATGCCGATGACCAGCGAGAGCGCCATCAGCGTCATCATGTTGAGGGTGAAGCCGAACGCGTAGATGGCGAGGAACGCCGAGATCACCGACACCGGCAGCGTCAGGCCGGTGATGACCGTGGAACGCCAGGAGTTGAGGAACAGGAAGACGATGAGGATGGTCAGGAGGCCCCCCTCGAGCAGCGTCTTCTGCACGTCGTCCACGGAGTGGCGGATCCAGGTGGAGTTGTCGTTGAGCATCTCGAGCTGCACGCCGGCGGGCAGCGAGCGGTTCAGCTCGGCGATGGTCCCCTTGACCTCGTCGGCGATCTGCACCGTGTTGCCGCCCGAGACCTTGCGCACCTCGACCGTCACCGCGCGCTCGCCGTCCACGAAGGCGAGGTCGCGCTCCTCCTCCTGCGCGTCCTCGATGCGGGCCACGTCGTCGAGATGGATGGGCGTGGCGCCGCGCATCGTCACCACAACGCGGGCGAAGTCGCGCGGGTCGCGGATGCGGCCCTTGATGCGCACCAGGTCCTCGCGCGCGCCCTTCTCGACGCGGCCCGCGGGGACGTCGGCGTTCTCGCGCTCGAGCGCCGCCACGACCATCTCGGGCGAGACGCCCAGGGCGCTCATGCGGTCGGGCAGGAGCAGGGCGTGGATCTCGCGGCGCAGGCCGCCCACCGCCGACACGCTGCCGACGCCCTGCACGTTCTCGATGCGGCGGCTGATGGTCTCCTCGGCCAGGCGGGTGAGGTCGCGCATCGCCCAGCCCTGGCCGCGCACCGAGAGGGTCATGACGGGCAGGCCCGTCACGGAGTAGCGCGAGATCACCGGCGGGTCGATCTCGCGCGGCAAGTCCTGCCGGATGCCATCCACCTT
>Ga0315277_10007023_pt1 | contig 14624 bp, 11 predicted proteins | sample YL17G05_15_MG_FD_203695 | JGI IMG/M metagenome (GOLD analysis project Ga0315277, IMG submission 203695) | Sediment microbial communities from Yellowstone Lake, YNP, Wyoming, USA - YL17G05_15 | ecosystem: Environmental > Aquatic > Freshwater > Lake > Sediment | place: USA: Wyoming | collected... | reverse complement strand
GCTGAAGGGTTTGGAAATGTAATCGTCCACGCCCAGGCGGAAGCCGCGCAGCTTGTCGGTTTGCGCGGTGCGTGCGCTGAGCATGATGATCGGCACGTCCGACAGTTCGCGCAGCCGCGCGCACACTTCCCAGCCGTCCATGCCGGGCAGCATGAGATCCAGGAGGACCGCCTGGGGCCGCTCGCGGTAGAAGGTGCGCAACGCTTCGGGCCCGCTGGCGGCAGAGGTCACCGCATAGCCCTCGCGTTCGAGAAACTGAGTCAGAACGGCGCGCAGCGACTCGTCATCGTCAACGATCAGCACGCGGCTTGTCATTCGCTCTCCCTCACGACTGGCAGGCGCACGCGCACGGTCATCCCCTGCCCGGGAGTCGAGTCCACGGCGATCTCGCCGCCCATGGCCTCCACGAAACGGCGCGAGACATACAGACCCAGGCCGAAGCCTGCGACGCGCGGCGCATCGGCGCTCTCCAGGCGTGAGAACATCTGCAAGAGACGCCCTTGGGCATCGGGTGGCACGCCCGGACCGAGGTCGGCGACGAAGATTTCTACGTGCTGGTCCTGCGCCCGGGCGGTGAGGCGAATGGGGGCCTGCGGCGCGTACTTGATGGCATTATCCACCAAATGGAAGAGGACGCTCCCGAGCATCTGGTCGTCGGCCCACAGCTCGGGCAGATCCGGCGGCAGGCTCACCTCCAGGCGCTCGAGCGCCGGGCTCGCGCTGCCGCCGTGGCTGGCGGCCAGCGAGGCGCGCACACCCTCCACGCACTGGGCCAGGTTCGTCGGCGCAAGCTGGAGTGGCAGCCGGCCGGCCTCCAGCGCCGAGAGGTTGAGGATGCTCTCGACGAAGCGCCCCAGGCGCTGCGTTTCGCGATGTACCAGGTCGAGCATGGTGCGCGCGGTATCGGGCACGGGCGTCGGGTCGCTCAACATGAGCTCCAGCCCGGCGCGGATCGAGGAGAGCGGCGTGCGCAACTCATGCGAGGTGAGGGCGACAAACTCCGACTTCAGCTGATCCAGGCTGCGCAGCGCGCGGTTTTGTTCCTCGAGTTGGGTCAGGGCTTGCGAGAGATCGGTGGTCTTCTCGCGCACGCGCTGCTCGAGCGTAGAGCTGAGCGCCACCAGCGCCTGGCGTGCCTGCTCGGCCTGCTCGTACGCCTCGCGCAGTTCCCGCTCGTGCAGGCGTTGGGGGGTCAGGTCGTGCAGCAGCCCGGCCAGCCGGCGTGCCTCCCCCTCGCCGTGCGGCAGCGGGCGCAGCGTGAGCCAAGCCGGGAACCCGGCGGCCTCGCCGATACCCGCAGGGCGAATCCACACCTCCCCTTCCCAGCCCCGCTCCAGCGCGTTCTGCAGCAGCACGGGCGGGAGAGGCGCGCGCAAGGTGGCCGCTTCCGTCAGGGCGCCCGGCCGCAGAATCACGTCGGCCAGCGCACCGGGAACGGCGCCTCCCAGGGCGCGGCCCAGGGCCGGGTTGGCAAGAATCACTCGCCCGTTCTCGTCGCAGATGAAAGCCGGGTCAGAGATGTGCTGCACCAGCACGGCATAACCCCGCAGCTCTGCCTGTCCGGCCGAGACGCCCTCGCGCAGTATGACCAGGATGAAGATGGTCAGCGATCCCCACAGGGCGATCGGGTCGACGCGGCCGTAGCCTTGCCACTCGACCAGGACGTACACAATGAGTGCCATGGCGGTGGCCAGTGGCAAGAGGCGGCTTTCCGCACGCTGCCAGCGCCGCTGCCAGCGGCGGCGCGGAGTAACGGCTTCGGAGGGCGGCGCCGCTGGCCAGGTGGGGTCGCGAGTTACGGCGGCCATGGCCAGCAGGCCGAAGGCGATGATCCACATGACGTCCAATGGCGTGCCGATCTGACGCATATCCTGCAGGCCGAGCCATCCGCGGGTCAGGTTGAGCGCGGCCGAAAAGAAGATGCCACCCGCCACGAGCCACAGGCTGGGCAACGGGCGCGGCGTCTGGCGCTGCCACCAGATGATGAGTACCAGCAGAACCAGGTCCAGGGTGGGGAAGGTCGCGGCCCAGAACAGGTCGTGCGGGTCACGCACCACCTGCTGCAACATCGGGAAGATGAGAATGGCCCACAAGAGGAGACCCCACGAGCCGCCGTAGATGGCGACATCCAGTTCGAAGCGCAGCCGCTGTAGCCCCTCGCGCGGGGGTGCCGGATGCAACCACAGGCCGGCGAAGGCCGCGGGATAGCCAGCCATGTGCAGCCCATCAGCGAGCGTGGCCAGCCCGGCGGCGGCGGGAAAGAGCAGGCTTAGCGACCACAGGATCTCGGCCGCGGTCCACAGCGTGAAAGCGATCCCAAATGCGAGGGCCGGCCGCCGCTGGCCGGGGGACGCGCGCAGGGCGCGATTGAAGAAGAGCGCCGAAGCTGCGAGTGCGGGCAGCCACAAGAGAAGCAGCAACCCCGCCAGCGCACCCGCTTCTGGGCGCTTGAGGGTCAGGCTGCGGCCGAGGTAGCCCACGGCCCACACCAGCCAGGCCAGGGCAATGGGCCTGCCGGTCAGCCGGTGAAGAACGGTGGGGCGGCGCATCGCATGCATGTCGGAGTCGCCTGCAGGGGTGGCCCGCCGGGGCGGGTGATCAATCCTCGCTGCTCTTCCATTCTACACTCGCTGCCAGCCCGTTCGCCTCGGTGAGCAGGAATAACCTAGGCCAGCGGTCGCTGGCCTAGGGTGGTGACGAGAGGCGCCGTTCGCGCGACCTAGCAGTCGAAGCACTGGGTCGGTGTATTGGTCGCGGTCGGCGTGGGCGACTTGGTCGGCGTCGGCGTCTTGGAGGGCGTCGGCGTGAAGGGCGAGGTCGGGGTGCGCGTGTTGGTCGGCGTCGGCGTCTTGGAGGGCGTGGGCGTGGTCGACGGGGTGAGCGTCTTCGACGGCGTTGGCGTGATCGACGGCGTGAGCGTCTTGGTCGGTGTGTTGGTCGATGTCTTCGTCGGCGTGAAGGTCTTCGTCGGCGTGTTGGTGCGAGTGGGCGTGTTGGTCGGCGTCGCCGTCGGGGGCGGTGTGTTGGATGGCGGCGGGATGGGCGAGGGCGTCAAGGTTTTTGTGGGCGTGGGCGTCAGCGAGGCGGTGGGCGATAGCGTGACGGTGGGCGTGTTGGGCGCCACGATACTGAAGGTCTGGTACACGTAAGGGCTCCACACGCTCTCGTCGTCACGCGCGCGGGCCCGCAGCCGGTACGAGCCGGTGAGGATATTGACCCCGTTGGGCCACTGGCCGGCCAGGATATTGAGCGAGCTGCATGAGCCCCCGAAGCCGCAGTACGGCTGAGTGGTGTCGGTCACGGAGTAGACCGTCGACCAGGCAGCGCCCGTCCAGTACTGGAAGTCAAACGTCACGCGGTTGATGCCGGTGCCGTCCGCGCCGCTGCCGGCGGCGCAGGTCAGCGGGTCGACGTTGTCCGGGTCGAAAGCGGTCACCTGCGCGGGCAAGGTGGTCGAGTAGCTGCCGCCGCCCGGCTGAATGATGACCGCGATGGGCGGGACCTTGCAGGGTGTGGCGGTCGCGGTCGCCGTATTGGTTGGCGTCTTGGTAGGCGTGTTGCTCGGCGAGGCCGAAGGTGTATTGCTCGGCGTCGGCGTGTCGGTCGGCGTGGGTGTATCCGAGGGCGTCGGCGTGTAAGTAAAGGTCGGCGTCGGGGTATTGGTCGGCGTATTCGAGGCGGTGGGCGTGTTCGAAGGCGTGGCCGAAGGCAAGGTGATGTCCGGCGGCAGGCCGATCACGCGCGCCACACGGTATTGCTCGAGAATACCCGAGCGCTCCGAGTGCAGCGTCACCGAGGGAATGAAGCCCGAGAGCAAGGGCATGATCATTGGATTCTCGAAGGTCACTCCGACGATGACCCGCGCGATGCCCTGGTCCGGGCTGCCGGCATCGTCGTTCGGCATGCAGCGCGAGTCGTGGCCGGTCACGCTATCCGAGTAGCGCAGCAACGGATCCCACACGTTGCCGGCGCGCGTCGAGCACACCGAGACGTGGAAGTAGCCCGGTTGGCCCCAGGCGGCGGTCGGGTCGCGCATGATGCCGACCAGCGACTCCTGCGCCACCTGGACGATGGTCGTCAGGCGGGCCGTGTCTTCCTCGGCTCGGCGGCTGACGCCGGCGCAGGCGCCGTCGGCCGGGAAATCAATATCCACGCAGGAGCCCGCGCTGAACTCGCCGGTCACGGCATAGCGCATCGCCATGCGCGCGGCATTGTCGACCACCAGGTAGGCTTGGAAGGTGCGCGCCGCATCGATCACCACGAACAGCACCATGAGCAGCGCCGGCAGCACCAGGGCAAACTCCACCAATCCCTGCGCCCGCCGCAAACGCGGGTAGCGCTCGGCGAGCAGGCGCAGCGGGTTGTGCATGAGCAGCCGGACCCTGGAGGGTGGCGATGTCGACATAGCTTTCCCTGTGGCGGCGCGTGTATCCATGAGATCCCCGTAAATTGATGAACTAACTCGAGAAATACCGATACAGAGGCGCTATGCCTCAGCAGGATTCTACGTCCGGCCTTCTACGGCGCGCAGACAGGATTCTTGCCGAATAGTTGGGCCAAGGTGCAGGCGCAAGTGGCACAAACCTCGAGATGCACATTCCTATGGCTCGAACGACCGGCTATCCATCATTCGGGGTTTGCCGCGTCGGAGGAGGCTGCAAGTTTCGTGCAAGAAAGAGAGCACCGGGCCAGCAATCGCTGGCCCGGTGGGCACTTGACAGGTCTGCCGCTCGGCATGCTTCAGCAGTCGAAGCACTGCGTCGGAGTATTGGTGGGCGGCAGGGTGGGTGTTGGCGTAAAGGTCGAGGTCGCAGGGGGTGTGTGGGTCGGTGTCCGCGAGGGCGTATGGGTGAAGGTCGGCGTGAAGGTATTGGAGGGCGTCGGCGTGAGGGAAGGGGTCGGCGTCTCACTGGGAGTGTAAGAGGCCGTTGGCGTGCGGCTCGGAGTGGAGGTCGCAGTGGTGGTCGGCGTGTTGCTCGGCGTGAAGGTATCGGTCGGCAGCGAAGTATTAGTCGCTGTCGGCACAGGCGAGGGGGTGTAGGTCTTAGTAGGCGTGGGCGTATCCGAGGGAGTGGGTGTCGGCCGGGCGATGAGGAAGGTCTTGGAGACCAGGGCCGAGGCGCGCCCGTCGGTCGCCCAGGCCATGGCGTACAGGGTGTACGTACCGTTGGCCAGCGCGCTCCATTGCCCACCGTTCATGCGGTTGCAGGTGACCGTGCCGTTATACAGGCAGTAGCGCACCGAGAACTGGTCGTTCACCGTCATCAGCGCAAAGCTTGGGCTAAAGAGCCACATGCGCACGTAGTCAATGCCGTCGCCGTTACTCGTGCCAATCAGCGGATCCCACGCTTCGGCCTCGAATCGCGTTTCCTCGATATCGACCAGATACGTGCCCGACACCGGCGGGACGATGATCGCGATGTGCACCGGCGGCTTGGTCGAGGTGGGTGTCGGCGTCATCGAGGGAGTCAGACTCGGCGTGGGTGTGACCGTCTTGGTGGGTGTGTCGGAGGGGGTCAAGGTCCCCGAGGGGGTGGGCGATGGCGTATGGGTCGGCGTCTCGCTGGGTGTGGGCGTGTTGGTGGCGGTGGGTATGGGGGAGGGTGTGGCCGAGGGCAAGGTGATATCCGGCGGCAGGCCGATAATGCGTGACACGCGGAATTGCTCGAGGATGCCGGTGCGATCGGCGTGCAAGGTGAGCGAAGGGGCGATGCTCGAGAGAATCGGCATGATGATCGGGTGCTCGTAGGTGACGGCCACCAGCACGCGCGTCGTGCCGAGATCCGGGCTGCCCGGGTCATCGGCCGGGGCGCAGTCGGCATCATGCCCCGGGCCGCCGTCGCGCCGCAGCATGGGGCTGTAGACATTACCCGGGCGCGAGGAGCACACGGTGACGTGGAAGTAGCCCGGCTCATTCCAGATGGCGGTTGGGTCGCGCAGAAGACCGGCGGCGGCGTGCTCGGTCAAGTCATAAATCGACTGCAGGCGCGCGCCGTCCTCTTCGGCGCGGCGGCTGGTGCCCAGACACGCCCCGTCGGCCGGGAAGTCGATATCCACGCAATTGCCGGGGTCGAATTCGCCGGTGATGGCGTAGCGCATTCCGAAACGCGCCGCGTTCTGAACGCTGAGCCAAGCCTGGAAGGCGCGCGCCACCTCGATGATCATGAACAGGGCCATGAGCAGCGCGGGCAGGACGAGCGCGAACTCCGCCAGCCCTTGGGCCCCCTGCCTGCGGGGCTGGGCGGAGTGACTACTGGCGTGCGATGTGGAGTGCGTCTGTTTCATCATGCCTGGGTGGCTCCCCTCGGTGCAACCCGGCGCCGTTCGCCGTGTCATGGCGGCTATTGGGTGATGCGGGTGAAGATGCGCGAGGCGACATCCTCGAAAATCCGATTGAGCTGAGCCCCGGTGGGCGAGAAGTAATAGTTGCCGCACCAGGCGCGCGGGTCGGCAACACTGGCACACAGGTCGGTGCCGGGGTCGAAGTCATCCCCCACGGCCGCGACGTAGCGCAAGAGGCTCGCGCCGTAGGCTTTGCCCAGCGAGTCGGTCGACAGCACCTGGCCGCCCAGGCCAATGGCGAAGGCCACCGCGCCCTGCCCCGGCCGGCTGCAGCCGGCGGCCGGGCTGGTGGGCGTGCAGCTGACGTAGTCGGCCATGTCGCGGGCGTAGTCGTCCGCGTCGTACAGCCCGCTGGCCGTGGTGTGGCGGGTGATCACGCGGTCGTCACGGCAGATCGGGGAAATCCAATCGGGGAGGCCCGCGCTGCCCGGGCAGTAGCCGTAGGGATGGGTCGGCATATCGCGGGAGGAGGCGTTGGCCGCACCATCCGTGAGCAGCACGGTAACCCACAGGGCTTCTTCTTTGGGATGGTCATTGAACATCTGCCCGGCCAGGAGCAGCCCGCCGCCGATGTTGGTCGTCGTGCATGAACGCGGATCCTCATCCCCGAACACACGGAAGAGCGGGCATTCAAAGCCAATGTAGGGGCCGCCGGGGTATTCGTACTTGCGGCACGGTCCTTCGGCTGTGCCCAAAGGATCAGGGCAGGCACCGGGGTCGTAGACCAGCAGGTTGCTGATCGCCGCGGCCGCATCCGCCCGGCTGTTGAACCATATTGGGTCTCCCACCGCCCACCCGGGTGGCGTCACTACATGTGACCCGAGCGGCGCACCCTGCCAGCCGTTGGAGAAGTAAACAATCCCCAGCCGGTCTTCTTCATCGGCCGGCGCTTTGTCGAGGATGCGCTGGACAAAACCGCCCAGATCCGATGGGCCCAGCGTGCCGGGGGCGTGGCTGGCTGCAAACTTGACCTCGGCGAAGGGATGGCAATCGTTGCCGGGATTGCATCGTGATGGATCAAGCATCACGTCTTCCGAATCGGGAAGTACTGTTGACAATCCGCAGTCGTCTATTGTGAAATCGCTATCGTCATCGAGACCATTTGTACACAGTGCTTTGGCGTCATAGGTCATCGACTCCGACACGTCGATGGCCAGAACCACGTCCAGCGAGGCGGCCTCGGCCACCGAGTCGGCAGTGATCGGGATGACGTTGATTCCGATCACCGGTAGAAAGGCCATCGGCACAGAGGAGTTAGCTCGAACGCGAACCAACTTGCGGGGCGGGGTGGTGCACAGCGAGGGGTCGTGGTGAGGCAGGTCGAGCGGCAGGCAGCCCAGCACATCCACGCCGCCCGTTTCGACCCCGTTCATGCGCAAGACCTGCAGCGCGGAATTGATCACCTCCGGGCTGTTGATCAGGCGGCCCTCCCGCACCTGCGCCGCGGCTGCGAGCGAGGCGGCATCCGTGGCCCGGCGCAAATTGCCCATGCCGATGAAAAACTGGCCCCCATCGATGGCCAGGCCAACGAAGGCCAGCAGCCCAACGAATGCCAGGGCGATCAAGAGCAGGGCTTGACCCGGCTGGCGGTTCTTTGACCGTTGTGAAAACCGCATCATGGAGGGCCTCATGGAGTGGAGGTGGGCTCGGCCGACACCAGGGGCATGACGGTGTGCAGGTGCAGGAGAACGGGGTCCGGCAGGAAGGCCGTAATCCACGGCAGGGCCAGCACCTGGTCGTAGTGGTACCAGATCTCGACCAGCAGCACCCCCGTGCTGGGTGCTCCGACCTGCAGCATCGAATTCATGTCCGCCGTGGTGAAGTCGGAGGCCAGGTTGCCGAAGTAGGAAAAACCCGCTTCGCCAAAGGCGGGCGGGAAACGGGTCACGCCCACGCCCGCTTCAATCGAGAAGGCTGACACGATGACATCATCGCGGGCCAGATCCAGGATCACTGCTGGCTGCTCGTTGCCCAGTTCGCGCATCACCAGGCACGCAGTTTGCCCGAAGAAATCTGTGAAATGAGGGTAAGAGACCGCGCCCACATCGCACGCCGTGTCGGGGAAGGTGGCCGTGTACAGGCTGTCGGAGGAAAAGCGCGCCGCATTGCGCACCGCGTCGAGCAGGATCAGGTAGCGATTGAGGAGAAACCCGAACTCGATCAGCCCGGAGAGCAGCAGCAGGAGAACGGGCAAAAGCAGGGCCGTTTCAACCAGGCTCTGCGCGCGGGCGTGTCGAGATGAACGAGCGCTTCGGGCGCGAGGGATATGCGACATTTCGCACCTCATCATAAAGTCTACTGGAAAGCGGCTGATTATCCTACGATTCCGAGGGTGCCTGTCACGCCATTTTCACCCTGTTTTCACCCCCGGAGGACGCCGCTTTTCTTGCGCTTGAGGTGCACCGGATATGGCTGGGGCGTGGTCCTGCGCCCCCCGGGTGGGGTCGGGAGGGGCCGAGTGGCACCCACGGCGGGCGGGCCGGGTGCGGCCGACCTGCGCGGTGGACGAAGAGGCTGGCAGACCGGGCAGAAGTGGGTTGAACGCTGGCCGACCAGGATGCGCCGGATGGGTGTTCCACAGACCGGGCACGGCTCGCCGGTTCGGGCGTAAACCCGGAAATGGTTCTGGAAACCTCCCCCGCGATAGACCCAGTCGATGCTCGCGCCGTGATGGCGCAGCCCGCTGCGCAGTGCGGCACGCACGGCGCGCCACAGCCGCCGGGTTTCCTCCATCGTGAGGCGGTGGCTGGCACGCAGTGGGTGCAACCCGGCGCGATGGAGGGCCTCGTCGGCGTAGATGTTGCCGATACCGGCCAGGAAGGTCTGGTCGAGCAGCAACGGTTTCAACTGGCGGCGGTGGCGCGCGAGGCGAGCGCCCAGCGCGGCAGCATCGAAGGCGGGGTCCAGCGGTTCCGGGCCGAGGTCCGCCAGCACCGTGTGCGCATCTTCCACCAGCCAGACCCGGCCGAAGCGGCGCGGATCGTTGAAACGCAAGTCGTGGCCGGCGGCGGTGTGCAAGAGAGTCAGGTCGTGCTTCTCCAGCGGTGCGGCCGAGGCCGCCATGCGCAGGTCGCCGCTCATGCGCAGGTGAATCAGCAGTGTGTGGCGATCGAGATCGAGCACCAGGAACTTGCCGCGCCGGCCGATGGCCCGCACCGTCTGCCCGCGCACGAGCTCGGCGAACTCGAGCGCGGTCGGCTGAGCGATGTGGCGCGGCCAGCGCAGCGTGGCCCCCACCAGGGTCTCCCCCACGAGCGGAAGGCCGACCTCGCCGGCGCGGCGCAGACTCTCAGCGATCGTTTCAACTTCGGGAAGTTCGGGCATGATCTCTCGCAGCGTGCGGCGATTATAACGGGACGAGGCGGGATGCCTCAGGTTATAATCTTCGCGTGTCCCTGCCGGCCTTGCGCCCACCCGACTACCTGCTGATCGGCCATGTCACGCGGGACCTCTTGCCCGCCGGCGAGCGCCTGGGCGGGACGGTCACTTACGCGGGGCTCACCGCCGCGGCCTGGGGGCTCACCGTCGGCGCGGTCACCTCCTGCGCGGCTGGGCAGGACCTCGGCGATCTCGCGGGACTGCGACTCTTCCGCCTTCCGGCGGCGCACACGACGACCTTCGAGAACCTCTACCAGGGCACCACCCGTGAACAGATCCTCCATCATGTCGCCGAGCGCATCACTCCGGCCGCCGTGCCGCTCGAGTGGCGCACCGCGCGAATCGTTCACCTCGCGCCGGTCGCGGATGAAGTGGACCTGGGCCTCATCAACCTCTTCCCGCAGTCGTTGGTCGGCGTGACGCCGCAGGGCTGGATGCGCGCCTGGGATGAGGCCGGCCGGGTACGGCGGCGCGAGCCCGCGCCACAACTTCTGGCCGCCCTGGGCGCTGCCTCGGCCTGTGTTTTCTCGGTGGACGATGTGCAGGGCGATGAACGGGTCATCGCCCTGCTGGTCGATCACTGCCCGATCACTGCGGTGACCGAGAACGCGCACGGCGCGCACGTTTACTGGAACGGGCACGTGCGCAACTTCCCTGCGCCGGGGGTGGAGGTTCGCGATCCGACGGGTGCCGGCGACGTATTCGCCGCGAGCTTCTTCGCGCGTCTAGCGGAGACGCGCGATCCGTGGGAGGCGGCGCGCGCCGCAACCCTCTTGGCCTCGGCTTCCGTTGCACGCGAGGGTCTGGCCGGTATCCCCTCGCGCGACGAGGTCGCGCGCAGCCGACCGGTCGTGGAACGGCCGTGACCCGCATCTACGCCTTCGTCAATCAGAAGGGCGGGGTGGGCAAGACCACCACCGCCATCAGCCTGGCCGCGTACTTCGCCGCCCTCGGCCAGCGGGTGGTGCTGGTGGACCTCGACCCGCAGGCCAATGCCACCTCCTGCCTGGGTATTGACAAGCGCACGGTGGAACGCGGCACGTACGAGGTGCTCACCGGCGACCTGCGCCCAAGCGCGGTGCTCCTGCAGAACGAGCGCCTGGGCCTCAGCCTGATGCCCGCCTCGCCGAATCTCACCGGCGCCGAGCTCGAACTGGTGGGCGAGATCGGGCGCGAGATGCGTTTGCGTCAGGCGCTCGAGGAATTGGCCCCCGCCTTCGACTACCTCTTGATCGATTCGCCGCCCTCGCTGGGTCTCCTGACCCTCAACGCGTTGGTCGCGGCAGCCAGCGGGGTGATCATCCCGGTGCAATGTGAGTATCTGGCGCTGGAGGGTTTGAGCCAGCTCACGCAAACCATCGCCCGGGTGCGTTCGGCTTACCACCCCGGGCTCACCGTACGCGGCCTGGTGATGACTATGTTCGACGGGCGGGCGAATCTCGCCAACCAGGTGGTGGCCGAGGTCCGTTCGCACTTTCCCGGGCGCGTATTTGCGAGCATCATCCCGCGCAGCGTGCGCCTGGCCGAAGCGCCCTCCCACGGCTTGCCGATTTCTACCTACGCTCCCTCGTCGCCGGGCGGCCTAGCCTATCGCGCGCTGGCCGAAGAAATCCTGCGGGGAGACGGGGTGCCGCTGCCTGCGCCATCCGCTGCCGCTCTTCATCCAACAGGGACGGTGGACCATGCCTCCTAAGAAACACGGTCTTGGCCGAGGGCTGGATGCGCTGTTGCCGGTGGAGGAACAGCCGGAGGGGACGCGCGAGGTGGCGGTGGCCCTCATCCGCCGCAACCCGCGCCAGCCGCGCAGCGGCATGGCCGAGATCGAACTGGACGAGCTGGCGGCGTCGATCAAGGAGCACGGCGTGCTGCAACCGCTGGTCGTGACGGTCGGCACGGTGCCAGGCGAGTTCACCCTGATCGCCGGCGAACGCAGGCTGGAGGCGGCGCGCCGGGCCGGCCTGGAGAAAGTCCCGGTGGTGGTGCGCGCGGCCAGCGAGCAAGAACGGCTGCTGCTGGCGCTTATCGAGAATGTGCAGCGCGCCGATCTCTCGCCGCTGGAGACGGCCGAAGCCTTTCGCCAGCTCAACGACGAGTTCGGCCTCTCGCATGAAGAGATTTCCAAACGCGTGAGCAAGAGCCGCGTGGCGGTGACCAACACACTGCGCCTGCTGCGTCTGCCCGAGGCCGTGCGTCGCGCGCTGGCCTCCGGGCAGCTCTCCGAGGGCCATGCGCGCGCCCTGCTCGCGCTGCCGACGTACCATGCCCAATCGGCCGCCGCCGACACGGTCATCCGCAAGGCGCTCAACGTGCGCCAAACCGAGGACTTGGTGCGGCGGCTGCTCGGCAAACGCACAACCAAGCCCGCCCCGCTCAAACTGCCGCCCGACCTGCGCGCGTTGCAGCGCAAGCTGCAGGAAGCCTTCGGCACACGCATCGACCTGCGCCGGGCCAAGCGCGGCGGCACCCTCATCTTCCATTTCTATTCCGATGAGGAGCTGGACGCCCTGGCCGACCACCTGCTGAAAGCCGGCTGAGGCCGCCCGCCCCGTGCTGCCCCGCGACGCCCTACCTGCGGAAACGATTCTCTTCGACGGACACATCCTGACCCAGGATGGCCGCTGCCCGCGCGCCTCGGCCCTGTTCGTGCGCGGCGAAAGGATCGTGGCCGTCGGCGCCGAGAGTGAAATGCTCTCTCGGGCTGGCCCGCACACGGAGCGCCTGGGGCTCGAGGGACGGACGGTTTTGCCCGGCCTGGTGGATGCCCATCTGCACTTGGATTGGTACGCGCGCAGCCTGAGCGGGGTGGCGGCCGAAACCGCGACGCGCGCGGAATGTCTGGCCCGCGTGCGCGCGCGGGCGAGCGTGACGCCGCCCGGCGAATGGATCGTCGGCAGCGGCTGGAACCACAATGCCTGGGGCGGGGTCTACGGCACGCGCGCCGAGCTGGATGAGGCCGCGCCGCAGCATGCAGTGGGGCTCACGGCCAAATCCGGACACGCCGCCTGGGTCAACACACGCGCGCTCGCGGCGGCGGGTATCACCGCCAACACGCCCGACCCGCCTGGCGGACGCATCGGCCGTTCCCCGGACGGCGCGCCCGACGGTTTGCTGTTTGAGAAAGCGATTGAGCTGGTGACCCGCGTGCAGCCCGAACTGGCCGGGGAGGCCCTGGTGGAAGCGCTGGTGCGCACCCAGCAAGATCTTGCGCGGCTGGGGTTGACCGCAGTCCATGATTTTTCTTCGCCGCGCACGTGGGAGGCGCTAGAGACACTGCACGCGCGTGGCGAACTGCGCCTGCGCGTCGTAAAGAACCTGCCGGGCAGCGAGCTTGAGCGGTGGCTTGAGCTGGGTCTGCGCTCGGGCCTGGGCGACGCGTGGCTGCGCCTGGGCCACCTCAAGTTCTTCGCCGATGGCGCGCTCGGTCCGCGCACGGCGGCGATGACCGAGCCCTACGAGGGCGAACCCGGCAACCGAGGCCTCATGGTGACCGATCGCGAAACGCTGGTCGAGCGTGGCACGGCGGCCACCCTGGGCGGGTGGCCGCTCGCCGTCCACGCTATTGGCGACCGCGCGGTGCACGAAGTGCTCAAAGCTTTCGACGCGCTACGCGCGCTGGAGGCCGAGCACCACATCCCGCGCGAGGCACGCCGCCACCGCATCGAGCACTTGCAGCTTGCGCTGGAAGAGGACCTGCCGCGGCCGGCACAACTGGGTATCGTGGCCTCGATGCAGCCGAGCCACGCGCCCTCCGACCGTCGGATGGCGGAGCGTTTCTGGGGTCCGCGCTGCGCACGCGCCTATGCCTGGCGCAGCCAACTCGCCGCAGGGGCGCACCTGGCGTTTGGGTCGGATGCGCCGGTCGAGCCGCCCAACCCGTTCGAAGGGTTGTATGCCGCCGTGACGCGCCGCGGCGCAGATGGGGAACCCGGTGCAGCCGGCTGGTATCCCGAGCAGCGTCTGACACTGGCCGAGGCGTGGCGCGCCTTCACGCTGGGGCCGGCCTATGCAGCCGGCGTGGAGAACGAATGCGGGATTCTCGCGGCGGGGCGCTGGGCGGATCTGGTCGTCTTAGATGAAGATCCTTTTGCCCTGCCGGCCGAGGCGCTGCGGACCATCGCCCCGCGGGCGACGATGGTCGGTGGACGCTGGACCTGGCGCGAGCCGTGACGCAGGCGGGGGGCGGTGCGGTCGGGATCGTACCGGGACCGCGGGGCACAGGGTCTTTACTCCTTGGGCCTGACGAATCATGCAGTGCGATCGCACGCAACCGACGTGCGCCGCGCTTGGGTCTTTCCGAGCGGGTCTTGACCCATCTCGACATCTGACTATAATAATAGTCACATGCCCAAAGGTCACCGGATCGCGATCGTCTATGCCCCGGTCACGCGTGAGCACCTGCGCCCCATCCCTCGCCGGGAGCTCGGGCTTCTGCGCAGGGCGATCGAGGCCCATCTCGGCGACGAGCCGGAGCGCGAAACCGCCAACTGCAGACTCCTGGGTCCAACGACAGAAGTGGAGGCCGAGTGGGAGTTGCGCTGCGGACCCCATAATCGCTTGCGCGTCTTCTACACCGTCGATCGACAGCGCAAGCAGGTGCGAGTCATAGCGATGGGTGTCAAGGTGGGCGGCCGCTTGAAGATCGGCCGGGAGGAGGTTGTGCTGTGAAGATTGCACCGGTGGCAGAAATCAAGGCGAAGTTTAGCGCCTATCTCAAGGCCAGCCAAGAAGGGCCGGTGGTGGTAACCCGCAGAGGCAAGGCGGTCGCGGTCTTGCTGTCCGTCGCCGAGGACGAGGATCTTGAACGTCTGGTGCTGGCCCACTCCGCCAAGTTCCAGACGATTCTAGAATCCGCGCGCGAAGAAATCCGCCAAGGCCGGGGCATTCCGCACGAGGAGTTCTGGAAG
>Ga0315277_10007022_pt1 | contig 14625 bp, 17 predicted proteins | sample YL17G05_15_MG_FD_203695 | JGI IMG/M metagenome (GOLD analysis project Ga0315277, IMG submission 203695) | Sediment microbial communities from Yellowstone Lake, YNP, Wyoming, USA - YL17G05_15 | ecosystem: Environmental > Aquatic > Freshwater > Lake > Sediment | place: USA: Wyoming | collected... | reverse complement strand
GGATGAACCAAAAGAGAAATCGTTTCTACCCTTCGTGCGAGATCATGGTTATTGTCTGTCTAACTCCATCCAATTTCCTTATCTTGTTGTGTATGCCCTTAATCTCATCCATCGTATCTGCTTTTGTTTTTGCAATGATATCATAGACGCCATAGAGCGGGTAAGCTTCTTCAACCCCCTTGATTTTCCTCAGGATCTTCATCAACTGCACGTCGTATTCCTTGATATTTACTAACACGTACGCCGTGGGCATTCAAATCACCTCTTATCATTTGTGAACGCTTCGCTTTTAAGATTTTAAGAGCTGTATGCGGGATAGAACTTTATCCCAACCGACCAAACGACGGTGGATATGGCTGCAATAGGTAAACTATATTGACCCTATCCGACACTCCGTGTCCGCGCGCGCGACGCGTTGAAAACACTATGAAATATATCGGCATGATTCACTTCAAGGATGATGAGTTTGAAGTCACGAGTGCAACGACAGTAGAAGAAGCCAAACAGATTCTGAGCGCAGGCTTTGACTACGTCACAGAGAAAAACGGAATAATGCTGTTCAGAAAACCTAAGAGATTTTCGAAATACGCTTCTAAATCATAAACGCAGAAGCATGATGATAAGATTAAAATAATTGATTGAACAGTTGTGTAAACGAATTCACTAAAACTTAGAGGAAGATTTGAAAAAATAAGGAGGAAAAGAGAATGAGCAAATCAGAGAAGCCGCACTTAAACCTAGTAATCATGGGTCACGTAGACCACGGAAAATCAACGACGACCGGACACTTACTCTACTTGGCAGGCGTAGTCGACGAGAGAACAATAAAAGCGTTCGAAGAAGAAGCCAAGAAGATGGGCAAAGAAACATTCAAGTTCGCATGGGTTCTCGACAACCTCAAAGAAGAGCGGGAAAGAGGAGTAACAATCGACCTTCGGTTCCTCAAATTCGACACTAAGAAATACAATTTCACAGTCATTGACGCACCCGGCCACAGAGACTTCGTTAAAAACATGATCACTGGCGCAAGCCAAGCTGACGGCGCCATACTTTTCTGCTCGTCCAGAAGAGGCGAGTTCGAAGCAGGCATCGGCCCTGGCGGCCAGACGAGAGAGCACGCTTTTCTCGCTTTCACGTTGGGCGTACGACAGGTGATCGTTGCTGTTAACAAGATGGATGACGTCTCAACCAATTGGAGCCAAGACCGCTATACTGAGATCAAAAACGAAGTTTCGAGAATGCTCAAAATGGTGGGCTTCAAAGTTGAAAAGATTCCATTCGTACCTACCTCTGGATGGACAGGCGACAACCTTATCAAGAAAAGCGATAAAATGCCATGGTATACAGGACCAACACTGATGGAAGCATTGGACACCTTTGAAGTGCCTTCTAAGCCGACAAACAAGCCGCTGAGAGTTCCGATTCAGGACGTTTACAGCATTACAGGTGTGGGAACAGTTCCAGTTGGCAGAGTAGAAACAGGCGTAGTCAAGGAAAACGACGCCGTAATATTCATGCCATCTAACAAAACCGGCGAAGTAAAATCAATCGAAATGCACCACGAAAGATTTGCGAAGGCTGAACCCGGCGACAACATCGGTTTCAACATCAGAGGCGTCGGGAAAGCAGACATTCACCGCGGCGACGTGATGGGTCACACAAGCAATCCGCCAACTGTTGCGAAAGAGTTCATCGGCCGGATAATTGTAATCTACCACCCGACAGCTGTGGCAGCAGGATACACGCCGGTGCTTCACTATCACACTGGACAAGTTGCATGCAAGTTCACTGAGCTGCTGAAGAAGATTGATCCGCGTTCAGGCCAAGTTGTCGAAGAGAAGCCTGCATTCCTAAAGACAGGCGACGCTGCAGTAGTAAGAATGGAACCATTGCACCCGATTGCGGTTGAAACATTCCAAGAGTTCGAGGAACTCGGACGCTTCGCAGTCAGAGACATGGGCACCACAGTAGCGGCAGGCATCATCATGGAAATCACAAAGAAAGGACTATAAATCGCTTCCTTTCCCTTTTTATCGCCAGTTTCTTAGTCTGGCCTTTTTTTACGGAATCCTTCGCGCGCGCTTAGGTTTCTAAGCACAAGTGTTAAATCAATTCTTAGATTGAATACCGGTTTTGGTGAGTCCTTCAACGATGAGGGTTATTGGATTATGGAAAATTTGGCTTTGAAGATGAGGCTTGTAGTCTTGTGGCTATTTATGGCAGTCACTATGTCAGGGAACACGATATTGTACCTTATCGTAACAGGCGTAATAGATGAAATAAGGGCGGGTAAAGTAGTAGGCATGCAAGTAGGACCCGAACTGTTGCTTGTAATGGCAGTTACGTATTTTTGGGTTCCGTTGGTTATGGCTGTTCTGTCCCTCACTTTGAAAGATAAAGTGAATCGTTGGGTCAATATTATCATAGGCATATTCTATGCTGGTTTTATCCTCTTTGAATTAGTTATGAATATCATAACAGTCGCTTATCCCTATGTGATACTGATGGATACTTCAGCAATTGTGGCTGCAGCCTTGATTGCTTGGTATGCATACAAGTGGCCTAAACAAGAAGCATGGCATGTGGAAGAAACCTCATAGTGGGCCGGGAGAGAATTGAACCCAGCCCAAATGGCGCGCGCGGAGGCCCTTGGCTTTTTCGCCGGATTCCACCTCTCGCAGCAAGAGACTAGAGAGAAGACCTGACTTGGTAGTTACTGACAGAACTGTACACTTATGTTGCAGAGCGGGCGCTTGTTCGTAAACAAAGAAAATGAGGGGAATCTGCGTGCTTATAAGTAATTTTCCGCTCTTACTTCTTTGCGGGCTTTTTATTCTTTCCTTTGGTTTTCTTAGGCACTAATCTAGCCTCAAATTTGATTTTGCTGGTTTTCTATTTAAATTTGTGTCTGTCACAAGACCATACGCGGATTTTTAATGAGAGAATTAGTAGTGTCAGAGCGCGCGCAACTCTTTTCTCAATACTAAAAGAAAATAAGTTCCAACGTTAGACTCTATTGCTGAGGGCTGAGCGTCATGTCTGGTACTGAAACGTTATTGCCGTATCTTAAAGAGAAAAAAGAGAATGAAAGGGAACAGCCAACTATTATTATTGACAGCCGTGAAGCAAGTGCAGTTCCTAAAATCGTAAAAGGCCTCACAGAACGCGGGGTTAACGTTCAAACTGCGATGCTGGAAAAGGGTGATTACATATTATCTGATGTTTGCGCTGTCGAACGGAAGACGGTTCAGGATTTCGTTTACACGTTGACGCGCCGCTACCTTTTCGAGCAGTTGTTTAGGCTCAAAGAGGTTTACCCGAAGTCGCTCATTCTACTTGAGGGTTATTTGCCAATAATTTACAAGTACAGTCGAATCCAGCCGGCTTCAGTTTGGGGTGCTATGTTTAATCTTGCAAGGAACGGCATAGCCATAGTGAGCACCACATCCTACAAGGAGACAATCGACTTTCTGTACGTGGCTGCACGGCAAGAACAGATCGTTGAGAAAAGGGCACCTGTTGTTCATGCGTTCAAGAAATGCGACAGCTTAACCGACGCGCAACTTTACCTCATCGCGAGCTTGCCCAACGTTGGACGCGAAAAGGCTCTAGCAATCCTTAAATCCTATCAAACGCCGTTGAATGCTCTAATCAATGTTGATGATTGGTCCGAAACCGTTCGCGGACTCGGCCCAAAAATAAGCGGAAAAGTCAAAGAAGTGCTCAGCACACCGTTCGAAGAGTGAAAAAACATGGAAGTAGAAATAACTCCAACAAGAAAAGTAACTATACTAGGGCTAGACAAACGCTCACTGGCTAGTTTCGCTTGGTGCGCCGCGACCTTCGGCGAAACCAGACTGTACTGGATCGACGGATACTTGCTATGCCTCGAAGTTTACGAGAAGTCTTTCGAACATGAAATAAAGACGAGAGAGTTTCCGATAAGCCAGATTTGCTACACAAAGTTTCCGAAGTACGAAAAACTTTACGAAATTGAGAAAACCCTTCAAATCCCGATAGCAAACGTTTCAGAAATGAAACTATTCCAAAACATACTCAAAGCAATATTAGAGAAAGAAAAGAAAGAGGATCCAGCAGGCTCAAGTTTAGCGGTCACCTGATTTTCTTTTTGGTATACTCGTAGCCAAGGTTGAAGGCTCTGACATTCGTTTCCACATGCTTCGCTGGAACAAGCTCACGCAAGGCTTGTATCAAACTTTCCTTCTTCAGCGGCAGTTTTCCTGAAGCTGCCAAAGCACCGATTAACACGACGTTCCTTGTCAAGATGTTCCCAGCCTCTGTAGCCAGCTTTTCCGTTTCCACAATAGTCACGTTCTTCGTAAACGAACTGACCTTTTCCACGATTTTCTCCATCGAAGGATAGGCTTTGTTCTTTGCCGCAAGCTCTGCCGGCGGAACCTTCTCATCACTAATAATAATTAACGTCCTTTCGGAAACAAACCGCAAGTTCCGCAACGTCTCCAAAGGCTCGAAACCCAGTAGCACATCCGCTTGCTCTTCAATCACAGTCGGAGAAGCCACGTTCTCGCCTATCCGCACGTTCGACGTCACCGCTCCGCCTCTCTGAGCCATACCATGAATCTCGCTCACCCGCACGTTTAGCCCATCCTTGACAGCGGCAGTTCCCAAAATCTCAGCCGCCAAAATCGTGCCTTGCCCACCTACGCCAGCCAAGACAATATTAAACTCCTTCATTTCTAATCACTCCCGCCCTCTATAGCCTTAAACGGACAAACCGCAACACACAACCCGCATCCCGCGCAAAGGTTCGCGCTAATCCTCGCCTTCCCTGCCTCAACAATAAGCGCTGGACAGCCTAGTAGCTTGATGCAGGCCATGCAGTTCGTGCACTTGTCTGTGATTTTGCAAGGAACGATCTTCAGGCCTTTGCGCCTCTTTTCTCTAATGTCAATCAATGTGCAGGGCGCCCGAAAAACCAGCACTGAAGGGCCATCATGTTGTAAAGCCTCTTTCAGCGCAGTTTCAGCTTCTTTCAATTTGAAGGGATTTACAACTCTAACATATTTTGCGCCGCAGGCTTCAGCAATTTTCTCGATGCTAATCCGTTCTGCAGGGCTACCCATACCGGTTATTCCAGTTCCCGGGTGAGGTTGATGCCCCGTCATCGCTGTGGTAACATTGTCAAGCACGATGAGCGTGACCTTGGCATTATTGTAGACGGCGTTTACCAAGCCGGGGATGGCCGCGTGGAAAAAGGTTGAGTCTCCGAGCGTGGCGATTGTGTTTCTGCCGGTTGCTCGGCTTATCCCTTGGGCAGTACCTATACTTGAGCCCATACAAATCAACAGATCACCAACGCCTAAAGGCAGAGCAGTTCCCAACGCATAACAGCCAATATCAGTTGGATAAACAGCTTTTTCGCCGCCAACTCGTTTAATTATGAAGAAAGAAGCTCTGTGAGGACACCCAGCGCACAATATCGGCGGTCGAGCTGGAAGCTCCGAAGCAATAGCCGCATAAGCCTTATTGATTCCACGGAAGTCTGTGGACAGTTTTTTGCCTGTTATCTCGGCTATGCCTTCTGCAACCGTTCGGGTGGAGAGTTCGCCTTTTCTTGAAAAGTACTGTTTGCTCATTTTTCCGTGGATCTCGGTGCTTGGTGCGTGGTCTTTGGCTATGGCCTTGATTTGCATTTCAAGTATGGGTTCGAGTTCTTCCACGATTATGATTTTCTTGTGAACTTTCAGAAATTGTCCGATCATCTTTTCCGGGAGAGGGTGAGTCATTCCGAGTTTGAGAATGCTTGCATCTAAGCCAAGCAGGTCTGCGGCCTCGATTGCATAGTTGTAAGCTGAACTCGACGAGATAATGCCATATTCGCTTTTTCCTTTCCGTGCGATCTTGTTAAAAAGTGGCTGTTCGCTGATTTCCTTAGCTTTTTCGACTTTCTCAAGAAGGCTAATGTGCTGCGGCCTCGCAAAGGCCGGAATCATGACCATGCGTTTCAAGTCTCTGACAAAATCGCCCTTCAAGTTAGGCTTCTGCAGTTTTCCATAGGTTACTGGCGCGCGGGTGTGGTTCACTCGGGTCGTCGTTCTGAGAAGAACCGGAAGCCCCAGTTTTTCTGACATCTCAATTGCCGCTTTGACCATTTCCTTCGCTTCTTGCGGATCGGACGGCTCAAGGCACGGAAGGTTTGACAGAAGCGCATAATACCGGCTGTCTTGCTCATTCTGTGAACTGTAACATTCAGGGTCGTCTGCCGTGACGATTACGTAGCCGCCTTTCACACCTACATAAGCCAGCGTCATAACCGCGTCCGCAGCCACATTCAAACCAACATGCTTCATAGCTGTCAACGCACGAACGCCACAGTTGGCTGCTCCTGCAGCAACCTCAACCGCGACAATCTCGTTAGTGGAGTATTCCATATAGACACCTGCCTCTTTGCCTATCTCAGCCATCGTATCACCGATCTCAGACGCAGGCGTACCAGGATAAGTCGTCACCACGCTTATGCCAGATTCAAGGATCCCTCTGACAATGGCTTCGTTGCCAAGCAAAAGCACACGCTTATTCAGCTCATCTTTCAATAACACACGCAAATCAGGCATTATCTTTCTCTTCCTTGACAGAGAATGTGGGTAACCTTCAACTTTTACATATAACTTTTGGTAACCTTCGGCTAGAATGCATGATTTATCTCACACAGCCAAAACCCTTTGGCGCGTGTGTTTAGACTGGCGATTTAGTATCCGTTAAGAGTGTTGCTCGGAAGCATTTTTGAAGAAATCAGGGTTTTAGATTGTGAAGGCCAGTGGTTTAGTGGCCTTTAAACGTCGGTTTGCGCTTTTCGGTGAATGCGGCGACTCCTTCTTGCAAATCTTCTGTAGAAGCGACAACCCCAAAGCCTTCCCGTTCCAAGGCCAGCGCAGCGTCTAAGCCTATTTCTGCGCCCTTGTTAATCAGCACTTTCGCAACTTTGATCGCCACAGGCGCTTTCGTTGCCAATTCCGCTGCGAACTGCTTCACTGCCTCTTTGAACTTGTCAGCCGGAACCGCCACGTTGACTATGCCTACCTGTTCTGCAGTTTTCGCATCAATAATTCTTCCAGTGAAAACCATTTCCTTTGCCTTCCCGACACCCACCAGACGAGTAAGCCTTTGGGTTCCGCCCCAGCCTGGAATCAGGCCGATGTTGATTTCAGTCTGTCCCATGCGCGCGTTTTCCGACGCTATCCGCAGATCACAAGACATGGCCACTTCTAAACCGCCACCTAGCGCATAGCCGTTCATGGCTGCAATCACAGGTTTCTCCATGTTCTCCAGAGTGCAGCAGAGTTTTTCACCCATAAGCGATAACTCGCGAGCCTTCAGTGCGTTCATTCCTTTCATGGCCTTTATGTCTGCGCCGGCAGAGAAAGCTTTCTCGCCTGCACCAGTCAAAACGGCTACTCGAATACTCTCATCATTCTTTGCATCTTCAACAGCCTGCAAGACTTCCTCAATTACTTCTTTGCTGAAGGCATTCAGCGCCTCTGGGCGATTCAACGTGATTGTGGCTATGGCTTCGTTTTTTTCGTAGATTATGTACTTGAATTCCATGTTTTGCTCCTCTCCTATTTCTGCGCCCAGTCGTAGAAGCCTTTTCCCATCTTCCTTCCCAGCAATTGAGCTTTAACAATTTGCTGCAGCCCGGTAGTAGGATGGAACTTGGGGTCAAGTTCGCTCTCTAAAACATGCGCTATCGCCAGCGTGGTGTCTGCGCCAATATAATCCAGTAACATGAGCGGCCCCATTGGCCAGTTTAGGCCCAGCTTTATGGCTTTGTCGATGTCGTCTCTGTCTGCAACGCCTTCCCAGTAGAGTGCAACGGCTTCGTTCAAGGCTGGAATCAAGATACGGTTCACGATAAAGCCCGGGCTATCCTTTTTTACAAGAACCGTCTCTTTCTCCATCCTGTGAGCGGTCTCCAAGACTGTTTGGACGGTTTCATCTGAGGTTTTGGCTCCTTTTATGACCTCGATGAGTTTCATGAGTTGTGGTGGATTGAAGAAGTGCATGCCAACGACTTTTTCAGGTCTTTTCGTGGCTGAACCAAGCTCGGTGATGCTTACCGAGGACGTGTTGGAGGCAATTATCGCATGTGCAGGCGCATAACTATCCACTTCACGGAATAATGCTCTCTTCAGTTCAATGTTTTCCGGCGCCGCTTCAACAATTAAATCAGCATCAAAAACAGCCTCTTTTAAATCGACTGTTGAGTGGATTCTTGCGAGGATTTCGTTCATCTGGGCTTCGGTTAACTGTCCTTTTTTGACGAAGCGTTGGAGGCTCTCGGTTATCATTTTCGTTCCGTTGTCGACAAATCTTTGTTCAATGTCTCGCATCATGACTTCGTACTTGCCAACTTGAGCAGCCACTTGAGCAATCCCATGACCCATCAAGCCTGCTCCCAAAACAGCAATTTTCTTGATTTCCATAATTTTCACCAGTTGAAGTTAGAGAACTAGTTAGGCTGGTGTTTTGTTAAAAAGATTTTGCAGAAACATTAGCATTCCATATAACGGCGGAACTCATTCAGATTTACGCACTTACTGGTGATTTCAAAGGCTAATACGCACCCTAATCGGCGTCTTTCCATTGTTTTGGCATGGCCAAAGTTCGCTAGAACATCAAAATCGTTAAGGAAAGTCAAGTAAAAGAAAGGGGCTAGAAGATGAAGTCCCTGCTCAGCCATTCAGGGAACCATTTGTACTGTTCCAATGGTCCAGCTTTGCGGAGCCCTGCATATGTGGCCTTGACTAATCCAATGGTTCCACGCCCATCACGACAAAGCTTAACCCAGCCAGCTGCTTCAGCATCTTTGGCAATCTGATCCAATTTTTCATCAGTAATATCCTTGAACCTTCCTTTCAGATCGTCCCTGCTCATGAAGAGCCCAGGGTTGACTTGATAGTCTTCAGCCAGCACTTGCAGAAGGTTCTTCTCGTCCAGTTCAAGCTCTTGTAGCAGTTCATCTGTAGCCAATGGAACCTTCAGTTTATCGTGTATACGCCTACGGGGCATTCTAAGATCTTTAGCGAGCGCTTTGAGTCCACCGCGGAGAATAACCAGCTTCATTATGTCATTGGTGCCTGCGCCTATCTGATTCACTTTGGCATCTCGCAGGTAGCTTTCAACCGGATAGAATCTTGTCCAGCCGTCGCCGCCCATTACCATTATCGCATCGCTGATCAACCGCTCATAAGCTTCCGAAGTGTACAATTTTGCAGTGGCTGCATCAACCATGGCATCCTTATGCTCGTCCAACAGATGCGCAGCATGATAAACCAGCAGGCGAGCAGTGTACAAATTCGCAAACATTTCAGCGATTTTCGTCTGATTAGTCGGCAAGTCCACGGTTGGCTTACCGAACTGCATACGCCGCTGAGCATAGCTGACTGCATATCTTATGGACTCTCGTATTGGCCCAAGCATGCCTGCAGAGTAGACTACTCGTTCAAAATTCAGTCCTGCCATCATGACTTTCCAACCCTCTCCTTCTTTGCCTAGCACCGTGTCAACTAGAGCAGTCACTTCATTGAAGTCTAAGAATCCATTTGGCAGTCCATCCCAGCCGGAAAGCTCATTGATCTTCTCGACAGAAAAGCCCGGCGTACCCTTCTCAATCAAGAACGCTGTCAAGTGCTGATACTTGCTTCTGTCTTCTGGTTTTTCGCTGGTCCTAGCATAAACAACGTAAATGTCAGCCATTCCAGCATTAGTGATGAACCTTTTCTTCCCATTCAAAACATACTTGTTTTCTTCTTTTCTTGCGGTCGACTCGACGCCTGCAGCATCCGAACCCACGAAAGGCTCTGTGATGCATACTGCCCCTATTGTTTGGCCTTTAGCTATTTTCGGAAGCCACTTTTGCTTTTGTTGCTCACTTCCAAAGGTTAAAAGTTGCTCGACGCCTCCAAACATTGAAACCGCATACGCTTCAGCCAACGCTGAACAAACACGACTCAACTCCTCAGCAACAATAGCCACTCCAGTGACTCCGACATCCATTCCTCCATATTCAGGCGGAATTGCAGCGCCAAACCAGCCTTTACCTGCAGCTTCCTTAAGCAGATCTAACGGAAATTTCTTCGTCCAGAAAACCTCCTGTCCTTTTCCGAGGTTCTTCTCAGCGAATGCCTGCGCCTCTTCCATCAGATGCTTCTGTTTCTCATTCCACCATTGAAAAGGCTCCATAAACATGCACCATAGTGGTTATGGCATAGAACACGTCTGGATTTTAAACTTTCGCCAAGGCACCTGACATACGAACGATGCTAAAAAAGAGGATGCTGCATTTTAGATAACTAACCCGCTATCGCTCCACCGATTAGGCCGCCAATAGCGGATATTATGGCTCCTAAGAAGCTCAAAATAATAGCGACAAGTGCAACGATAGTTCCTACGATGGCTCCAATCAGTCCGCCTATTCCGCCTCCGAAGATTCCGCCCACGGTTACGAATCCTATGATGGCAAGTATGGTGACAACTATTCCGCCTAGTATGCCGGCAAGGAAGCCAGCTAATGCTCCTCTGCCAACTCCGCCTCTAGCGACTAATCCCGCGACCAATCCGCCAATCAAATGCCCAATAACAGGAAGTGGTCCTCCAAGAACTGCAATCACAATGAACCCAACTAGTGCTCCAAGCCATAAACGAGCTGACATACCAACACTCCTGCAAGCATAGTGCTCTTGTCAAAATAAAAAACTTGCCATAATCCATAGAAATCGACCAGTGAACAGCAACTGTCTTTGTCCAGCATAGAAATATGACTTAATTTTTATATTATAAACGTAGAAATACAGTACACCTTTACTTTGTCCTATTTGAGGGTGCGTCCAGATGAGAAAATCCATCTTCAAGAAACTTGAGGCTCAAGGTCTCATTGCAAATTACAATCGCCTTAGAAAGAACCTACCTCCAAGACTTCCAGACAAGGTCTTCATGTGGGACGAAACCCTTAGAGAAGGTGTCCAGACACCCACAACGTTCCTGACTTATGTCGAGAAAGTAAAGTTTGCAAAAATGATGGACGAATTAGGCGTTGCTATAGTGACAGTTGGCTTTCCTGGGATATCTGAAGAGGAAAGAATCAGCGTTAGAAAAATTGCGAATGAAGGCTTTGAGCAAACAAGCCTTGCTGCTACAGCTCGCATATTGAAAAGTGACGTGGACGCTTGCCTGGAATGCGGCATAAGAGAAATCTCGATATTCACACCCTTTAATGGACTCAATCTCCAATACAGGTTGAAGCTGACTAAGGAACAGGTTCTGCAAAAAACTGTGGAATCAATCGAGTATGCAAAAAAGCATGGGGTAAAAGTGGATTTCGTACTTGAGGATGGCACGAGAACACCTTTCGAAGACATCCTGCAGATCTTTCAGGCGGCAGTCAAAGCTGGTGCAGACCGACTAGTTATTGCTGACACTGTTGGGTTTATGCGGCCTTTATCGATGAAATACCTGATTTCGCATGTACGAGAGGGCCTTCAGGGATTGAAGAAGGAAATTCCGCTCTCGATTCATTGCCATAACGACTTTGGTCTGGCTACGGCAAACAGCTTAGCAGCAGTTGAAGAAGGTGTAACTTACGTGCACACCTGCATCGCTGGACTTGGAGAAAGAGCAGGATGTACACCCCTAGAAGAGATTGTGACTGCATTAGAACTACTGTATGACGTTGACACGGGCGTCGTCTTGAATAAACTTTACAGGCTTTCACAATTGGCTGAGAAAACATTCGCTTTGCCTATACAATTTCACAAGCCCATAATAGGCGAAAATGCGTTTGCCCACGAGATAAACGACCGCACACAAGACATAAAAACCCAACCTATAATATTCGAGCCATTCCCACCTGAAATCATCGGAAGAGAATCCCAATTCTACCTAGGCCGGCAAGCCGGAAAAAACCTCATCGAAGCTCGCCTGACAGAAGGAGGCATTAAGGCCTCACCAATTCAGGTAGAAGAGATAGTCAGGCGAATGCGGCGGCTGCATGAAAGCATAGACAAAGGCGAGGCGCAAATGACTTTCTACCAGATCAAGAAGCTGATGAAAGATCTGAGGAAAGGCATAACAGAGGACGATTTTTGGAAAATAGTTGAGGAAGTTACAAGACAGAAGCCCAAACTTTCAGAGAAACCATCGATCACTTAGTCCTCGGTATGTAGATCCCACTCGGATCGATTGCTCTCAGCAATTCCAGTTCTTCGTACGTCGGTAACTCCGTAGTTGGAATCTTCTCCGGAACAATCAAGTCAAAGCCAGAATTGTCAAGAACCTGCTGTGCCGATACACCTGGGTGAACGGTAGCCAGCCGTATTCGCTTTGTTTTGGGGTGAAAGTCCATTTGGCAAAGGTTCGTAACCACAAGAGATGGTCCACCGCCCAGTAGCCCGATTCTTTCTCTTGCGCCTGGGCCATTCAGAAAGCCCGGGCTTGTCAAGTAATCCAGTTTCTTCACCATCTTTCGTTTTTCATGGGTCATTATGACTACTATGCGTTTGGCTGATGAAATGATATCGTTTCCGCCGCCGCTTCCAGGCAATCTTACACTGGGTTTTTCGAAGCTTCCGATATATGTGGTGTTTATGTTGCCATATTCATCAATCTGTGCTGCACCAACGAAGCCCAAATCGACGTGGCCACCTTGTAGCATGAATCCCAACGTTTCAATCAATCCCACGGCACCAGCGGCACGATAACCAAGCCTGGAATCGGCAATCGACAAGGCAATCTCCTTCGCGTTTGAATCGATAAAGCCAGCCTCGTAAACAATTTTCGCACCTGGCGCATGCATCTTCTTGGCTAACATTGCGGCAATCAATGGCAAGCCGGTTCCTATGAACACGACTTCACCATTTTTGATTTGCTTGGAACCGCAAACTGCCATGAGTTCAAGCGTGTTAAATTCGTTCGGCTTTGCGTAACTTTTCTTCGTTTTCATTTTCCTCCTTCTAGTATGGAAGCGGCTTTTTGGCCTTCCGCTTTAGTAGTCGTTCTATTCCGATTTTTGTCAGAAATTCCATGTGATTGCCTACGCTGGTTATGTATTCTTCGCAGTATTTTTGCCACCCCTCCTCAGTCTTGCACTGGTCATAGTACATGCGTATGTGTTCCATGTCATAATCATAATAGTTGTAAACCATCATCGGGTATGAGCCCCACGGGCATTCTACGACGTGATGAACGTAAATGTTCGGTATGACAGTTTGGTCTGGCTGAGCTCGCGTAAATTCTGAATCCACAATTTCCTCAGCCAAAATAATCACTTTCTTGCCGGCTCTTGCACCTTCTATGTCTTCACCTCTAATGCCGTCTATCTGAGCGTTACCTTCCCTGTCAACGCGAGAAGCATGAATAATGCTAAAATCCGGTCGAACAGATGGAACAAGCACAACTTTTTCTCCAGTAAACGGACAGTCGATGACTTCTGCCTTCTTCGGTCTGAATCTCGACTTTGCAAGCAAGTCTGTTCCCAACATGCTCTTTAATGGCATGAATGGTACACCAAGTGCCCCACCTAGGAAACGTAACGCCATAGCCAAGTTCGAATAATCTTCGATTTCTATTACGCCTTCGCGGATTCTTCTTTGAATGTTGGGCACAAGGCCTATCCCTTCAATCGCAAAAAAAGCGAGTTCAAACCGCGAAACCACACATGCTCCTGAAAGTATGTCTATGTCAACTTCGGAACCGCACGTGTAAATGGTCAGTTTGCGTTTCTTTTGACGAACAAGCTCGTGCGCGAACGCCATAGGCGGGCGTTGAAAGCCGAATCCACCCCAAAACAGGTGCGCTCCATCCTGAACAAGGTTTACCGCTTCTTTCAACGTGATTCTTTTGTCTTCTACAGGTGCTTCCACCAAACTTCTCACCGGCTAGTTTTGGATGCATTACGCGTAGCTTACACATAGATTTTTCGACTAATAAAACATGAGGCCGCAAAGTTGGTCTAAAGCAATGAACAAAAGGACAGGTGAAACCTGCAAAAAAGGGATGGGGCTAATCTTTCTTTTCTTTTATGTACTCAACGTAGTCGTCAACAGTCTTGGAAGTAATTCCTTTGGCTTCATACTTCCATTTCAGAAAGGTTTGGCCCCGTCGGTAATCAACGTACACGGCAAAGAGAGCGAACGCTATCACATGCCAAAGCGACAGAACCATGCCCGCAAAACCAAGCACATACAATCCTAGAACAAAGTATTGAAACGCCCAGAACAAGCCGCTTACCGCAACGAAAATCAAAGAAAGAAAGATGAGAAGAGGATCTTTTACAGACAGCAACAATATCCGCCTGCTTGACTTAATCCTCTTCCACCACCCCACACGTAGAACTCCAGATTCGGCGACATCGGATTGGCCAAAGCAACATTGACTAACAACGCTGCGACAGCAATGGCTATAGGGAGAAGCTTCAACAAAAGCAGCTTCTTCAAAATATCATCTCCTTTTAAGTTTTTCATAGCCCCGCAAATCTAACAGTCTGAACTTCAACTGTGTATAACACTTATGAATTCAGAATAACTACTGCACGTTCACTTTAGCAATGCTTTATTCCGCATGAACTCAGACTTGGCTGTCTTAATCAAA
>Ga0315277_10007021_pt1 | contig 14628 bp, 9 predicted proteins | sample YL17G05_15_MG_FD_203695 | JGI IMG/M metagenome (GOLD analysis project Ga0315277, IMG submission 203695) | Sediment microbial communities from Yellowstone Lake, YNP, Wyoming, USA - YL17G05_15 | ecosystem: Environmental > Aquatic > Freshwater > Lake > Sediment | place: USA: Wyoming | collected... | reverse complement strand
GATACTCGATGCTGGAGGTCGACGGGATACCGGAAAACTGGGTCGAGCAGGCCAACGCGATGGACGAGGTATGGGTCCCTTCGCATTTCAACAGGGAAACCTTCGCGGCGAGCGGGGTCGAACGGCCAATCGTCGTGATGCCGCTCGGTGTGGATATCGATTACTTCCATCCATATGTAAAATCGCGCCGGCCGGGCGACCGCTACGTTTTCCTGTCTGTTTTTGAATGGGGCGAGAGGAAAGCGCCCGAGGTACTGCTCAAGGCCTACAACCAGGAGTTCTCGAACAAAGACGACGTACTGCTCCTCCTCAAGGTGACGAACACCGACCCGGCGGTGAACATAGAACGGCAGGTGCAGGCGATGCGTCTCAAGGCGGACCGCGCTCCTGTGGTAATGGTCCTCAACCAGAGCGTACCAAGCTACCAGATGGGCGCGCTTTACTGCTCGAGCGATTGCTTTGTCCTGCCGACCCGCGGGGAGGGATGGGGGATGCCAACCCTCGAGGCGATGGCCTGTGGCCTTCCGGTCATCAGCACACGCTGGAGCGCCCAGACAGAGTTTTTCAACGAGGAGGTGGGTTATCCCATTGAGATAAAGAGACTGATCCCGGCGGTCGCGAAGTGCCCCTACTACGAGGGTTTCAGGTGGGCGGATCCCGATGTCGACCACCTGTCGCACCTGATGAGGCACGTGTACGAGAACCGCGAGGAGGCCCGCGCCCGGGGGTCAAAGGCGTCGATCCATGCGCGTGAGAAGTGGACCTGGCGTGACGCCGCGGGGCGCATAAAAGGGCGGCTGCTAGAGATATCTTCTTGAGAGCGGCGAGGTGCTATAATCGTTAGAACTGCGGCTTTTTAACGGAAGAACGGCGGTGGCGGATTGCTGAAAAGGCGGGGAGGAAAAAGGACTCCAGAAGAGGAAGCAGGCGGAGTCGAATCGACGGAGGAGATCACCAGGCGCTTGAGGGAGAGCTCTCCGAACGGGCACAGGATAGAGCCGTTCGACGAGAGTGCCCTGATGGAGAACCTCCACCTCACAAACGCGTACTTCGACAAGAACCTGCCTGGCGAGGCGACTTCGAACCGGCGCGTTCTGGGTCCCTTCTACAGGTTGTTAAAACGTATCGTCTGGAGGCTTTCCTCCTGGTACGTAAACCCCGCGATCGACAACCAGCGCCTTTTCAACGCCTACGCGACACGCAGCATCAACGAGATGAAGCGCTACCTCGACCACCTGCAGATAAACGAGGACATCCTGAGCACCATCATGCGCCGGGACCTCGCTCTTTTCCGGGCCAACATGCTGTTCCTGGTCAGGTACCTCGAGAACCGTATGCTGGATTTCGAGAACGAGCTCGAGCTGCTGCGCGGCGGTTCTGCGGAGCGGGCCACGGTCGGGCCGGCGATGGTGGCGGAAAGCAACGACGGCGAGGGTGAGACAAAGGACCTGTTGGGCGAGCTCGACATACTCTCGCTGGAGCAGAGGGTGCACGGGTCCCCGAAGGCGGTAAAGGACCGCCAGAAGGTGTACCTGCCGTACTTCCGTGGGTGCGGGAACGTACTCGCAATAGGATGCGGCAGGGGCGAGCTGTTGCAGTTGCTGGCCCAGGAGGGCATATCCGTTAGAGGCATCGAGACCAACCCGACCCTGGTCACCTACTGTCGAGACCACGACCTCGATGCCGCGCGGGTGGATCCGCTTGAGTACCTGGGATCTATCGAGGATGCATCGCTGGACGGGATCGCACTTTCGCGGTTCGCGGGACACCAGCCGCCGGCCCGCCTGATAGGGATGCTCAACCTATGCCGGATGAAGCTTGCCGATGAAGGGGTTCTGGTGATCGAGACCCCGAACCCGTTCTCCCTGTACGTGGCGGCGAGCTATGTGCTCGAGAACTCCGGACGGGTGCACCCCCTGCACCCGGAGACCCTCAAGCTGCTGTGCCTCTCCTACGGCTTTGTAGAGCCGGAGGTCATATTCTTGAATCCCCTGCCCCCCGAGGAGCACCTCGAGGAGCTGGAGCTCACGTCCTTCAGCGCCACCCTCGACCCGCGCGAGCAGGAGCTTTTCGGCCAGGTCAACGAGAACTTCCAGAAGATGAACCGGATCCTCTTCAGCCACCGAGACTACGCACTCGTAACCAGGCTCGGCCGGAGGGATATCGGCTGATGGGCAAGGCCTACGAAAACGAGATAGACCTCTCGGATGCCAACAACGCACGCACGAAGCAGATCCTGATGACCGGCACCGGAAAGCGCGTGATCGAGTTCGGCTGCTCCACCGGTTACGTTTCGAGGGCACTGAAGAAGCGCGGGTGCCATGTGGTGGGCATCGAGGTGGACCCCGAGGCCGCTGGAAAGGCGAGGGAGGTCTGTGACCTGGTGATAGTGGGAGACCTCGACGAGCTCGACCTTATAACCGAGCTCAGCGGGGAGACGTTCGATGTAGGCCTTTTCGGGGACATCCTCGAGCACCTGAAATATCCGCAGAGGGCGCTCATCCAGGCCAGGCAACTTCTTGCCCCCGGCGGCTGCGTCGTCGTCTCGGTGCCGAACATCGCGCACGCCAGCATCCGCCTCGCGCTGCTCAGGGGCGAGTTTGACTACGAGGAGATGGGCATACTCGATGACACCCATCTCAAGTACTACACGAGGAAAAGCATAGTCGAACTTCTGGAGGGCTGCGGCTTCATGATCGACGAGCTCGACTGGACCGAGCAAAGGATCTCCGAAAGCCGGTTGAGGGAGACGCTCGACCCGCTGGGCCTTACCAACGCGGAGGAGGTCGTGAAGGCCTTTTCTTCGCCGGACGCTGTGGCGTTTCAATATGTCATAAAGGCATCTCCGGCAGGTGAACCCGGCCGGTTGGAGAGGTTGTCGGAGGAGAATGTCGAGGCCGAGAGGCGCGCGCGGCAGTTGGAGAAAGAGCTGAGTGATCTAAAGGTAGTGGTCGATTACAGCAGGGAACTCGAGGAAATGATTGAAAAAAAGGACGGATACATAAGGGACCTCGAAGCGGCGGTGACCGAGCGGGACAGGGTTTTGCAGGAAAAGGAAAAGCAAGGAACGGAGCAGGAGACAGGGTCGAGGCGTTCCCGCAGGGGCTTTACTAAACCCGGTTGACAGACAATACTTTAGGTCTATACGCGGGGGATTACCCGACCTCCAGGCGTATAAGGTATCTAGGGTAGCAGGGACCGGGGGAAAGATAAGTCTGTAGGCTGAGACTTGGACTACAACTAGAACAAGCAAGGAGCATCACCAGAGATGTGCCGAGGGCCTGAAGAAATCCGGACGGGTCTTGGCACACTTTTACTATTTGTTACTCACCCCGCTTGCTACTGCGAGGTGTGCACCGACATGGATAAAAGCTCTTTGGGAGGCATTATATGCGGATAGTCGTTTTCAGCTGGAAGGACATCTACCATGATTTTGCAGGAGGCTCAGAGGTAAATATCCATGAGCAGGCAAAAAGATGGGCGGCAAGGGGCCATCGAGTTACCATGGTTACTTCAAGGCCGAAGGGTTCCCTTTTCCGCGACAGTATTGACGGGGTAGATATCTATCGTGCGGGCGGGCGCTTCACCGTCTACCTTTTCGCCCCACTTGTTTATCTTGCCCTCTTGCGAAAGCAGACTGACGTAATCCTTGACATCATCAACGGCATCCCCTTTTTCACTCCGATATTTTCCCGCAAACCCAAGGTCGGGCTCATCCATCATGTGCACCAGGATATGTTTTTAGTCGAGCTCGGCCAGGTCTTGGGCAGGTTCGGTAAGTCTGTTGAACGATTTGTAGTTCCTCTGTTGTACCGGGACGTACCAATAATCTGCGTATCGCAATCCACGGCACAATGTGTGGAAGATGTCTTTTATCGTGGAGAGAGAATAGACGTGACGGTTATTCACAATGGAATTGACCAGAGTTTCTATTCCATGGACGGTTATCGGAAGTTCGATAAGCCGACCGTCCTTTACCTCGGTCGACTCAAGAAATACAAGCGTCTCCCCAAGCTCATCTCTTTGATAACCGAAGCAAGAAAGAAGGTTCCAGACGCAGAGTTATTGATCGTAGGAGTCGGTGACGCAATCGGCGAGGCTGAAGAAGAGATCCGGCGCCTAGGGGCGGACGAATTCGTGCATATGCTGGGCTACGTTTCTGATGACGAGAAAGCGAGATTATACAGGCAGGCGTGGGTAACTGCTACGGCATCCATGGTCGAGGGCTGGGGGTTGACGGTTATCGAAGCAAATGCGTGCGGAACGCCTTCGCTGGCATTCAACGTACCGGGTCTGAACGAGTCAATAGTGCATGGATCAACGGGGATGCTGGCCTCGGATGATAACGAGTTCGTGCGTTACCTCGTGGATGTATTGCAGAACCAGGATCTGCGGGGGGAGCTTTCCCAGGAATGTCAAAATTGGTCGCGCACGTTTTCTTGGGATGAAACTGCTGAGAAGACCCTCAGAATGTTTGAGAGGGTTACGGATAACTACTCGCCATAATGATCCGTGGGACAGACTCACTTTGATAAATTGTTTGAAAGTAGAATCAGCCACGGCCAGTGTCTTTTGGATATTGGGTACTTTAGTAAAAATCGATATAAAGACCTGGGCGACCCTTTCTGCTTATTGAAGCTACCCCTGGCGCAAGAATCTCGTGGGAAAGCCAGCACGGGAGGAACCCTTTGCCAATCGAACGTTTTCGTTTAGAAGATGGGATGAGATGTCCAACAATGTTGGCCTGACTGACTACAGTCCCTATAGACTCGATCGCAGTAAGCACTCCGCTCAAAATATTATAAGCAAGTGTATCGGTACGAACAAACGGGTCTTGGATCTCGGGTGTAATCGTGGGTTTCTTGGTATGCTAGCTGACAGTTCGAACGATTTCTATGGAGTCGACAACTCGGAAGCATGCATCAGGATAGCTAGGTCATTCTACAAAGAAGCCTCAGTAATGGACTTGAACCACGTCGAGGCCCTGCCCTGGGATATTACATTCGATGCGATCGTTTTTGCCGACGTGCTAGAGCACCTTGTCGATCCATACCTAGTGCTAAAATTCTACTTCGAAAGGTATCTTGAGGAGGGGGGAGAGGTTTTTATCTCGCTCCCCAACATTGCGAACTGGAGGATGAGGCTACGACTCATGCTCGGGCGGTTCGGATATTCTGAAACGGGTACACTCGACAAGACTCACCTCCACTTCTACACTTACAAGACTGCAAGAAACCTGGTTGAAGCAACCGGGCTTGAGGTAGTTTTGGAGATGGCCGGGTCGGGATCGAAGATCCTTGGCCGAATCATTGAAAGGGTTCCCCGGCTGAGGCAGCTGTTGGCATGGAACATCCTCATCATTGCAAGGAGACGGTGATCGGATGTGAAGAAGGTAAGCGTTTGTGTCCCCACCTACAACCGTCCTGAAATGGTTGGGCAGCTCATCAAGACGTATCTCTATCAGGACTATCCAAATCGCGAGCTGGTCATCTCGGATGATTCATCGAACGACTCCGTCGAAAGAGTCACTATGTCGTTCAACGACCCAAGCATCAAGTACTTCAAGAATAGTGAGAACCTCGGCTACTGCGAGAACCTGCTGGTGGCATTAGAGAGGGCGACTGGTGATTACATAGTAATCCTGGGAGACGACGATCTCTTGTTAAAGGAGAACACCCTTTCAAGGTACGCAAGGACCTTCGACGAGAACGATGAGACTTACTACATCTACTGTAACTCGGTTCAGATCTCAAACGATTTGAAAGTAGACTTGCTCAGGCACTACTTTAGCGAGGATACGTATATCAATAAAGGCAAGGAGGCTATGTGCAGCATATGGTTATACTCCACGTTTATCCCGGGGATGGGCTTACGTAACAAGATTCCTTTCCGAGCTCTCTATCCTGACCATACCATGTTGTATCCTCAAGTCGAAATGGTGGGGCATATCATCAACACTTACGACTCATACGGCCTCTCCGACTTCCTGGTGGCAGGAAGAGCCCACGATGAGCAACTCGGATTCAAGGCGGTTCTTGGGGAGAGGGTCAAAGGAGGAGAGCTGCACGGAAACGTGGAGATTTACCAGATATTTGAATACTTAAAAGACAAATATTCCCTCGACCTAGACGACACTTTTATATCCGTGCATCAAATCCGGGCATACATGGAAATCATGCTCAAGGAAAAGATGTTTCTGGGGAACAAGTACATCAAGCCGAACTACAGGAACTTCTGTGAGATGTCAGATGTCGCGCGCCGCTCCCTGAAACTTAAGGCTTCATATTATATCGCCCTGGTGTTACCGGGTTGGGCGATAGGGGTTATCAGGTTCTTCTATCTGAAGAAAAGGAGCTTTCGGGACAGAGAACTGATCAAGCAAGTCGACGCGGACCTTGCCAGGAAATTGCTTTGATTTCACAGCTGGAGGATACCTTCAAGGACTACGATTTCTGGCACCAAGACTTGCCGAAGTACGGTTCTATTGCCACCATAGCTGAGGAAATAGCGCCTGGCGAACGTGTGCTTGATGTTGGTTGTTCCGATGGCTGTCTCGCGAGATACCTTCCCGAAAACGAGGTCTGGGGGATCGACGTAAATCCGCAGGCGGTGGAAAAGGCAAGGCGGGTCTGTAAAGACGCAGAGGTATTCGACCTGAATCTCATCGATACCCGGCCTCTACCCTTTGGGCGGGAGTTTGATGTCATTGTGTGCGCCGATGTCCTCGAACATCTTCTTTATCCGGAGAAGGTGCTGCGGTACCTCGCTGACACGCTGAGGAATGGGGGGCGGGCCGTGATATCACTACCGAATATAGCCCTCTGGAGGGTGAGACTAAAACTGCTTTTCGGTCTATTCGACTACACTGAATACGGTGTGCTGGACAGCACCCATCTCCATTTCTATACATTCAAGACCGCAAAGGAACTCGTTGAATACTGCGGGTTCCGAGTACTGAAAATGAAGGGCTCAAACACGTATAGAATACTTGGCTTTTTTGCCCGACATATGCCCTGTCTAAAGAGACTGTTCAGCGTCAATATAATAACCGTTGCGGTGAAATTCTCTATCTCAACATGAATAAGACGCCCAAGCCCATAGGATGCTTCCACGTTTCTGAGAATCGACAGGCTAACTTGAGGCCAAAGTCCAGAGATTTGCCTTTGTTGCGAACAGGGCGCCTGCTTTGGTTGCGCCAGTGGTAGATGTCCTCTATCTTGGGGTCGGATTTCAAGGTTTTAACGACGCTGTCCGTTTTCCGGCCAGGGGCCAGCATGGCGTCAAGGGTCATACTGAGACCGGAAAGAAACCCTTTTCCACTATATGTGTACTGGTTATTCATTAAATGGAAGTGATCCGGAGATAAGGTGTTCATGATGAGCAGGGTCAAGGAATGGGCGAGCAGGTTCCTCCGTCGCTACTGGCTCCACCTGCTCTTTGTTGTAATCCTGCTTCTCGTCTACCGTGGGTTGCTTAACACGGGAACTATTACTTACGGAGACTGGGGCTACAACCCAGCGTCGATGCTCAGGCACTACCTTACCGTACCATTCACTTGGGAGCCAGTCTATAACCTCGGTCAACCGTATCTGTCAACCATGTACTGGTTGATTCCCCAAATGTTCCTCTACGGACTTCTCACAACGATAGGGGTACCTTTCTCCATCTCGGAGCGACTCATATGGATCTTCCCCTGCATCCTCTTAGGGGTGTTCGGCACCTACTACTTAGGCAAGACCCTCTTCCATGAAAGGAAGGCGGCCTTGGTCACCACCGCAGGCTTCATCTTGAGCACCTACTTTCTGAGGATCTCGACCCATGGGTTGTTCAACCTCGCAGCCTCCTTCGCGATGACGCCGCTCGTGTGCGCCCTGTTTATAAGGGCAAACCGGGAACGAGGGCTCCGCTACCCCGTCCTCGCCGGGCTGGTGCTGTGGCTGCAGGGGACCTTCGACATGAGATTCTGCTACCTCACAGTGCTTCTAGTCCTTTCGGGATGGGTCGTGCTCGCGGTTGGCAACCTCCGCCACAGCAGGCAGGGACTGCGGGATATTGCCCGCAGGTCCGGCTATGTCGCGCTCGCGCTCGCGATATTCGCTGGCGCGAACATGTTCTGGCTTCTGGCGAACGTTAAAGGGCCCGGGTTCAGGCTACCTTTGAACTACGGGCAGTCCTGGTGGATCTCGGACCTCAGCTTCGGGCAGATTATCCATGGTCTCACCATGCATGAGCCGGTATGGCCGCCCCTCACCTGGCTCGGGCTCACCCGCCATGGTGCCCAATCGGTAAACCCGTTTTTCGCGCTCGTCCCGATCATATGCTTCACAGCCGTCCTTGTTGCGATTCGAGGTATACGCCGCAACCCTGGTCGTGCGAGAATTGCCCTCGCTGGGAGTTCGATCGTGCTGGCGGGCGTTTTCCTCCAGAAGGGGCAGAATGCACCCTTCGGCGGAATATTTGTCTTCTTGTTCAACCACCTGCCCGGTTTCAACATGTTCCGAGACCCGAACAAGTTGTTCCTGTACGTCATACTGGGTTTCTCCGTCCTCTTCGGCCTGGCGACGGTCATTGTGTCCAGCTGGCTTAAGGAACGCCTGAAGGAGGGCGGCTGGAGGCGGGCAGTTAGGGAAAGCGCACCGCCGCTCGTTATCCTTCTCGTCATCTGCATGCTTGTGACACCCGCCCTCTCCGGGCACCTTGGGGGCAAGTACAGCGCTATAAGGCCGGTAAAGGTGCCCGAGGGATACCAGAAGATGGACAGGGTTCTCGAGGGTGACAATCAGTTCTACCGGACATTTTGGTACCCTGACGTTCAGCGCTTCGCACCAATTGGGCCAATCCATCCGGCGGTATCCGCAAAGGAGTTCTTCCAGGGACCGCTGGCGCCGCTGGCAGTATCCGAGGACTACCAGAGCGCGATAAAGAGCCCGCTTCTTCCAGGACTTCTCGACGCGATGTCGGTCGGGAAGATCGTGGTCCCGGAGGACGCGGACATGGCCGAGAAGAGGTTATTCCAGGGCTTTTACTGGTGGGAGCCAGGCTACCTGAAGCTCATAGCCGAGCTGGATGCCGGGTCTGTGGCCGGAAACGACGGCTCTGAGCGCTTCGGAAAGAGCAAGGTCATCACACGGAACGGCAGGAGCGGCCACGTCTTCGTGCCGGAGAGGAGCCTAAGCATCTTAGGCGGGTGGGACGTCGCCCTCGCGGCTAACGGCGCTCCCGGCCTCGACCTCAATAGATCCGCCTACATGCTCTCTCAGCAGGGCAGTCAAGTGGACCCCTCCTTCAAGAAAAGTTTCCCATCAGACGCAATCGTTTCGGGTGAGGCAAGCACATACGACGCCATCTTTCCATTCATGGACGGGAAAAGCTTTTACCCCTTGGTCGGCTCGGAGTTGGGAGAATTCAAGAACGACTGGATTACCTGCCCGACCGACCACTTCTCAGGGAGTCTGCAAGCCCACCTTGAAGCATGGCATATAGACTGTCGTGATCTCGACTTCGGCCTGGGAGGGGTTCTCAGCTTGGGCGGCTACGCGCACCCCCCGAAGGGCTGGCTCAGGCGTGCGAAACACCTGCTGACGCTGGACATGAGCAAGGACCCCCCTCCGATATCCTACGCTTGTGGAGGCTTTAATGTTAAGAGGGACACGGTGCGTACCTTCAGGGGAGTCCCTACGACGAGGGGGTCGCTAAAGACCGTTCGTGTCCGGAGGTCGGAAAGAATCTTTTACTCTGGGACGATACCCGCTGAGCCCTTTTACCCTTACGGCATCCGGTTCTGGTTATCGGGGGACAAAAGCGACGACCTCCAGTGCAAGATAGGCTTCTACAACTCGCTCGGGGAATGGATAGGGGAGCAGTTCCTCTTCACCGGTTCGGGGACTTTCAAGTTCACCGAGTTCTCCGACCAGTTCATAGCCCCTGCGAACACTGCCTTCTGCCGCTTCGAGGTGCTGGCCCGCGAGAACGGGACGTATCGATCATCCTGGAACCTCGGCAACATCGAGATCTTCGACCTCAAGGGGATCAGCAAGCACCCGAGAATCTCCGTCCCGGCGAATCTCGAGAAGGACGGCACCTACCGCCTCATGGCACGCTGCGTCGGCATAGACGGGGGGGCTAGCATCAGCGTTTCCGTGGACGGTGGTAAGGCCGTCCGTGCTGACACGTTCTCCTCCGAACACCGTCTCCATTGGGTTGACCTCGGGGAGCTCAAACTGAATTCCGGGAAGCACACAATAGAGTTCGTCAACCTCTCAGGCAGAAATCTTATCAACACCCTGGCGCTCGTCACGGACAGGGAGGTCGAAAGGGCCTTCTCGCAGCTCCAAGATGCCGCCTCGGGCAAGGATGTCTTCTGCGTCTTCGACCTCGGGCGCTATCCCCAGCAGATATCATACTCGCGCGGCAGGGTTACCAGAGTCGACACTGTCGTCTCCCCTGCCACCTCGGCGCTGGTTCCGGCGTTCACCGGGAAGCTTGACCCGTCAGGAATCGGCGCCAGGGTCAGGGTCGGGGGTGCAGACATCGACCTAAACCGCGCCACGAGGTTCGGGGCGTCCTGGTGGGCAGTTGACAGTGAGGTAACGATCCCGGCTGGCCCCTGTCCGCTCGAGACCAGCTACCCAGCTTCCTCTTTAGTAGACATCCCGACCTCGAGCGGCTCGCTCGCCGGCCCCGGTGCGGAATGGACGCGCGGGAAGGACGGCCCCGCCCTTTCCATAAAGCAAGCCCCTCCAGGTGGTGACACCGCACTTGTCGGTACCGTAGCCCCTGGGAATCAGGCACCCGAGAGGACGGCACGCTCTAGGTGGTTCCCTGTGGAAGGGAACACCGAGTACTCCGCTCTCTTCACCATCAATGGGACGGAGGCGCGGGGACTCTATGTCTCGTTTATCGTCCTCGACGAGCGCGGGAAGGTGATGGACAGGGTCGCCTTAACCGACGTGCTCTCCGGCACCTTTACATCCAGGACGATGCTGGAGAGGGTGAAGTTCCATTCAGGGGCTAGTAGAGCCGCTCTCGAGGTGGTGTGCCACGCAAACGCGGAGGTTCCCCAGGGCTGGAGCCTTTCAGGGCTCCTCGTGAACGAGACGAAAGCTGTCACCCCCATCGACTCTGTCGCGCTCGTCCCGAGGCCCCAGGCTTTCCCAGCCCCGGGGGAGGTGACCCCGACGCCCGCGGACGTAGAGGTAACTGCCTCCTCTTACACCCAGTATAAGGTCAAGGTCAAGGACGCGAAGCGGCCCTTCCTCCTCGTCTTCTCCGACAGCTACGCCCCCGACTGGGAGCTCGTGGGGCCGGACGGGGCCGAGAAACCTGTGCCCGCCTACACACTCCTCAATTCGTACCCTCTAGAGAGGAGGGGCACCTACGAGGTGACAATCAGGTACCGACCACAGCGCTGGGTGCTGCCCGGCCTGGTGGTGAGCATCCTCACCCTGCTCTCCTGCCTCGCCTTCCTCGTGGTCAACGGTTTCAGGCGAAGGAAAAGGCCCGGCCCGGAGGAGGGCTATTCTGAACCTCCAGCAAGTGAAATGTCGACGGAGGCCAGAGCGCCCGCTAAACCACCCTCTCTGCAGCGCCTCGCGTCAAGAGTCGTGGAGGCTGTGCACAGAGTCCTCGTCTCCAGGTGGTACTGGCTCCTCGCTCTCCTCGCCCTGTCTGTGCTCGTCTACTTCCTGCTCGGGATAACGCTCGCGGTGGCGATCCTAGTGCTGGGAGCGATAACCCTCACCAGCTTCGAGCCGGAGGCGTTCCTCGGCGCCGGTATCCTGGTTACCGTCCTAGTGGGGATCTTGCTCTCCGCCAGGGTCGAGGGGCTCACCCTGGGCGTCTCCACTGTGGCCTTCGCGCTCATGTGCGCTGGTACGTTGCTCAGTGCCTGGCGTATATGGACGACGCCTGAGAGTGTGGAAGGAAACAAGGGGGATGAGGGGGATAAGTAGTGACGAGCGCGACGGCGTAAAGCGCTACCGGCCAGTCCGCAGTGACAGGACCGGAGCCTGGTGGTCGGCCGAGGCCGAGAAGCGCGTCAGCGAAGAATCCCCAAGAACCGACTGGAGCAGTTCCCCGCTTGTCTTCAGGATAATCAATAGGAGAGTAGCCGGGACAGAGACACGCAACTGGCTAGGCTGGCTGAATGAGAAATATCTGGAAGAGCCTGCCGCGCTCGGACTCAGCATCGGCTGCGGGACAGGCCTTCTAGAGCGGGACGCGTTGGACCAGGGCCTTTGCCGCCGGATGGAGGGCGTCGACATCGCGGCGGGGGCGCTCGAGATTGCACGCGAAAGAGCAGTGGGACTGCCGGTTACTTACAGGCTGCTGGACCTTGAGTCAGACCCCCTACCGCCTGCCAGGTACGACATAGTCTTCTCGGCTGGAGCCCTCCACCACATCAACCAGCTCGATTTCTGCGTCGAGCAACTGCACGGCTGCCTCAAGGAAGATGGACTGCTGGTAATAAACGAGTACGTGGGACCGTGCAGGTTCCAGTGGGATGCTCGGCAACTGGAGTTGGTGTTCGAGGTTTACGGCTTTTTACCATGGCGCTACCGGTTCAACAGCCTGGTGCCTGGAACGGAGCCCTATCCCCGGCCGCCCGAGGTATGCTCGATGGTGATCAACAACCCGTCGGAAGCGGTACGCTCGTCGGAAATGCTTGGAGTCGTGGAAAGGTATTTCGAACGGATCGACAGGCGCGAAATTGGCGGCACGCTCTTGAATCCCATCCTTTCCGGCATCCTCGAGAACTTCGACGAAGATGATGAGCTGGACCGTTCTTTCATGGGGGTTGTTGCCTCGCTTGAAGAAGAACTCATACAGGGAGGCTTTATCGCATCCGATTTTGTGGTTGACGTCTATCGGCGAAGGTCGGCTCTTCTGGGCGGGGAGCAGGCGAAGAAGGCCGACCGCGCGCGGAGCGAGCTGGTATCAGACCAGGAGAGTGCCATCGAGCGAGCACTTGAGGGAATCAGCAAGGTTAGAGAGTCGATGGGGGCGCTCCGGGAGCGCATAGATGAAACAAGCCGGAAGGCGTTCGATGCAGGGGTCCAGGCTTCGAAGCTGCAGAGGGAGAACGCTTCCCTCAAGACCGGGCTCGTCTTCAGCGGGGTCAGGGCTTTGAAGTCGATTGCTGGAGTGGGGACCCCGGTCAACGAAGCTGCTCCGGACCTGGAAGCGGTCCCGCCACCGTCCTCGCTGGCCCGGGTCGATACTGCGTTCAGCATGACGACCCCCGAGACCAGGGCGATCAAAAGTTACGTCGAAGGCATCGGCAGGGGTAACGAGATATTCTGGCTCAGGTGGCTCAGGGAGGCGGCTGGACTGACCGGCGGCAAGGCCCTGATGGTGGGACTCGAGCTGAGCCATGCCGAAGTGGCTGTGCGCCTTGGCGTTTGCGGGTCGGTGGACATCATGGATATTCCAGCACTCAAGGCTGGTGTCCGGACCACGGAGCTCTACGACATTGTCTTCTTGGACCTTACTTCTGCGTATGAAAGCGAAACGATACTCGAACCGATAACCGGATTGCTCAAGGAAGAGGGACTGCTCATCGTTACCGCTGACCGGGTTACCGAATGTACCCGAGGATTCGAACGGGCGATTGCGGGTGAGTTTGTCCCGCAAAGGGTGAAGGGCTTCGGCTCTGTAACAGGCGCGGCACTCGCTGAGGTACTACCGCAGGTGCTTCAAAGAGACGAGTTGATGGCGCAAGCTTTGGCCGGCCTGCTCCTTTATTCCGAATTGGTCCGTATTGAACACGGTCTTCTTCCTCCCGCACTGGAACTTCGCATCTACAGGAAAGGGGACCGCAGCAGCATGGAAGAATCGGCGCCGCGCTTGGAACGCACTGACGACATAGCCCTGCTTCAAGAGCGCGAGATAGAGAGATTAAAAAGACTTGCCGAAAAAGAGAGGCTCGATGAGAGACGCCTCGAGAAGGAGTTGGAGGTCGAGCTTCAGAATATGGAGAGGGTGGCGGATGACCTCGACTGGCTCAGGACAGAGCGAAGCCTGCTGGAGAAACGGGGGCCTTTCAAATACGTGAGCATCTTATTGGTCAAGCGGCGATGGGCCAGATCCGGCGGGAGTGAGTCTTGAGAATCCTGGGCGCCGTCATCACCCTCCCACTGCTCTTCTTCATACCGGGGTATGTTTTCTTGAGAACCCGCTTGTTCTCCTCGAAGGACATGCATTGGATCGAGAAGATTCTCCTGGCTGTCGTCTTGAGCGTCTCGGCGGCATCGCTGATCGCCCTTTTTTTAGCTGAAGCAGGCTACTTAAGGATATGGCTGCTTGATCTCCTCCTCGCCACGCTAGCGGTCGCAGCCCGATTGCTTTTAGGTGACATAAAGACCCCTATCTTCACCCCGAGGCCCGTGCGCTGGGAGATAGTGGTCGTGGTGGTGCTGGTTCTGCTCTCCCTGCTCATGTTCTTCAGGCCCGCCGAGTTTGTGGCGGGCGAGGGCGACCCCGAGTATTACTTCAACAACGGGTACCACCTCGCTCATACCGGCTCGATGAGCGTGTACGACAGGTCGGTCCCGAAGATGAGCGAGTTCGAGATCGGTTCCTTTTACTATACGGGGATCGCCCAGTTCTTCCCCTTCCACCTCAGGAACC
>Ga0315277_10007017_pt1 | contig 14632 bp, 14 predicted proteins | sample YL17G05_15_MG_FD_203695 | JGI IMG/M metagenome (GOLD analysis project Ga0315277, IMG submission 203695) | Sediment microbial communities from Yellowstone Lake, YNP, Wyoming, USA - YL17G05_15 | ecosystem: Environmental > Aquatic > Freshwater > Lake > Sediment | place: USA: Wyoming | collected... | reverse complement strand
CGGCCAGAGCGCGGCGTCGCGCTTGGGCTATTACTGCGCGCAGGAATTTGAGTTCAACCGCTTCGAGCCGTGGCGCGGGGAGATGGTTGAGTTGGGGCGAGCCTGCATCCGTTGCCGGCATCGCAATCTCGTCGTCCTCGGCTTGCTCTGGAAGGGCATCGCAGACTACGCGCGACAGCACGAGGCGCGCTATCTCTTCGGTTGCAGTTCCGTCACCTCGCAAGACCCGGCAGTCGGAGCCTCGGCCTATGCCGATCTGTGCCGCCAGCATCTCGTCGAACCGCAGTGGCGCACCCGGCCCTTGCCGGCTTACGATTGTTCTCTCGGCCAGCTTGCGGTCGAGCCGGTGACCATTCCAGAACTGCTCCGCGCCTGCCTGACCGTCGGCGCGAAAATCTGCGGTCCGCCCGCGCTCGACCGGCAGTTCAAGACCATTGATTTCCTGACGCTGCTTGATTTGGAAACGCTTCATCCCCTCGCCCGCCAGCGATTTCTCGGCGCATGAATTCCTGGGCACAGCATCCGATGCGCGTAAGCGGGCGGTTCTTCTGGCTGGGGGCGGAATTGCTGCTGGCGGCGGTCAGCTACGCAAGCCGCTGTGCGCTGCGCTCGCCGGACAGGTTGCCAGCGGCGCGGGCGGCCTGGCTGCAACGAGCGTCGGAACGCCTGCTGCCGGTGTTCCGGGTGGATAAGCAGCTACGGGGCAGGATCCCCGCCAGCGGCCTGCTGGTCTGCAACCATCTCAGCTATCTCGACATTCTTCTCCTGGGATCACTCGCACCGTGCGTGTTCGTCGCCAAGAGCGGCGTGAAGCATTGGCGCGTTTTCGGCTGGTTCGCCCATCTGGCGGGCACTGTGTTCGTCCACCGCGGGAAACGCTTGCAGACTGGGCAATCCACGGATCAAATCGAGGCCACGCTGCGCACCGGTGTGCTGCTGGTCCTCTTTCCCGAAGGCACAAGCTCCGGCGGTGAAACGGTTTTACCCTTCAAGTCCTCGCTGCTCGAACCGGCGACACGGCAGGCGCACGCCTTGACCGCCGGTCTCATTACCTACGAACTCGCGGACGGCGACGTGAGCGAAGAGGTGTGCTACTGGAAGGACATGACCCTTTTGCCGCATTTGGTCAACTTGTTGAGCAAGGGCGCGATTCGCGCCTCGGTCAGTTTCACCGAGCTTCGACAGGGCAGCACGCACCGCAAGCAGCTCGCGCGGCAATTGCATTCGGAAGTCCTCAGACTCCAGGAGGCGGTCGCCGCCGGCCGCTGTTTCGCCGGCCCATGAAAGTCATCGTCACGTGCGGCCCGAGCTACGAGCCGATAGACGAGGTTCGCCGCATCACCAATTCCTCAACGGGAGAACTCGGCGTCGAACTCTGCAACGGACTGGACCGCGCCGGTTTTGAGGTGCTCTGTTTCAAAGGCAGTGGCGCGACGCATTCAGGACCTGGTGAGCCATGTCATGTGCGTCCGTTCAACACGAATGATGACTTGCTTGAACTGTTGAAGCAGGCGGGCGCCGCGCACGAAATCGCCGCCGTCTTCCATGTTGCGGCCCTGTGTGATTACAAGGTGCAGTGTGTGGAGGATCGGGACGGCCAGAAGTGCGACTCGCCAAAAATCGCCAGCCGTTCGGGCGCGCTTACGATTCGCCTCGAACCGGCGACGAAAGTCATTTCACGAATGCGAGCACTGTTTCCGGAAAGCTTGCTGATCGGTTGGAAATACGAATTGGCCGGGACGCGCACGGAGGCACTGGCAAAAGCGGAAAGGCAAATCATCGAAAACCGTACCGACGCATGTGTGGTGAATGGGCGGGCGTTTGGTGCGGGTTTTGGTTTTTGCCAGCCATCGCGGCCGCTTCGCGAATGCGCCGGCAAAGCCGATCTGATTCACCTGCTGACCACTTGGTTACAGGGTGCGATTCGGCCTCGGGCATGAAGCAAACCCACTGCAAGATTCAGACGACCCGGGCTACGTCGTTCATCCATCATGGCGGCGGCGGCGCAGTGCGTGCCGCTGAGGAACCGGCTTTACGCTCGCTGCCGCCGGCCCCACGAAGGAGCGCCGGCTGGGTCAACGTGACCGAGGAGAGATTGCCAAAACAGTTTTATCCCCGAAACGGCCCGCGGTATTGCATCTTGCGCGTCGTGATCTCCGCCGCGAACGACGCGGCAGCTTGGAGATTCATCCCACGTCCTCGGGCCACAAGAAACGAGGCGGTGCAGGTGTCGCCGCGCCCGGTGCGGCCTTCCAGCGTGTAGCTGCCGAAGGCGGCTTCGTATGATTCCTGGCCGTCGAACACGCAGACTCCTCCCTGGTGCGTCAGGAGAACCAACTTCGGGCCGAGCGCATGAACCGTCTTTGCCGCGCGAACGGGTTCTTCCTCGCCAGTCAGCAAGAAAGCTTCCTTCGAATCCACCTTGAACAGGTCCAGCAGCGGCAGCACGGCGCGCTTGGCTGCGAAATCGCGATGCACCATTCGCCCGTCCCGTTCGGCCACGCGCAAGAATCCTTGAGCGTCGGCGGCCAAAAATGCCACGCGTTTGCATAGAATCTCGAGCAGATCGGGCGGAAATTCGCCAAACCAAAGCGGATTGACATGGACCACGTCCGCTTGAAAAGCCGCGAGGCAGTCGAGGTCAGCCTCCGTGAACGGCGCCGCGCGAGAGATGAGAGAACTTTGCCGGTCGTCAGGACTCTCGCTCGGATAGACGTTGCGGATCGAAGTACTCGCTGGGCTGGGCAGGAATACGGTTTCGACGCCCGCTTCGCCCAGGTGCCTGAAGAACGGTCGGTCGGCTTCGGCACACTTGGTGAGTACATTAGCCTGCGCGCCCAAGCGTTGAGCGGTGATGCCGCCGTGTACGACTCCTCCGCCGTGCAGCGTTTCCGTCTCTCCCCGAACCACGTTCTTGTCCACGCACACGTGACCGATGAAAGCGATTCTCACTTGGCCTCCTTTGCTTGATGACGCGTGAAAAACCAGAGCGACGCCGCCAGCGCGGTCGAGAGGATGAGCGCGCCGATCCAGACCGCGAACACGAGCCGGAAGGAATACGTGGTCGCGCCGTTCACCACGACTTTCGACGCGTCGAGCAGGTAGCCGCTGACCGTGTCCTGCACGCCCGCGACGAGATAGCTGAACAACCCCACCAGCCCCATCGCCGCTCCAGCGGCCCGGCGGGAGACCAGATCAATCGCCATCAAACCGCCGAGATAGACCAACAATCCGCCCATTGTGAAACCGAACACCGCCAGCGCCGCGGCATCCAGCCAGCGGTTGCCGGGCGGAACGGAATAGAGTGCGAGCAGCGATGCGACTTGCAGCAGACCGTACATCAACGCGGGGAGGTTGCGCCGCGAGCCGAAGAAGAAATCCGACACGAAGCCGGAGCTGATGGAACCGATGATCTGGGCGATGGAATACGCCGCCATCACCGAGCCGGCGGCCGCGGCGGAATAATCCTTCGCCGTCTGCAAATAGAGCGGTCCCCAACTACCGATGCCGTAGCGGCCCACGTACAGGCAGCCGCTCGCCAGCGCGAGGATCCATACGCCGGGATGTTTGAGGACTTCAACCTGCAGCTTGCCCACCGAGGCTTTTTCCGCCGAGGCTGCTTCGGGCGGCTCGCTCTTGTATTGGCCGATGGACGGCAGGCCGTAGGTTTGGGGGCGGTCAGCCAGCGTGCGGTACATCACCGACGCGCCGACGAAGCACACAAGGCCCGGTCCCCAAAACCCCCAGCGCCAGCCGAAGGCCGAAACCAGCACCGCCGTGCCGACAAACGTAATACCCTCGCCAAGACTGTGGCTCGCACTCCACAGGCCGTAGCGCGTGCCGCGTTCGGTTTTCGCAAACCAGTGCGACAGCGCCACCACGCTGGGCGCGGAACCGACCGATTGAAACCAGCCGTTCAACGCCCAAAGCACGAGAAACGCGCCAAACCAGGTGTTGGACCCGAGAAACAGATTCACGGTCGCCGAAAGCAGCAGCGCCGTGGACATGAAGCGCGCGATGTTGCAGCGGTCCGCAAGAAATCCGTTGGTCAATTTGCCGACCGAATAGACAAACAGCAGCGCTGAGCCCATCAGCCCCATCTGCTTCGCGTCCAGAACGTGGCCGTCGAGCATGGATTTCTTCGCGACCGAAAAGTTGATGCGGCAGGTGTAGAAGAGTCCGTAGCCGAAGAGCACTGAAAGGAACACCGACCAGCGCCAACGCTCGTAAACGCGGCGGATTTCCGCAGCATCTTCGGAGAACACGGGTTGGTCGGCGCGAGTCTTGAAGAAATCGAGAATCGTCATCGCGCGCCTCCAGCTTGCCGATCAGGCGATCTCCGAGAGCTTCACCGGTCGCCCTTCGCGCAAGGACCGGGTGGCGGCCAGGCCCATGATCACGGGCTGCAAACCATCCACACCCGTAGCGGGCGGCGTCCGATCCTGCAACACGGCGTCCACAAACGCGCGCATCTCAATGACGTAAGCCTCGGCATAGCGTTCGAGGAAGAAATGCAACGGCTTGGCCTCATGAACGCCTGTCGCGTCGGCCAGCGTGTGGGCGTCGGGCGTGCGATTGCCAGCGGACGCCGAACCTTTCGAGCCGAAGACTTCGACGCGCTGATCGTAGCCATAGATGGCTTTGCGACTGTTATCAACCGTGGCCAATGCGCCGTTCTCCAACCGCATCGTGATGATGGCCGTGTCCACGTCTCCGGCGTCGCGGATGGCCGGATCAACCAGCGCGTCGCCAATGGCGTAAATCTCATGCGCCTCGCTGCCACTAAGGAAGCGCACCATGTCGAAGTCGTGGATGGCCATGTCGAGGAAGATGCCGCCGGAGACTTTGATGTATTCCAGCGGAGGCGGACCAGGGTCACGACTCGTGATGCGAATGACGTGCGGCTGGCCGATGGCACCAGAGGCAACCAATTCGCGGACTTTGGCAAAGCTCGGATCGAACCGGCGATTGAAACCGATTTGGAGCTTCACCTTCGCCTTTTCAACGGCAGCCAGCGCGGCGCGGATGCGAGTGAGGTCGTAGTCAATGGGTTTTTCGCAGAAGATGTGTTTCCCTGCAGCCGCCGCTTCCTGGATGATGCGGGAATGCGTGTCGGTGGAAGAACAAATCGCTACTGCATTAATGGCGGGATCGGCAAGAAGCTCACGGTAGTCGTCCGAGACTTTCCCGATGTTGAGACGGCTGGCGAGATCGCGCGCGGCGGACGCAGCCACGTCGGCTACGGACTCGAGTCGCACGTTGGGGATGCGCGTGACAAGATTCTCCGCGTGAATGTAGCCGATGCGACCGCACCCGATGACACCGAAGTTCAACTGCCGGTTCATGCTGCTGTTCACTCCGTTTCGTTCGCTCTGGAATTTTCGCGCTACAGTCCAAGCGCGCGCAGATATTCGCGGTTGCGCCGCGCATACTCCTTGGGCGCGCCCATGCCCGGGAGCACATCCTGTTCAACGACGATCCATCCCGTGTAGCCGGTAGCGCGTAATTCGTCCACGACGGCGGGGAAATTCACATCACCCTGCCCCAGTTCGCAGAAAATGCCGTGCTTGAGAGATTCAAAGTAATCCCACGCCCCGGCGCGCGAGGCTTCGTGGGCGGAAGGGCTGCAATCTTTGAAATGAACATGCCAGATGCGGTCGCGATGCTGGCGAAAGAGGGCGAGTGGATCGCCGCCGCCGAACCGAAGGTGACCTGTGTCGAGACAAAGGCCCACAAGTTTCGGGTCCGTCAGGGCGAGCAACCGGCCAATTTCGTCTGGCGTTTCCACGAAGCCGGCGGCGTGGTGATGAAAGACCGAGCGCAGTCCGACTCGGTCACGAACGGCGCGGGCGACAAACTCGACACCTTCAGCAAACGTGGCCCACTGTGCGTCGGTCAGTCTGTCGGCTGGGCCAATCCTCCCGGCGTTTTTTGTTCGCTCAGGATGTTTGCCGTTGTCGTCGGCCAGCACGATGAAGGGCGAGGAGCCTTCCACTGCGGAAAGCAACTTGCCGGTGCGCACCGCAATCTCCGCCCCGCGGGCGTGCGCGGACTTGTCCGCGAAGGCGACCGGAACGAATGCCCCGACCATGCGCAACTGGCGCGTGTCCAGTTCGCACCGGAGGGCGGCGGCGTCCGTGGGCATGAAGCCCCAATCGCCAAACTCCGTGCCGGTGTAACCCGTCTCATGAATTTCATCCAACACTTGCGCGCAGCCGAGCGCCTTGCCAGGCAGGTCGAATTCCAGCACGCCCCACGAGCAGGGCGCGTTGGCGATGCGGATCTGATCTGAAATGTTCATCATCGAAGTCGAATCACCACTGTCCTTCAAAACTTCCGCGTCCATTCTTTTGGCCAGCGTTCCACCACCACCTTGGTTTGCGTGAAGAACTCAACCGCGTGTCGTCCCTGGCCGTGAAGGTCTCCAAAAAAACTCTCCCGCGCGCCGCTGAAGGGGAATTGCGCCATGGGCGCCGCGATGCCGACGTTCACGCCGACGTTCCCGACCTCGGCCTCGCTGCGGAATTTGCGCGCGTTGGCGCCGCTGCTGGTGAAAATGCAGGCCATGTTTCCGTAGCGGCCGCGGTTCACCAGCGCGATGGCCTCATCAATGTCCCGCACATGGATCAGGCCGAGCACCGGCCCAAAGATTTCAGTCCGGGCGACCTCGCCGTCCGCGTTGAATCGGTCCAGAACCGTCGGGCGGACGAAGTTCCCGTGTTCGCAACCGGGGATTTTCGCGCCGCGGCCATCCACCAGCGGGGTGGCGCCTTCAGCGATTGCTTTCGCGATGAGGGTTTCGATCCGAGACTTGCTTTCCGGCGAGATCACCGGGCCCATCTCAACGCTCTCGTCTAATCCGTTTCCCACGATGCGTTTCTCCGCCATCTCACCGAGCGCGGCGCTGAAGGACTCGTGCGCCTCGCCCACGGCGATGACGAGGGAGCCCGCAAGGCATCGCTGGCCGGCACAGCCGAAACCACTGTCGGCAACAATGCGGGATGCGCTCTCGATGTCGGCGTCGGGCAGCACGACCAAGGGATTCTTGGCGCCGCCTTGGCACTGGGCGCGCTTGCCATTCGGCGCCGCGCGCGCATAGACGAGCTTTGCGGCAGGCGTCGAACCGACGAAGCTGACCGCTTTGACCAAGGCATGATCGAGCAGTGCCTCGACTGTCTCGCGCCGGCCATTGATCAGGTTGAAAACGCCTTTGGGGAAACCTGCCTCCTCGATCAACTCCGCGATCCGTTGCATGGTCAGCGGGACACGCTCCGAGGGTTTGACGATGTAAGTGTTGCCGCAGGCGATGGCATAAGGCATGAACCAGAAAGGGACCATGCCGGGAAAATTGAACGGGCAGATACAGGCGCACACGCCGAGTGGCTGACGCATCACGAACTCATCAATGCCGCGGGCAATGTCCTCCGAAAAATCACCCTGCAACAACGCAGGTGCGCCGGCGGCCATCTCGACGTTTTCAATGGCGCGGCGCATTTCGCCGCGCGACTCGGCGAGCGTCTTGCCGCACTCGGTGGTCACCAGCCGCGCCAACTCCTCGAAGTGCGCCTCCAGCCGATCTTTGAGTTTTAGCAGGAACTGAACTCGATCCGTGACCGGAGTCCGCTTCCACTCTGGAAATGCCTGGGCCGCCGCCCGGACCGCGGCGTCCACCTCATCGGCCGTTGAAAGCGGCACGCGGCCGAGCACCTCGGCGGTGGCTGGATTGGCCACGTCCAACAGCGTGGAGGAGGCAGAGTCGCGCCACTCGCCGGCGATGAAGTTGCGGATGAGTTTCGGCATGGGGCGACTAAAGATGGAATTTCTCCTTCTTCACGGCCGCCTCGTATTGGCGGCGGGCGCGGCGCACGGAAGCCAGCGTGGAAACCTCTGCAATCGGCACATCCCACCACGATTCGTAACCGGGAGCGCGCTTTTCCGCATCGGTCTCGATGACGATCACGGTGCTGCGCGTTTGGCGGCGTGCCTCCGCCAGGGTGGCCTTCAGTTGCGGAATGTCGCGGGCAGTGCAGACATTCGCGCCCAGGCTGCGAGCGTTGGCAGCAAAATCAATCGGAAGGTTTCGACCGCTGAGGCGACCGGTTGTCGGGTTGCGGTATTTGTACTGCACGCCGAACCGGCCATTGCCGATTGCCTGGGACAACCCGCCGATGCTCTGGAAGCCGTGGTTGTCGAGGAGCACGATGGTGAGCTTGACGCCTTCCTGGACGGCGGTGACGAGTTCGCTCGACATCATCAGCCAGGAGCCGTCGCCAACCATCACGTAAACTTCCCGGTCGGGCGCCGCCATCTTGATGCCCAACCCGCCCGCGACTTCGTAGCCCATGCACGAATAGCCGTATTCTAGGTGGTAACCCTTCGGATCACGCGTGCGCCAGAGCCGGTGGAGGTCGCCGGGCAGGCTGCCGGCGGCGCACATCACCACGTCTTTCGGCCGCGCGAAATCGTTGACCGCGCCAATCACTTCCGCCTGGCTGACTGGTACACCAGTCGGCGTGTGGTAAAGACGATTCACCTCGCGGTCCCATTGGCGGTTCAGGCGTTCGGCGTGGCGCCGGTATGCATCGCTCGTTTTCCAACCGCGGAGAGTCTTGGAAAGTGCGTTCAAAGCTGCGCGGGCATCCGCCACCATCGGCAGCGCGCTGTGCTTGAACGCGTCGAATTCCGCGACGTTGATGTTGATGAATCGCACCTTAGGATTCTGAAAGGCGGTCTTCGACGCGGTTGTGAAATCACTGTACCGGGTGCCGATGCCAATCACGAGGTCTGCCTCGCGCGCGATGCGGTTCGCCGCGAACGTGCCGGTAACGCCCATCGCGCCGAGGTTCTGTGGATGGTTGTAAGGCAACGAGCCTTTGCCCGCCTGCGTTTCGCCGACGGGGATGCCGGTGGCGGCGACGAACTCGGCCAGAGCCTTGTGGGCCTCGCTATACAGCACGCCGCCTCCGGCAATGATCAAAGGTTTCTTGCTGGCGCGGATCCATTCCACCGCCCGGGCGAGAAGTTGCTTCTCCGGCTCCGGGCGCGGGATGTACCAGATCCGATCTGCGAAAAGTTCGACGGGGTAATCGAAAGCCTCGGTCTGCACGTCCTGCGGCAAAGCCAGGGTGACCGCGCCCGTGTCCGCGGGGGACGTAAGCACGCGCATGGCCTCCGGCAGCGCGTTCATGAGCTGGTCCGGGCGGTTGATCCGGTCCCAGTAGCGGGACACGGGTTTGAAGGCGTCATTCACGGAGAGGTCCTGCGAGTAAGGCTGCTCAAGCTGCTGCAAAACGGGGCCGACGTTGCGGCGCGCAAAAATGTCGCCTGGGAGCAGCAACACGGGGATGCGGTTGATCGTGGCGGTGGCCGCTCCGGTCACCATGTTCGTCGCGCCCGGGCCAATGGAACTGACGCAGGCAAACGTGCGCAGCCGGTTGCTCATCTTCGCAAAAGCCGTCGCCATGTGGACAGAGGCTTGCTCGTTCTTGGTGTGGATGTAGCGAAACTGCGGATACTGGAGCAAGGCCTGGCCGACGCCGGCAATGCACCCGTGGCCGAATATGCCGAGGACGCCGGAGAAGAAGGCGTGCTGGCGGCGATCGCGCTCGACATACTGGTTCTTGAGAAACGTGATAATGGCCTGGGCCATTGTTAGTCGTCTTGTTTTCATTGTGGTGTTCCTTTCAACTTGTGGTGAATCCCTCACGGCTTGTCCGGGTCCGGCAACATGAAATCACGAACGCACGCCAACAGTTCCGCAAACGAGCCGATGAATGCGCGAAGCGTTCGCACGGTCGCGCCGAAGCGGTCAAACTCCTCCACGGTCAGCCCATCTTCGGCGTAAGCGCGACGGAAGTCGGAGAACTTCCGGCGGAGTTCCTCCACGATCGCTGGATCGACGGGATCCTGCATCCGCTTCCTGACCTCGACATCCGACGCATTGTACAGAAGCTGCCACTCATAGGGAATCGATTGGATGAGGTTTCCGCCAACAAACTCTGACCAGTGCATGTGATGACGGTACGCTGCCACCAGCAGGCGCGCCCGGTAACCGCGCTGTTGGAAGATGCCGTAGGCCTTCTTCATCACCGCGATGCCGGCCCAATCGAGATGTCCGGGCGTCAGCACAATGCGGTCCTTCCTGGCGACCACCTTTAACCAGTCATCCAGCCGCCCAACCATGATGGTGCAGACCGGTGTCATGGTTACGGTGTCATGTCCTGCGGCCGCCCGCCGCTTCAACCCGCGATCCACGGCCTCGGCCACCGCAACCGACTGCGGCAGCGTGAAGCAGACCGTCGCGTTCACGTTCACCCCGTGATACGTCGCCTCCTCGATGGCCGTGAGGCCCGCGCGCGTCACCGGGATCTTCACCTGAATGTTTGGCGCCAGCCCGTGGAAGTGCATCGCGTGCGCGACAATGGCCTCGGCATTCCGATAAAAGGTCGGATTGGTCTGCATCGAGATCCGCCCCTTCCGACCTTTCTCCCGCTCGAAGATCGGCCTTAACACCGCAGCCGCCGTCAGCGCCATCTCCTCGATCAGCTTCCAGGCGACTTCCACTTCCGTCCAGGTTGGATTTCCGTCGATGATCCGCTGCAAGGGTTCCCGCCAGATCGCCAGCTCTCTCTTGAGCACGCCGACAACAATGGTTGGATTCGTGGTCGCTCCGACGGCTCCGTTCGCAATGGCGTAATTGAGCTCCTGGACCGAACAGGAGTCGTTCCAATAGTCATTCCCGCCAAGCGCGGCTGCCTGCTGCAAGGGGCTGCGATACGTTGAGTTCATAAGCCACCGCCTCACTTCACCAGAGGCAGGCGCGGGTCCTTCTCACGCCAGGTTTCCTTGACCCAGGCGTGAGTGGGATCGTCCGAGTTGGCGAGCGATTGCGCACTGCCGGCGAGGAAGTTGAGGTAGTAAGTGTTGTAACCGGGAGCCGCTGCGACTGGGTGATAACCTTCCGGCACCAGAACCACTTGGTTGTTACGGGCCACCATGGTCGCATCCAAGCGCGCGTCGCTCGTATAGACGCGCTGGATGGCGTAGCCTTGCGGTGGCGAGATTTTGTAGAAATAGACCTCCTCCAAGTCGGCTTCCAGCAACTGCCCCGCCGCGTCAACACGGTGGACATCGTGTTTGTGTGGGGGGTAGGAGCTCCAGTTGCCACCGGGTGTAAAGACCTCCACCGCCACGAGGCGCTCGCACCCGAAACCGGGAGGAAAAATCGAGTTGATCTGCCTGGTCGCATTTCCGCCGCCCCGAATCTCGACGGCGCTCGTCTCAGGCGTGACGAGGCGCGGCGGATGCAGTCCGGCCGCGGCGCACCAGCCGCAGGCCAAGTCGAGCTTTTCGCTCTCAGCCTTGACCGAAAAGCGGGTGTCCGGCGGCAGATACAAACCGTAAGGCATGCCGGAAAAGACATCAGCTCGTCGTCCCATAGCCGGCCAGCTCCCTCGGGAGGAGTGGACGCTGCAGACACCGCCCAGAACCACGAGGCCGTACTCGAATGCTCCAGTTTGTCCTTCCCAAACTTCATCGCGCCGCAGGAGCCGTGCCGCAAAACCCAGGTGCTCCCAACCGGCGCTCTCGGGCGTCACGCGCATGTACTCGCCCCATTCGCCACGGGGCAGAATGTGCAAAGTGGAATTCGCCGTCTGAGTCATGAACTTCCGGGAAGGTAGTCGCGGGCGACAAAACCGCCAAGCCAGAACCGTGACGGCAGTGCCTCGGTGCCAATGGTGACTTTGGCGATCCCCCAGCGGATCGCTGCGTTCAGTTCGGGTGGATCAACACCACGGGCGGCGCCGCGGAACAGGCGGTGGAACTGCCCGAGATTGCTGACGTTGAATGCGCCGGGGGCGAATCGTCCGTGGGCAAACTGCATCAGGCTGGCGGCGAAAAAGCGCATGAAGGGAGGTGCGAACTGCGCGGGTAGAGGCTTAACGTTTGTTGTTCGTGATCAATTCCACCGTTACCGGGATTTCGTTGAGAATCGTTTGTTGACGGATGAGGGCCAGCGCATTCTCCACCGCGAGCCGGCCCATCTCCTCCGGGTGCTGAGCGACCGAGCCAGCCATGGTGCCTTTGCGGATGGCGTCGCGGGCATCGCCCGTGGCATCGAATCCCACCACCAGCACCCGCCCGGTCTTCTGCGCTGCGGCGATTGCCTCAACCGCACCCAAGGCCATCAAATCGTTGCACGCAAACACACCGGAAAGGTCGGGATGCGATTGAAGCAAATTCTGGAACACGTTGTAACCCTGGTCACGTTCCCAATTGGCGGTTTGCGATACCACGACTTGGATGCCGGGCTCGCGATCCACGACCTCGCGGAAACCGCGCAGCCGCGCGTCACCGGTTTCGTGCCCGGGGATGCCTTCCAGGATCGCAACCTTGCCTTTGTGCTGCAGCCGTTCGACAAGGTAGCGGCCGGCGATGCGGCCCCCTTCAACATTGTCCGATCCGATGAAGGCCGCCGTGCGTCCGGAGGCGTTTGCCAGCGCCTTGGAGTCAACGCGGGTGTCCACGATCAAAACCGGGATGCCGGCACGATTGGCCTTCACGATCGCGGGCACAATCTCCTTCGAGCCGCTGGGCGCGATGCAGAGTGCGTTCACTTTTCGCTCGATGAGATTCTCGATGATTTGCATCTGCCGTTCCACGTCCACCTCGCGCTCGGCGGCCTGGACCAGCAAGGTTACGCCGAGGCGTTGCGCCGCGTCTTTGGCGCCGCGCTCCATGTCCACAAAGAAAGGGTTGTTGAGCGTCTTCATCACCAGGGCGACTGTCGGGCTGGAGCTGGCGGCGGGTTCGCTTCGGCTGCAGCCTGCCCAGAGTCCGACGAGAAGGAGGAACGCGCAGGCTGACAGGAACAATCGGTTTCGCATAGCAGTAACGGCGCTCAGGATGATCGTTTCTTGAGGGTCAGGTCAAGGAACACGGCAATGATGATCACCGCGCCGATGATGGTCTGCTGGATGTAGGAGGAGACATCCAGGAGATTCAGTCCGTTGCGCAGCACACCCATGATCAACGCGCCGACCAGTGTCCCTCGCATCTTGCCCGCGCCGCCCATCAAGCTGGTGCCGCCGATCACGGTAGCAGCGATTGCGTCAAGCTCGTACATGATGCCGGCGATGGGCTGTGCGGAATTGAGTCGCGCGGTCAGGAGCACGGCCGCCAGTCCGCTCAAGAAACCGGCGATGCCATAGACGGCGAGCTTGTAGCGGCGGACGTTGACGCCGGAAAGCAGCGCGGCCTTTTCGTTGCCGCCGATCGCATACGTGTACCGCCCGAGCGTGGTCTGGCTCAGAACGAAGCCTGCGGTTCCGTAAACTACCAACATCAGGAGCACGAGCATGGGCACCCCGAGGAATTCGCCCGTGGCAAGGAAACGGAACGAATCCGAGAATCCCGAAATCGGTCGCCCCTGCGTGTAAAGGAGCGCGATGCCGCGCGTGACACTCATCATGCCCAGCGTGGCGATGAAGGGCGGCAACCGCCCGAAAGCGATTAAGACACCGTTGAGCAAGCCGCAAAGCAGGCCGATGACAAGTCCGCCAAGAAGGCTTACTGGCAACGGGAAACCGCCCGCAAGCAGCCCACCCAGAACGACTCCCGACAGAGCTAGAACGGACCCCACTGACAGATCAATGCCGGCACTGATGATGACGAAGGTCATCCCGGCAGCGATGATCGCGTTAATGGAGGTCTGCTGGGCGACGTTGAGAAGGTTGGAAATGGTGAGGAAATGGGGTGTCAGAAAAGCGAGCGCGGCGCACAGCAAGAGCAGGCCGCTCAAGGTGCCCAACTCCCGACCATAGCTCAGAACCACTTGCCTGCTTTTCATGGGGAATCCTTGCAGAGTCGCGGCAGGTTTCGAGGCAGTGGTCCCGACAAGTCCTCTTTGATCAGAAGCTGCCTCGTCGTCGCTCCGTCGGCAACGAGTACCGCCTGGACAGGGTTGCTTCCAAGTTCCGAGCCGGCCTCCCGCAATTGCCGCAAACGGGGAAATGATCCCCCGGAAAGTTCCGGTTGAAGGATGGGCTGGGGCCGGTTCAAATTCAGTCAACTTCTCGCGGGGAAGGGCGCCGCGTCTGGGTTCAGGATGACCATTGAGAATGAAATTAGCGTGGCGAGTGCGTCCCGTCACAGGAAAAAAGCCGTGGAGTGCCCGGCGGGTCAGTGGAGGCCACAGGCAAAACGCAGTTTAATTCGCGCGTTCGGTTCCTCTCCGCACACCGCAACTGACACAGCGACCTGGTGGTTCGAGAAAGCAATCGCCGGGAACGCGGTGCTGTCCCTGGCGGGCAAGTGTGCGCGCGCAAAAAAGGCTCTGGTGCCTAGACACCAGAGCCTGTGTTGTGCTATCAGCTAATCGGAAGCAGCTATGGCTGACTGCCGCGGTAGAATTTCTGGCTAGTCGCTGGCTCGACGAATTGGTTCGTCCCGCGCGCAGCCGTGGCTTCCGTCCAAGGACCGGTCACCGACGGTGCCGAGAGCAGCATCGTGTTGCCCTTGTTAACGACCACGTTGGTTCCCGATAACGAGATGCTGGCGGGATCCAGCGGCCTCGGGTTCGCGACCGGCGAGGCTGTTTCAAGGGAATTACCAGTATTGCCGGCGACATAGA
>Ga0315277_10007016_pt1 | contig 14632 bp, 8 predicted proteins | sample YL17G05_15_MG_FD_203695 | JGI IMG/M metagenome (GOLD analysis project Ga0315277, IMG submission 203695) | Sediment microbial communities from Yellowstone Lake, YNP, Wyoming, USA - YL17G05_15 | ecosystem: Environmental > Aquatic > Freshwater > Lake > Sediment | place: USA: Wyoming | collected... | reverse complement strand
GCACATCACCACCGGAGGTAAGAGCGATGAACTGGTATGACGTATTGGTGCTCGTGGGTAGAGCCTTGTGCTGTCCCATGGTACTCTTTGTGCTCTTGATAGTTGGCGTGCTGGTCGCCTATGACCAGTCCGCGCACAGGCTGATCGCCCGCATCTTGAGCGAGGCCCACGAGTCGAATGCGGAGTGCGGAGTGCGGAATGCGGAATATGGATCTGCGGTGCACGTAGATGCGCGGAGCAAGATGGCCTGGGCCTCCATCGGGCTTGGCTGGTGGCGGCGCGCCGAGATCGTGGCCATCCGTAACTCGCTCTACGACTTCTGCTACTGGCCGCTGCCCGGCGGGCGCCGCGTCTACTATTATTATCTGCACCTGTATGTGCCGGGGACCCAACCGCCCGCACGGCTGATGTTCCGGCGCTCGTTCCCCATCGAATCGCTCGGGCTGGACGACGGGACGCTGACCCTCGTCTGCCGGTTCACGCCCTGGTCTAGGCTCAAGCTGACGCTGAGAAAGGTCCAGCCAGGCGACCTGGCGACGATGCGAGACCTGTTGCGGGGAGACTGAGAAATGGACAGAGATGACGTACAGCGCCGGCTACTGGGAGCACTGCTGGGTGGAGCCTGCGGAGCGGCTGCCGGCTCAGGGCTCAGCGGCCTGTGGGACTGCATCTATCTGGCCGGCCTGCCCATTCATCACGGGCCGGCGGCCCTGTGGGGGCTGGCCATCGGGGGGTTGGCCGGCCTGGTGTGGGGAGGCATGGCCGCCTATCCACGGCGGTGGTGGGCGGGTGCCTTGCTGAGCGGGAGCGCCGCCGGCGTGGCCGTTTTCCTGTGGAGGCTGGGTGGCCTGTTCGGCCACGCCAACTTCTCGGGTTCTGGGCTGGCGATCGCCCTGGCCGCGGGGGCGCTGGTCTTTCTGCTGGGCCTGCTTCTCGGAAGCGCCCTGCGCGGTCTGCTCGCCCTCTATCGCGCCGCCTTCCGGCGGTGGAAGCGCGGCAGGTACGTGTGGCCTGGGCTGGCAATAGCAGTGGTAGTTGCCCTGGGCCTGGGACTGACCTGGCCACTGGACTATGTGAACGAGTCGTCCAGCGGCCGGCGGACGGCCCTGTGGAAAGTGCATCGCTACGCTGAAGCGCAGGGCTGGGAAGGGCACACGTTGGAACTGGAGGCACTGGACTCGGCCTACGTCGTGGTCCGCGTCACCATGCCGGATGGGAAAGAGTACTTGTGTAACGCTACGACGTGGCAGGAAGCCGTGGTGGGAGACGGCAGATTGTGGGGCGTGACGTGCCAACCGTGCAGGCGCCGTCTGCGGAATGCGGAATGCGGAATGCGGAATGCGGAATGCGGAATGCGGAATGCGGAATGCGGAATGCTGAGCGCAGCGCCGTCATTCTGAGCGCAGCGAAGAATCTCGCAGGCTTTGTGAAACGCAGCGCACCGATGAGTGAGCGAGCCTGTCCTGAGCGCTCGCGAAGGACCAGCGAGCCAGCGCAACGTGCAACCCCGTGGCGGCGGCTGGCGGCGGCCCTGGGCTGGACACGCTCCAGTTACGTGCTGCTGAGCGTGTTTCTGGCGACCGTCCTCGTGATCGGGGTCGTGTGGTGGCCGCTGGCCAGGGAGGCGCTCGAGTACGTGGACTGGAGCCGCCCATTGTGGCGCCAGGTGGACTGGCTGCTGCTAGGGGTGTTTGCCGCCATGTCGCTCCTCATCATGGCCGGCGCTGACCTGAAGGCCGACGCCCTGATCGTCCTGGTGGGGCTGGCCGGCGGCCTGGTGATCGAGAGTTGGGGCACCCAGACGGAGTTGTGGACCTATTACACGCAGGAGCGGCCGCCGTTGTGGATCATCCCGGCCTGGCCCATCGCCAGCCTGTCCATTGACCGGCTGGCGCGCCTCTTGCAGCGGCTGGTGCCCGCCCTGCCCCGTGCCGTGGTGCGGGGTGCATACTGGCCGGCCTTTGCGGCGTTCTACGCGCTCATGCTGGCCTTCGTGTGGCCGGCGGCGGGTCAGTCGCTCACGCTGGCGTCGCTGGCCCTGTGTGCGCTGTTGATCCTGACACCGGCCGATCACCGCATGGCGCTACTGACGTTCGCGGCTGGAGCGGGCCTGGGGTACTTTTTGGAGCGCTGGGGCACCACGCGCTTGTGCTGGACCTACTACACCCGCCAGGCGCCGCCCCTGTTCGCCGTGCTGGCGCACGGCATGGCGGCGGTGGCCTTCTGGCGGACGGGGCTGCTGCTCAAGAGGTACGTGAGATGAATCCTGATGTGAATGGACATACCTCTATAGCCCCCATGTCCGGCGCAGCACCGCAGAAGGGGACACTCACGTCCGTGCCCGCATCAATCAGGGGGGACCCGGGCTGCAAACGGAAATCGCCCGCGGCCAGGTCCACGAACCGGGGATCCGCGGAAGATTCGCCCTCGCCGAGTGCGCCGCTGTTGACCTGATCGGTGGTGTAGGTCTCCCCCTGGCCTCCCACCACGTGGATCGCCACGACCAGGGCGTTCAGGCCAGATGCACCGCCCCAGTCGTTGTGCGCGGTCTCCACCTGCCACACCATCCCTTCGACCATCAAAGCCAGCCCCCGCCAATCGGCACGGCCGTTGTCGTAGGCGACGTTGTTCTTGAAGACGAGCCGGCTATCGCCAGGCGTGCTGTAGCTGCCGTACGCATCAGTCACCCAGAACCCGGCGTCCGTGTTTCCCACGGCGACGTTGTTGTAGAACTCGACGTGCCAGCAGCCCTCGTAGCACAAAAAGCCCGACGAGGAGCCCTTCCCGGCCCAGTCGGCGCCATTCCGCCAGGCGATGTTGTTGCGGTAGGCAACGTGATGCGAATCCGAGTTGGTGGAAAAGCCGGCGACGCCATTGTCGTAGGACAGGCTGCGCTCCACGACGATGTCGTGGGACAGTTCGCCGCGTTTCGGCCAGTCGGACACGTCGAAACCGTGGACGGCGTTGTGGTAGGCCCGGCAATCGCTCACCGTGATGTCGTGCCCCTGGTTGATGACCAGGCCGTGCCCCTCTGGTTCGGTGTGGTCGTGAAAACTGGAGCCGCGCACCACGCCGGGCCCCGGTGACAGCGCCCCATCGTCGGAGCTGACGATGTCCAGGCCATCGTAGGCGTTGCCGTAGGCCTCGACGTGCTCGACGAGAAAGCCAGCGGCGGCGGCCAGCCGGAGGCCCGACAGGCCGTTGTCGTGCAACACGCAGTCCCGGATGGTGATGCCCTGGTACAGCGCCCGGGTATCGCTATCGGTGGCGATACCGCTCCGGGGCATGTGGCGGATGGTCAAACCCTGGATGATGACGTGGCTGCATCCTTTGGCGATCTCGATGCCGGAGGATCTCGCAGTCGCTTGCGAGCCGTCAATGATGACCTGTTCCGATTGGAAGTTGGCCAGCACGATGGGCGCATCCGGCGTGCCGGAGCTGGCGAAGCGGATCCCGGCCTCGGCGTAGGTGCCGGTCCGCACATAGGTGATGTCGCCTGGCCGCATGGTGGCAGCGGCGTGCCGGATGGTCAGCCACGGGCCATCCGCCCCATCCCGGTAGGTGGGAAACCGGCCGTTGTTGGCATCGCTGGCGTGGGGCTCGTTCGCCGCCACGTAATAAGCCTGCCCGACCGGCGCCGGCAACGGGCCCGGGACCGGCGTTTGAGCCGGCGGGACCGCCGAAGCCGAGCGCTGGGGCGTCGGGCGTTCCTCCGTCGGTTGGACGGCGGTCCGGGCGGCGGCCGATGGCGTTTCGTCGCCGGTGGTGAGGGGCGGGGTGCCACAAGCCAGCAGGATGCCGATCAGAGTCGCCAGGATAAGGAGAGACAGCCTTTTCGGGTTCATCTTTACGCGGTCGTTTGTTGCTTCAACACCAGCGGCAGGAATACCTCCCGCCTCACTCCCTCGCAGGCGCCGATGTCGTACTTGGGGCCCTGCGGACGGGCATTGCCGTCCAGATCCACCGTCAGCCAGGGGATGGTCAGTCCGGCGTCTACGGCTGGCGAACCGGGCTGCAAGTGATAATCCGCCGTCAGCAGCGGGTCCTGCTGGATGGGATTGCTGCCGACGATGGGGTCGGAGGTGTTCCAGAAGAGGTTGGTGTCGGCAGTGACAGTACTGCTGGCGGGGGCGGTATTGGCGACGCCCACCGTGTGGCCGGCGATGAGGTTGTTGGTCAACACCAGGGCGGCGTAACGCCAGACGACGACGCCACTGCCCCCGTTGTCGGCGATGGTGTTGTTGACCAGAAGAACCGGGCCGGCAGGGGCATCGTGGTCCACGTACACCCCACCGCCGGCACCGTCGCTGGCAGAGTTGCGGGCGATGAGGTTGTTGCTCAGCGTGACCGGCTCGCTGCTGGCGATGAACACGCCACCGCCAGGCGCAAGAAATCCAGTGTTCGAGGGAGCCGTCGCGTTGTTGATGATGGTATTGCGCGTCAGGTGGGCCTCGGTCTGGTTCGAAACGAAGACGCCACCCCCGTATCCAGCCCAATTGGGTGCCGTCCAGTTGTTCTCGATGCGGTTGCCGGCCAGGTAGGCTTTGAAGCCAAAGATGTAGATCCCGCCACCGTCGCCGGAGGAGTTATGGGCGGTCGCCACGTTTCCTCGAATGGTGTTGGTCAACACATCGGCCTGCGTCACGTTATAGAGATAGATGCCGCCTCCTATCCCGCCGGTACCGGCCGAGCTGCCCACGTTAGCCAGAACCTCGTTTTCCCGTAACATGGCTGTGCCGTACCGCAGAAAAATACCGCCGCCGTAGGAATAATAGACGGAGGAGGGTGAGGTATTGCCTGTGTTGCTGATGACCCGGCTTTCCCAGATTTCGACGTTACAATTCGGGGCATAGGCATAGATGCCGCCGCCCAATCCCATCTGGTTGTCTTGGCTCGCCACGCTGTCCATGATGACGCAGTGGCCTACGTGAAGGCTGGTGCCCGTGGCGTAGATGCCTCCACCGCAGCCCCAGTTGTCGCAGTTGCCACTGCCGTCGCCGTGGGTGAGGGTCAGGTGCAGGAGGGACACATCGCCGGCGTTGGTGATGCTGATCACCGAGCCGCCCCACTGAGCGTCCAGCACCGTCTGATGCAGGTCCGGGTCAAAGTCGCCGTCGCCGCAGGACTGACCATAACCTCCGCGCATCGTCAGTTCTTTGGTGATGACGGCCACCGTGCCGGCAGGGGTAGTGTAGGTGCCGGCAGCGATACGAATCTGGTCGCCAGGGAGGGCGCCATTCACCGCGGCCTGCACGGAAGCATAGCACCCTCCGCCGCAGATGGCGTCACACCCCGTTCCGCTCCCGTTCACACAGTGGACGTCCGAGCCGGCTCGCGCCGGGGCCACCGCGCCCAGCCAGAGCAACAGTCCCGCCAGCCCCAGGCCGGGCAGGGCCGCCGCTATGCAGTGAAACACTTGCCTGTTCATCTCGTGGCTCCTTTCGATTGTTGGGTGCGACGTATGATGCCAGTATAGTGCAACCGTGCGTAAGAGTCAATCGTGTTATGGTCAATATGTGGGAGTCACCGGCAGAGGACTTGTTTGAGAACCGACTTGCTAAAGGGCTTGCATAGAATGAAGATAGGGGTATACTGGTATACGAGAGCCGATGCTCCCGAGTACTCGACGGAATCGCCGAAAGGTGCGGCCGATTGGCACACCCGGCGTCCAGCGCAAGAGGAGAACATGGCCCATTCTCGCCACCTGGCCCTGGAAGACCTGCGTTTAGCGCGCGATCCTGACCATCTCCTGGCGCTCTTTCGCAAACTGGCCTACCGGGTCGAGCCGGAACTCGTCTCCCTCGACCCGCTGGACCTTGAGTTCCCCGACCGGGCCGGTATCCAGCACTGCTTCCTCCTGGCCGACCTGGCGGCGCTGCGCTTGCAGGGCACGCAGTCCTGACGTTCGGAGAAACCGATGACCCTCAACCTTGCCGAACGTCTTGAGGAAGCCAACCTCGCTCCCGTGCAGGAGGCCTTCCGCGCCGCCTTCGCCCCGGCGCAGTTCTACCTGTACGAGTGGTGCGACTATTGGCTGCATCTGCCCGAGGCCGACCGCCTGCGCGTGGGCGATGCGTGGCTCACGCCCGCCGTGGGCGCGTACTTTCACTTGCGCCTGGAAAACCGCCTGGGCCTGACGATGCTTGAGCCGTTCGCCCAGGCACGACCGCTCTGCCTGCCCGTGGGCGTCGAGGTGCTCTCCCCCAAGTTCGACCGACCGCAGGCCCACGTGGCATTTTTCCAGGGCCTGCTGACCGATCTCTTCACCCGCGCCGCCCGCCTGCCCTTCACCGTGCAGGCCGAGACGAAGCGGGGCGTGGTGGAGGCCGTCCAACCGCCCTCGCCGCTCTTTGTGCTGCACTTGCTCTGCCAGTACGCCGCTGCCCTGCGCGAGGCGCTGGCGCTCGTCCAGGCGCAGCCGCACCGCTGCCTCACCGAGCACCCCGCATGGCTGCCCCTGGCCCAGGCGGCGGAGGCCGACACGGAGGTGCTGCTCAGCGTGGTCACGGCGACGGAGCAGTGGCAGCCGGCGGCGCGCGCGTTTCCGCTGGCGCAGCGCTTGCGCGGCTACGCACCGGCGCGGGTGTGGCAGCGCCGCCCCGAGGAGACTTACGACACGCCGGAGAATCGCTTCGTGCGGCACTTTCTGGAGCAGGTGCTCGTGGCGGCGGAGGGGCTGGCCCGCCAGCCCTGGTGGCCCAACGTGCCACCGGAGCGGCAGCGGCGCGTCGTTGAGAGCATCAGCCTGCTGCGGCAGACGCTCGGCCAGCCGCTGTTTGCCGAGGTAGGGCCGCTGCACGTCCTGCCGCTGACCTCGCAGGTCCTGCTGCGGCGCGACGGCTACCGCGAGCTGCTGGCCATGTGGCAGCAGTTCCAGCGCGCCCGGCGGCCGCTCTTTGGGGCGTTGCAGCACGCGGTCGAGGTGCGCGATGTGGCGACGCTCTACGAGACCTGGGTCTTTTCCGCGCTGGTGGAGGAACTGGCGGTGTTCCTGGATGCCGCGCCCGCGCTGGACGTGCGCGTTTCGGTGGAGGAGGGACTGCGCTGGAACGCTGTGGCGCGGTTTGGGGGCCGCCGGCAACCTGGTCTACAACCAATCCCCGCCCTCGTATTCGGTGGGGCTGCGCCCGGATTTCACCTGGCGGCGGCTGGTGGCGGCCCTGGGCTGGACGCGCTCCAGTTACATCCTATTGTCCGCTTTTCTGGCCACTCTGTTCGTGATCGGCGTCGTGTGGTGGCCGCTGGCCAAGGAAGCGCTCGAGTACGTGGACTGGAACCGCCCATTGTGGCACCAGGTGGACTGGCTGCTGCTAGGAGTGTTCGCCGCCATGTCGCTCCTGATTATGGCCGGCGCTGACCTGAAGGCCGACGCCCTGATCGTCCTGGTGGGGCTGGCCGGGGGGTTGGTAATCGAAAGTTGGGGCACCCAGACGGAGTTGTGGACCTACTACACGCTGGAGCGGCCGCCGCTGTGGATCATCCCGGCCTGGCCCATCGCCAGCCTGTCCATTGACCGGCTGGCGCGCCTGTTGCAGCGATTGGTGCCGTCCCTGCCCCGTGCCGTGGTGCGGGGTGCGTACTTGCCGGCCTTGGCGGCGTTCTACGCGCTGATGCTGGTGTTCGTGTGGCCGGCGGCGGGCCAGTCGCTCACCCTGGCGTCGCTGGCCCTGTGTGCGCTCTTGATCCTGACACCGACCGATCACCGCATGGCGCTGCTGACGTTCGCCGCCGGAGCGGGCCTGGGGTATTTTTTGGAGCGCTGGGGCACCACGCGGCTGTGCTGGACGTATTACACCCGCCAGGCGCCGCCCCTGTTCGCCGTGCTGGCGCACGGCATGGCGGTGGTGGCCTTCTGGCGGACGGGGCTGCTGGTCCGGCAGGTGCTCGGCAGACTGGTGAGCGGGCTGCGTCTCCGGCGCAACAGCCGCTACGAGGAGGCACGCCGCCGTGAAACAGGCGGCGCTGGGTGAGGGTGGAGGGATCTGGAACGCGAACGTCACGCAACGGGCGCGAAAGCCGCGAAACGCGCCGCCTGAAGAGGCAGCACGAGAGGGCAAGACATGGCATTCGGTATCGGCAACCTGTGGCTACAGGACTTGTATAGAACGGAGATAGGATTATACTAATATACGAGAGCCTCTGCCCAAGTGTCCCTACATCCGCGTTGCGCGGGGCAATCTCGCCGCCCTGGAGGCCAGGCAGTAGTGCCGATAGGTTTTTGATGTGCAAGCCTGCCACGATATTGGGCCGCATGTTCTCGTAGCCACAGAAGGATGAGTGCTATGTCACCATATCGCCAGAAATTACAGAGCCTGCTCCGAGAGTTGTTCCAGTTCGACAGCGCCGACCTGGACTTTGGCATCTACGCCATCATGAACCGCAAGCGGGACGAGATGGCCCGCTTCATCGAGCACGACCTGCTCGACGCGGTTGAAGAGGGACTGAAGTTGCAGGCCGAGGCGCATCAAGCGCAGGCAAAGGAGCGCTACGAGGAAGCCCGACGCAAATTGATGGAGGCCGTCGGTGACACAGCGCTGGATGCTGACGGCAACGTAGCGCCGACAGTCAAGGCCCTGGCATTTCCCGTCATCCAGGAGGCGGTGCGCGAGTATGAGGCGGCAAAGGCCGAGCGCGATGCGGTGGTGTTGGGTCAGGAAGCCGAGGCGCAGGTCTACAACGACCTGTACCGCTTCTTTGCCCGCTACTACGACGACGGCGACTTTATTGCACAGCGGCGCTACGGCGCGGCCGACAAGTACGCCATCCCCTACAATGGTGAGGAAGTGACCCTGTACTGGGCCAACTTTGACCAGTATTACGTCAAGAGCGGCGAGACCTTTACCGACTACCGCTTCCAGTTGGAGGGTGGGGTAGGGTTCGAGCCGGCCACGGTATTCCTCAGGCTGCAAACGGCGTCGGTGGCACAGAACAACGTCAAGGGCGAGAAGCGCTTCTTCGTGCTGGCCGGGAACGCGCCGCTGGCGTGGGACGCCGGCAGCCGCACGCTGACGGTCGCCTTCGAGTACCGCCCGCTGATGGAGGAAGAGAAGAAGCGGACCGGGATGCAAAAGCAGCAGGACAAACTGAGCGCCGAGGCGGAAAAGGCCATCCTGGACGCTGCGCCCGAGCCGCTGGTCAAGGCGCGCCTGGGGACGCCGGATGGGGAGAAGGAGCAGACGATCCTGGCCCGCCACCTGGCCCGCTACACGGCGCGCAACACGCGCGACTACTTCATCCACAAGGACCTGGCCGGCTTCCTGACCCGCGAACTGGACTTTTACCTCAAGAGCGAGGTGCTGCGGCTGGAAGACCTGGATTGGAACCGGCCGGGCGTGGTGCGCATCGCGGCGGCGCGGCTGGAGACGGTGCGGCACATTGCCAGCAAGATCATCGCCTTCCTGGCCCAGATCGAGGATTTCCAGAAGCGGCTGTGGGAGAAGCGCAAGTTCGTGGTGCAGAGCGACTGGTGTGTGACCCTGGACCGCGTGCCGGAGGCGCTGTACGGGGAGATCGCGGCCAACGCGCGCCAGCGTGCCGAGTGGGCGCGGCTGTACGGCGTGGAGGTGGGGCCGGAGGCCGATCTGAACCAGCGCCCGTTCATGATGGTGGACACGGCCTTCTTCGACGCCGACTTCAAGGCGCGGCTGCTGGCGTCGTTCGATGACCTGGACGCGACGTGCGATGGGTTGTTGGTACATGGGGAGAATTTCCAGGCACTTCAGGCTTTGATGCCGCACTACCGAAGGCGCATCAGGCGTATCTACATCGACCCGCCCTACAACACTGGCAAAGGCGACTTTGTATACAAGGATAGCTTTCAGCACGCAAGCTGGCTGGCCATGATGCAAGACCGCTTGCAGTTGGCCCAGGGCTTGCTCACGGAAGATGGTGTGATCTTTGTAAGCATTGACGACCACGAGAAGCATACCCTCCGCGGCTTGATGGATGCCGTCTTTGAGCCGGTCAATTTCGTTGCGCAGTTGGTTTGGGAAAAGGGTCGGAAGAACGACGCCAAGTTGTTCTCAGTCGGTCACGAATACATGACGGTCTATGCACTCTCGACAGCCACCTTGAGGTCGTTGGGGACCGTGTGGCGTGAGCCGAAACCTGGAGCACAAGAGATTTGGGACGAGTATCTTCGCTTACGGGAGCAATGTGGCAACAACGACGTCGCAATAGAAGAGTCGCTCCAAAACTGGTACCGAGAACTACCGAAAGACCATCCTTCCAAGTCCCTGAGCCGATATAAGCATGTTGACAGATTTGGCCCGTGGCGAGATCGTGACATCTCCTGGCCAGGAGGTGGTGGGCCGCGCTACAATGTGATTCATCCCGTTACAGCTAAACCGTGCAAGGTGCCCGAGAGTGGATGGCGGTTTGCGACCCCAGACGCGATGCGACGCCAGATCAAACTGGGATTGGTGATATTTCGAGAGGATCACACGCAACCGCCATTCCGCAAAGCGCATTTGAGACCTGTGCCCGAGGAACTGGACGAGGACAACGGCGTTTTTGCAGAGGACGAGGAGGAAGATATCACTGTCGGCATGCAGGTCATGCCCAGTGTGCTCTACAAGCAGTCCCAGGTCGCCGTCAAGTATTTGCGCAACCTGATGGGCTTCAAAGCCTTTGACAACCCCAAGGACCACGAAGTGCTGGCGCGCATTATCAGCTATTGCACTGATAAGTCCGGTCATGACACTATCCTGGACTTTTTCGCCGGCTCGGGCACTACAGCACATTCGGTCTTGACGGCTAACGCGAAGGATGGCGGCGACAGGCGATACGTTCTGGTGGAGATGGCGGATTACTTCGATACCCTGATCCGGCCCCGCATCCAACGAGTTGTCTACGCCACCGACTGGAAGGACGGCAGCCCCGTCCCCGGCAGCCCCGGCCAATCGCACATGTTCCACTACATCCGCCTGGAGTCCTACGAAGACGCGCTGAACAACGTGCGCTTCCGCGACCTGAACGCGCCGCTGCTGGCCGCCTTGCACGCCATGCCGGACTATATGCTCCACTATATGCTCGACCACGAAACCGCCTCCAGCCCCAGCCTGCTCGACCTGAAACAGTTCGAGCGGCCGTTCGAGTACAAATTAAACATCACCCGCCACGACGTGACCGAGCCGTGCCCGGCAGACCTGGTGACCACCTTCAACTTCCTGCTGGGGTTGCGCGTGCACACGCTCCGCCGCTTCCAGCGGGAGGGCTGGCCGGTGGTGCGCGTCACCGGCACAAGCCCCGACGGCCGCCGCGTCTGCGTGTTATGGCGGGACGCGCCGCCGCTGGAGGAGATGGAAGCCGAGAAGGACTGGCTGCAGGCGCACGTCCTACCCGACGTGGCCTATGACCTGCTCTACGTCAACGGTGAGTCGGCGCTGCCCGGCGCGCTGCCCATCGAGCCGGAGTTCAAGCGGCTCATGTTCGAAGGCTGCTCCACGAGCGGAGCCGGGCGGGAGGAGATGGCCTGATGCCCAAACCCTGGACCCGCCTGGAGCACAGCCTGGCCCTGCTGGATGGCTACCTGCACCGACTGTTGGGGGCCGAAAGTTTCGGCGCGCTCAAGGACATCCTGGGCGAGGTGCCCGAGGGCTACGACGCCGACGGTCGCTCCTTTATGGCCCGCCGGCTGATCGAGCTCCGGCCGTCGCTCTCTCAGGCCGACGTCGAGGCCTACGACGACAACATCAAGCGCCACCTCGACCGCATTAACGCCGCCCGCCCGGCGGGCGAGCGCATCACCCTCAAGTACTTCCAGTACCTGGCCCTCTTTTACACCGAGCATGTCCTGCAGCGCGCCTTCCTGGATCGGGAAGCGTTCCTGCTCAACCTCAACGCCTGTCTGCCGGCCTTTACCGCCGCGCGCCGGGCCGGGCAGGAGCCGTTCCCGCCCTTCACCGCGGACGACCTGACCAAGCTGGCCTATTGGATGGCCACCGGCAGCGGCAAGACGCTGCTGCTGCACGTCAACTACTACCAGTTCCTCCACTACCACGCGCAGGCACACGCCAGGCCGCTGGATAACATCATGCTCATCACCCCCAACGCCGGCTTGAGCGCCCAGCACCTGGACGAGTTCGCCAGGAGCGGCATCCCCGCACAGCGTTTTCGGAGCAGCGGCGGCGGCGGCCTGAACCCGTACACCGTGCAGGTGTTAGAGATCACTAAGCTGAGCGAGAAGGGCAGCGGGCCGCTCACCGTCCACGTGGACAGTTTCGAGGGCAACAACCTGGTCTTCGTGGACGAGGGCCACCGCGGCGCCTCCGGCGACGTCTGGCTGGGGCTGCGCGACAAATTGGCCGCCGAGGGCTTTACCTTCGAGTACAGCGCCACCTTTGGCGAGGCGTTGAACAAGGGCAACAAAGCGGACGACGTGGCCCAGCGCCAGAGTTACGGCAAGGCCATCGTCTTTGACTATTCGTACCGCTACTTTTACGGCGACGGCTACGGCAAGGAGTACAACATCCTCAACCTGCCCCAGGGCTACGACGTGGCCTACGGCGACGTGCTGCTGATGGGCAACCTGCTGGCGTTCTACGAACAGGCGCGGCTGTACGCCGAGAGCGGGGAGGCCGTCCGCCCGTACCAGATCGAGCCGCCGCTGCTGGTGTTCGTGGGCCACACCGTGCAGACTGGCAAGCGCGAGAGCCAACTCAACGCCAAAGACAAGGCCAGCCTGAGCGATGTGCTGGACATGGTGCGCTTCCTGGGGCGCGTGGTCACGAACGCCGACGGCTGGGCCGTGGAGACCATCGCGCGTATCCTGGAGCGCCGCTCGGACCTCAAGGACGAGCAGGGCCGCGACATCTTTGCCGACAAACTGACGAGCCTGCGGCTGGGCGGCATGTCGCCCCAGGCCATCTATGACGACGTGCTGCGCCGCATCTTTCACGCGCCGGCCCCGGCCACGCTGCACCTGGCCAACCTGCAGGACGCGCCCGGCGAGCTGGGGCTGCGTGTCGGCAGCGGCGAGACCTACTTTGCCGTCATCAACATCGGCGACGACGCCAACTTTGTCAAGCTGGCGCGACAGGGACTGCCTGAGCTGGCCGTGGAGAGCGAAGCCCTGCGAGGGTCGCTGTTCAGCACCATCAACGCCCCCACTTCGCAGGTCAACCTGCTGATCGGCGCCAAAAAGTTCACCGAGGGGTGGAACAGTTGGCGCGTGAGCGGCATGGGCCTGCTGAACGTGGGCCGCAGCGAAGGCTCGGAGATCGTGCAGATGTTTGGGCGCGGGGTGCGACTGAAGGGGCTGGACTATAGCCTCAAGCGCTCCACCGCCTTGCCGGGCAGCCATCCGCCGCACATCGGCGCGTTGGAGACACTCAACATCTTTTCCATCAACGGCGACTATCTGCGCAACTTTAAGCGGGCGTTGGAGCGCGAGGGCATCGCCGACTACGAAGAGCTGGAACTGCCGCTGCAGTACAGCCTGTTCGACGTCGAACAGCCAAAACTGTACACCATGCGCGTCGAGCCGAGCTTTCAGTTTGCTTCTGCGCCGGGCTTTCCACTGGAGCCGGTGGAGGACAATGCCATCGTGCCCGTGATTGACCTGCGCCCGCACATCCAGGCCGTGAGCAGCCGGGCGGACGAGGTCGCCGTGCAGGCCGAGTCGCCGCCGGTCTATCTGGACGACCTGGCCCTGCAATTGCTCGACTGGGAGGCCATCTACGCCGAGATGCTGGCCTGGAAGCGCCAGCGGGGCTTCCACAACCTGCTGATTAGCCGGGACACACTGCGGGCAATCCTGGCCGAGGGGTGCTACGTGCTTTATGCGCCCACAACGACTGTGCGCCCGGCCCGCTTCGGCGCCCTGCCCCGGCTACAGGCGATCGCTCTGGCGCTCCTGAAAAAATACGCCGAGCGTTTCTACGCACAGGCGCGCAAGCGCGAAGAGTCCCGCCACCTGGAGTACTGGCCGCTGGACAAATGGCACGAGAACTTGCGGCCGGTGGTGCTGGCCGATGGCCGGCCGGGCTACATCGTCAGGGTCAACCGCCGCAAGCCAAACCTGGTGGAGGCGGTAGCGGAACTGATCCGGGAAGGTGAGCGGTTGTATCGTGAAGACGTCAAAACACTGCCCAACGTCTACTTTGATCGGCACCTCTACCAACCGCTGCTCAGTGCCGGGCTTTTCGACGGGGATACGTTTCAGTTGGTGCAAGACATCAAGACCGTGCCTACGGGGCTCAATCGTGGCGAGACCCGTTTCCCATTCCGGCTTCGTACGTTCCTGAAAGCAAGCCCTGCCCATCTGGGCCAGCGCCGTCTCTACCTGTTACGCAATCAGAGCCGGGGCAAGGGGATTGGCTTTTTCGAGGCCGACGACTTCTACCCGGACTTTATCGTGTGGGTGGTGGACGAGGCCAGGCAGCGGATCGTGTTCGTGGACCCCAAGGGGCTGGTCATGCTCAAACCCAACGACTTCAGCCACCCCAAGATTCAGCTCTATCGCACGCTGCAAGACATCGCCACGCAGATTGGCAACTCTGACGTGAGCCTGGACTCTTATATTATCAGCGACCAGCCATTCGAGAAGACGCGGTCGCTGTTCGGCACAGGCCGACACACCCGCGATGAGTTCAACCAGCACCACGTTCTCTTCCCCGAAGACACAAACCTG
>Ga0315277_10007015_pt1 | contig 14633 bp, 11 predicted proteins | sample YL17G05_15_MG_FD_203695 | JGI IMG/M metagenome (GOLD analysis project Ga0315277, IMG submission 203695) | Sediment microbial communities from Yellowstone Lake, YNP, Wyoming, USA - YL17G05_15 | ecosystem: Environmental > Aquatic > Freshwater > Lake > Sediment | place: USA: Wyoming | collected... | reverse complement strand
GCCGCAGAACGCATACAGCCGGTCGGATTTGCCGGGTTTTCCGTCCAGATTGGCGGCCATGTATACACCCGCCCCCAGGAGATTGTGCTGTCCGCTGTATTCAATGCCTTCCACCACCGTAGCGGACCGCGCCGGCCATTCCATGAGCGGCACGCTGGTTTTGTTGCCCGCCTCGCCGGTCATCCAACTCCGGCCAATTTCACCGGTGTTGAATACGGTTTCGTGCAGCATGCCCCGGTCGTGAATCCGGTATTCCCGGATCTGAGAAATAACCGGCACGGCGGCGATGTATCCGAGCAGGGGGAGAAAAGCGATTCGAAGGACAGAAGTGAAGATCCGATTCTTCATAGAACCCTCGTTAAAAATTGAAAATCAGACCCAGGCGGTAATGCCTCGGCTGGTTGTAATAAATGGTGGCAGCCTGGCTTGTGTAATAAGGCGGATATTCCGTGTAGACATCAATGTTCTGGCGGTCCTTTTCCCACTTGACGGTGTTCCGTTCATCACGGAATGTCCGCGTGTAATGGTAGACCCGGTCGTTCAGCACGTTGAAGGCCTCCGCGTAAGCCGTCACGATAGTCCCTCCGGACCGGTATCCCTTTTCCAGACGGATGCGCATGTCCTTCTCCGTGGGCGTACGCTTGTTGAATTTCAATCCCTTGCCGCTTTCGTCCCAGGTGTAAGGTCTGCCGGTCATGAACCGCAGGGTCGTGCTCAGCGACAAATCGGCAAAAGGCCGGAATCCGGCAATGGATATTCCCGAGGCCTTTCCAGTGCGGAACCTCAGGTTGAAAACGGCTTTGTGCGTACGATCGTAGTCCAGAAACACGTCCTCCGCTTCGGGCAACTCAACCACACCCTGCCCTTGGGCCGGCCGTTCAAAATACGATATGGGTGCATCCAGATCGTTGCTGCTTTTACCGGTCGCGGATTCGTAATTGTAGCGGACGTATCCCCGGAGAAATCCAACCTGCTTTTCCAGGTTGACATGAAATCCCTTGATGTCCGCATAGTCCCGGTTACGGTACGTCCGGTACACGGACTGCTGTTCGTCAAAAAAATACGCGGTTTCGACGAGGTCGGTAACGTCCTTGTAGTAAGCGCTGACATCAAGGTAGAGCCCGTACGGCAGGCTGTGGACCAAACCGACGTCGTAAGCTTTCGTGTTCTCCGGACGAAGCCTGGGATTGCCCAGCACTTCAATCTCGTTGAACAGGGTGACCTGATTGTAATAGATCTGGTTGAAATTGGGCCTCTGTGTGAATGTGCCGTAATTCAGGTGAAACACCGCGTTCTCGGAGATGGGAAAGGAAACGCCGATGCGGGGCTGAAGGCGGGAATAGAGTCTGGTTTTGGTTTTTTCAGCCAATGCCGGATCGTAATATTTTCCTCTCTCGAGATAAGGTTTGGTCGGATCGTATTGAGGATTCCTGAGCGGGGAAAATTCGTCGGCATAGTATTCGGTGTTGAAATCGTAAAAATCCCAGCGCAGACCCAGATTGGCGATCAGCCCCTCGAATTCCATTTTGTCCTGGATGTACAGAGCGCCTTCGTAGGGCCGAGAGGAAAACTTTTGTTTCCGGTAACTGCCGGAATTGGAGGCATTGATATCCATGTCGACGCGGCTGTCGTAAGCGGAAAGTTGTGTCCCCAATTTAAACAGGTTGTTTTTGTTGACCTGGCTGGTCAGGCTGGCTCGAATGTCATAGGAAATCGACTTCTGCACACCCCGGTCATCCCGGATGGAGCCCACCCTGTCGCTTGAGGGCCCGGTGTAATCCACCCAGTTCCGATGGAGCGAATAATCCTCGGAAAACTGGTCGTCACGCAGCAGTTCGACTCGATCTTCCTCCCGGATACTCAGGACCTTGAATTTCGAATCCAGAAAAGTGGCCGGACTGATCACGTACAGCCAGTCCAATCCGTATTGGTGCGTGGTGCTGAGTTGCTTGGCCACGCTCAAGGTACGATCGAACGTCCAATACAGGAACTGGCTGCCGAAATTGTTCTCGAACTGGTGGTTGTAGATGTAGGACAGTTTGAATTTATGGTTGTTGCTCGGCTGATAGATGATGTTGGTCATGAGCTGGCGTTCCGTGTCGTTGTCGGGCGTGGGAACGATCGGATGGGTGATGTCCTGGCGGGAAGCCATGAAAAAACGAGCGTTCTTGGCGATCGGGCCGCCGGTCGTAAGATCAAGCCGGTAGTCGAGCACGTTTTTATACTCCAGACCCACGTCTCGCACGGACTGCAGCCACAGGGTTCTGCCGATTTCACCGATTTTCAGGGAATCGACGCGGTTGTTCGTGATGTTCGGCGCGAGGTAGCCGGCGGAGCCGTATCCGACATCCCATAGGGGCTTCCCGGGATTGATGGGATTTTCCTTCAGCCATTCCTCGGGATTGTTCAGCATGCCATAAAAGTATAGATTTTGAGGCGAATAAACGCTGCCGTCCCAGGTTTTGTAATACGGCATGGTGGAGGATATTTCGGCACGGGTTTCCCACTTGTCCTTGCCCTCTTTCGTCACCATGTTGATCACGCCGGATTGGGCATTTCCGTATTCCGCGCTGAATCCGCTCGTGTACACTTCAACCTGTTCAATTCCGGTCACGATGGGACTGAACGCCCTTTGATTGTTCAAGGGATTGACAATGTTGCCGCCGCCGATCAGATACAGCGATTCCCCGACACGTCCGCCGCGGAAATGGTCGTCCACCACATCTGCCTGAAGTTGAAGGATGTCGGTGATGTCTGAAACACCCGCCAGACTCTGGATTTCGCTTATGTCGTAAGTCTGTTTGGTGGCGGTGAGATCGATTTCTACCTTGTTGGGGCGGTACGCAGTCACGACCATCTCTTCACCGGCGATGGGCTGAGTTTCCAGGGCAAAATTCAGAGCGGTGGTTCTGTCCACGACCACCCGGGTTCGGGTCCGGATTTCCTTTTTGTATCCCGTGTAGGATGAGCGTACACTGTACAAACCCGGGGGCACGTTGATGATGAAATAATCGCCGTCAGCATCGGTTGCTGTACCCATCGGGCTGTCCAGCATCACTTCCCGTTCTCCGGACCAGACGGCTACCACCATCACGTAAGCTCCAATCAGAGGGGCTCCGCCCTGTTTTTCTCTTACCTTTCCCGCAATTTTCCCCGTTTCACCGGCAATGAGCAGGGAAGATACTCCGGCAACCACAATAAAAACAACCCATTGTTTCATTCTTGCAAACCTCCTGAATTCAATCAGATGCGGTCAATGCATTGGTGAAAATTCGATTGTGGGCGGAAGATTGAAAAGCATGTAAGCAAACCCAATATTCAACCGAAACAGTCCAAACCGGTTTGCCGAACATGGTCTTAGACTAAAAATATACTAAAAAAATATCATCTATCAACGTAAAAACCGTTATTACTCCTCAGTGCGCCATGCAAAAGGGGATCGTCCAGAAAACGGATCACACGTTCCTGGGGAAATGGGCCTCCTGGTCGTTGTACCAACTGCAACCCAAATTCATTGCCAGCTCCATTATCCCCGAAATCAAACTGGCTTCCAGCCTTCAGTGGGAAGATCTCAAGAAGTACAACATCATCTTCGTGGGCTCTTTCAAAACCATCGGAATATTAAGGATTATGCCGCCGTCATCAAGATTCCCGGCCGAGCAGCAACATGATTCTGTTTTTTCTCTCCACCCACGATATCGGCCGGATTGCGACGGTGCGTTACTTCACCGACACTGCCACGTTATCAGATTATGCCGTGCAATACCTGACAAAACACAATAATGGCATATCCGTACGGTTCTTCGAAACGGTTTTAGAAGTGACCGGATTCAACACGAAATTGCTGCATGAATCCGGTTCATTTAAAAAACCTTCTTCACACCATCCAAATCCACACCCAGGACTTTTTGCGCGATCCGGTTCAAATCCTTTTCTTCCCCCTGCAGGTGAACGGTCCGATGCACGTGCATCAAGGAACCGGCCGGCTTCAGGGCGGCCGCCGGCGACGAGGACTCGAGCTCATAGAAAGGACCCAGCGGTTTTGCTCCCGGCTGCGGAGGACCGTCGTTGTAACTGTTGATGACGTCACCCGCATAGGGATGTTTCTGTATCTCCCACATGGAATTGACATAATCGGAGGCATGTTCAGGCACCGAGATTTGGACCAATGTCAGAATACGGTTTTTTGAATCGTAACTTCCGCAAGCCGGCAATACCCTTTTCCGGCTGATGCCGATCTTGCTCCTGTACAATCCATCCGCTTTGAAATAGAGGACCCCCTCCCGAATGACGAGCCGGTCGGCGGGGACTTTGCCGAAATAGGCATCGTTCACGACGGCACCGAGTCCGGGTTCCGGTCCGCTCCGAAAGGGTATCACAATTGTGGTGTGCGGCGAGGGGTTGAACATGCCGAGAATCCAGATGGAGAGAAGGCCGGATCCTTTTTCCCAGGCTTTGTTCCCCTTGTTTGTGATCGAGTTGACGGATTCAAAACCCACCCAGCGGGTGCCGGATGGGATCGAAACGCCCATGCTGCTCTCGACGGTTTCCCGTTCGAGAAGGGCGATTTCGCGATTCACTTCAAAATCGAAGGCAGTACCGGTGTAGTTTTCAAGGTGCATTTTTTTTCTGAAAGAGATTCTGTTTGTTTCCTTGGAAACCACCGCAAACGGATCCCAGTCGATGGCGGACGGCACTTGCCAGTGGTCGAGGTCGAAAGGATCCCCCTTTTTAAAATAAATGGAATATTGCCCGCCTTCCGGTCCGAGCCAGAAACGGTCTTCGCCGCCGAACACGTTGATGTGCGGTTGACGTTTCCCGGATGCCACGGCGTCCCGGTTGATCCATCCGTAACTCAGACCGCTCCCGTTTCCGGTCGTGCTGGTCATGACCCGTCCCTGATAGGCCGGACAGACGGCGACCTGCATGAGGTGGTCCTTATCCGACAACAGCACCACTTCCGTGTGTTTTTTAAGGAAGTCAATGTCTTCGTTAAATCCGGGTTGTTTCATTATTGGATCGGGATTCTGGCAGCAGCACAGAAAAAAACCGATAACGATCAGCAGTCTGGGTTTCATGACCTTTTCCCCTCTGAATGAAAACGGACAGGAATGCCAACAGGAGGGCCCCGGCGAATGGATGCCGGGGCCCTCCCTCAATCGAAATCCATCCCCATGCAAATTCCGTCGATTCTGTCGTGTCCTTCCGATATCAGCGTTTTTTCATGGTGTTGAGCTTTTCCTTCACCAGTTGCGTCGCTCCCCGGAAATCGATCTTTCCGCTTCCCATTTTCGGCAATTCGGGAATCACCACGAACTGTTTAGGCAGGGCAATGGGCGGAAGCTGTTTGGACATCTTTTTCAGCACATCTTTCTCGTCGATTTTACCCGTCACCGCAGCCACCAGTTTGGCGCCTTTGATCGAATCCGGCACTTCCACCATGCAGCAGCTGATGCCGTCCGGAAGCAAACCTTCCAAAATGCTTTCGGTCTTCACCAGGGACACCATTTCGCCTCCTATTTTGACGAACCGTTTGAGGCGTCCCCGGTGCCAAAGGTAACCGTCTTTGTCGAACGTGCCCATATCGCCCGTGTCGTACCAGCCGTCCTTGATGCGGACCGAAGTTTCTTCAAGGTCGTCGTAGTACCCCTTCATCACCAGATCACCCTTCACAAGGATCTTCCCTTCCTTCCCGGGCGGCAGCTCGTTGCCGGAATCGATGTCGGTGATTTTCACCTGAACGCTCGGAAGGACTTTGCCGATGCTTCCGGGACGGTTGGCCTCCGGCAGGTTCACCGACACCACCGGACTGGTTTCGGTGGCGCCGTAGCCTTCGAGCAGCTGGATGCCATGCTTTTCGCGGTACAGGTCGCGCAACGAATCCGGAGTCTTGTCCGCACCGGCAACCGCAAGCCGAATCGTCTTGAAATCGCCCGGTTTGGATTCCCGCACGTACCCCAAGAAAAAAACGGGCGTTGCGGCAATCATGGTAACGCCTTCCTCCCGGATGATGGAAGGGATCTTTTTGTAATCCAGCGGATTGGCGTAGGTCACGGCTGTCATCCCGATGACCATCGGCAGGTAGAAATCGACGGTGTGGCCGAACACGTGGAAGAGCGGCAGAATGGACATGATCGTGTCTTCGCTTGTCAGTTGGAACATTTGAACCACGTCCCGGATGTTGGAGCCGATATTCCGGTGCGTCAGTTGAACGGCTTTCGGTTCCTTTTCAGAGCCGCTCGTGAACAGAATCACCACGGTATCGTCCAATTGGGCTGGAGGAAGGGAATTGATGATCGTTTTTGCCGACAGCTTGGATTTTAAGGCGGCGGGTAGTTTGTCGGTGAGACCGATCAGCTGCATGATGTCCTCAAGGCAAATCATGCCGGGGACAAAACGGCAGTTGATTTTTTCCAGCAGCGCGCGGGAAGTGATGATGGTTTTGAATCCGCACTTGTTCTGGGCATATTCACAATTTTCTGCCGCGCCCGTGCTGTAGTTGATCATGACGGGAACCTTCCCCGCCATGAGGACGCCCAGTGTGGCCAAAAAGGAACCCGCGGATGTCGGAATCATCACCCCGATAAATCCCTCCGGATACCTTTTGCATTTGTTGGCAAGAATCAGCGATGCAATCAATGCCTTTGAATACGTGACCCTTTTTTCGGTTGTCCGGTCGATGATGGCCGGCTTCTTTCCGAATTTTTTTGCGGTTTTGATGAATTCGTGATGCAGCAGCATAGGCATACCCTCCATGGATGAATGGTTCAATCCCCTTGGTACTGCCGACCCGGGCATAACTCCCCGGGTTAATCGAGGCTGTCTGAAAGAATTAAAACCGTCGGCTCTGGACATGCAAAAGGCTTCAATTTTCAAACGCCCCCGATTGGCACTCCCGGAGGCAATCCTGTTGGTTCGGCTTCCATGAAATTTGCTCTGGATTTGAAATGGAATAAACCGAACCTTCGCGGTTTGCTCCGGAGAAGGACGACGTGAAGCCGCCTACTTCATTTTAAAAAAATTGATCAATATGTCAAGTACATTTTTCAAAAATGTCCTTGAAATTGGCCGTTTGTTTTGGTATACTTTCATACCTTTCCCGGAGCATGGAGGATGCAGGCATCGATGGAAACCATGCTCTTCCTGTTCGGAACCCACGTACAAACGGAAAAAAGAGAAGGATCGACCATGAGTGGATTTTTCGGTGTTGTTTCGAAAACGGATTGTGTGGAAGACCTGTATTACGGAACCGATTACCACTCGCATCTGGGCACGCGTCGGGCAGGATTGGCCGCGATCAAGAACGGCCGATTCAATCGAATCATCCACAACATCGAAAATGCCCAATTCCGTTCCAAATTTGACGGTGAAATCGGCAGGTTGCATGGGAACCTGGGGATCGGTTGCATCAGCAACAACGAAGACCAGCCGCTCATCATCGGATCGCATCTCGGAAGTTACGCGATCGTCACCATCAGCCGGATCAACAACCTTGCGCATCTGACCAAAGAAGCCTACGGGAAGCGTACAACCCATTTTTCCGAGATGAGCGAAGGAGAGATCAATCCCACCGAACTCGTGGCCACGCTCATCAATGCAGGACAGACCTTCGAGGAAGGAATCCGGATTGCCCAGGAAGCCATCGATGGAACCTGTTCCATGTTGATTTTAACTGCCGAAGGGGTGTACGCGGCGCGTGACCGGTACGGACGAATTCCGCTGATTATAGGCCGTAAGAAGGGGTCCTACGGCATCACATTTGAAACCTGTGCTTTCCCCAACCTGGGATTTCAATTCGAGTACGAACTCGGCCCTTGCGAAATCGTCCGGATTACGCCGGACGGCATTGAAAAGAAGAAACCGCCGTTCCCCGAACTCCGGATCTGCGCCTTTTTATGGATTTACTACGGGTATCCCGCCTCCAATTACGAGGGCATCAATGTGGAAGTGGTCCGAAACCGATGCGGGCAGGCTCTGGCCCGGAACGACAGCGTGCACGTGGACATGGTGGCCGGCGTGCCCGATTCCGGCATCTCCCACGCATTGGGCTATGCCAACGAGGCCAAAATCCCCTACCGCAGGCCTTTTGTCAAATACACTCCGACTTGGCCTCGAAGCTTCATGCCCCAGGAGCAGGACGTCCGAAACCTCGTTGCCAGGATGAAACTCATCCCCATCCGTGAATTGATCGATGGGCAGCGCCTGCTTTTTTGCGAGGACAGCATCGTCCGTGGTACCCAGCTCCGTGAAACCATCCAACGGCTGTACGACTACGGGGCGAAGGAAGTTCACATGCGGCCTGCATGCCCCCCGTTGATTTATTCGTGCAGGTTTTTAAATTTTTCCCGGTCCAGGTCCGAACTGGACCTGGCTGGAAGGCATGCCATTCACGAGCTGGAAAACGGGAAAAATGTTTCCCTGGACGTGTACGCCGATTTCCGCTCCCCCAAATACAAGGCCATGGTTGAACGCATCCGCCAGAAACTCAACCTCACCTCGTTGAAATACCAGACCATTCCCGACATGATCCATGCAATCGGGTTGCCGAAGGAAAAAGTATGCACCTATTGCTGGGATGGCATGGGATAAACGGGAACAGGAGAGAATGGCGTTCATTGCAACCGTCGTAATCAGAGGAGAATGTACACATGGACGTAAAAGTCAGCGGCGTCGTGCTCTTGTCGAGAAAAGCATTTGTGAATGAGCACTTTGGTGAAGGAGCATGGGACAGGGTCCTGTCCACGCTTTCGGAGGAGGATCGAACATTCTACAACAGCCTTCTGATTCACTCCGGTTGGTATCCGTTTGATGCGGGAGAACGTCTGGACAAGGCCATTGTCGACGTACTCGGCAAAGGCAATTCACAGGTATTCGAAGAAATCGGCGCCAAATCCGCCCGCGAGAACCTGAGCGGGGTTCATAAAGCTTTTATGACTCCCGGCAATCCGCAGGCATTTTTGGCGCAATCGGGTATGATTTACAAGTTTTACTACAACACCGGCACCAGAAAATACGAACCAACGGGACCCGCGTCCGGTACGATCACCACCGAAGGGGCAGAAACTTTTTCCCTCGCAGATTGTCTGACCATCGTTGGGTGGCACAAGGAAGCGTTGAAAATGTGCGGAGCCAAGCAAGTCAGGATCGTCGAAACCGTCTGTCGAGCCAAAAGCGGTTCTTGCTGCAAATACGAGCTGAGTTGGCAAATGCAATCCTTTTCTTGATCGCCTTCGGTACAGGGATCATGAACTGGGGCTGTCTAAAAAATCATAATCCCGTTCGTGCTGATCCCGCGACACGCGACAATGGCCAGTCGAAGTGTGATAAACTTAATCCGGATTATTAATAAATATTTCTTTTAGGACTTGTCACCCCTTGCGGGTGATGTACCGGGTTAACCAGATAGGTTAATAACTCGGAGCGTTTAATGAGTTGACTCTAGAAGGCCATTTCAAGTCTATTTTGCAAAGAAAAGGTCAACTTGGTTTGTGCTCCGAGTAATAACTTATAATTTGTTTGTAGATGTGAATTTATCAGGTTAATTTTTTCGGTACCACGGCAATCGATTGATCGGAACTTGTATTTCCTTCCGAATGGACCCTTGAACGACCGTTCCATCTTCCCCATGCCACGTTCCTGCGGGGAAATAGACCAAACGGCGTGATTGGCCTTTCTCCAGGACCGGCGCCACCAAAATGCTTTCACCCAGCATCCATTGGTCCTTGATCTCGGCATATCCCTGATTCGGGTAACCGTATTCCAGGGGACGGGCGACAGGTTCTCCGCCGGTGGCGCTTTCCCGAGCCATTGCCAGAATTGTTTTTCCCAACCGGACGTGAAGTTGCGCCATCCGACGGCAAATATCGAGATTTTCCCTGCTGAGCACCCGCCACGGGGCCACGGAGAATTGCATCATCGGCATGAGAGCATGGCACTCGGCGGATCGGACGATCAGCTCCTGATCCACGGCGCCGAGGTTTAAGAAGGAAAGATACTCCCCCCCGCCAATCATATCCGGGCAGGTGAATGCATAACCCATCAATCCCTGTGCCAGAATGCCCGGTATCAGTTCCCGCAGGTCCCCCCAGCTGTGGCGCTTGTCCCTGAGCCGCTGGGCAAGGGGTTGCCCGGCCATTTTCCAGCATGCACGATACTCGTTCAGCGGAAACGAAAGGCCGATCCGGCAAAACAATTCAGAATGTACATTGGGAGTTACGGCTTGGCTGGAGGCGATTGGACCCGTGTAAAAATCCGCGTCGCCGGCATCCAGTTTGAAGCCGTCCACGCCATACACGTGTTGCAGTCGGTTGAGCCGATCGAGAAACCATTGACCGGCATCGGCATTGGTCAGATCCAGCAACGCGCTTGCTCCATTCCACCAGCGAACGACGGCCGGACGCTTTTCCCCATTTTTTTCCGTTATCAGGAATCGCTTTTCAGCCAGTTCGCGATACACCGGCGAATCGGCGCTGACAAAGGGACAGACCCAGAGCATGACTTTGAAACCCATGGCGTGGAGGGAATCGACCATTCCTCCGGGATTTTGGAATTTTTCGGCTTTGAATTCCCAGGTTCCGTAATCTTCCTGCCAGTTGTCGTCGATCATGAGCACCCCCGGCGGGAAACCATGATCCAGGATCCCGTGGGCGTATCGAAGGATGTCCTTTTCATTCTGGTCGTACATCAATTCGATCCAGGTGTTGTACTGGGGATTGGTAAAAAGAAGCGGATCCGGTATCCTGCCGGAAGGCGGGAAAAAGGTTTTGCTGACGTGGCGATAAACGTCCCGAAGGGTGGAACCGCTCTGGCCCCAAACGCTTGGATGGAGCGGGGCCGTAACGCTTACTGAACCGTGTTTGAATTCAAACCGGATAGGATCGTCGCACCAAATGTACCTGCCCCGGTTGGAGATCAAAAGTGGTTGCCCTTGGTTCCCTTTGGTGTCACCGAGCAGGTTGCAGGCATAGTCGCCGTCGCCAAACGGCATTTTATTTCCGTCTACAACCGCTCCTCCCCACCATTTTTCATTTTCCAGCACTTTCAGGGTGACAGGTGCCGCAGCATGTATTTGCTGGATCGCGGAAACAAGAAACGACGAAAAAACCTGCGCCAGAAGAAAAGAGTACATGCGTTTATTCACCAAAGCAGCTTCCTTTCGCTTGAAAGCCGATGAACCATGGCATCACATGGTTTTACTTGACCATTCTTTTTCACTACAAGTTGAGCAGCCGAACGGCATTTTTGTAATACAGTTTTTCCAGAACGGTGTCCGGCAAATAAAGCCCGTAAATCATCCATCGCCCCTGCAGGTGATGACCGCCGGCAGGATCGAAGTATTCGTCGTCCGTTTCCAAAAACCGGTAGTATATTTTGTAGGATTCGGCATTCGGCGCGGTATCGGTGCCAAAAAGCACGCGGTCCTGATACTGGATCAGAAACTTGCGCGCGGTATAGGGCTGGCGGCCCAATTCGTTGATCCGGGCATCAATATCCACGTAAAAATTGGGATAGGAATCGAGCCACATGGCCACCCGATGCAGTTCCTCCGGCAAATTGCCCACGTGTGCGCCGATGAAAACGGTCTTCGGATGCCTGGCGATGACCCGGTTCCGCTGGGCGAGGATTTCTTCTTTCGCCGGATATTGTTCTCCGTAAAACGACCAGTTGGGATGCGCGGCCAGTTCATCGTACCGTTCGTTGAAACGGTCAATGGGTGTAAAAAATGCGTTGGGATCGGAAACATGGATCTCCACAGGGATGCCCAGTTCGCCGCATTTCGCCCACAGGGGATCTATCCGGGGATCGTCCACGGGGACGGGTTTGCCGCTTTTGTCCTTGAGGGTCAAACCGAGCGATTTGAAAATTTTCATGCCTTTAATGCCCAGTTTGACGGCTTCTTCCAGCCTTTTGGCTTCCCTGATCCCGAAATCGGGTTCGTCGATTTTGCTGAAATCCGGCGCAAAGAAGATCAGGAAGCGGTCCTTGGCCACGCTCTGGGAAACGCGCAGGTGTTCCCTGTAAAAATCGGCTGCGGAACGGCCGTCCAGGCTGACGCATTTCCAAATTCCGGCTTTGTCCATTTCTTCCAGATACGTTTTGGTATTCTGCAGATTTCCCAAATGGTTGTGGATGTCGATCACAGGAAATTTGGGCTTGAGGATCTGGGTTTCCTTGACCACCAATTGGCTCTTCGGCTGCCAATCCAACAACTTGAGATCGTAGGTTTGCGCAACGGCCAGGGCGTGTAAAAATGCCGTTGCACAGAATACGAATCCGGTGAGAGGACGCATGGAAAGATCTCCTTGTATGGATGACTGATGGAGAAAAGGTTTGAACCAGTCCATCATGGTATTCTCTGGCAATGATGCATGCAGGAGCACCCCATAAATGAGCGGGGCGACCTATTGTACGTTGACAAATACCGGAAGCAGCCGGGGCAAGACAGCTGTGCAGAGCGGTCCCATGGTCTTCCTTCCTTCGGTGTTTTCAGACGGCCTGGCATCATTCAAAAACAAGGGTTCCGAATTTTTTATATTCGTGATAACTCCTGCCAACAGGTTGCCAGGACCAGGTTGGCTTATCCGTTGTATCGTAATCGTTGCGATAAAAATTCGCCCGCCACTGGGTTCCTGAACGTGGCGGAACGTTTTGCAGGGGTTTCAGAAGTGCATACGGTATGAAAATTTCAGCGGTCCATTCGCTGATCGTCGCCCCGCTCTCCTTTTTCCCTCCTTTTACCGAGGTGGCATGACGGGTCATCCGCTCCCCTTCATAATGCCAGGGACGCCACCCCAGAAATTTTCCCTCAAAATTGGGAATGAGGATCGGCAGTTCGTGGTTCAGCGGCGAAAGTTCGTATTCAAAATAAACCGGGTAGCGCTCGTCCGGCCAGAGAAAGAGCTCCACCACGTCCTCATTCCACAGATCGAGAAAATCGACTCCCATCGAAGCGGTCAACTTTCTGTCCCCGCAGCGAAACAGAAAATACATGCCGGTGTCGGAATGGAGAATCTTGATGTCGGTGCGGAAGCCAATGTCTGCACCCCCTCGCTGTGGCAATGAAGTCCATTCCGTGGTTTCCCAAGCGGACGCATTGCCGTCGCCCGTCACGGGAAAATCATTCGTCTTTTTCACGTTGAGAACCATGGCATTGCCCTCCGCCGCAGACTGCGTATTGCAGAATAAAAACGAATTCGACACCTGTCCGATGGTGAAATACAACACGATCAGCAAAAGGATGTTTTTATTCATGGTCAAACCTCTTCTCGCTTCTGCGTTTTTAATTGGAATTTTCCGGTTTTTACAAAACCGGCAACCCGTTTCAGCTGGGTGGACCATCCAATGCCTCAAATCCGGCCAGATCGAAACCGCACCAGACTTCAAAACGGTCCGGATATCGCGAATATTCGGCGTACAAGGAGTCGAACCTCGCGCCGACCGCGCCGGTCAGGATGACGGTCCTTTCGACACCGGGCTGATTCATGGTCTGGACCCATCGATCGATGTCCTGCCTGTTTTTGGCTTTTGATCATGCCTTATCCCTCAATGGACATCAGAAACGCGGCCAGAATCGCCAGACCCATCCCAGCCGTCACCGCCGGATGGGGCAGAACCCTGTACAGAATCAACGAAAGGACAATCGTGATCACCGGCGCACCGGCATTGGTCAGAGGACTGACGATGATGGCTTTGCCGTACCGGAACGCGTACACCAGGAACAGGGCCCCGACCGCATTCAGAATCTGGATCAAGGCCGCAAGCACGGGACCTCTGAATCCCCATTGAATGGGCTGGGAAAAATCGGTCATCAGAAGGGCAACCGGTACCAACAGGATGCCCGTCAGCATCATGTAAAAGAAAATGCTTTCGGCTTTCATGCTGCGGTTGGCAAATTTGATGATGTATGCCTGAACGCCCCATGCCAGAAAAACCAGAAGAGACAGCACGATCCACAAATAACCGGTCGCCGCCGATTGTCTGGGCGGCTGATAGGACAGAAGCGGGATGGCAAGAAGCGCCACGAGGATTCCCACCCATCCTTTCGGGCTTGCATGTTCCTTCAGAAGGAAATAGGACATTGCAATCGTGATAACCGGGGAAAGCGATATGAACGGGAAGACCAGGTATGCGGGTCCCATGCGCAACGCCTGAAAAAGAATCAGCTGCCCTCCCGCTCCCAGAAATCCGATTGCTGATCCCAAAAGAACCGATTTCCGGTCCCGTTCCAATTTCCAGCGGATCACCTTCAGAGCGACCAGAGCTGGAGGAATCATGGTCAGCGCCCAAATGGAATACCCCAATGTCGCGGGGAAACCCGCCTTTTCGGGCAGTTCGATGAGCGCACCCCAGACACCCCAAAAACCGGTGGTGATGACCGCAAACCACAGCCAGAGTTTTCCCTTCAACACGGACCCCTTTCAGTTTGGAGTTGTGGCAACGTGATACAGGTTCAACACGTCTATGATTTTATCGTGGATCAGGGAAACCGGATTGTTCTCAATTCGGCCTTCCGCCACCGCACGGTACTGGACCGGCAGGAATTGGCTCAACAGGCATGGAGGGACAGGATGTTCCGCGAGATTGCAGAGGAGGGTACCCAGCGCACGTTGCAGGGAAGGATCGGACCAGTAATA
>Ga0315277_10007013_pt1 | contig 14633 bp, 11 predicted proteins | sample YL17G05_15_MG_FD_203695 | JGI IMG/M metagenome (GOLD analysis project Ga0315277, IMG submission 203695) | Sediment microbial communities from Yellowstone Lake, YNP, Wyoming, USA - YL17G05_15 | ecosystem: Environmental > Aquatic > Freshwater > Lake > Sediment | place: USA: Wyoming | collected... | reverse complement strand
CCGCGCGAGGGCCTCGGACGGGCGCAGCCGGTCCACTACCAGTCTCACGGGGGGCCTGGTCTCGCCGGAAGGCCGCATGTCCAAGGTGTAGTAACGCGGCGTGGGAGTCGAGAAACACCCGGCCGCTACGCTCAGCAAGACGGCCACTATGGGGACACAATAACGCCAGCTATCCATAGCCATGTTCTTCTTCATGTCCTTCGTGCCTCTGTGATTCGATTTCTTCACCGCCTGCCTTCCGAAGCTTTCCCGCGGATCACCGCGTCGGGTTGCTCGGCCATGGTACGCGCGAAGGTCTTGAGTTGACGGACCGTCTCTCGAAGGTCAAGCAACGTATCTTCGATGACCGGGCGATTGGCCTCGATCATATGCTGCGCGCCGGCGCTGAGCGACTCGGCGTTGTCGAGGGTGGACTGGATCGCCTTCACAAGGCCGTCCAACTGTTCAGAAACCTCGCCGACACGGCCCGCCAGAGCGCGAACGCTTTCAACCGTGGCGCGGATATCCGGACGATTCTCCGCGAGCACGTCCTGGATGCTCGTAACCAGATCCTTGGCCGACGCCCCAATCTCCTGCGCTTTCGCCAAGATCGAGGCAAACTCATCGCGATTCTCCCCGATGACGTCGCGCACGTCCTGAACCAGCCCGGAACCTTTCTTCGTCACGTCCCCCACGCTTTCGGTGATATCGGCCACCGTAACCAGCGCCCCTTCGCCTTCGGCCTCTCGTTCCTTTGCCTGTCCCACGCCCAGGAGTTCGCTGACGTCCTTGAGAATGTCCTGCACCGTGCCTGCGACGGCCCCCGCTTGGTCAAACAGGCCGCCCGCCTGCGTGGCAATCTCGGCCCCGTCGGGCAACAACTGGGCATCCTTGTCTCCGGTGGATATCTCGAAGTGTTTTTCGGCGGTAAGCGTCGTCTGCGAGACGGACGCCTTGCTCTTTGCGTTGATCGGCGTTCCCGGCTTGACGGTAACCACGACCCGAACCAGCGATTGATCCGCCTTTTCGAGCGTGATGTCCGTGACGCGCCCGACCTTGGCCCCGCCGAACCGCACGTCCGCACCCCGGTTCAGGCCGGCCGTGTCCTTGAAATGCGCGTGAAAGGTCAACGTGTTTTCCGGGGGCCGGAGGCCGGTCATCACCATGACGAAGAGGATCAACACAGCCGTGCTGGCGATCACCATGACCCCGGCCTTGATCTCGACCACCGTAAAGTTGTGTTTCTTCGCAGGCATGACGACTACGTCCGACCCTTTCTAAATCTCCCCGGTCAGCGACCGCAAGTACGCTTGGGCGTCCGTGGCGCCTTCCTCCTCCGGACGCCGCTCGAAGAACTGCCGCACAAACGGATGCTGCGAGGCCGTCAATTCCTGAGGCGGCCCCATGGCGACGATCCGCCCCTTGTGCAACATGCAGACGGTATCGGCAATCAGGTTCACGCTGGCCATCTCATGGGTCACCACGACGCTCGTGAGGTTGAACGTATTTTGCATTTTTCGGATCAGCGCGTCCAGTCCCGACGCCACAATCGGATCTAACCCCGCGGAAGGTTCGTCGTAAAAGATGATCGCGGGGTCCATGGCCATGGCGCGGGCGAGCCCCGCACGCTTTTTCATGCCGCCGCTGAGCTCCGACGGCATGAAACTCTCAAAGCCACTCAGGCCCACCAGTTCCAGTTTGATCTTCGTCATGATCTCGATGGTGCTCTCTTCGAGCTTGGTGTGCTCCCGCAGGGGCAGGGCCACGTTGTCGCCGACGGTCATCGAGTTGAACAGGGCGGAACTCTGGAAGCACATCCCCATCCGGCGCCGCATGACCGTCCGTTCCTCGTCCGACATGGCCGTGAAATCCTGCCCATCGATAAGTATGCGGCCCGCGTGAGGACGCATCAGCCCGACCAGGTTACGCAGCAGGGTGCTCTTGCCGCACCCGCTCCCGCCGAGGATGACAAACGTCTCCCCCCGCCGCACGTTGAAGCTGATCTCGTCGAGAACGGTGCGGTCGCCGTATTTCGCGACAAGGTCTTCCACCTGAATCATGTACTCTTCCGAGCGCGCCATCTCAATCACCCCAGTCAAGTGACTAGCCCGTTTTCTCGAGCCATTTGATCCTCAATTCACCTTCCAGCGGCTTGAACTCCGGATCACCGGTGACGAGTTCGGCTTTCTTTTCCTTGGCCAACGCGCAAAGCCCGCAAGAAGGAACTTGGCGATCTTTGCGCCTTTGCGAGCGGTCCCGTCCGGTGCCAGATCGATCGCGGTATGAACCTACAGAAAATAGAAGAACACCGTGAAAATGAGGTCCACGATGATAATCATGAAAATCGAAGTAACCACCGAAGAAGTGGTCTGTTTGCCGACGCCTTCCGCGCCGCCTTCCACCTGAAACCCGCGATACACGCCGACCCAACAGATCGTGATGGCGAAAAACACGCTCTTCACCATGCCGGTAATCAGGTCTTTCACGACGAGGGCGCCGGCGGTCTGCTCGATGTAGAGGCCGGGGTCGATTCGGAGAACAAACGTGGAAATGAAGAATCCGCCCGCGATCATGATGAAGATGGCCAAAACGGTCACACAAGGCACCGCCAGCAGCATGGCGAGAAACTTAGGCACTACGAGAAACTTGGACGGGTTGAGCCCCATCACTTCGAGGGCGTCGATTTCTTCGGAGACCTTCATGGTGGCGATCTCCGCCGTGATGGCGGAACCGCTCCGTCCGGTGATCAGAATGGCGGTCATCAGCGGCGCCAATTCCCGCATGGCGCCCACGCCTACGAGATTCGCAATGAAAATGGTGGCACCGTAGCGCGCGAGCTGGTACGAAGCCTGCATGGCCGTGATCGCGCCTATCAGGAAGCAGATCAGGGAAACGATCGGCATCGAGTGAACGCCGAACTCGACGAAATGCTCGATGGTGCTGCGGACCCGCAACCCCTTGCCGCGCAGCGGCGCGATGACCATCCAGTAGGCGGTGTCGACCATCATCACGCAGACGCGGGATGCCGCGTAAAGGGCGTTCAACGTGATCCGCCCAGCGTTTCCGACGATGGCCACCATGATTCGCCGCACAATCTCCGTGTTGTTTTCGTCACCCAGGCATTACAACGCCGCACGGATGTCGAACACCGTGTCTAATCTCGCCAGGTGAAGGACTTTCATCACCGCATTGGCGGGCGCAAGGAGGCAAAACCTTTTCTTCTGCTTCTGCGACCGCTGCAGTCCCTCGACGAGCGTGGCCACACCGGAGCTGTCCATGTAGGCAACCTCGCTGAGGTCCACGGCGACGGTCTCGCATTGGGTCTTCGGAATCGTTTTGACGAGGGTCGCCCGCAGGTCCGGCGACGAATACAGGTCGACGTCGCCGCTGACCTTGATCACGGCGCACGCCCTTCGTTCGCTTTGCTCGACATTCAGCCCCATCAGTGCAACCTACCTCTTCTTCATCCCTGCTCGGTGCGTGCCGCGGCCTGTCCTTCCAAGGCGCCAGGAAGCCGCAAGCGCATGGTCACACGGTTCCCGGCGTTCTTGCCCGGACGATAATCGACCTCGTCGAAGACCCGACAGATCAGCGCCACGCCCAAGCCTCCGGGTTTCAGCTTCTCATTTCTGTCAACTCCTGACCGCTTACGTTCCACGCGCGCTAGGTCCGCAGGAGCGCCATGGTCCCGGAGCACGATCTCGACGCAATCGTCTCGCTTGCGGAACGCGAGTTCGATCACCTCGGTTTCGCAGCCGCCGTAAGAATGGCGGATGGCGTTGGCGCAGGCCTCGTCCACGGCCAGCACCGCCTCGTCCCGACGCTCAGCGGACACGCCGCACACGTCCATGTACTGGCGCACCAGTTCCCGGACCGTCTTGAGCAAACACGGCGAAGACCGCAGTCTTACGCAGATATCGTCACGGTGTTCCAAGGTACCTCAAAGCTATCGCCGTACAATCGTCGTGCGGCGTGGAGGGTTCACAGAACCGGCGCACATCGGTCATCACCGCTTGAATCAGAGAGCGAGGCGGACGTCCGTGTTGCCCGCCGGCAACCCCGCTCAGCGTCTCGATTCCATACTCGTCCGGCTCGGCCAAAATGCCGCTGCCGTGCCGCGTGCTCATACTCCGCGCCTCGACAATCCCGTCCGTGTACAGGACTAAGGTGTCGCCCCGCGCAACGGTGGATTCCACGTCGCGCCAGGAAACGCCGGAAAAAATGCCGGCGGGCGGGCCAGAGGGGTCCCCAAACAGTTCAGTCTTTTCCGCGGAGACACGCAATACGGGGAGGTGGCCCGCATTGGCGACAAGTACCCGGCCGGTCTCCAGGTCCACCGTGAGATAACACAGCGTACAGAACGTCCCTCGCCGGCTCCGCGCGACAAGATCGTCGTTGAGCGCTTTGAGCACGTCGGCGGGGGAAACCAGGTCGCGCGCGTGGATGCGAAATTCCGCGAGCAACTGCGCCATTGTAAGCGCGGCAGGCATACCCTTGCCGCTCACGTCGCCGACAAGAATCCCCACCACGCTCGGACGCGGGGTAATGTAGTCATAAAAATCGCCGCCGACGGTTTTGGCGGGCCGGGTCTCTCCATAAACTTCGTAGCCGGGCGCGCGCTCGGGCCACTCCTTGACCAGGAACCCCTCCTGAATGATCCACGCATACTCGATCTCCTGCTCCATCCGCTGCTTCTCGAGCATGTCCCGATGCATGGCGGCGTTCTCGAGTGCCAAGCCGGCGCTGTTGCCCACGGCCGTCGTCAGCAGCAGGTCGTCCCGGGAGTACTGACGGCTCGAACGGTCCGTGTCCATGTACAGGATACCGAGGATATCGAACTTGCCGCGCACGGGAACACACAGAATCGAACGGAGACCCAGGGAGACTATGCTCTCCGCGCTCTTTAGCTCCGCGTGCGTGTCCACGTTCTGGAACAGCACGCTTTCGCCTCCTTCAAGCACCCGTTTGGCCACGGTGCCGCTGATCTGGATTTCGCCGGGAGCGGCATGCCGCAGTTGGTCGCCCTGAATCAGATGAACGTAGCCGCAAACCTGGCAGGGCAACAACTCCGTGGAGCCGGGCTTCGCGAAAAAGATGGCGCCCCGCTGGGCGTGCACCGCTTGAATCGTGGTCTCGAGGATTCGGTCAACCAGGTTGCAGGGCTCATAGTTCGACGCGATGGCGTTCATCACGGTGTACACCGCGTTCAACATCTCCCCCGTTTGGCCCGGACTCGGTTCCGTGACGATGGAACCGGCATCATCGAAGATCGTCTCCAGAAAGAGCGGCGTGCCTTTTCTCTGCTCTGGTTCATCGGGGACTTCCTCGGTCTCAAACCGCAAGACGGCGCCCCCGATCTCGATTCGGTCACCGGATTTCAGTTCCCCTCCGAGCATGGATAGTCCGTTGACTCGGGTGCCGTTGGTGCTGCCGAGGTCTTCCCACAAGAAACGGCCTTTCTTCGGGGTAATCCGGATATGACGGCGCGAGATTTCGGAATCTCGAATCATAAGGTCGCATTCCGTGGTGCGCCCTACCACAGTGGGCTTCGACACCGGCACCCGGCGCCCCCCCTTTCCCTCCGATTCGAACACTAAGAAGCCACGTTGCACCGCCCGACTCTCCCAAACCTGTCCGTTCGCGCGCCGCACCCGACGGTCCACGGCACGCCCACAGGGTTTGCAGCCGCCTGTATTGACTCGTCTGCGCCCGGCCCGTGCCGGCGTTCTTGCGGCGGCCGCTATGCCAATGCCTGGATGCGCTTCCTTATACTATCCGGATCAAGGCCCTGATGATCAATCTGCTCGCCAAGACCGCCGTGGCCAACCCGGACCACACCCATATGATCATATTTGGGTGCGAAACCCCTCTTCAGCAACTCCGTTCCGAGACGAATTCCGAGCCCGGTCAACTGATTCTGTCCCTCGACCACAAGCACAAATGGAGCCGTGCCGAGCAGCCTAAACGTCCTTTCATCGTTGGACCAGTTGAGCGTCGGCCTGTTGAGCAGCCCAACGTCCAGCCCTTCGACGCGGCACTGTTCCACCGCGTCCAACGCACGGTACAGCATCTCCCCGAACGAGACCACGTAGCCGGCCGACCCTTCCCGAACCACGTCGTACCTGCCAGGCTCGAACGCGTAGCCCTCGGCAAACAACGGTGCGCCGTTCTCTTTCAAGATAAGGGGCACGGCCGAGCGCGTCGAGAAAATAAAACGCAGTCCCGGATCCTCCCAGATGCGCGTCATCACCGCTTTGAGCTGATGGACGTCCGCCGGGAAATACAGGCGCGTCGTATCATCATCGAGCAGTCCTGTCGCCGCGAAGAAATTGTTGATGCCGAAGTGGCACGTGTTGTCCGCAATATCGTCCACGCCCCCGTGAGAAAAGTGGGCGATGGCATTGGCCTTGTTGAGCCGGGCCATAGTGATCTCGGATACAACCATCTCGAGAAACGCCGCGAACGTGGCAAAAATCCCTTGCTTCCCCTGCTCAAAACCGAATCCGGCCGCGGCGGAGAAATTGCCCCGTTCCTCAACGCCGCCGGAAACGAACACTTCGGGAAAACTCTTGCGGATGTGGTGCAGGCCGCAGGAACCCTCCAGGTCGCTGTCGATGACGACGACTCTGCTCCGGCGCTCTTCCGGCGTCATCTTCTCGAGCATCGCGCAGACCAACTTGCCGAACTCATCCCGATTGTTCTTCTTCTCGGCGGAACTGCCCAGGTACGTCCTGACGGAAAATGTCTTGGTAACGCCCTTGAGATAAGCCACGGCTTCGGCGCGGCCTTTGGATTCGAGATAGGGGACGGCGAGGTTCACGGGAATGACGTCGTGGCCCTTCGCGCTGCCCTCGATGCCGGGCACGCCGGGCGCCATCACGCGCCGGTTGACTACAGCCACGGGGCCCTCCTGCGCGAACGCCTGCTGCATACGCGCATACAGGCCGTCCAGGTCCTCACCTTCGCCGGCCAATACCGTGAGCCCGTGTCCCGCAAGGGTCTTGGCCAAGTCATACCCAGGCAAATACTCCTTCGGGTGTCCGGCAATCGTCACGTTGTTGTCGTCCAAGACGACCTTGACGTTGAGCCGCTGGGCGACGGCCAGCCGGGCCGCTTCCGCGTCGTCGCCTTCTTGTTGAGAGCCGTCGCTGCCGAACATCACGACCGTCTGGTCCCGATGGGCCAACGCGACCCCGTTCACGAAAGGCCACAGGTGTCCGAGCCGGCCTGAACTGAACTTCACACCGCGTTCCGGGTCCAGTTCAGGATGACCATACAAGCCGTGGCCGAATTCCCGATAGTGCAGCAAGCTTTCAAACGGGATCACCCCGTTAAATGCGGCCATCGCATACTGAATCGCCACGCGATGCCCGGCTTCATCGAACAACACCGGGTAGACGGCCTTCGAGCCGCGCATGAACCCGTCCGCAATCAACACCTCCGGGACAATGCTGTACGCGCCCCCCGTGTGTCCGCCGAGGCCCTTGCCCGCAGCCACAGCAGTGTAAAACACAATCGTGTCACGGACGATGCCGATATTGGTTTTCAATTGGCTCCGGTGCTCTTTGCTCAACGTCTTCTGCGAAGGATCAAGCGTCAACAGTTTGTACTGACGGACGTCGATGGGAAAACTCATCACTCCTCCACTTCATGCTATACGATGTTATGTGCTTGGCTTTCTCCGCGCATCGTTGGGCCGCCCGCCCGCGCAGGGACCCCACCGCGGGAAAACGGCAAGAGCATACCATTATCGCGCCCGGAAAATCCTCTCTGGCGTGCTCGGCGGGACTCGCGGGGACGGCGTGCCGCACGGCGAAGCGCAGGCAAGCCAAAAGCTCTTGAGCCACCCACCGGAAGGGCTGCCAGTCAACCTGTTTCGCGGCTTCGGATGGCGCGGACGTGTTCCTTGCGGATTTGCGTGGTCCGCTCCGCCACCGTGATGAAGTAGAGGCTGTCGGATTCGGCGATTTCGTCCGCGGGTTGGGTCCAGCCGTTTTTGAATTCGACGAGGTACGGCGCGTGCCCAGGCTCCGAGGCGGCAGCCGCAGGACGAGCCTGCGTGTCCACGCGCGCCACGGTTTCCCGTCCCCCCGCATACTGGCGGTAGAAGCCTTTGACTCGCTGCACATAGTCCCGGGTTTCCGGAAACGGCGGAATACCGCCATAGCGTTGCACCGTTGCCGGGCCGGCGTTGTATCCGGCCAACGCCAAGTCCAGATCATTGTCGAACAACCAGAGCATCTTCGCCAGGTACTGGGCGCCTCCCGCGATGTTTTCGGCGGGGTCGTATAGGTCGCTCACGCCCATCTCCAGGGCGGTCCCCGGCATGAGCTGCATCAGGCCGCAAGCGCCTTTCGGGGATGTGGCGCGCACGGTGAAGTTGCTTTCCTGCCGGATGACGGCGAGGACGAGGTTGGGGTCGAGCCTGTACGCTCGGGCGTAGTAATTCACGAGGTCTTTGACGTGGGACGGGGTATATCGGGCGGTCCGGGCCGCGTCGCCTTTGCCTGACGGCCGGTAGCGTCGGGGAACGACGATAGGGTCGAAGTCCAACACGACTTCGATGTAATCGGCCTTGTTTCGGTAGCGTTCCGGCCGGTTCGTACACACGACCACGCCGGTCTCGCTGATGAACACGGGCCGCGCGCTCCTCCTTCCCCTGGGTCGATTGGCAAGTAGCGGCCATCGGGGCGCCTCGCCCTTCGGCTTCGCGGGAACTTCAATCCCGGAGGCCCCATCTTTAAGGACGGTTTCCTTCAGAACGTCGGAAACGCCCTTCCCCGCAATGGCGTCATCCTCGCCCGTATCGAGACGTCTCTCCCGGTGCGCCGCCTTCCACTGCTTCAGCAGCGCGGCGCGCTTGGACCGCTCCTTGGTAATGTGCACGTCCCCCGACGGGACCGCTTGCTTGCGGACGCTGATCACGCGACCAGTGCTTGGAATCTGAACATAATAGAAGGTCTCGCCCTCGCGAATGTACACGTTTTCATAGGTCGCGCCGTCCATGTCGATGGAGTCCGGCCAGCAAGCCCCGGACACCAACGCCAGCCCTGCAATTGCCAAACACGGCGCAGCCACTCTTTGCAGTCGATGCTTCACCGTTCTCAAGCCAGCGCGGCGCCGATCAGGTCGCGCATCTTTCGCAATCCCGTCGCGGCCACCTGTTTCGGGTCTTGCTTCCAGTGTTCCCGGTTGAACATCTCCAGCGACAGCGGTCCCGCATACCCGATCGCGGCCAAATCCACCAACAGTCTGCGCAGCGGCAAGATGCCGTCGCCCGGGTAAATGCGGTGCTCATCCCCCTGTTGCTCACGCGGCGGGTCCGAAGGAACGTCGTTCCAATGGAAATCCGCGATGAAGCCGCCGTCGAGATGGCGAATGCCCTCGAACCCGGAACCTCCGCGGAACAGGTGGAACGTGTCCGCGATCAGGCATGCATCCGGGTCGTTCGCGTCGATGCCCAAGGCACACGCCTGCCCGAGCCGGTGCACGCCTTGGAGGAACCCGACGAACTCCACCGCGACAATGATGCCGAACTCCTTGCGACCAATATCCAAAAGGCGGCGATACATCTCCGCGCCCCATTTGAGGTCGAAATCCTCCCGGTCCGGCGCCGGAATCGCGGCGACATGTTGCGCCCCCACGGCCGCACAAAGGCGCATTCGCTCGCGCGTCGCCGTCAGCGATTGCTCGAACAACTCCTCCGTGGGCGGCATGCACTCCCACAGGCCGATGACGTTCGGCACGAATAGGCCGCGGTCCCGGACTTCCTTGCCCAACGCATCAAGGCTGCCGCCCGCTTTCTCGAACTCCGCCAGTTCGTTCACCCAGGGTTCAATGGCGTCGTAGCCGGTTTCGGCCGCAATCCGTATCTTGTCTTTGAGCGGTGTAGGCCGGATGGTGCTCGAGTTGAGGCACAACGGCCAGCGGCTCACGCCGCCTTGGTACTTTCCTGCGGCCGCCGGAACGCTCACGCCCGGAGAGGGCTGCGCGTTTTCCGTGGCGTATCCCGAAGCGGCCGCTGCAAGTGTCGCGCCTGCACCACACTGTAGGAATCGTCGCCGGTTCATGTTCATCGCAAAGCACCTTTCTCACTCGGATTCCTGACCATATCCACGGCCAACCGCGCCGCCTACTCGGCGACGAGGAGCGCCACGTCAATATACTGCCCGCCGTCCTCCTGATGGCAGTGTATGGCCACCACATTTCTATCACGGCGCAGGGCGGCTCGCAACGACTCGCTGACGTCAAATCCTTGGTAGGCGTCGTTCCAGCCGGTTCCCTTCCAGACCTCTTTCCCGTTCACGTACACCTGGGCGGCGTTGTCGTAGTGAATCACCAGCAGGGCCCGCTTGAAGCCATCGAGCCCGCCCCGAAACGTCTGACGCAGCCAGATGTGCTTGCCGTCCCACAGCGTGCGAATGCGGCTTTCCCAGCCCGATTTCTTGCCGAAACCGCCATACCCCGCCAGCCAGCCATCGTCATCGAATTCGGTTTCTTCCCACCTCTCCTTGGGCGATGTCGTGGTGTAGCGCCACTCCCGCGCCAGCGCGCCGTCCGGCTGAGCACCAACAATAACTTGCCAGGCGACAGGCGGCGCGGCCTCCGTTTTGACTGGTGGGTCGATTTCGTACCGGGCGCGCCGCGCGTTAATGACGCGGAGCCTTTCCGCGTCGAACTTCGGTTCCCGATTGTACGTGTACACGCCGTTCTGTTCCTGTTCGATATTCGTCAACTGGGTGTAACAGAACCCGAACATGTGGCGGTTGTCGAGGAGGGCGTCAGTCAGGCCCTGGTACCTCGCGTAGAATTCATCGAGATTCTTGGGTCCTTCGCCGTATCCCCAGCCGCCTTCACCCACCTGCCAGCCGATGCCGCCGTACTCGCTGACGAAAAACGGCACTGGGATGCTCGCGTTACCGCTGCCGTACCGCTCCGGCAACGAGAGTTCCGAGAAGCGCGCGTCCCAGCGCGCTTTCAACGTAACCGGGTCGGGATCGTAATCGTGCGCATCTAGCACCTGTGGCTCGGGGTGGCCATGGTAGTACCCGCTCGACTCAATCACGGGCCGCGTCGGGTCTACGGCGCGCGTCAGCTCGACGATGGTGCGCTGCAAGGCGCCGGCTTCGGGCGGCGTTTCGTTGAACGGGCACCATCCGATGACCGAGGGGTGGTTCCGGTCGCGCTCCAGGACTTCCAGCCATTCGTTGACAATAGCGAGATAGGCGGCGGGGTTGCTCACGTTCAGACCCCAATTGGGATACTCGCCCCAGACCAGATAGCCCAATCGGTCCGCCCAGTACAGCAGCCGCGGTTCAAACACCTTCTGGTGGAGTCGCGCGCCGTTGAACCCGACGGCCTGTGACAACTCGATGTCCCGCTTGAGCGCGGCATCCGTAGGCGCCGTCCACACGCCCTCCGGATAGAAACCCTGGTCCAGAACCAGCCGCTGAAACACGGCCTTTCCATTGAGAAGCATTGCCGCACCCTCGATGGAGACTCTCCTCAAGCCGAAATAGCTATCCAGGGTATCAACGACTTCGTCGCCGCGACGAAGCGTCAGTTTCAGGTCATAGAGGAACGGGTCCTCGACGGACCATAAATGTTTTTCGGACAGGTTCAGCGCGACGCAGGTGTGCCGCCAGTCCGCTGCGACCCGGGCGGCGCTCACTGCTTTGCCGGCGTGAAAAGCGGCGGCTTCCAGGGTCAGCCCATCCGAGGGGCCGTCAATCTCCGCGTTGATGAGCACGCGGGCGTTGTCAGGGTCGGGCGTGAGGGCGAACGCACGAACATAGGAGTCCCCGACGCCTTCGAGCCACACCGTCTGCCAGATACCCGTCGTCCTCGTATAGAGACAACCGTAGCTTTCCTCGCGCTGGGACTGTTTCCCGCAGGCCTGCAGGCCGCTTCGCGTATCGTCGAATGCGTGGATGACCACCGTGTTCTCCCCCGGTTTCAGCGCCCGCGTAACCTCAAAAACAAAGGGCGCGCTGCCACCGACGTGCTCCCCGACGAGTATGTCATTGACCCATACCCATGTGCGCCAGTCGCACGCCCCGACGTGGAGCCGGACGCGCCGGCTCTTCCATTCGACTGGAATCGCGAATGTGCGGCGGTACCACACGTGCTTGACGAACCCCTTGCGTTGGAGCCCGGACAACGCGCTCTCCCGGCAGAAAGGCACAACGATTCTGTCCGGATACGAAACGCCGCCCGGAAAAGAAACGTCTTCGTCCGTCTCCGCGAACTCCCATTCGCCGTTCAGGTTCAACCATTCCGCGCGAACCCCATCCGGTCGCGGGTGCTCCGGGCGGGGAATGCCGTCCGGCGCCGCCCCGGAAGGTGCAGCAGCCACGGCCTGCGCTGCGGCAATGAACATCACGGCATGTCGGCCAAATGCCATCTCTCGACCCTCCCTCTCGTTCGAACGCCGCCTCTCTCGCACGACGCGAGAGAACGATAGCACCTTCCGAAAGAACACGCAAGGTATGTTGCGCCCTCCCGGAGTCTTGCGCGCCGCGTCCCGCGGCGAGGTGGACGGTGTCTACACCGGGGCGGCTTCCAGCACTTCTCGAGCCAAGTCCGCGAACGCGGTGACGCGCTCGTCCGAAATGTCCAAGTCAATGTCAGCCATTACGACGTCGCAGGGGCTCAGTTCGCGGTGAATCCGCGCAAGGTCGGCGCGGAGTTGCTCGATGGATTTGGAGGCCAGGTCTTTCGGTGCGTACATCACGGCGCGGCGCGTGTCGGGACACAGGCGTTTCGCGCCTGCCAGGTCGGACTCGATGCCCATGTCCACGTAGCCCAAACACCGGATTCGGGCGTAGTCTTCGATATACGGGTCAACGTTCCAGGCGCAGTTGTGAATGCCGAAGTGCTCGAATGCCTCGGAGATCATCTTATCATAAGGGAACAACTGTTCCCGGTACGTCTCCGGCGACACCATGTTGACCAGGCAGTTGCTCACGGTGGCGTGCCGGACCAGAATGCCGCTCTTGCGTTGCCGTTCGTACACGTAGCGTATGCCTTCAATCATGGCGCGCGCTACGACCTCGAACAAATGGCCAGCCAAAGGCGGGTCTGCGGCTAGGTCGGTGAATATCTCCGGGCCGCGAAGGCGATACGCGTTGTTCAACACGCCTTGCCAATTGACGTACCCTTCGATGCGTCCGAACCGCCGCTCAATGAGGTCCATCTGTTCGATGACTTGCGCAAACGCCGGCGTCTCGGTCAAACGGGGTACGGTCAGCGCTGCGACCTCGGCAGGGGGTAGGAATTCATGGGTGGCGGCCGGCCAGTTGTCGGTGTAGTAGCGCGCCGGGATGCCGAAAAGCAGGGCCACCGTTAGCGCCCCGTGGATGCCGTCCAACGTGGCGGGCGCGCCCTCCGGATCGCTGCCGCCCAGACATAACGCGGGAAACCGCCGGTTCAATTCACGCCGCATGATCACGACTGTCTCGCGCCGGTACAGCGGGTCCAGATGCCATCGCCCGGAGAAGTCGATGCCGCAGTGTACACGGAACCAGCGGGGCGTGAACCCGAATTCCACGCGCAGGGCAGACTCACTGCCGTCGCACGGAGCCCGCGTCGCGGGTGCGGCAGGGGCGATGTAACTGCGCAAGTGATGCGTGGGTGTTGCAATCGAGGGGGCTGCCGCGTTCATCGCATCTTTATACCCCATAGCGCATCCGTATTGCGATCACAGCGAAAGACGGCTCATGCATGGTGCGCGATTCCGGTATATTATCCCATACGAGAGCGAAACACGGTCTATCCCGAAAACCTCACCACGAAGAACACGAAGGTGAACTGACAAACCAAAATGGCTCTTTGTGTTGCACGCGCCGGAACCAAGCATCATGACGAGAATGGTAGGGTCGCGCTTCTGCGCGACCGGTGAATCGGTCGAGCCGGAGCTCGACCCTACCCCCGAAAGATCACTCGGTCCAACCTATTCCTGTTCTTACCTTCGTGCCCTTCGTGGTGGTGAGGCATCCGGGCTGGGCTGACCCGATCGCGGATAATCCTGGCATCGATCCCCGAAAGCCACGAAATGGGCAAGATGTCCCAGATAGCGCCCAGTTGGAGTCAGGAGTCAGAAGACAGAGCTCAGAATGCAAATAAGCGGTAACTGTGGACTTGGTGAAAAAGTAGGTATCTTCTCTTTTCCTGTGTTCCGTTCCACTGGGCAGGTATTGAAAGCAAACAGGTTACGAACTGGTGTCAAACTCATCGCAACGGCCCTGTGGGCTTTTTCAGCAGCTAATGGGTGTCCCCCGTTATTCCGTTAAAGGGGGTATGCTGTTGACTCCAGTGATTGGATTTCGCATGCTCCTGCAAGTGCTTGAAATGCATGACCTTATAAGGGGAAGGCATCTTCAATGGACAACTCCTTTTGTTGGCATGTTTAAGCGCCTTGTGCCGCTTTGGTTATGCAATATCTACTGGAATCAAGGGAATACCCCCGATTCCATTATTCCCATTTTGTTACTGCCCCTATTTGTTATGGACTTGACAAATAACTTGTTGCGCAACATAATTGTTGCGCAACAGACCTTGAACACATGAAAGGAGATTTCAAATGGCTGTGGACCTGGTGATTGGCAGTCCGCCTCGCGGAGAAGACTACTTTGGGCGGGAGTATCTGATAGAAC
>Ga0315277_10007012_pt1 | contig 14634 bp, 10 predicted proteins | sample YL17G05_15_MG_FD_203695 | JGI IMG/M metagenome (GOLD analysis project Ga0315277, IMG submission 203695) | Sediment microbial communities from Yellowstone Lake, YNP, Wyoming, USA - YL17G05_15 | ecosystem: Environmental > Aquatic > Freshwater > Lake > Sediment | place: USA: Wyoming | collected... | reverse complement strand
TGCAATAGCCACACCCTCAACTCTCTTTCGCTCAACCACGGCTCAATTCGGGCAGGTCGGCGCATCGTCCTCACCTCCTGCCCAACTCCCTACTATTACTCTACGTTTGATGTCAAATGTTTATCAGTTATGTTATGTCTATCGAGTGACAAAACATAAATTGGCTGTCCGCGCTTTTCCGGTAGAACGAGTGAAATCACCACTCCCTATTTCCGTGGCCGTTTTTTCTTCGCGGCGGCGGGGAAGAGTGGTGAGGTGAGTTTCTCGTAGAGGGCGAAGAGGAATTCCACTCGCTGGCGCTCGCTCGTGAAGGGTTGTGAGCGGTAGCAGCGGTCCACGGTGCGGTCGAGAGCGGTGTGGGCATTTACCACCTTGGCCGGCGTGGCAAGAGGGTCGTAAAGCTGGGCGAGGGTATCGCCGCGTTTCAAATACCCGGCGCGCGCGCCCAAAACAGCCTTCGCCGCCGCTTTCACCGCTGAACGCTGCTTTGCATTCGGGGACTCCGGCCACGGGTAGTTGTTGTAAACGAGTTTGTTTGAGTAACGATAGCGCGATTCCAATCGCCCACAAACCTGACGCACCCACGCCATGTGCATCGCCGAAGACAACACGCCAAAATGGTAAAGGGCTGCATCAGGCACAAAGAGAACAAGATTGCTGCCGATGACTGTCCTCGGCATGAAGCCAATCGGAATGTACTTCCTGGTTTCGGATGAGACTGATGGAATAAGGAGGTATTCGGAGTCGGGCTGACGAATCTCGCCGAACAAAGTCGGCGTGTTGGCCAACTCGCGTGTGGTCACGCGCGGACTTTCTTGTCGATGCCTCCGAACACCTTCGACCCGCTTCATCACTTCCGGCAGTGAACGGAGCTCGGAGGGGGAAGCATCCTTCAACCAAAGACACCAGCGGGACTCGCCATTTATGAATTCTTGAGAGCCGAGGAACGGACGGATGAACTTCCTGGCGCCCGGATCCTCTTTGAGCAAGTCGGTTTTCTCCTCGTCCGTGAGGATGAGATGGCCGCCGTCGTTCGGCATGTTGCCAAAAACAATCTCTGGCGCACCGCAGATAGGCTTGGAGCGGGACAGAACGACGATGTCGCTGCCTTCGACGAGATAGGGACTGATATTTCGCGCGCCCGTGACAGAGACTTTCTCCCCACCGTTTTCGTAATCGTAGATACGCTTGTTCGTCGTGTCAAAGCCGGCGAAACCGATAATGACAACATGAACGTGGGCTTTGCCGCGCGCCTCGCTTTCCCAGGGAAACGTCCGATGGGCGAAGTGAATCTTCAAGTGGTATCGGGTAAAGAGCTCGTTCCACAAGATGCCAACTTGTTCGCCTTGCGAGATGGAGTTGGTCGAGACAAAGGTAACGACAATGTTTGTTCCAGTGATGTATGCCGCTGCTTTGAAATACCAGCCGGTGACGTAGTCGAGCACACCGCCGCCCATTACCTTTGCACAGACCGCTTCCATGTCCGCTTTCTGCTCGGCGGTGGCGAACTGCTTTCCCACAAACGGCGGATTGCCGAGGACGTGGCTGCATTGGTCGGGCGGGAGGATTTTTGTCCAGTCGAGGCGCAGGGCGTTGCCACACACGATAGTCGGGCTTTTGCGTAGCGGCAAGCGCACAAAGTATTGGCCAAAGACCTCAGAAAGGCGGATGTTCATCTGGTGGTCCATCAGCCACATCGCCACTTCGGCGATGCGCGCGGGCCATTCCTTGATCTCGATCCCGAAGAAGGCGTCCACGTCTAGCAGCGAGAGATGCTGGATGTCGAGCACCTGCTCCCCGGTGCCGTGCAACAGTGCCTGCAATACCTCGATTTCGAGCTGACGCAGCTCGCGGTAGGTAATGACGAGGAAGTTGCCGCAGCCGCAGGCTGGATCGAGGAACCGCAGGCGGGCGAGTTTCTCGTGGAAGCGCCTCAGTTCGGCTTTGTTCTTCCCGATGCGCTGAAACTCTTTCCGCAGATCGTCGAGAAAGAGGGAGCGGATCACTTTGAGGATATCGCGTTCGCTTGTATAGTGGCCACCGATCTGGCGGCGTTCTCGCGGCTCCATCACAGATTGAAAGAGCGAGCCAAAAACGGCGGGCGAAATGCGCGACCAGTCGAAGCGTGTGCAAGCCAGGAGCGCGTTGCGCATGTCGCGGTTGAAGTCGGCGAAGCCGAGTTTCTCCGCGAAGAGATCGCCGTTGACGTAGGGCAAGTCGGCAAGGGTTTCGTCGAGGTTCCGCTGGCGTTTGTCGGTGGGCGTGTTGAGCACGTCGAACAGGCGGGCCAGGTGCAAGCCGAGGTCCGAACCGTCCGCGGTGGTGCGGTTTTCGATGTAGAGATGGAATGCCTCGGGCTCAAAAATGTTGGTGTCTTCGGCAAAGAGGCAGAAGAGAATGCGAACTAGAAAACGTTCGAGTTCGTGCCCCGTGTAGCCGCCGGACTCGAGGGCATCGTGCAGGTTGCCCATGATTTCGACAGCCCTGATGTTTATGGGGTCCTGGTCTTCGAACCTTTGCTGCTTGTATCCCGGAATAAAAGCAAAGGCGTGAATGTGGCGATGAAAGTTGGCCAGTGGAAACTCGATCGTCTTGACGCGGCCCAATAAGGGGGAAGTCTGCTGGTCTTCCGGTTCCAGGTCGTGGAGCGCGATGCGGGCGAAGTCCGACACGATAACATACCGGGGTACTTCGTCCGTGCGTCCAGCGCTTATGAGATCCTGAATGTAGTGGAAAGCCTGCGATTCGGCTTTGCCGAGATCTTTACCGAGACTCTTGTGCTCGACAAGCAGCTTGCCGCGCCAGAAGAGGTCAATATAGTCGTAGTCACCGGAGAGGTTCTTGACCGGTTCCTCGAAGCTAGCCACCACGCGGCGGCGGAGCCCAAAGACCTCAAAGAATTCGTTCCAGAAGGTTTGCTTCTCTGCGGTCTCGCTTCTAACACCGGCCCAATCTCGGCTGAAGCGGATAGCGTTTTGACGGATTTCGTTCCAAGATATTGGCATAGTGTGGTTTCCTAAACAACCGGCGCCGCGTGAGTCGAAAAAAACGTGCTGGCTTTAATTTCAAATTCGGTGAATTCGCAAATTCGGGACAGGATACGAACCATCTAAAAGCATAATACCTGTCAATAATTCCTACTTCTGCCCCCTTACTCCCGCACAATAGAAAAAACGGGGGCGATGTCAAGCAGCGCCTTCGTTGGGAATGCCCCCGTCATCCGTAAGGACCGCGTCTTTGCTCACCAGCGGAAGAAGCGGTCGGCATCGCTGAGGGTGGACGGCTGGAAGCCCCGAGGGACGCCGTCCCCATTGCCCTGTGTCCCCAGACAATCTCTGCTCTTTTCTGTCAGGTGAGCGTGATGAGACTCCTTTTTCGCGGTTGATCGAAAGAACCGAATGCAACGCCACCTGGAAGCAAACCAAGAGACAAGCCCGAACTGCGGTCGCCTTTTGTGCGCTTTCCGACATCATGCACCCTAGCTCCCCGAAACATCCGAAAGATCGCGAGATCAAAAGGGGGGCATCATTTTTTCGTGCGGGACATCATTTTTTTGCTTGACGGAAACGGTTCATGTATGAACTGTCGAGATATGAATTAAGGAGAACTCGCGGAGACCGTTGGAAATGGCTTCCCTCCGAAAGAACGCCGAAGGCACGCACGAATCGCCACTTTTTTTTCGGGCAATTTGTTTATTTACATACAATAGACATGTCAACGACTGTCGCTCGGCAGTTCTGTGCGATGGCCGGTGGGCATACGAAAGGAACGAAAGGAGGTGAACACTGCGCTGACTTTACATTGAACCGAACAGGTTTGGTACGCGGCTCTTCGAGCCGCCGTTTTCCTGAGTCGCCACTATCAGAACAAGGAGATACGCAAATGAAAAAGATCGGGATGTTCTTTGCGTTGCTTTGCGTGTTGGCTGGCATGATCGTCGCCAAAGCCATCGCGGCGGAAAAGCAAGAAAAGGCAGGCAACAATCGCCTTCGCGTCGGTACTTTTGACTCACGCGCTATCGCGATTGCCTATCTGAACTCGGAAGAGCTCAAGCGCCACGTTCGCGACCGTACGATCGAGCACGATAAGGCCAAAGCAGCGGGCAATGAGAAGCGCGTGAAGGAAATCGAGACCGAAATGGGGGACCGGCAGAAACTAGCGCACAAGCAAGCCTTCGGCACGTGGCCCGTGAGCGAATACCTGGATACCGTCAAGGGGAAAATCCCCGACGTTGCCGCAGCGGCCAAAGTGGATCTCATTGTCAGCAAGTGGGACGTGGTATTCAAAGCGCCATCGGCCGAGCTCGTGGATGTCACCGAGCCGCTGGTGAAACTGTTCAATCCCAGCGAACAGGCTATGAAGTGGATAAGAGACCTCCCAAACCACGAGCCTATCCCCATCAAGAAGATCGAGGAACTCGAGTCCAAAGGGGAGATTTGACCAGAACCTGTCCGGTCCATTCTTTTCCGGCAAGAGCCGTCGGCAGAAAAGGAGACAAAACGATGAGCGCCAGAATCCGGCAAAGCCCATTGCCGTTGGGGATATCGCTTTGCGCAGCCACGTGCCTTGCGTTGGCGCTGGCTGCCTCTTTGCGAGCGGAAACGGCAGAACCTGAGCCTTCACTCGAACCGACCTCTGGAACCATTCCGTCACGCACACTCACGCTCGATCTGGGAAAAGGAGTCGGCATGGACTTCGTGCTCATTCGCGCGGGGAGTTTCCAAATGGGATCCGAACGCGGCGAGCCCGAAGAAAAGCCGGTTCGCAAAGTCCTAATCGCAACGCCATTCTACTTGGGCAAACACGAAGTCACTTGGCGGCAGTGGGAAGCGGTCAGGGGTAAAAGACCGTCTGCCATCAACGGGCCGGACTATCCTGTGGATGCGGTCAATTGGGATGACTGCCAGTCGTTTGTCCGACAACTGAAAGAAAGGTTTCCCCAGAAGCAGTTCCGGCTTCCGACCGAGGCCGAATGGGAATATGCCTGTCGCGCCGGCAGCGCCGGCGAGTATTGCCACGGCAACGATGAGACCGGTCTTTCAGACTACGCGTGGTATCGGGGAAATTCCGGAGGGAAGGTTCACCCGGTCGGCCAGAAAAAGCCAAATGCCTGGGGCCTCTACGACATGCACGGAAACGTCTGGGAATGGTGCGAGAATCCGTATGGAGAGCACCATTCCGGCGGTCCCGCAGAGGCTCGGATTGCCGACTCCGGCAAGCGGCTTCTTTTTGGTCCGGAGCGTGTATTGCGAGGCGGGGCTTGGTACACAACGGCCCAAGGTTTGCGCTCCGCCTGTCGCAATCTCGCTTCGCCGGTGCAAAATTATGGCAGTTATGGATTTCGGGTGGCCTGCTCTCTATCCCCCATGGATTCGAAACAAAACACAAAGTGAGATGATGTTGCGCTCAAACATTCGACGCCACTGAATCCTCGACAGGCTCCCAAGAACGCCGCCTGAATCTCTACAGAGATACAAAATGCCCGGCGCAGGCAGATTGCCGGCGTCGGGCATGCGCTTGAGATTGCCTGAATTGCCGGATTGTTATATGACTCTCTTGCCGCGATTCGACAGAAGGCTGCTTACGGCGCAACGGGCGCGACGGGCGTAGCCGTCTCGTCACCGCCTGCCCCGCGCTTGCCGGCCTTTCCACTCTTGTCGGTTTTGTCGCCTTTGCCGAGTTTCTCGGACCCCTGCCACTTCTTGGCGGCCTCGTCCCCAATGATCGGGCCCAGTTCTTTTGCCGTATTCGCGCGGAGTTCCTTCTCTTTCTCGGGGATATCGCGTTTGGAGATTTCTTTCGCGCGAGCCTTGGTTGTCAGTTCCATCACCGCCTGGTGATACTTGGCCAGAACCGGAACGGCCTGTTCGACTTTGGCCGTATCGGTCTGGGCCGAGAGCACCAAAGCCACCGACCGGCCCAACGGTTCCAAATCATATGCTTTGGCTTTCTTGGCCTGTTCGGCTGTCAGGTTGTCCGCAAGAACCTTATCCAAAGATTCCTCGCTTTCCGCGCGGACCTTCTTGGCCTCTTCGCGGTCTTTCGACTTCCGAGCTTCCGTGAAGCGCTTCATCGCGGCCTCGCGATCGGCCGGAAAAGCGGCGACGAATTTGTCGGCTTTCTCGCCCTCCAGCCCAACATCCTTGGCCACGAATTTGGCGACCAGGGTCAAAGCGGCGCTCATACCGCCCCGCTTCATCTCCTTTTTCAGGCCGCTGCCGCCACCGCCGCCAGCTATCTTTCCTTCGCCGCGCGCGGCAAACGCGAGAAGCCCCACGGCGGAAAACACTACTACCAAGCTCAAGACTCTCTTACACCTCATGATACTGTACCCCTTTCTTCAAAAGAGAATGAGAAGTCCGACTTCTTTGCGTTACGCCCTCCGTTGATTCTAATCCTCACCCCACTTTCCATGAAGCATGGCTCCGCCAGTCATTCCTATCACAAGACATGCCATTTCCCGCCGACAGCGCTGAATTGTTTTCGAAACGTCCTCTCCATAGCATCCTGTTCAAACGACAAAGCACAACCCGAGCCGGGTGGCGCAAAGGGGATGCCCGTTTCCCCCGGCATCTAAATGCCGTTTTTAATTCGATACGAGCACCGGCGGCTGTGTTCTGTGGCTAAACGGAAGAGGGTATAGTTCAAAGAGGAACAATTTGTTGCCCTTTCGGACACTTGTCGTTCGCTTACCCCATTTTCCATGTTCGCCAGCCGGCATCAGCTCCTGGCGCTGTCGCGTGCCCCAATGGCATGTGGGTGGCACACGCCGCCCGGCGTTTGGGGCAGCACATCACCGACTATGCCGTTGGCTTCGGCGCCGAGGGCGGAACTTGGAACGGGCAGACGGCGTCTTTGAGCGGCAGGCAAGAGCAATGCTGAATGATGAACGATGAACGATGAATAAACAAGGGGCAAGGGCGGGTTGTTAGTTGCTGGTGCGTGGGTGCGCGGCTGGCAACTGACAACCAGCAACTGGGTGCTGATTGCGAACGGGCACAAGGCCCTGTGGGCTACAAGCAAACAGACGGGCACAAGCCTCTGCGTGCCGCCGAAATGTGTTCCCGAAATGACTATTGACGACCTCCAGCGATCACGGCATGATTCTTACGTTAGGACGGCACAGAGGCTGAACGCCGGGAGAATGAGTCCAGATGACGAAGGTCGCACAGAAAGTTCTCGAGCAGGCACTGCGCCTTAATCCCGTTGAGCGCGCCGAACTGATCGAGGATCTCGTTCACAGCTTCGACAAGGATGGAGATGTTCGGAGCGACTCGCTGTGGGCTGAAGAGGCGGAGTCCCGTCTCGATGCGTATGAATCCGGCAAGATTCAGGCGGACTCCGCGCAAGAGGTCTTGTCCAGGATCAGCAGGCGATGAAGATTCGGATTCTCTCCTGCGCGGAACAGGAATTCGCCGAAGCGATTGACTATTATATTATAATAGACAAGCCCCCGGACTGGGGTACGAGTTCGCTGCGGAAGTCAAAACGACACTCGAACGGATTGCTTCCTTTCCTGAGGCCTGGCCGGCATTCTCCCGCCGAACCCGGCGATGCCGGACAAACAGGTTTCCATACGGCGTGCTGTATCAAACGCGCGAAGACTGCATTCTCGTTGTTGCCATCATGCACCTGAAGCGTGATCCAAAGCGCTGGCAAGAGAGGGTGGGTAGGTCTTCGGGCGAATAGTCCGCCGGAACCAACGGCTGATCGCCGGGGCCGAGTTTTTGCGTGCGTGCGATATGAGGGAACGGGCTGTTCATTTCTGATCTTATCTTGGGTTCACTGGCGGAAGTACATAACTCATCCACACCCCTCCAAGGACAAGCCTTTTCTCACGGCATCTCGCGCCGGGTGTTCTTCGGGGCAACGGATCACCGACTATGCCGTTGGCTTCGGCGCCGAGGGCGGAACTTGGAACGGGCAGACGGCGTCTTTGAGCGGCAGGCCGAGAATCTCGATCCGTTTGGGATCGTTCGTTCCCACGCCGACCGACGCCAACAAGCGCAAATGATTGTGTGCGGGGAATGGGACTTGGCCGTGCGGCGCTTGCGGATCGAAGCCCATCGCCGCCGTCGAGACCGCGTCGGTACACACGCCATTGCGCCCGACAAGCAGAATCTTTGGCTCGATCAGCGCGACACCTCTATTCCACCATCCTTCGCCGCCGCGAATCGTGCGGACGCCTTCCACAATGTTCAGTTCCGCCGGCCGCGCGCCAAAGAGGTCGGCGACGATGTGCGGCACGCGCACTTCGCCCCTTTTCGGCAAGCCGTGATCCAACTCCGCCGGGTGGCCTTCGGCCACGCTCTTTCTGCCGCTGTGGAACATTTCGGTTCGATGTTCCAGTCCACTCTCATCGGGCGCCTTGTTGCCGTAAATCGAGGTTGGCGCGTTGCCGAAGGAATTCTTCACCGCGCCCGTGATGCCCGCCGTCACGTGTTGTTTCAGCTTGGCCAGCGAGATCAGCACGTCGGTTTTTTCAAAGCGCTGGTTCAGGTCGAACGCCGGATAGACGAAACCGCCCCAGGGCACTTTGAACCGGCTGTAGCCGGGGAAGGCGCCGCGGTTGCGCGTGTCTTCGAAGCGGACGCGCTGGGCGCCGGCCGACTTGATCGCCGCCACCTCCCAGCCATTCTCGGTAAGAACTTGTTCGAACGGTTTATCCCAGTAGAGGTTTTCCACCACGACGATTTGTCTGGCGCCGGCGTCGGCGAGAATCGCACACAAGGCGGCGACCGTGTTCGGCTGCGTCTGATAGGTCTCTTGAGCCGCCAAACCGAAGACCGGTTTCCACTCCATGCCGGTCAGGTTGATTTTGATCGTCACGGTCTTGTCCCGGACTTGCGGCTTGATGCCGCCGAGCAAATCGAATGCTTTTTCCAACGCCGCGCGGAACACTTTCGGCTCGTAGGAATCGCACCGCTGAATCGCAACCGGTGAGCTGGGCGACTGGGCCGACCGGTCCGGCAGATTCTGCTTCACGGTTCCCAGGTCGGCGCCTCGCGCGGAAGTGATCCCTCCGCCAACGAGCGTCGCCGTGGCCAAGACGCGGGCAGAACTGCAAAGGAAGGCCCGGCGCGACATGCCCTTAGAACAACATTGCGTCCGAAACGGTTTCGTTTGCTCTCGTGTCTTCTTCATCGCAGGTACCCCCTCGAATTAGGCTGGTCACCAAGTGCTCTGGCGCATCAGTTCGGTGACGTATTGTTTTTGACAGGATCACAGGATGGACGGGATTCCTGAAACCCTGTCAAGACTCTCCTTTTCGACCATAATTCATGTCGCCGTGTTTGTCAATTGCCGCAGAGAAAGTCTCTGCTGCTGGTTTCAATGAGCACGAGTGCTCGACAACCAAAATCCGAACACGAATTTCACGGATGGCGCTGATTGTTCATTTTTGAATCGGTGAAATCCGCGAAATCCGTGTCGGTTCTTTTTAGGGCACCATCCACGTGAGAACGTAAGCTTGCAGAAAGACCAACACTCCAACGAGCAGGGCCAGGGCCAAGCTGTGGAAAAAGACGTAGCGGAGGATATCGCCGGCCGAAGCACCCCCGCCCGTGGCGACGCTCGCCACAACAATGCTCTGCGCGTCAATCATTTTCCCCATCACGCCACCCGAGGCGTTGGCCGACGCCGTCAGCACGGGCGGAACGCCGATCTGCTGCGCCGACACTTGTTGGAGATTGCCAAACAGGACGTTCGACGAGGTATCGCTGCCCGTGAGCGCCACACCTAGCCAACCCAGCAATGGGGAGAAAAGAGGAAAGAGGAACCCGGTGCTGGCAAAAGCCAGGCCCATCGAGGTGTCCAAGCCGGAGTAGCGGGTAGTAAATCCCAAAGCGAGCATCGCAGCAATCGTCAGGAGCGAGATGCGGACCCGCCACAGCGTGTGACGATAAACGCGCAGCAATTCGACCGGGCGCAGTCGGAGCAAAAAGCCGGAGATAATGCCCGCCAGCAGCAGGCCGGTGCCGGTGGCCGAGAGCCAGTCGAACTTGAAGACAGCCTCTTCGGGCTTCGGCTTCGGGACTACCGGCGGCATGCGATGAACCGCCTCGTTCAGATAGGGAACCTTCACTTTAACCATCGAGAAGGAATTGAGGGCGTTCTTATACTGCGGAATACCCCACACGAAAACGCACACGGACAACAGAATCCACGGCATCCAGGCAATGATTACTTTGCGGCGCGGCAGATTGTCGGCAACCGCCGCCGGGGTCGGGGTTGTCGCGTTGTTCTCTTCGTGGGGGAAGCGCCAGATCGTGCGCGGCTGCCAGAAGCGAAGAAGAATGACGAGCGCAATCATCGAGACGGCGGCGCCGCAGATATCCACAACCCAGGGACCGTGGAAGTTACTGACGGAGAACTGTGTGATGGCGAAGCTCACCCCCACCGTCAGGCAGGCCGGCCAGACCTCCCACATCCTGCGCAGCCCCGTCATGGCCGCGACAAGCCAAAAGGGAACGAGGACGGAGAAGAACGGAAGCTGACGGCCGACCATGGCGCTCAGTTTGTCAATCGGCAGACCGGTGACCGCGTTGAGCGTGAGGATTGGGGTTCCCAGCGCGCCAAAGGCAACTGGCGCGGTGTTGCCGATGAGCGACAGGCCGGCCGCCTCGAGCGGTCGAAAGCCCAGACCGATCAACATGGCCCCGGAGATGGCGACCGGAGTTCCGAAACCCGCCGCCCCTTCAATGAAGGCGCCGAAGCTGAAAGCGATCAGCAACAGCTGGATGCGGCGGTCGGCGGCCAGGCCCGCAACCGAATGCTTGACGATTTCGAACTGACCCGTCGTCAGTGTGATGTCATACAGAAAGATGGCATTCAAGACAATCCAGCCGATCGGAAACAGACCAAAAGCCACCCCAAACCCCGTCGCGGCGCTGGCCAGTGGGACGGGCATCCCGAAGACAAAGACAGCAATCGCCCAGGCGGCGACCAGACCTGCGAGGGCGGCCCAGTGCGCTTTGACGTGCAGAAATCCCAACAGCCCCAGCAGAACAACCACGGGAATGGCGGCAACGAGAGCCGAGATAAAGATGTTGCCCAACAACGGGGTGTACGTCTGGTTCCAAACCATGAGAACCTCCGAGCCTTCAGGCTGTTTCCCCATTTCCGAACTTCTGCATGCATGATCAAGAGCCCCTGTTTGTATCTACGAAGCAGACACACAGTCTCTCAACGAGATTCAAGGCCAATTTCCCATTCCCACCGGCGCGCGGGGTCCGCTTACGCCATCCCGTACAAGTGGCCGGTATGGACGGGGATACCCAGCATCTTTAGGTATGCAAACAGCATAGCCTTGTGGTTGATTTGATGTTCGACCATCAGGAGCAACTGCGACCAAAGCGGCAAGGGCGTGGGATTCCAAGGCGCTGTGACCATTCGGTTTCGGAAATCGTCTTCCGACAGGTTGGTCAGCAATTTCGCTGTGAGATTGCGATCCGCCTCAAGTCGGTCGAGCGCCGCGGCGACACTCGATACCGAAGGCATCTTCTCGGCCGGCGGCAGCGTTCCCGTTTCTTCCTCCGGCATCGGGGGCCACTCGCCGGTGATGAAGCCTTTCATGCCCAGACCCGTGGCTTCCGCCAAGTGATCGAGCAACTGGCCCAACGTCATCCAATTGTTCGTACCCGAAGGTCGCCAGTTGAGTTTGTCGGCGGGCGCCAGTTTCATCAATCCCGCCGTGGCCTTGTAAACCTGATTGGCATACTGTAGAAGTCCTTTCGTATCCATGGTGTCTCCTTTCCGGATTGCAGTCACGCTTGCGGAACTTGCCCCCCGCCGATGCGGCCGCCGCAACGTAAATCTCTGGACTCACGAGGAGGCCAAAAGTTAGGGTAGGTTCGATGCGGCAGGGGTCAAGTGCAAAGCGCGATTGGGTCATGTAGCGAGGAAAGAAGGGCAAACCATAAGGAGGCTTAATGATGGCGAGCAAAATGAATAGACGGCGGTTTGTGAAGGGCGCGATGGCAGCGACGGTCACGTTGGCGACGGCCGCAGCGTCGCGGCGAGTGTTGGGGGCCAACGAGCGCATTCGGATTGGTCTGATCGGCTGCGGCAATCGCGGCGACCAGGTGCTCGATGCGTTTCTCAAGCATTCCGACGCGGAGATCGTCGCGGTGTGCGATCTCTATGAACCCTACCGCAAGTTTGCCGCGCAGAAGGTCGGCACGGGCTGCGCCGAATACAGCGACTACCGAAAGATCCTCGAACGAAAAGACATTCAAGCCGTGGTCATTGCGACGCCCGACCACTGGCACGCGATCATGTTTTGCGAGGCTTGCCTGGCGGGCAAGGATGTCTATGTCGAAAAACCGGCGTCGCTGACGATCGGCGAAGGACGGCGCATGGTCGAAGTCGCACGCAAGACCAACCGTGTGACCCAGGTCGGTATTCAGCGCCGTTCGTCGGCCATCTGCCAGGAGGCGTTGAAGATCGTGCGGACCGGCGGGATCGGCAAGGTCACCGTGGCGCGGGCATTTCACGTCCTCAACGAATCGCCGATGGGAATTGGCGATCCGCCCGACGGCGATCCGCCGAAAGAGCTGGATTGGGACATGTGGCTGGGACCGGCGCCCAAGGTGCCTTACAATCCCAACCGCTGCTTTTACCGGTTCCGCTGGTTCTGGCCCTATTCGGGCGGCCAATTGACCAACTTCGGCACGCACTATCTCGATCTGATCCAGGGCGGTCTGGGACGCGACTATCCGCTGGCGGTCACGGCGTTGGGCGGCAAGTTCGGCAAAATGGACAACCGAGAGATTCCCGACACGCTCGAAGTCCTCTGGGAATACGAAGGGGGGACGCTCGTGACGTTCTCGCAATACAACTGCAACGCGGCGTTAGCGGCCAGACAAGGCGCCCTCGTCGAGTTTCGCGGTACCAACGGGACGCTCTACATCTCGTATAGCGGCTACGAGATCGTGCCCGAAGAGCTACGCACCGAGCCAGTCCTGGCGCTCAATCCGCTCGACCGCCGCAAAGGGCTTCCTTCGAAGCCAGCCATGGAGCCGGTCAAGGCATCCGGAAAGGGCATCACCTCGGAGGACGCCGACCACGCGCGCAATTTTCTCGATTGCGTCAAGAGCCGAAAGTCCTGCAATTGCGACATCGAGATCGGCCACCGCTCGACCAGCGCGACGCTCTTGGGCAAGATCGCTTACCAGACGAAATCGTACTTGCAGTGGGACGGCAAGAACGAGCGGTTCACGAACAGCGAAGCAGCCAACCGCCTGCTGGCCTACGAATATCGCGCCCCGTGGAAGTTGCCATAGGCACGAGTTCGTCTCGGACCTACCACGTCCAGTATATTCAACTGGTAGGTTCACGCTATTGGCCTTGCCACCACATTTCCCCGGGTCACAAACGGGATTCTTTTTGACATGGCGGGCAAGGCGGAGCAAGGATCGAACCAGAGGGTGGGTGAGAGCAGAGCCGGCAGATGCTTCTTGCCACCCGGCAGAGGAGAGTGCGCAAGACATGGGCGTGCGGTTGGCCAAAAGAGCCCCGCTTCTTCTGACCGTGGGACTATGGAGTTTGCTCACGATCGCATCGTGGGGACAGTCGAGCAATCCTTTGCAGACTCCGACAGACGCGGGCGACCCCGCGCTTGTGCGCCAGAAGAATCTGAAGGAGCTGCTCAACCAGGCGCGCGCCGAGCTGGTGTTCAACCGGAATCCGGCGGCCGCCAAGGAGAAATGCCTCAAGGCCCTTGCCCTCGATCCCGACAACGCGGAAGCACATTTGTTTCTCGCACAGGCCGAGGGACTGTTGAAGGGTCAGGGTCCCGGGGAAACGCGTTCCCCCGTCTCGGCCTTTCCCGATCCTGCAAAGATATCCGAGGCCGCCGTGCGAGCGCGGCCCACCACGACCGTCGTCCGTTTGCCTTCCGATCGTGCCCATGCGCCCACGGCAGCGGCCATGGACATTGTGCGGCGCACGGTCGTGGACACGAAGGAGACTTACGTTGCCCCCAAACCGAGGTCGGTCTGGCTAAACCAGCGCCGGTGGATGTGGGTGGCGATCGCCTTCGGAGCGGTCGTTGTGATCGGAACGGTCACGACGGTTTCCCTGCGCCTGTTCGGGGCCAAACGGCGCCGGATGCCTTCCGGTGTCTCCCCCGGCCAGAGCCGATCGCCCTCGCCGCCCTCTTTCGAAGTCCCTGTGGGAGCCTCGACCTTGGGCGCCGGTGCCACGGACGATTTCCCGATTGGCGGTCCGGCCCCGAAGGCCAAAGCCGCGACAGCCACAGCGGGAGCGCCAACCGCCGGGAAGGCCCCTGAAGACACCGCGGAAGAGTTTTGGGAGAAATCGCCCAAGGGTAAGGGTGGCTCTGTGGTCACGGCGGCCGTCGAGAGTCCGAGTGCCTCGGAGATAGGTGAGGAAGTGCCGGTTCTTTCCGCAAGCCAAATCTTCGGGGATGAGGAACTCCACCTGGGGCCGCCAAAGACCGGCGCGGTTGCCCGACCACCATCGCCCAGCCCGCGCCCGCAACCCGCAACAAGTGCGCCCCCGCAACGCCCGGCAGCCGCCAAACCTTCCACGGCGGCGGCCATGCCCGAGCGGCCGGCGCCTCCCGCCAAACCTGCGCCCAAAGAAGAGGCTCCATCGAGCCTGTTGAGCGGT
>Ga0315277_10007010_pt1 | contig 14636 bp, 11 predicted proteins | sample YL17G05_15_MG_FD_203695 | JGI IMG/M metagenome (GOLD analysis project Ga0315277, IMG submission 203695) | Sediment microbial communities from Yellowstone Lake, YNP, Wyoming, USA - YL17G05_15 | ecosystem: Environmental > Aquatic > Freshwater > Lake > Sediment | place: USA: Wyoming | collected... | reverse complement strand
GGTGCAAGCCTCGCGCTCCCTACTTGCGGACCGAACGCCGGGCCAGGCTGCTGCCGATGAGCATGTTAAGCCAGGCAAGTCACCGAATGAACCGATTTCCAGGCCGAATGTCCCCACCTGCAAGAGGGTGCGTTCGTCGAGGACGGCCGGCGACCGGCCGAGTTACTGGGTTGACAAACTCTCCGGCGTGAAGATCATGGAAGCGAGGGCTGTATGGCTAAACTGAGTCATCGTCAAATCCTGGTAGGGCAGCGACCGGCAAGCATACAGGGGTTGGACGAGATATTCGACGAACTGTACGAGCTAGGCCACCAGCCCGATGAGACCGACCTGGGACTGACGCTGGTCGAGCAGGCGCGGATAAAGTACAACTACATCCCCAAGCAGGCAGCCGACGATTTCGCCCAGGCGATGGTGCGCGAGTACCACGAGTACGCCGTGCAACGTCTGTGCGGCTGCACGCCGAAGGGGGTGGACTATGGCACGTGGCGGGGATACCGGCGCGAACACGTCCCCTGGTTTCCCACCGTCGCCCTTGATCTATGCGATGGCTGCGGAGCATGTGATAAGTTCTGCTCGTTCGGTGTCTTTGAGTCCACTTCCGACGGCAAAGCCACGGTAGTGGAGCCGTTCAAATGCCAGGTGGGATGCAGTTCGTGCACCAGCGTGTGCCCGCCGAAGGCCATCACCTTCCCGCCACGCAGTATTCTGGACGCCTTCCGGCCAATTGGATGAGCAGCGCTCGAGAAATGGCTCCCTCATCGTACCTTTGTATTCTGTGCGGCGCCGAGTTGTTCCAGACAGACACCGTCGCCGCCTGCTCCTTCTGCGGGCAAGAAACGCGCGCCGAGTACCTGTGCCCCAACGGGCACCACGTCTGCGAAGACTGCCAACTGGCCAACCCCGTTCAGGCGATCGAGCGAATCTGCGCCGGCAATCGAGAGACCGACCCTGGCGTCATCGTGAACCTGGTCCTGAAGCATCCGGCGATGGTGATGCATGGCCCGGCCCACCACGTGCTCGTCGCCCCGGCCATACTGGCGGCCCTGTCCAACAGCGGCCAGCGCCCGCTCAAACCTGGCCGGCTGGCGTCGGCTATCGAACGCACGAGCGATATCCCCTTCGCCGTGTGCGGCACACGCGGCGAGTGCGGGGCAGCGGTGAGCGTGGGAGCGCTGGTATCTCTGCTGACCGGTGCCTCCTACCTGAAAGACCGCGAGCGTGCGCTGGCCCTGCAAGCCACTGCGGAGGCCCTGCAGGCCATCGCCGACGGGGGAGGTCCACGTTGCTGCAAGCAAAGTGTGTACCTCGCGCTGGAAACGGCAGTCGCATTCTTGCGCTACGAATTGGACCTGAACCTGCCTTTGACGATCCGCTGTGAATTCTCAGGGCGTAACGAGGAATGTAAGAAAGAGCGGTGCCAGTACTATGACGGGTGAGTACACCGAGGGTGGGTACACCGCGGGTGAGTACACCGATTGAGTGGCGTCTACTGCGGGATGGCATCACCGACGCCCACCACCATTTCGCGGTGGAGGAGGCGCTGGTGCGGCTGGTGGACGAGGGGCTCTCGCCACCCACCCTCCGCCTGCGGCAGGTGCGCCGCGCCGTGTTCGTGGGCGTGTTCCAAGATACCTGGGCCGAGGTGGACGTGGACTTTTGCCGGGAGCACGGTATCCAGATCGTGCGCCGGCTCAACGCCGGCGGAGCGGTGTATCACGACCTGGGCAGTTTCTGCTATTCGGCCTTCTTTCCCCGCGCGACGTTCCCTCAAAGCGAGGAGGAACTGTACCGCCTGTTCGCGGGGCCGGTCATGCGCACCTGCGCCGACTATGGCATCGTCGCCCACTTCCACGGTAGGAACGACGTGCTGGTCGGCGAGCGCAAGATCTACGGCTCGGCCCAGATCGCCTGGTACGACACCTTCGTGCAAAGCGGCACATTCCTGGTCCACATGGATTTCGACGTGATGGAGCGGGTGCTGACGCCGCCAGCGCTCAAGTTTGCCGATAAAGCAGCCCGTTCAGTCAAGGAGCGCGTGACCTCACTGGCGCGGGAGGCGGGGCAGGAACTGGACACAGGTGAGGTGATGCAACGCTTTGCGGCCAACTTGAGCACAGCCTTAGGCATCCACCTGGTGCCCGACGAGCTCACACCCGAGGAGCAGGCACTGGCCGCCGAGTTGCTGGCGGCCAAGTACGGCACGGACGAGTGGAACCTGGGCACGCCGCAAGCCTACGGGGTAACCGTCTCGGCCAGGACGCAGGGCGGTACGGTATCTCTCTCTGCCGACGTGGACGATCGGACCATACGCCAGGTCCGCATTCGGGGCGATCTGCTCGTCAGCGACCGAACGGTATTGGAGCAACTGGAGCGTGCGCTCGCAGGCTGCCCCCTTGAAGGAGCCCAGTCCGTGGTCCAGGCCGCCCGGCTGCCCCCCGATGTGCAGGAGACGTTGGTCAGGTTGCTCTTGGAAGTGGGGCAGACACAAGAGCCCTACCCAACCCCAATAGAGGAGAACGGATGATCTCGGACGACAAAGTGAAACTGGAAGCGTACGTCGCCCGGCCACCAACGAGCAAGTGTAGGGAAGTCATCGCCGTGCTGGAGGAAACGGTGCACCGTTATCCCGACCAGGTGCAGTTGGTGGTCTTTGAGCGGGGCGCCCCGTGGTTGGAGGAGCCGAGCCACAACCTAAAGTATGCCATCCATAAAGCCAATACCGTACCGATGTGCTTCGTGGCCGGGAGACTCGTCGCCGGGGGGAGAATACCCTCAGCGGACGAAGTGGAGCACGCAGTGGAGAATGCGCTCAAAGGCCGGGTAGCGCGCTAGAGATCTTCACCTGCCCGTGAAGGAAAACGTGGCTCCAGAAGCCGCCTTTTCAGCAGGCTGAGATGGCACAGGAGAGGAGGTGAGACCCGTGAAGTACAAAGAGTTGGGACAACAGGTGGAGGCGCTTGGTGCCCAATTGACGCCAGCCTTTGTCGAAGAGGCCGTCCGCACGCTGCTGCACCAGGGCGAAGACGTGGGCGGCGGCGTCAACGCCCACCGGCTGGTCAAGCATCTGCTGGGCAACCCCCAGTTACGGGACGTCGAAGCGGTGTGGGCCTACGACCGGCTTAAACCGGCGTTCCGCGCTGCGTTCGCCCAGATTCCGTCGTTCTACTACTTTGAAGGCGACTGATGAGCGGAGGATGCCATCTTCCCGGTGGGAAGATCACGCGAATGAATCTGAGGCGGATATTCACCCAACTCTTACGGTACATTCATAGAATCTTCATACTCCTGGGATATACTACAGGCACAAAATCACTCTCAGGAGGTATGTAGATGTTGAAGCGCAAGAGTCTGTACGTAGTGTTGGGAATAGTGAGCCTGTTGGCCGTGCTGTTGGGAGCCGTGGGCGTGGCCTATGCCCAGGGCCCGCAACCGCCGCTCGGCGATCGCCCTTTCTGCAATGACGGCTCGTGTGACTGCGACGGCCGGATGGCGGGTGGCCTGTCCTTTGGGATGCGCGGTTTCTCTCTGGTAGACGCCACGGCTGAGGCCACCGGCCTCACGGTGGACGAAGTGATCGCGGCGCTGCAGGCAGGTCAGACCTTCGCCCAGATCGCTGAGGAGCAGGGCGTAGACCCGCAGGCCATCGTGGATGCCTTTCTGGCGGACCGCCAGGCCGTGCTGGAGCAGGCCGTGGCCGACGGGCGGCTTACCCAGGAACAGGCGGACGAGATGCTGGCGGAGATGACCGAACACGTCTCGGAGCGCCTGGACGAGACCTGGACACCCCAGTCTTTCGGCGGTGGCCGGATGGGGCGGAGCGGCTCGCAGGGTGGAGCCCAGCCCGGGACTGGAACCGGTCTCCGGGGAGGGGGGCGCGCCCTCAGGTATACAAACTGGCTTGACAGCGCTCTCCGCTTCTTCCGGCACCAATAACCTCTACCGTGTAAGTGTCTCAGGGGGCCACAACCCAATACCGGTTGTGGCTCCCTCCCCTTTCTTGCTCGCGGCGGACAACAGTCCGCCGCTCTGCCGCCCAACCGCTGGACTGTTGTCCGCCGGGAGCATTTCCGTGCACCGCTCCGCCGCCTATCCGCTGGACTGTTGTCCAGCGGGAGCACCTCTCTTCGTCGCCCCACCCCAATCGCCGGACTGCTACCCAGCAGAAACAGTCGTGCCACCGTCAGATCCCCTCCCTTCCCTCCCTTCCCTTTTCCTGCATTCCAGGTATACTAGGCCCATGGCTCAGACCATCCTGGTTGTTGACGACGAGCCGCAGATCGTGCGACTGGTGCGGGCCTACCTGGAGGAAACCGGCTTCCGCGTGGTGATCGCCTCCGACGGAGAACAAGCCCTGTACGTCGCCCGCCAGGAGATGCCCGACCTGGTGGTGCTCGACATCTTGATGCCCCACGTGGATGGGCTCGAGTTCACCCGTCGCATCCGCCGCGAGCGAAACGTCCCGATCGTCATGCTCACCGCCCGGGCCGAGGAAACCGACCGCATCGTGGGCCTGGAACTGGGGGCCGACGACTACGTCACCAAGCCTTTCAGCCCCCGCGAACTGGTCGCCCGTATCCGCGCCGTTCTGCGACGCGCCCAGGCCCCACCTGAACTCCCCTCGACCCTCCGCGCCGGCCCCCTCACCCTGGACAGAGCCACCCACGCGGTGACGGTAGCGGGGCAGCCGGTAGACCTGACCCTCACCGAGTTCCGATTCCTGGAAACGTTGATGACGACTCCCGGCAGGGCCTTCACCCGGGCCGAACTCCTGGAGGCGGTGCAGGGAGTCGCATTCGAAGCCTACGAGCGGACAGTGGACGTCCACGTCAAGAACCTGCGCCGCAAGATTGAGCCGGACCCTGTCCACCCGCGTTACATCTTCACCGTGCGGGGAGTAGGGTATCGCTTGAACTCAGAATTGGAGGCCCCGTAGCCTCCGCCGTTCGGAACCCGGCGTACTCGCCGGCTTCGCCGATTCGCTATGCGCAGTCTCTTCTGGAAAGGGATGCTGGCCTTCCTGGCGATTATCCTGGTCGCCGTCGGGACCGTAGCCCTCATGGCCGGACGGGTCACCGAGAGCGAGTTCCGCCGTTACACCGTCGCCCACGGAGGGGCATGGAACCGGCAGGTGGTCGAACTGGCTGCCTACTATACGAGCCACGCCTCGTGGGAAGGCATCCAGGAGGCCTTGCCAACTCTCATAGCGGCGATGGGACCCTACGGTCGGGGGATGGGCCCTCCACGACTCGACTTCCGCCTGGCCGATGTGCAGGGGCGGATCGTGGGCGATACTACGGGCTTCCCCGCCGGCACCGCCTCGCGGGCAGAACTGGAAAATGGCATTCCCGTCACCATAGACAACCGGGCCGTCGGCTACCTGCTGCCCGCCTCCCAGGCTTCGACCGCCGTGGGGCTGGACGCGCCTCAGGCTCAGTTCCTGGCCCGCGTCCGCACGTCCCTCTGGGCCGCCGCGCTGGCTGCGCTGGCCGCTGCGCTCATCATCGGCCTGCTCCTATTTCGCTCCATCATCGCCCCCTTGCGCCGCCTCACCACCGCCAGCCGGGCCATCGCCGAGGGGGACCTGTCGGCCCGCGCCCCGGTCCAGGGCCAGGACGAGGTGGCCCAACTGGCAGATGCCTTCAACCACATGGCGGAGAGCCTGTCCCGCGCCGAGGAGGCCCGCCGGAGCCAGACCGCTGACGTCGCTCACGAACTGCGCACGCCCCTCACCGTCCTACAAGGGACGCTCGAGGCCATGGTGGACGGCGTGTTCCCCACCGACCAGGAGAGCTTGCTGGTGGCGCTGGGCCAGGTACAGACGCTCATCCGCCTGGTGGAGGACTTGCGCGTACTGGCTCTGGCGGACGCCGGGCAACTCCACCTCCACACCGCCGCGCTCGACCTGGAACCGTTCGTGCGAGAGATCGTGGAAGCCCACCGGCCTCAGGCCCAGGAAAGGATGATCAGCCTGACGTTGGAAACGCCTCCCGACCTGCCCCAGGTCCTGGCAGACCGGGACCGGCTGGCCCAGGTGCTGGGGAACCTGCTAAGCAACGCCCTCCGGTACGTGCCGCAGGGTGGCCACATCGTCGTCCGAGTGAAAGATCAGGGACAGGAGGTGGCCGTCAGCGTGGCCGACGACGGGCCGGGGGTGCGGCCCGCAGACCTACCTCGCTTATTTGAGCGGTTCTGGCGAGGAGACCCGGCCCGACAGCGGGCCACGGGCGGTAGCGGGTTGGGCCTGGCGATCGCCCGCCACATCGTGGGAGCCCACGGCGGCCGGATCTGGGCCGCACCCACCCCCGCTGGCGGCCTGACCGTCACTTTCACCATTCCCCCGCTGCAGGCACGTATGCCGGCCGTAGGGTTTTCGTAGGGTTAGCGTATGGCAGGCGTCAAGTCTGGGCTGGCAAGATATGGTATGATACAGGGTGAGTCAGGGGCGGTTTCTCTTCTTCTCCTCCTTTTGGGGAGGGCCGAGGTGCGGTACCTCGGCCCTCCGCGTTTTTACGGCCGGTGAGCACATCCCGTCGGCCCGGCGTATCCCGTCACCCCGGCGTACCCCATCGGCCCGGCGTATCCCGTCACCCCGGCGTATCCCGTCACCCCGGCGTACCCGCGCCCGGCGTACTCGCCGACTTTGCCTTGTGGGGGCGGGTGAGTACACTGCGGGTGAGTACACCCGTACGTATGTTGACTTCCTGCCCATTCCCGAGTAAGATACAGATGTGCCCGGCGTACCCGCCGGCATCGTACGACGCACTTCGGCGGGAGGACAGACGTGGCGTATCGAAAAGGTGGTCGCGCATCATCCGCATACGAAGAGTCCACGGAGGCCGCCCCTATTGCCTTGCGCCTGGTGGCCGTCATCTCTTGCGTGGCAGCCATCGCGGCCATGACACACGGCCTGTGGGGGGCACACTCGCCCATTGAAACCACGACAGGGCCCACCCCATCTCCCGTCCTATCTGCTGCCCTCCCCTCCACCCCGAGCGAGCCCGTAGTGGCGACTTCGCGGATGAGTACATCCGAAGTCGCTTCCTCCGCCATGCCCTCCACAGACACGAATCTATTGCCATCACCCAGCGTCCCAACCATCGGCCTCGTGGCCGGCCATTGGGGCAACGACACAGGGGCCGTCTGTCCCGACGGCCTCACCGAGGTCGAGCTCAACCTCGACGTCGCCCAACGCGTCGCCCGCATCCTGCAGGCGCTGGGCTATCAGGCCATGCTGTTCGAAGAATTCGACCTGCGCCTGAGCGGTTTCCGGGCCACTGCGCTCGTCTCCATCCACTCCGACTCCTGCGAAGCCTTTCCCAACGCCGACCCCCCTGCCAGCGGGTTCAAGGTCGCCAGCGTCGAGGACAGCCTGGCGCCGGAGGCAGAGAAGCGGCTGGTGGCCTGCCTGGCCCAGTGCTACGCTGCCCGTACCGGGATGTACTTTCACGCCAATAGCATCACGTACGACATGACCCGTTACCACAACTTTTACGAGGTTGACGGGCGGACGCCCGCGGCCATCATCGAAATCGGCTTCATGCGCAACGATCGCCACGTCCTCACGCAGCAGGCCGACGTCGTAGCCCAGGGCATTGCAGACGGCGTCGTCTGCTTCATTGAGGACGAACAGCCATAGGGTTGGATGTTGGAGGGCGGCCTGTCATTGCGGGTGAGTACACCCGGAGCGAAGCGAAGAATCTCGTTGGATGCTGAAAACGGGAGGTGAACGATGCCATTTGTTAAAGCCGGACTACTGGTCGGGAACGGTCCCGTCACCCCGGCCGATCTCGACGTCATCCGCCAGGCCGGACTGGAGGCCCTCAAACTGCGGGCCTTCGTCAACCCGGCCTCTGACCTGTCCGCCTATCGAGACGTCGGGATCCACACCTTCCTGGTCCAACTTCTCAGCCCGCAGCCGGGCGAGCATCCCACCTCCCCGCAGGAATTCGTGGACTACTTTGCGCCCGCAGTGGAGCCCTTCGTGCAGGCCGGCGTACGCGACCTGGAGGTGCACGGCGAGCCCAACCTGCCGGCGCGCGGATACGGCGTTTCGTGGGACAGCCCGGCCGCCTTCGGGGCCTGGTTCGTCTCGGTCGCCGGGAGGCTCAAGACGGCCTTTGGCCCGCAGGTACGGGTGGGCTTCCCCGGCCTCACTCCGCCACCTCCCTGCCAGCCGGGGGCCGCGCCTGCGGTGGCCCAGGGCGACTTTCTGGAAGCCTGCACCGAGGCGATCCAGGAGGCCGACTTGGTATGCTGCCACGTCTATTGGGACAGCGCCGAGAGATTGCGCGCCTTCGACGGTGGCATGAGTTTCATCCGCCAGTACCTGGAACGCTTCCCGACCATCCCGTTGGTCATCTCCGAATTTGCCAACGTCAACCCCAATGCCAACGGCGCCATCAAGGGGGACCAATACGCCGAGTTCTACTTCACGTGCGCCCAGTACGACGAGTGCCGCTACGACTTCCCCTGGCAACAATCGTTCTGGCCGCGCATCCAGGCCGCCTATGCGTTTCTCCTCAGGTCACCCGACCCTGCCTACGCCTCGCAGGTGTGGCTTGAACCCAATGGCCAGCCCCGTCCGGTCGTCGCCCGGGTGGCAGCGCGCCCCCGCATGCCTTCTCCCGCCGCACTGCGCTTCACCTGGCCCACCGAGTTCCGCCACTATACCCAGTTCTACGGCGAGAACCAACAAGACTACTTTGACACGTCGTTCGCTCACTCGCTGCACGGAGGCCACAACGGAGTGGACCTGCACGTCAGGCACGACGACCCGCCTAGTTCCCCCATCCGCGCCTGCCTGGACGGCGTCGTCACCAAGAAGGAAATGCTCAATACCGGCTACGGCCACCACCTCATCGTCGGAAGCCAGATAGCAGGGGTCGGCCGGGTGACGCTCCTCTATGCGCACATGAGCCACGTACTGGTGGAGGAGGGACAGGCAGTACAAACCGGCCAGGAGATCGGCGCCGCCGGCATGACGGGAGCGACCAACGGCCCACACCTGCACCTTTCGCTCAAGATCGAGGGGCTGAGGCTACCGGCCAGCGCGGATTACGTCAACCCGCGTCCCTACCTCGATTCCTTGCCACGCCCTCGCGGCCGCCCCCGCATACCCTACGCCCGCACTTACGTACTTCTCCCGCCAGGGGCCAACGCGACCTGGGCGCAGGCCGCGGTGAGCGCCACCTGGGAGCCGCGCCGCTTCACCATCGGCGGCAGTGCCGACGACGCAGGCATCGGCGACCTGGATTTTCGCCGCGTCGTCGCCGTCAACCCTGCTGCGTGGGGTGCAGACCTGCGCACCTTCTTCGCCACTCATTACCCCGGCGTCGTCTACGTGCCCATAGAAGCCGAAAGCCCGGAATCGCTCGCCACCGGTTTGCAGACCCTGCCTGACATGCCGGCCCAACTGCCCGCGCAGCCGGGGCCACCGCGGGGTCTCCCCCGCGTACCCTACACCCGCACCTACGTACTGTTACCGCCGGACGCCCGTGCTGCCTGGGCCAGCGCCGTCGTCGAGGGGGCGTGGGAGGCACGCCGCTTCACCATCGGCGGCAGCGCCGACGACGCGGGCATCGGCGATCTGGACTTTCGTCGCGTCATCGCCGTCAACCCCGCCGGCTGGGGCACAGACCTGCTGGCCTTTTTCGAGACCCACTATCCGGGCGTCCTGTACGTCCCGCTCACAGCGGGCACGCCACGGGAACTGGTGGAGCGATTGAGAGAGTTTTGAGCCGACGCGAAAGCGAGGAAAGGGGGCGGGGGGGGAAGATTTCAAGTTGCTGAAGAGGCAAGCAGAGAGTCATGTAGACGAGCAGGTGGCGGCCCTGGTGCGGGAAGGCCAGGCCGCAGCCAGGGCCGGCCAGAAAGCCCGCGCGCGGCACCAGTTTCGCACTGTGCTAACGCTCGACCCGGCCAACGTGAGTGCACTGCTGTGGCTGGCGTGGCTCAGCGACGATCTGCGCGCCAGCCTGGCCTACGTCGCCCGCGCGCTGGAAAGCGACCCCGAAAACCCTCACGCTCGCGCGGCGCTACAATGGGCACGCCGGCGCGCACCCTCTCCCCCACTCCAGGAACGGCCATCCCCCTCCCCATCTGAGAGCATACCCGAGAATTCAGCGGAGGCGGCTTCCACGCCGCCGAGTGGACCGAGCGTAGAAGCCCGGCCCGCTACTTCTCAGACAGGCTCTGACGCACCGGCATCCGGCCGCCGGTGGCGCCGCCCCGGCCCTGGCGTACTCGCCGGCCTCGCCATGCTGGGCTTGCTGATCATCCTCGTGAGCAGTGCCTTGGTCTGGTTCATGCCGGACGGTCTGTCCGCGTGGGCGGCCCTGGCCCCTACTCCATCTTCGACCCCGACCGCCACGGCCAGCCCCACCCCCACTCAGGTCGCTACACCCACGTCCACTCCCTCACCCACCAGCAGCCCCACTCCCTCACCGTCTCCAACCGAGACGCCGACCCCGGCTCCCACACCGACTGCCACCCCCACCGCCGCGCCACGCCCTGTCCTACCGACCGGGCTCCCCCTCCCGCCGACGGCGACGCTGGCCCCGCCCTCCGTTCCCAGCAACATACGCTGGATAGACGTAGACCTGACCACCCAGAGCCTCACCGCCTACGAAGGACTGACGCCGGTGCGCACGACGCTCATCTCGACCGGGCTGCCGTACACCCCCACCCCCACCGGCCAATACTATATCGAGGTCAAACTGCGCTACGACGACATGAGCGGCCCCAACTACTATCTGCCCAACGTGCCCTACGTCATGTACTTCTACAGAGGCTTTGGCCTGCACGGTACTTACTGGCACGCCAACTTTGGCCACCCGATGAGCCACGGCTGTATCAATCTGCCCACGCCGGAGGCGGAATGGCTCTACGACTGGGCCGTAGTGGGCACGTTGGTCAACATCCATTACTGAATCCCCATGAGCCCACTACCTGCTGTGGGGTGCATAAGTTTGGCGAAATCATTCACCTGGGATATAATGCAGATGAGACAAGATCCTCGCTACTCCACACTGGAGCAGGTCAAACGGCCGGCCCCACGGTGATGGCTATGTCAAGACAGGGCGACCTCCCGACCCAGTCGGAACTCACTGCGGCCCTGCGCAACTTTTTGCCCTCGTCCCTCGAGCGACAATGCCTCCTCGGTGACGAGATCAGGGGTCCTGATCTCTGCGCGCGCCATCTTGCCGCATTATTGCGTACGATTTCCACCTACCTCCCTCATCAGGTCGTCGCCCCGCTGCTGGCCAACCCGCAGCCAGGCCAAGCAGAGGGTGGCTTTACCTACGGCACCGTGATGTTCGCCGACGTTTCCGGCTTCACGAACATGTCGGAACGGCTCTCCCAATTGGGCAAGGCGGGTGCCGAAGAGATCACGGCCATCATCAACCGCTTCTTCGCGGCGTTGCTGGAAGTGACCGACCGCTACGGCGGCGACCTGCTCAAATTTGGCGGCGACGCGCTGCTCGTCTTCTTCGGCGGCGAAGACCACACCCTCCGCGCCTGCCTGGCCGCGCTCCAGATGCAGGAGCGCATGTCCCGCTTCTCCGAAACTCCCACTTCCCAGGGGGTATTCCAACTGCGCATGACAATCGGCCTGGGCACGGGCCCCCTTTTCATGGCTCACCTGGGCTCGGAAGACGGCATGGAGTTTGCCGTCATGGGCCGTGCGATGGCTCACATGGCCCAGGCAGAAGACCGGGCCTCCGCTGGGGAGATCTTTATAGACACAGAGACTTACCAGGCAGTCGCCGCTCAGGCCCTGACCGGCAAAACGGAAAACAGCTTCTACCAACTGACTGGCCTTCGGGAAGGTCTCCCGGGCTTGAGGGGGGTGGTGCGCAATCCCCTGGCCGCGGTGTCTCTCCCTCCCGTGGGAGATGATATAGTCCCCTGGATCGCAGACACGCTGCGGCGCATTCGGGCCCTGGGGCTTTTCCTGCCGCCGGCACTGATGGACAAGATCAAACTGGAGCCAGAGCGAATCGCCATCGGCGGCGAATATCGGCCAGTCACGGTTCTCTTTGCCAATTTCTACGGCATTGACGAACTGATCGAGGCGCTGGGAGAAACCCGCAGCGCCGAGATCACCGCCATCCTCAACACCCATTTTACGACGATGAGACACATCGTCGCCGGGTACGGCGGCGTGGTCAACAAGGTGGATAGCTACGCCGTGGGCCACCGCATTATGACTCTCTTCGGCGCGCCCCGCGCCCACATAGACGACCCGGAACGGGCGGTGCGAGCGGCGCTGGAGATGCAAGAGGCGATGGGCGCGTTTGCCCAACTGGACACCTCCTGCGGCTCCTTCTACCTCAAACAGCGCATCGGCGTCAACACCGGCCTGGTCTTCGCCGGCAACGTCGGCTCGCTCGTCCGCCAGGAATACTCATGTATGGGGGACGAGGTGAACCTCACCGCCCGCCTGATGGCCCTGGCCGCCGAGGGCCAGTGCCTCATCAGCCAGAGCACCGCCCGCCAGTCGGGTGGCGCTTTCCTGCTCCGCGAACAGCCAGCCGCGCAAGTCAAGGGCAAGGCACTGCCCGTCCATAACTATGAGGTGCTGGGCCTCCAGGAACGCCGCCTCCGCGCGCAGCGCCCGCTGGTCGGCCGGGATGTGGAATGGCAGGCCATCCACACCCTGACCGAGCGGGCCCTGGCCGGCGAGGCGCAGGTGCTCACCATCACCGGCGAGGTAGGGCTCGGCAAGTCGCGCCTTCTCGACGAAGTGGCCGCCCACTGGAGCGAGCGGCACCATGCCCTGAGCATCAGCGCCACCTGCCCGTCCTTCGGCAGCCATACCCCCTACCTGCCCTGGCTGGACATTTCACGCGCGCTGTTTGGCCTTAGCCCCGCCGACCCCGATCCGGTCAAACTGGAGAAGATCGAGACGCTGCTACGGGAGATAGACCCCACCTGGCGCGACTGGAAGACGCTACTCGGCCGCCTGTTGGGCCTCGACGTCGAAGAGACCAACCTGGTGCGCGCCCTCGACGCGCAAACCCGCCAGCGGACAATCTTCCGCGTCGTGACCAGCCTGGTGGGCCGCGTCGCCCGCGAGCAGTCCCTGCTGCTGGCCATAGACGACCTGCAATGGGCCGACGACACCTCCATCGAACTGGTCAACCAGGTAGCGCGCCTGGTGACCGGGCGACCATTCCTATTGGTGCTGGCCAACCGGCCGGAGGAATCTACGGCCTCCATTCTTAAGGTCGCCGACCTGCCTCACCACACCGGCCTGTGTCTGAAGGAACTATCCGACGAGGCCAGCCTGCGCCTGCTGGACACCCTGCTGCCGACCACCCCCCAGATGCCAGACCATCTCAAGCGGCTGATCCTGGACAGAGCGCGGGGCAATCCCCTGTTCATTGAGGAGGTCGCCCACTCGCTGATCGAAAACTATCTGACGCTCGACGAAGCGACCGGCACGTATCACGCCCGGCCTGACCTGGAGCAGATCGAGGTGCCCGATTCGGTCAACCGGGTGATCATGAGCCGCATAGACCGGCTGGACGAGAGCAGCCGCAACGTGCTGCGGGTCGCCTCGGTCATCGGCCAGGAGTTCGAGCATTGGCTGCTCAGCGCCATCTACCCGTACCGCCAGGCAGCAGGAGAACTGCGCGAACGATTGGATGAACTATCGCAGCGGGAGATCCTGGAGGGCCGTTATCCTGACCTGATGTACCTCTTCCGCCACGTGTTGACCCGCGAGGTGGCCTACGAAAGCCTGCTCTACGCCGACCGCCGCCACTTGCACCGGTCCATCGGCGAATCCATCGAGGCCCAACAGGCCGGCCGGCTGGCCGAGTATTGCGAGGTGCTGGCCCACCACTTTGGCCTGGCCGAGGAGTGGGATCATGCCCTGCACTATCACCTGCAGGCTGGCCTGAAGGCGCAGAGCATTTACGCCAACGAGGATGCCATCCACCACTTCCGCCAGGCGCTCAAAGCGGCCGAGCGAGTGCCCGCCAGTGCCGATGCGGGTGAGGCGGACGAGCACACCCGGCGCCAACTGGCCGCCCACGAAGGGCTGCACGAAGTGCTGGAGACGCTGGGCAACTATGACGAGGCTTTGGCCCACCTGCAACGGGCACAAGACCTGGTGATGGCGATGGACCGCGCGGGTGGGTACACGCGGGTGAGTACACCCGTGGGTGAGTACACCCGTGCGCCGGAGGAAAAGGCCCGTCGCCTGGCCGACCTGTGCCGCAAGACCGCCGCCATCTACGAGAAAAAGAGCGACTATGACGCCGCCTTCGAGTGGCTGCAGGATGGCTTGAGCGCGCTGGGAGGGCTGGAGACCATTGAGGCGGCGCAGATTTACCTGCTGGGGGGTGGCATCTACCAGCGCCAGGGCAAGCACGAAGAAGCCATCGCCTGGTGCCAGAAGAGCCTGGACGTGGCCACTCGCGTTCAGACCCGCGCAAGCCGGCTTGTCTTGGGCAGGGCGTACTATAACCTGGGTGGGATTCACATTCGGCGCGGCGACCTGGAACGCGCGGTACAGTTCTGCCGCCAGAGTGTGCAGGTCTATGAACAGATTGATGACATCGTCGGCCAATCGCAAGCCCACATCAACCTGGCCAACGCCTACTTCGAGCAAGGGGCCTGGTCCC
>Ga0315277_10007009_pt1 | contig 14639 bp, 11 predicted proteins | sample YL17G05_15_MG_FD_203695 | JGI IMG/M metagenome (GOLD analysis project Ga0315277, IMG submission 203695) | Sediment microbial communities from Yellowstone Lake, YNP, Wyoming, USA - YL17G05_15 | ecosystem: Environmental > Aquatic > Freshwater > Lake > Sediment | place: USA: Wyoming | collected... | reverse complement strand
GGACGCGGTGCTCCCCGCCCTGCTCGAACTCGCTGCTCAGCAGGTGGCTTTCCTTTAGATGCAGGCGGTAAAGGCTGTGGATTTCCGAGATGGTGATGGGGTGAAAGCCGCGGAAGAAAGGCGAGCCGTCAATCGCCGCAACCACCCGTTCGAGCACGTCGCGGAGTTGATCGGGCTTGGCGCGGGGTACGAATGGGAGATGGGGCAGATTCCGGGCATAGCGGGCGCGGCTGGACACGATGGAGTGATGCATCGGAGCGTCGCTCCGCAACCACTCGTCGCTTCCCTTGATGAAATCAAAAAGAGACATGGGCCGTTTCCTCTTTCCCTTTCGCTCGTCCCCCCGCGCAAGATCCCCCGAACTCCAGGCGCGGGGCTCACGGACCCATCTTTCCCGGGGTCACTTTCTTCTCCAGCGGTTTGATGTTTCGGCATCCGGGGAAACTCGAGCAAGCCAGGAAAAAACCCTTCGGACCGTGCATCACCTGCATAGCCGAATGGCACTTCTCGCAAAAGACTGCTTCCTTGGGTTGCACGCTCGCGAAAAGCCGGATCGAGTCCCGCAACTTCGCCGCCCGCTCGAAATCCTCCTTCTTTACCGCTTCATCCAGTTGCTGTCGCAACTTGTCCAGCGAAAGGATCAGACCCTGTTCGTCAATCCCCAGGGAATCCTCTTTCTGGCGCTCCTTTTCCTGCGGCCCCCCCTCCCCTTCTTCCACCCGGGCCGCCTCTTCCCCATCCGCAACGGCGGCCGCGGCGTCCGGAAACTCATCGGGAAGAAACGTTCCCTCATCCTCATCCCCGTGTGCGTAATGGCTCACCGCGCCGTGCATCTTCCGCAAATCGTTCACAAGCAGCCGGCCGAAGGCTTCGTAACAGTCGCTACAGCCCAACAGGAGCGTCTTGCGGTACGCGCCGTAAGCCAGCCCGCAGTTGGGGCAAACCGGGCCCTTCTCCGTGAGCAGCTGCTCCTGCTGCTTCAGAATCTGGTGAAGGATCTCCACCAGGTTGGCCGGCGCCGCCTTCTTGATGTACGGGCTAAAGGTCTCGGCGTGTTCATCGCACAGGAACAAGTCGTAGACCTTGCCCTTGACGATCTTGGTGATCTTGTGCGTCGCCGGTTTGTCACACTTCATGCACTTGGGTTCGGGTGACATCTTCCCTTCTCCTTCCTCCATGAGGCGCAGCTGCCGGGCCCCGCGCGGCGTTCTCCTCTTCGTTGCCTATGCCGCCCCCCAGTGCCTGCCCAGTTTCCTGGGGCGGGAGCCGATCTCCGCAACGCGCGCGCCGTCTTGCGTCACCAGTTCCCTGAAACGCTTGTTCAGGCGCTTGGTCACGGGGCCGGGGCGACCGTTGCTGATGGGGCGCGCGTCCAGATTCACCACGGGAACCGCCTCCGCCGCGGTGCCCGTCATAAAGCATTCGTCCGCGTCGAAGATCTCGAACCTGGTGAACGGCTCTTCCCGAACCTCAATTCCCATTTCCCGCGCGATCTCGATGATGCAGTCGCGCGTGATGCCGCGCAACGCGCCCAGGTACGTTGGCGGCGTGAACAACACCTTGTTCTTGACGATGAAGATATTGTCCGCCGTGCATTCCACCACGTAGCCCCGCGTGTCCAGCATCAGCGCCTCGGGCACGCCCGCGTTGTCGCCTTCGATCTTCGCCAGGATGTTGTTCAGATAGTTGCAGGACTTCACCCGGCCGTTGAAGGACGACACCGGCGTGCGGACCGTCGCCACGGAGATGATCCGCAGGCCCTTGGTGTAGGCCTCCACGGGGTAGAGCTTGATCTTGCCGGCGATGCAGACCACGCTGGGGGCCTTGCACAGCCAGGGTGCGATCCCCAGATCTCCCGCGCCGCGGGTAACTAGCAGCCGGATATAGCCGTTCCGGAGGTTGTTGCGGCGGCAGGTCTCGAGGACCACCCATTTCAGCTCGTCCCGCGAGAGAGGGATCTTCAGCGCGATGTACTTGGCGGACGAGAACAGGCGTTCGAGATGTTCCTTGAGGCGGAACACGCAGCCGTCGTACAGCCGTATCCCCTCAAAAACGCCATCGCCGTATAGAAGACAATGGTCGAAAACGCTCACCTTGGCTTTTTCGGGCGGCACGAACTTCCCGTCAAGAAAAACGATATCTGACACTCACGTTCCTCCTTGCGCCGGCGGCGCGCCTTGTGTCGGCCTCGGAATCCGGTTGCCCAAACACTCACCGATTCCGGCTCGGTTCGGGAAAGGTGCGGCAACCGCGAACCTCGGCCGTAGCGTGCGGTCCGTCACGCTCAAACTCATTCTACAGACCCGAATTGCCGATTGTCAATGGTTCTCGTTCCGGGATTCCCGCCCCTACACTGAACTTTGGGGTTTCCTCCGGAAGCCGATCCGGCTAATATATGCCTGGACCCTTTGCCGGATCGGGTTCATTCCTTGGCAGCGCTTTTCTCTGTTTCGCCGCGGAGGCTCCTGTGAATCCAGCGCTTTCTGCCTCTCTTATACTCTTCGCCACAACCGCCGCCCTCTCCGCCGCGATCACCGGCCTCGCCGTATTCGTTGCGCGGCGGCGCCAGCTCCTCGCCCACCCCGTCGAGCGAAGTTCCCACAGTGTGCCCACTCCGCAAGTGGGCGGTGTTGGGATATGTCTTGCCCTCATGGTTGGCCTGATGCTTGTTCCGGCGTTCTCGTGGCGATTCGTACCCGCGCATGCCCCCATACGCGGACTACCCTATTCTTTTTGGCTGGAAGCATTCGGTTTCTTAGATTCACGAAAAGTGCTGATGGTCGTTCTGGCGCAAGGACTCGTCCTGGGCCTGTTGGACGACATCCTGCACTTGGCCGCGGGCCCGAAGTTTGTGGGTCAGGTCGTCATGGCGGCAATGCCTTTGCTTGGCGGGATCGCCTTTGTATGTGTGGATCCTTCTTGGGCCGATGCCTTTAGGATGTGGTGGGGGCGCCAAGGTCAGCTGCCTCCGGGAATCTGGATCGAAGGAGGGCTGACATTCCTTTGGGTTCTTTTCTTTATCAACGCCTTCAATTTCATGGACGGCGTGAATGGGCAGTCGGGCTTCTTTACGCTGAACACGCTCTTGTGGTGGATGGTGATCTACGGGATGGAGATACCCGAATGGAAAGCAATTGGGTTATATTCAGAGTCAGATTCCCCCGCTCTTTTAAGGTTCGTCTATCTGCCGCACGTGGCGATAGCCGGAGCCGTGCTCGGATTCCTATTCTGGAATTTTCCGCGCGCGAGAACTTTTATGGGCGATTCCGGGAGCCTGCCGTTGGGGGCGGTGTTGGCCGTCATGGCAGTGGCTGCACATCCCGCCACCCCCCATCGTTTTGTCGCTTCTTGCTTTCCTCTCAGCCTCTTTATCTATGACGTCCTCTATACGCTGGTCCGGCGCGTCCGCCGCCGCGAAAACCTCCTCACCGCCCACCGCTCCCATCTCTATCAGCGCCTCCTGATCGCCACCGGCTGGTCCCACGCCCGCCTCCTGGCGTTCCATCTGCCGTTCTATCTCCTCTCCGGGCTTGCGGGGGCGGTTTACTTCGCCAGCATTCTGAACTCTCGGTGGCCCCGCGACTATCCGCCGCTCGGACTCTTGCACTGGATACCGGCCCAAGGCATCGCCTGTTTGGTGTTCCTGGCTCTGTTGCTCTTGGGTTACACGTTCCTAGTGTGGCGTTTCGAAGAGAAGAATCGGGAGGCAACCGCGTCATGACCGAGCAATTGGATCTTTTCGGCGAGGGCAATCCGGGCGCCTCGGCGCGGAAGCCGGACGCAGCGAAGGTCCGCGCACGCATGACGGAACTGGCGCGGGAGATCGAGCGGCACAACCAGCTCTACTACGAAAAAGCCGCGCCGGAGATCTCTGACCGCGAGTATGATCTCCTGGTGCAGGAGCTACAGGAGCTCGAAGCGCGCCATCCCGGCCTGGCCGATCCCAACTCCCCGACACGGCGGGTCGGCGGCGCGCCCGCGGAAGGTTTCGAGACTATCCGCCACCCCGTCCCGATGCTCTCGATCGGCAACACTTATTCGCCCGACGAGGTGCGGGAGTTCGACGCGCGCGCCCGCAAAATCCTCGCCATCGCTTCTCCCCTCGCCTACCTGGTCGAACTCAAGATTGACGGAGTGTCCGCGACCCTGATGTACCGCGACGGCGCGCTGGAGTACGGCGCCACGCGCGGCAACGGAACCGAGGGCGATGTCGTCACGCGGAACCTTCTCACGCTGCCCCAGATTCCGAAAAAACTCCGCAAATGGAAAGCCCCCGCCCCGGCTGCCCTCGAGGTGCGCGGCGAAGTCTATATGGAGCGCGCGCCGTTCGAGAAAATGAACGAGACAATCGAAAAGATGAACGAGAGCAGAGTCGCGGAAGGGCGCAAGCGTCTCGAGCCTTTCGCCAACCCCCGCAACGCAACCGCAGGGTCCCTGAAGCTGCTCGATCCCAAACTGGTTGCGCGGCGGCCCCTGCGGTTCTTCGCCTATGGTGTGGGGCTGGCCGAGAACTACGCCCTGCCAGGCACGCACGGCGAACTGCTGCGGCATCTCGAGGACCTGGGATTTCCCGTGAACCCGGTACGCTGGCCCTGCAAGGACGTCGAGGCGATTCTGGACGTGATCCGCGAGTGGGAGCAGAAACGCAAGACCCTCCCATACGACACCGACGGGTTGGTCATCAAGGTGGACCACCGTTCGCTGCACGGGCCGCTGGGCGCAACGGCGAAATCGCCGAGGTGGCTGTGCGCCTACAAGTTCTCCGCCGAGCAAGCCACCACGCGGATCCTTTCTATCGAGGTGCAGGTGGGCCGCACCGGCGCGGTCACTCCCGTCGCCAATCTGGATCCGGTGTTCGTGGCGGGCTCGACCGTGAGCCGCGCCACGCTGCACAACCGCGACGAGATCGCGCGCAAGGACATCCGCGAAGGCGACCAGGTCGTGATCGAAAAAGCGGGCGACGTGATCCCGAAGGTGGTGCGGGTGTTGCCGGATTTGCGGACGGGGAAGGAAAAACCATACACGTTCCCGGCGCGGTGCCCCGCGTGCGATTCGCCGCTGAGTTTCTCCGAGGAAGAAGTGGCGGTGCGGTGCGAGAACATCGCGTGCGGTGCGCAGATCAAGGAGCGCATTTTGCACTTCGCCGCGCGCAACGCCATGGATATCGAGGGGCTGGGCGAGAAGGTCGTTGACAAACTGGTTGAGACCGGATTGGTGCATCGCTTCTCGGATCTTTATCAGCTGAGAGATGAGCGGTTGACGCCTCTGTTTCTCAAGGAGGCCAAGATGGGCAAACCCAGCAAGGCCGCGCAAAACCTGATCGCCGGAATCGCCGGCAGCCGCAACCGGCCTTTCGCGGCGCTCTTGTTTGCTTTGGGGATTCGGCACATCGGTGAAACGGCGTCGGCTCTCCTGGCCGAGCATTTCCACACGGTGGGCGACCTGATGCGCGTCTCGAAGGAGGACCTCCAGTCGGTGGAAGGCATCGGGCCGATCCTGGCTGAGAGCCTGGTGGCCTTCATTGCGAACCCGGCCAACCGCGCCGAGATCGAAGCGCTGCGAGCCGCCGGACTGCCGATGGCGTTGAGCGAAGAGGAGCGGGCGGCGATGGAGGCTCGGGCGGCGGCAATGGCGCGGGCGCAATCGGCGGCTGTGGAGGGCCGGACGGCTGCGGACGCCGAAAATCCCGTCGCGGGCAAGACTTTTGTTCTCACCGGGACCCTTGCCACCTTGTCACGCAGCGATGCGGAAGCCCACATCAAGCAACGCGGCGGCAAGGCGTCCGGCTCGGTCTCGAAGAAGACGGACTACGTGGTGGCGGGCGAAAACGCGGGATCGAAGCTCGACAAGGCCCGCGAACTCGGCGTGCCGGTTTTAACCGAAGCGGAACTGCTCAAGATGCTGGGGGAATAAGGTTATACGAGGGCGGTTCGCACTTACTTCCCGCCGTTGCTGACGCAGAGCATGGTGTCGCGGGCGATCACGAGTTCTTCGTTGGTCGGGATGATCCACACCTTGGCGCGTGAATCATCGGTCGTGATCAGGCCTTCCTTGCGGTTGAGCGCCTGGTTGCGTTCTTCGCTGAACTCAATGCCCAGAAACTCGAGGCCTTGGCACGATTTGCGCCGGATCTGCGCCGAGTTCTGCCCAATCCCCGCGGTGAAAATGATGTGGTCCACGCCTCCCAAGGCCGCCGTGTAGGCGCCGATGTACTTGCGGATGCGGTAGCAGAACACTTCAATGGCCAGCTGTGCCCGGGTGTGTCCTTCCGCGGCGGCCTTCTCCAGCTCGCGCATGTCGTTGCCGATCCCGGAAATGCCCAAGAGGCCGCTGTGCTTGTTGAGAAGATTGTTGGCCTGGTCGAGCTCCAGGTCCTCCTTTTCCATAAGAAAGAGGATTATCGCCGGGTCAATATCGCCCGCGCGTGTGCCCATCACGAGCCCTTCCAGCGGCGTCATGCCCATGCTCGTGTCCACCGATTTGCCGTCCCTCACCGCGGCCATGCTGCAGCCGTTGCCGACGTGGATCGTGATGATCCGAAGGCCGGCGAGCGACGTCTTGGCGACCTTTGCGAGACGCTGGACCACGTAACGGTGGGAGGACCCGTGGAAGCCGTAGCGCCGGATGGCGAAGCGCTCGTACAGCACATATGGCAGCGCGTAGAGGTACGCGTAAGGAGGCATGGTCTGGTGAAAGGCCGTGTCGAACACCGCAACGTGAGGGGTGTTCGGAAGCAGCTGGGAGGCCACTTCGTATCCGAGAATGTTGGGCGGATTGTGCAGCGGGGCAAGCGCGACGCATTCGCGTATCTTGTCGAGCACGGCGGCGGTGATGACCGCGGATTCGCTGAAGCTCTCGCCGCCGTGGACGACGCGGTGCCCCACGGCCTCGATGTCCGCCGTCTTCTCGATAACGCCGTGCTTGGCGTGCGTGAGGTGCTGAAGCAACACTTCGATGGCCGTCGAGTGTTCCAGAACCACGGCCGTCTCCTTGATCTTGTCGCCCTTCGCGCTGGAATAAGTGATGATGGATTCGGCCTGGCCGATTTTCTCCACCTGTCCTTCCGCCATCACTTCGTCGCTTTCGGTTTCGATGCGATGCCGGTCCGTTTCGATAAGCTGAAACTTGAGGGACGAGCTGCCGCAATTGAGGACCAGAACCTTCATGTTATGTCACGCTCCATTTCCAGTGATGCATCAGAACCCGTTTATCGCGCCGCCGGTGGGGTTTCCATCTTCGTCATAGTTGAAGAACCCCTGCCGCGTTTTCACCCCCAGGTGGCCCATGCGGACCAAGCGCCTGAGAATGGGGCAGGGACGGTACTGGAACATTCCCAAGGCCTTGAAAAGGCGCTCCATGTCCTTGAGAAGCGTGTCCAAACCGATTTTGTCCGCCATGGCCAGAGGCCCCACGGGAAGCTTGAAGCCCAAACGCACCGCCTCGTCCACTTCCGCGGGCGGAACCAGGCCTTCCATGACGATGTGCATGGCTTCGTTGATGTAGGGGATCATGACCCGCGTGGTGACAAGGCCGGGCATTTCGAGAACTTCCAGCGCCTTCTTCTTGAGAAGCTTCGCAAGCCGGCGGACCGTCTCCATGGTCGCGTCCGAAGTAAAGCGGCCCCGGACCAGCTCGACGATGGGCCGCTTGTGAACGGGAAGAGAGAAGTGCACGCCGGCAACACGCTCGGGATGGCGGGTTTTCCGGGCGATCTCCGAGATACAGATCGTGGAGCAATCGCTGATCAGGACCGTGTCCTCCGGAAAGAGTGCGTCCAGCTCCTCAAAGAGTTTCTGCTTGTCCTCCAGGTCTCCCGAAGTCGTTTCGATGACGACCTGGCATCCCGCCATTTTCCGCATGTCCGAGGTCCCCACAATCCGTGAGACAATGAGGCGTTTCTCGCCGGCGGTCACGTCCCAGCGTGAGATTTCGCGATCCAGCCCCTCGGAGATCTCCCGGGTGGCTTGTTTCACTTTCTCTTCCGACAGCTCGCAGAACACGACGGAGAGGCCCGCCCCGGCCAGGGAACGGATAACGCCTTTCCCGGCGGTTCCAGCGCCCAAAACCCCTGCTTTGCTCAGTCTCATTTTTGTTCGCGCCCCCTCACAGGATATCCGGACAGGCCGTCTGCGCACACTCTCCTCCCCGGGCAGGAGAGGAACTCATACCTGTCCGCGGAAAGCAAAGCGCGGCTCGCCATAACCGATGAAAGCAGGAGAGAACGAGGAAGTCAATCCCTTTTCCACCCAAACACCGAGGGACCGAGGGTCTTGCGATATGGGTTGTGTGGCCGGTTCCATCAGAGCCCAGGATGGACAGACACGGACAAGCACGGACTGAATGGTGAGGGAGTATGGCCATTTCGCAAGACCCTCCCAAACACCCGGATTTCCTCCGGAAGCCTGGGAGCGCTCTAAGGCTTTGCGGCGCGGCGTCAGATGGATCTCTCCGGTTTCCGTGCCAAGGCCACCAGCGTAACCCCCAGGGGCAGATTGACCCATCTAAGCAGGAAAGCCTCGAGTCTTATGGAGGCCAGGAGAAGCCTGTTGGCCCATCGCGGCAGGATGAACATGTGAGTCTTGGGCTTGCCGGGCTTTTTGAGCAGCCGCCGCAGGATCCGGAACACCACAATGACGGGAAACGTGAACGTGATGCAGTAGCTCAGCCGGCATTCGCGAAAACCCGCCGCGCGCAAGCGCTCGGAAAACGTCTCGCGGGTGTAGCGCCTGCAGTGGTGAAGGGCGTCGTCGTGCTCGCTCCAGAGGACGGGATGAGCCGGGACGGTGGCCACGAGGTGTCCGCCGGGCCTCAGCACGCGGAAGGCTTCGGAGAAGAGAAAGTCGTCACGCTCGACGTGCTCGGCGATGTCCAGGGCGGTGATAAGGGCGACAGTGGCATCAGCCAGAGGCAGAGCCTGGGCATCTCCGCGCAAGAGGTTGCGGGCGCCTCTGCGCCGCGAGAACTCCAGGGCAAGGGGCGAGAAATCCAGACCCAGAGCCTTGTGGCGGCGCTGCAGTTCCTCGAGCATCAGCCCTGTGCCGCAGCCCAGGTCCAGGACGAGTTCGCCGCCGTCGCGGAAAGAAGGCAGTCGTTCCAGCATTCGCATGACCACCGCCCTGCGTCCCTGAAACCACCAATACGTGTCCTCAAGGGCGTACATTTTCTCATATTCCGCTGGGTCCATCTTCTTCCGTCTCGTTCCTGGTATGCAATGGGGAATCGTGAGGCTCTGGTGCGACTAGTATAGACGAGCTACAGCGCCCCCCCGGGTCCCTTTTGTCCCTGTTGTCGTTGAGGTCCTTTTTCCTGGATGCTCCGCTATGATGACAACCCCCGTCCTCCTCACGTCTCCGGTTCCGGAAGTGGCCATGTGTGCAGCGCCTTATACACGGGCCCTTCCGGCATGAGCGTGCTCTGATAGAGGGCCAGGTGGTCCACCTCTGTTTCCCCCAGATCGGCGTCGTGGTGAGACCGGATGATGTCCATGAGGGCATGCGCATCCCGCATGGACTTGACCCGCGCCAGCGTCAGGTGAGGATGAAAGGGGCGGTCTTCCGGCGGAAACCCGAGCGGGGTAAGGGCTTGCTCGATCTCGCCGGCCAGCGACATGACGTTACGGCGTCCCGCCTGAACGCCTATCCACACGATCCGGGGTTGACGCTCCGTGGGGAAAGCGCCCAGCCCCCTGAAGCCCATCGTGAAGCGATGGTTCTTAACCGCAATGGGATCAAGAACGTGCGCTATCTCGGAAACGCGCTCGGCGTCCACGTTCCCCAGGAACTTGAGCGTCAGGTGCATGTTATCCGGCTCCACCCACTTGGGGTAGGCTTTGGTGAACTGCACGCCTTTTTTCAGGTTTTCGATCAGCTCCGCGCACGCGGCACGCTGATCCGGGCTGATGTCGGCGGCGATGAAAAGACGGAGAAGTGGCATTGTCCAATTCCCTTCTATTCCTCGGACATCTCATCCACGAAATCGGGCGTGCTGTCCGTGTTCTCTTTGCTCTTTGCTTTCGGAGCTTTTTTGAATGTGACGTTGGTCCCCGAGCGATAGGGAAAATCCACCTGTTTTCCTTCGAGCAGGTCTAAAACGGTCAGTATCTGAATCCGGGGATGTTTGCCCCAGCGGGATTCATGGAACCCCGCCCCCGCCGCTTCGGACCGCATTTGCTTGGTCGGTTCTTGCATGGCGATCAAGACGCCGATCTCCGCCTCTTCGCGTTCCACCACGCCGCGCAAGTCGCGCACGTGGGCCACTGTGGTTTTACCTGCTTTCACCGATAGGATAATCTGTTTGGTCTTGCCCCCCTTGGCTTCATCATGGAAGTAGAGCCGGCCGTCTATACCCCGGTCCATGCCGTGCTTTTCCTCAACGGGACGCGCGCCCACCAGGCCAAGCGCCCAATACTGGAAGTGGTAAGGGTCTTGTTTGGCCAGCTTCTCGGCGTCTTTCGCCGTAACCGGCTCTCCAATCACTTCATACTCGATGGAGCTCCCAAAGGCGTGACGCAGACGGCTCTTGATGAGCGTAATGGCGAGAGGAGTGATGTCAATGCCGATCCAGCGGCGGTTTAGTCGTTGGGCCACGGCAATAGCCGTCCCGCAGCCGCAAAACGGATCAAGCACCACGTCTCCTTCGTTGCTGCCGGCTTGAACAATCCGCTCCAAGAGCGCTTCCGGTTTTTGCGTTTGGTAGCCGAGACGTTCGGAGGATGTTCTTCCTATTACGCTGATATCAGTCCAGAGGTCCCCGACAGCTTTGCCTCCCGTCTCATGAAGGTACTGTTTGAGCTTCGGATACTTTCCTCTTTTCGGCCAGTAAACTCGGTTCTCCCTGTCGAGTTTTTCCAGCGTTTCCGGGGAATAGCGCCAGTGCCGTCCCGCTCCAATTTTCCTCGGGTTAATACCTCTCCACGGTTGCCCGCTCGGTCCACCTGTTACGCCCGCACCCGTGAGATTGTCGAGCATGTAGCGACCGCCTTCATCTTCGTGTCGGTATTCCCTTGCGACCCAACCCGCATCTGGCGGCACTCTGGGCGGGATAAAGGTTACCAATCGCAGATCTTTCGCGTACGAAAGAATCACGTCATGCAGTCTACCCCATCGCTTCGACGTGACGTGAGCGGCAGTGCGTCTCCAGATAACCTCACCCTGGAAGTTTACTCCTCCCAAAACTGCATCCAACAGCATCTTGAGGTAATGACTAGCCGTGGGGTCGCAGTGGAGATAGATGCTGCCGGTTTCCTTGAGGACGCGGCGGAGTTCCACCAGCCGCGGAGCCATCATCGAAAGATAGGCCAACAGGTCGGTGCAGCCGATGTACTTGCGAAACGCCTGCATGACCTCGGACACCTTGCCTCCTCCTTCGACAACCTCCTGGTAGGCCTGGGCGGCGTTTTGATCCCACCGCCACGTGTCCTCGAACGCCTTGATCTGGGAAGTGGAACCCGTTCCGTTGCGCTCGGCGAACAGCACGTTGTAGTCCTGGGCGCTGTTGAACGGCGGGTCGAGATATATCAAGTCCACCGACTCGTCTTTCACGTAGCGCCGGAGAATTTCCAGGTTGTCGCCGTAGTAGAGAGTGCTTTCCGACATGCTTTTCTCCTGGTTCGAGATGTCTAGGCCGTCTTATGTCCCGCGCGTTTTCTCAATAAGCTCTGGCGAAAAGCACCCGGTGCGCGGCCGGGGCGCCGGAGACAAGGTCCTTCAGGCCATCAGTGGGCTGTCCGCCCTCCAGAGGGATGTTGCGGATGGTCGCCTTGGTCTTATCCTTCACGGCGGCCTCGGTCTCGGGCGTGCCATCCCAGCCCGCCCACACAAACCCGCGCTGCTTTTCGACGATCTCGGCCAGTTCGTCCAGCGTTGAGGCTTCGCGGGTGCTCTCGGCGGTTCTCTTGCGGGCGCGCTCGAGCAAATCGTCCTGGAACTGCCCCAGCATCCCGGGAATCCGCCGCGCTAGTTCCCCGCGCGCGATGGTAGTCTTCTCGCGGTCGAGCCGCCGCACCGCCATCACCTGCCCCTGCTCGATGTCGCGCGGGCCGATCTCGATGCGCAACGGCACGCCGCGCAGCTCCCATTCGTTGTACTTGAAACCGGGGCGAAACCCTTCGCGGTCGTCCAACTTCACGCGCACCCCCGCGCCCTTGAGCTCGGCGGCGATCCGGGCCGCTTCCTCGAGCACCAGCGTTTTCGTGTCGTCCTTGAAGACCGGCACGATCACCGCCTGGATCGGGGCGACGCGGGGCGGCAGGATCAGGCCGGAATCGTCGCCGTGGCTCATGATGATGCCGCCGACGAGGCGCGTGCTGACGCCCCAGGAGGTCTGCCAGACGTACTTTTCGGTGTTGTCCTCGTCGAGGAACTTGATTTCGAAGGGCTTCGCGAAGTTCTGCCCGAGGAAATGCGAGGTGCCGGCCTGCAGGGCGTTGCCGTCGGCAAGCATGGCCTCGATGGAATACGTCTCGACCGCGCCGGCGAACTTCTCGGCGTCCGACTTGCGGCCCGGGATCACCGGCATGGCCAGCTCGGTCTCGCAGGCTTCGCGGTAAAGGTCCAGGATCAGCATGGTCTCCTCGCGCGCCTCCTGCTCGTTGCGGTGGCAGGTATGGCCCTCCTGCCAGAGGAACTCGGAGGTGCGCAGGAAGAGCCGCGTGCGCTTCTCCCAGCGGACCACGTTGGCCCATTGGTTGATGAGGATGGGCAGGTCGCGGTAGGAGTGGACCCATTCGTGGTAGGCCGCGCAGATCACGGTCTCTGACGTGGGGCGGATGGCGAGCCGTTCGGTGAGCGCCTCCTCGCCGATGTGGGTGACCCAGGGGACTTCGGGCGCGAAACCTTCGACGTGCTCGGCTTCCTTGCGCAGGAGGGATTCGGGCACAAAGAGGGGGAAATAGGCGTTTTGGTGCCCCGTTTCCTTGAAGCGGCGGTCAAAGGCGTCGCGGATGTTCTCCCAGAGCGCGTAGCCATAGGGCCGGATATTCATGCACCCGCGCACGCACGAGTAGTCCGCCATTTCCGTCTTGAGAATGGTGTCAATGTACCACTGAGAAAAATCCTCGGCTTGCGAGGTGATCCCCTGCTCGAATTCCTTCTTTTTCCCCATTGGGTTTAGGTCACTCCTTTTCTGTGGCTGGATTCTTTCCTCTCCCCCACCCGCAGCCACGACGCGCGGGAGGGTGTTGCCTACACTGCATACCATTACAGGACGCGTGTTGTCTATCTTTCCCTGTGGGGACACGGGAAAATGTTGAGGGTGGGCGAGTCTGCCAGCTCGGCAGTCGGCCGGTCGGCCAGCAACCCGCAAAATGCTCTATGAATCGGGCCTCTGTCTTGGTACAATGCCCCTCGTCGTTGCATGGCATATCCGGCCGCCAGTGGGCGGAGAAGGAAAGAGAGATGCGAAAGAGTACTCCCGTTTTCCGGTTGTTTCTAGTTTTCGCCGCGTTGTTTGCGGTCCTTGTTCTTGCGCCGGGGCAGAGCCAGGCCGCGCCCAAAGCCACCATCCGCGAAACCAGGGAGTTGATTCTGACCTATCCTTTCTCGGACCCCGACCCGGTGCCGATTCTGGCGCGGGCGGGTCTGAAGGGCCGGGAGTCCCGGCTGTATCCCTACTTCTGCTTTGACGGCTACAGCGCCGATCCCGTGGAACACGAGTGGAAGGTCGTGCGCCTGGAAAACCCCTACGTCGAGGTCTCGGTCCTGCCCGAGGTGGGCGGGAAGGTCTGGGGCGCACGGGAGAAATCCACGGGGCAGGAGTTCATCTACACGAACAAGGTCCTGAAGTTCCGCCAGATCGCGCTGCGGGGCCCTTGGACCTCCGGCGGCATCGAGTTCAACTTCGGGATCATGGGCCACGCGCCCAGCACGGCCACACCGGTGGACTATCTGACGCGGAAAAACCCGGACGGCAGCGTCACCTGCGTCGTGGGAGCGCTGGACCTTCCTTCGCGGACGCGTTGGAGCGTGGCGGTAAACGTTCCTCGCGACAAGGCCTACTTCGAGACAAAGCCGTTCTGGTACAATCCCTATCCGCTTGACCAGCCCTACTACGTCTGGATGAACTCGGCGGTGGGGACCGGCGACGATCTTCAGTATGTTTCTCCCGGACGCTTGCAGATCGGCCACGATTTCAACGTGGCGCCGCGGCCCTGGCCGGTGGACGACAAGGGCAGGGACCTCTCGCTCTACCGCAACAACAACTTCGGACCGAGCAAAAGCTACTTCACCGTGGGCGAGTACGAGGATTTCAGCGGCGGGTACTGGCACGACAAGCGGTTCGGGTTCGGCCATTGGGCGCGCTATGACGATATGCCGGGGCACAAGGTGTGGATCTGGGCGCTGTCGCGTGAAGGCGGCATCTGGGAGAACCTGCTGACGGACACCGACGGGCAATACAGCGAGCCGCAAACCGGCCGCTATTTGAACCAGAGCGACCAGGAGTTCTTCGCGCCGTATTGCGGCGACGCCTGGCGTGAGATATGGTTCCCCTACAAGGAGATCGGCCCGATGGTAAAGGCCTCGCCCACCGCCGCGCTGCACGTGAGCCGGACGGCTCAGTCGCTCACGATCGGGTTGTGTCCGCTCGGGGAAATCCGGGAGGACCTCGTGGTGTTCTGGGACGGCAAAGAGGAATATCGCGAA
>Ga0315277_10007008_pt1 | contig 14640 bp, 11 predicted proteins | sample YL17G05_15_MG_FD_203695 | JGI IMG/M metagenome (GOLD analysis project Ga0315277, IMG submission 203695) | Sediment microbial communities from Yellowstone Lake, YNP, Wyoming, USA - YL17G05_15 | ecosystem: Environmental > Aquatic > Freshwater > Lake > Sediment | place: USA: Wyoming | collected... | reverse complement strand
ACGGATCGCCAATACAATCACAGCTTCGCAGATCAAACCCAAAATTGCTATCATGCAATCTTATGACACGAGGTTCGCTTTCCAGGTTCAGCCCAACAATCCACGGTTTGGATACGAAAAACATATCCAGGATGTCTACCACGGTTTTTTTGACAACCATATTCCCCTGGATATAGTTTCAGAAAAAGACCCCTTGACCAATTACAAAGTTGTCATTGTACCCGCGATGTATATCTTAACTGAAGAGACTACCACAAACCTGGAGAATTTCGCAGCAACAGGTGGAATTGTGGTCTTTACTCCTCGGACTGGCGTCAAAGATGAGTTCAACACGGTAGTTAACATGAAGTTACCGGGGCTCGTAGCACAGATGTGTGGGATTGAAATTGAGGAATACATTTCAATGCCTGTCGACGAAGACAACCGTGTTCTATTTGTATTACCCGAAATCGAGGATGAATTTCCTACATCTGTATGGGCAGATGTGATCGAGCCGAAAGGAGCCAACGTTTTTGCCTGGCACGTTCAGGATTTTTATGCCAAGAAACCAGCCGCTACCATCAATCAATATAAAAAAGGTAAGGTAATCTATCTAGGCGTTATGGGTGATAGTAATTATTACAGATCCGTTGCACGTTGGATATCGGGCTTGGCCAGGATCAAACCTCTGATAGAGCTGCCACAAGGCGTTGAAGCCTCTGAACGCTGGCAGAGTGAAAAAAGGTTGCTTTTTATTCTCAATCATCATTCCATTGCGAAGGAAATATCATTAAATTCTACTTTCTTTGATCTATTGAGCGGCAAAATTCTATCTGGGCGAATTTCGATTGGTGCATTGGATGTTTTGATTCTTACCGATGTTGAAAAACCAAAAACCTGATTGGGATACCAATCAAACGAGAATCAACCTGTCAATCATATTCAGAGTGGGTGTTCGGTTAAGCATAATTTTTCGTCTCGCTTTTTCCGTTTGTTTTGCATACCTATTATTCCTGACCGCATGCCAGCCAGAAAATCTAAATAAAGAGAATAAAGAAGAACCTATGCCTTATACACCAACATCTTCATCCCCGGTTTTTAATCCTGCCAGCTCAATCTCCCTGGATAGTAACTGGCGATTTTCGATTGACAGACAGGATAAAGGTGAATCTGAAAGTTGGTTCACCCCCAACTTCGACGATTCCGCATGGCAGATTGTCAGTGTGCCGCATACATGGAATGTGATGCCGGAGTACTCTTTATATAATGGGTTAGCCTGGTATCGTTATGAGATTACCTTACCACAAGAATTACAAGGCATGTTACTGCGGATACGCTTCCAGGCAGTTTATTATCTCGCAAGAATTTGGGTAAACGGTGATTATGTGGGAGAACACGAAGGTGGGTATACTCCCTTTGAATTCGATGTCAGTTCATTTCTTAAACCCGGCCTAAGAAATGTCGTTGCCGTCCAGGTGGACAACAAGATTTCACCTGCACGAATTCCGGCTCAGTTATCTGGAAGCTGGACATTTGACTGGTGGAATTATGGTGGTATCGTGCGATCCGTGAGCATTGAGGCGACGAATCCCGTATATATTAGCAGGCAACGAATTGTAGCCAAGCCAGAATTAACCGGAATCGACGAAGCCACAGCAGCTTATATAGCTTCTTCGGTTGCCATCGAAAATACTTCTGAAAATCGGTTTGATGGTCAGGTATTTTTCACAATTTCCAAGGATGGTACAGCTCAGATAGTATTTAACTCGCAAGAAGGAGAACCGGTTTCAATTGCTCCCGGCCAATCTGCCGAGATACAATTTTCAACCAAAATTGAAAATCCTGAGTTGTGGCATTTCGATCATCCCAATTTATATGTATTGGCAATCACTTTAAAGGAAAATGGACAAGATGTTCACCATCTTGAATCGATTTTTGGTATCCGTCAAATCGAACTGAAAAACAATCAAATTTGGTTGAATGGGGAACCCGTCCGGCTGGTAGGGATTTCCCGGCATGCCGATTCACAACAGTTTGGATTAGCGGAAACGGTCCAAATCATGGCGGCGGATTACAATGACATAAAAACTCTAAATGAAGTATTTAGCCGTCCGGTTCATTATCCGCAAGCGGAATACATTTTGGATTATGCAGACCGGCATGGGATATTGTTTATACCTGAAGTTCCAGCCTGGCAGTTAACCGCACGGCAAATGGATTTAACAAAAATGCAGGCGCTGGAAAAACAGCAGCTGTTCGAGATGATTACCTCTGAATATAACCATCCTTCTATTTGGGCTTGGAGCATTGGAAACGAAATCGAGTCGGAGACGCCTGAAGGACATGCGTTTGTTAAACAAATGATTGACTATGTCAAATCGCTTGATCCGACCCGCCCAGTGGGATTTGCTTCGAATCGATTGAATTCCAATCCAGGTCTGGATGCCACTTCCTTTGCCGACTTTGTAATGATGAACCAATATTGGGGTGGATGGGCTGGGCCTAAACAGGGTTTACCTGGCGCATTGGATGCAATACATGCCATTTGGCCTAATAAAACCATCATCATATCCGAGTTCGGGTTCGAGCCAAACTGGAACCGGCTTTGGGGACCTACTACATCGACACTCAAATACAAAGATTATTATTTCATCCCCGATGGAACGCTGCCAGATTCCGACCTGGCAGATGAGCAGCGCCAACTCTTGATCCATGATCAAATGGGAGTCTTTCGCGCGAAGCCGTTCATTGCTGGAGCTATATTCTGGACATATCAAGATTATCGAACCCGCTCGAATTTTGTCATGGGGGTTGTTGATGCGGAACGCAACAAACGGGCGTCATGGGAGGTACTGCGTGAAGAATTCTCCCCTTTACTGATTGATGCAATGAATATTTCACAAGGGAGTAATGGTCAATCGATGCTCGAAGTCACTTTGCACAGCCGTGGTCCGATTAATACGGATATGCCTGTATATACCCTGCGGGGATATTCCTTACACTGGGTAGTAACCTCACGGGGTGGCAGCACAAAATACTCCAAAGGCGATGTTCCACTTCCAACACTATCTCCGGCTTCACAGTGGACTAATGTGATTCCCTTTGATGTACCATCAAATGAATATATTCTCACCATAAGCATTATCCGACCAACGGGTTACAGTGTGATAGAGAGAAGTTTAAATCCCTAAGGGATGCAAGTAAAATGAATATAGTTGATTTGCAAGACTTTAATGACCTGCGCTTCGTGCAGAATAAGTGATTTTTGTCGAAATAGCTAGAATTGAAATTCTCTTGATCAATATATACCCGTTTGCCTGATTTCAAAAACGATCTCCGGCGGAACGAATTATATTTTTCGTTTCGTCGAAACCAACTATAGAAAGTAAGGGAAAAATGTACCAGGAAGATGGGACGTATCCAATTCGGGTTGCAATTATAGGCACTGCGAAACGTTCAACGGGTTTATTTGGTCCGATACTTAAAGCATTGCCAGAAGAAGTAAAGCTGGTATCTGTTTGGGGGCGCTCTGTAGAGTCTGCAAAGAAGCTTGGAGATCAACTGAGCGTTCCCTGGTATTCGGATATCGACAAACTGATTAAAGAAACCATTCCACAAGTTGGAATTGTTTGTGTCGGTTATCACGCCAATGGCGAAGTGGGTAAAATGGCAGTTGAACATGGCTTACATGTTCTGCTGGAAACACCCATAGCCCACAAATTAAGCGAGGCGGATGCGATTATCCAAACTGCTCGGCAAGGTGGAATTAAGGTCGAGGTCGCAGAGCAGTTTCATCGCCGACCAATGGAACAACTCAAATTAAAATTAATTGAATCCGGATTGTTTGGCAAAGTTTATACTTCATTCAATGACTTTGCAGGCCATGGTTACCATGGGGTCAGTGTGCTGCGGAGCTATTTGGGCTTTGATGCGAAACCTGTCCAGGTTGTTGCTGCTTCACAACACAATAAGCTAATTTCTCACTGGGCCAGGTTGGAAGGGAAATTTGGACCACGTGAGGAAATTCAAGAGCATGGAATCATTACCTTTGAAGATGGACGCTTAGGTATTTATCATTGGACAGATGTTGGATACGATTCTGCCTTGCGTTGGTGGCGGAGTAGTCGTTTTTATGCAGAAAAAGGCATGGGTATTTCAGTTGGTGTTGGGATCGATGTCCGTGAACAGCTGACATTGTTAACACCGGATGGACAATCTGCATATTTCATTACCATTGAAAGGGAATATGAACGAGTTGACGGCGGAGCTTTTGAAGCGCTGGTTGCTCATACAGGTAACCCGGATTACCCCACCATTCGCTGGGAAAACCCTTTTAGATCAGCGATCAGGGGGAGAACTTTACAATGGCATGACGATGAGATTGGCGTAGCCAGTTGTTTGATGAGCCTGGTGAATGCTGTGCGTAACAATTCAACACCTACTTATGGCGCTGAGCAGGCCAGGTTGGATCAGGAGATTGTGCTCGCCATCCACAGGTCAGCCAATTCGAATGGAATCCCGGTGAAATTGCCTCTGGATTCAACTGAAGAAGAAGGTGCCTGATTTTGAAGATTCATCCACGCTAATTATCGGTAATGAGTTTTTATGTTTGGAGTTCTTTTTCTCTAAATGGTAGATATGGGAGATTAAGCGCTAAAGTCTACTGTTTAGCAGGTTTTCGTAGATGTATGATGATCGCAGAATGCTTTTCAAGTGAGGGTGGAGCGGCTCGAACGCAAGAACATTTGGCTTAAAAGAACAATACCGAAAAAATGCTTCTTCTACACAAAGTCATCCGATTTTTTAACCAGTTTATTCGACATAATACAGACATTACATTAGATGTGGTTCATAAGGCGATGTCAACAATTTAAAGTCCTGGATTTAGCTCACACTGATCAGCGCGAGATATCCATTATGCTTTTATTGTATAACTCTAGTTTATTTTTTGATTACGCAAGTATTTTTCTATAATTTCTGTCTGCCAGCATTACAAGTGATCTATAAATATTGAAATAAAATTCTATACGCAAATTGGAAATGGTATTAATAATTACATCGCTTACCATTCCACGCTCACTTAAAGTCTGGTTTCTATTACATATTCCTTCGTTGGGATCGTTTATGCTCTTGACCTGTTATAAGAAGATAGTAGACTATGTTCAATATATAGGCGGGATATTTGTCCCCATCAACACGGGACATATACCCATCGACTTTCGCCAAATGATGAAATAGAATCGCTATAAACGAGTAAAGATAGAATCATTAATAAAAGCCCTCTCCATTTGGAAAAGGGCTAATTAAGTTTACCCAGCTGCGGGGAGGGGACCCGCCCTCCCCGCCATAAATTCAGCAATCCGGTATAAGAGCGAACCGGACAGGTTAGCATTTATCGGTTAGCCATTAGCTTTGAGCTATGCGCTTTTAACTTCCAATTTTCGCTTGTCGCCCTCAATTATCCAAACAAAAGACCAACCTTCAATAATTGTCCGCCGCGGGCACTAAAATTGTTAATCCCACAAGAGGACGATGTTCGAATACAATCTTATCCGTTGTTTGTATAAAAAATCTCTGTTAACACTGTGAATTCATAATTGCTGGATGATGTTTCCCGATTGGCCAGCAACATGTATTTTAAGAGCGTTAGATATTATCGTATCTGCCAAATGTCATAATTTACCCAAACCATTTACGGTAAGGATTGGTCGTCCAGTCAATACATTGATTTGGTTGTATATTGTGGAAATATAATTCACAATAAACTCACTCGTACACGCACGATATTTGTCCCTTTTTGCCTTTTCCTTCGATATATACTATAGAAACTATTACACCATAAACCTTTTTCTGTCGCCACAATGAGTAGAAGATGGCCAAAGACCTTTCATCAGAAGATGCGGGAGGAATATCCCTGATAGAAGAGGCATCCCTAATCAAGATCGCTTGCAGCGATCCAGCCGCTTTTAATCGGCTCTATGTATCATATATCCGCCCAATCTATCGATATATCTTCAGCAAAGTGGGCGAAGCAAGGGAGGCAGAAGATCTAACTGCCCAAGTTTTTTTAGAAGCCCTTGAAGGTCTGCCACGATACCGTCATAATGGGCATTTTGCGGCCTGGCTGTTCAGTATCGATCGACACAAGGTCGCTGACCATTTTCGTTCCCAGCGTTCTGAACTGCCGATAGAAGTCGCTTATAGGGAAGCCATTAGTAGGGGCGACCCCTTATCTACCTTAATCCAAACAGACGAATCACGTCGCATGTCTGAATTAATTCATAAGCTGGATGAGCAGGACCAGGAATTATTACGGTTACGCTTTGTCGCGGAACTTAACTTTGGAGAAATCGCTCGGCTTATCCATAGCAACATGGAAACAACCAAGAAGCGGGTTTACCGGCTGCTCGCTCACTTACAACAACAGTTGGAGCTTGATCATGATTGACACCGACCAATTTGAACCTAACCAAGAGATCGAACTTATAGTTCGTTCTGCGTTTGAGATTCAGGATCCGGACCATTCTTTCATAGACCGTCTGCAAAAAGAGTTGGCAGACAGATTTAAAGCTCCTAGCGTAACAACTCAAAGGCAAAATACTCTTTCCAGGTGCTCACAATGGATTGGTCAGATAAAACTTCTATTATCTCCCCTAGCTTGGAGTGCCATTGCCTTTATCCTAATCCTTACCCTGATATGGGGAATCAATACCCTCATCCCAAGAAGTGTGCCAGGTGGAAGTATCAAATCATCTCCATCACCGCTAGTCTCACCTTCAGCGCTGCTCCCGACCTTATCAACCCCATCCATCAAAAATGCTATTTTCTACATCATTGAAGCAGGGGACACCTTATCCATCATCGAGAAAAAAACAGGCGTACCGCTGGAGACTCTCCGAGACTTAAATGAGTTTGTGCTCCAACTTAATGGTTTGGCTCCCGGCCTTCAATTGGTAATCGGCTTTGAAGGCCAGATACCAGTGTTCCATACGGTTCAGCAGGGAGATACAATGCAGGGAATTTCCGATAAGGCAAGAATCTCCATAGAAGATTTTGTTACCATGAATAGAATTGGGTTGTACGCACCAAGTATACAAACACCTCTGCCTGTTCCCCAGTATGTTTTGAAACCGGGAATGCTCGTCATTATTGGCCTCGAGAACAAGGCAACAAAGGATAATGAAGGGACTGGCGATAAATTAATTGTTCTTTCCGAAGTCGATCTCAATTGCGACAACCAAACGGAGCGTATCCTGGGGATCGAAGCGCCGGAGATCGAATATTTCAACATTAAACCTCAGCTGTCAGCGATAATGCTGGAGAGAATCAATGGGGCTGGTTTTGAAAGAGTATGGGAGCAAACCGCTCAAGAGGCGGGTGTCTCGTACTTAGCGTTCCAGATGTTTCAGGCTGACAATTGCAACCAATTCCTGGTAGTTATTGGCCATAAAGGAAAAGAAGCTGTAAATGTTTATCGCTGGGATGGAGAACGACTAACTAGCGTTCTTAAGCTATCGGGTAGGTTTCTATTTGAGGGGAAATGGATGGTGGATGTGTTCGGAGATTATGACACCTCATCGAATATGCTTATTCTCGGTGAGCTTCAACAACCAACAATCTCTTCTAAAAATATCTGGATACTCCGAGGTTACCAATGGAGTGATGGAAAATTTAAACTAATAGTGGAAAGAAGGGTGGAGCTAAACGGGGGTGGCTAGCTTAGCCCCACTGACCACAAATAGCAAAGATTGAGTATAAGATGGTACCGAACACGATCGAACACCACCCGCAGGGGTATGAGATCCCACAAGGGAACAATGTTCGATTTGATAAATAACCCACCGCGAGCACCCACAGGCGGTGTTCATCCCACAATGGGACTAAGTTACGAATCCCACCCTCTCCGCATTGAAGTAAACAACTTGTTTGCAGTATTCCGCGATGGCGCGGCCAATACCGCTGGCCGCGCCCATGATCACCGCCCCTTTATTCCTGAATTCTTTCTATTTTGCACTCCTATTTAGCTTCGATCACACGCTTCATGAAGTTCAGCAAAACCTCAATGACAAGATCGAACTGTTGCGCCATAGTAAAATGATCCGCATTCGGAATAACAGCCAATTCCGCCCCTTTTACCATCCGGTACATTTCCAGGGATTGCTCCGGGGGGCAAAATATATCCCGGTCGCCGCACCAGAAAAGTGTCGGATCTGTGATTTTTGCAAAGTCTACCTCTGTGTGCACCGGTGGATCCCACCAGCATTGGGATGCCTGCACCAGCAGTGTTTTCCAATAGCCTGGCGTGTGAAAAGCATCATGCTTTATCTGCAGGGTTTGGATAAACTCGGGATTCACCTGCGCAATGCGCTCGAAATCAACGTTACCCGGACCTTCGAAGCCCAATGCACCTTGCATCATCTGGCGCCATTCATCAGTCATGGCAAGCTCCGTTGCACCGATCATATACCCACGCGCCAGCCCAGGATAGTTAATGGCCATATACAATGCCGTCTGTCCCCCATCACTGTAACCGGCTACAAAAGGTTTGTTCAGTCCTAATACCTGAATGAACTGGGCAAAATCTTCGGCCATCAAGGGGTAACTTATATTTTCATCAGATTCATCCGTCCGGCCGTGTGCGCGAGTATCTGGCGTGATGACCTTATAATCACTGGAGAATGAGGGGACCACAGGCGCCCACATCTGACCTGTTTCCAGACCACCATGTAAAAGAATGACGGGTATCCCCTCGCCACACGATTCATAATACAAGCGCAGGCCGTTGACCTGTATGTACCTTCCTTGATCATTTTCCACCGTTGCAAGTTCGCTCATGAGGACAGCTTCTTTTGTCCCTTACGGAAGAGGAGGGTAAAACAGCAGGCAGCTATGGCGATATCGATTACCATAAATAAAGCTCCGAGCATGGTTGGTTTCGTCAACATACCCACTGCAGCGAGCAATAGACCTACCAACGGCAGGATGGCCGCCAGCCAAAGGATGATCCGTCCGCTCCGTAAAAGCAGTACACCCAGCCCCAGGTAGATGATCCCAAAAATTACGGTAATGACCGTTGCGGTATCGATGACCTTGGTTGTGATGATCTGAATCACGTGCAGCAGCCCGGTGAAAAGCAGCAGGCCAGCAGCCAGATAACGGATGGTTTTCATTCAAGCCTCCCATTGGATAAAACCTGTTCTTTTACCAGCTGAACAAAATTGACGGTTTCCTCTTCGCAAATTAACGCAACCGGAATGCCGCCAGTCGAGATAGATAAGGCGTGTGCGTTGAGCGCCTGCGCCTCGGCTGTGGAAAAATCGGCCTGTAATGTCTCTAAGGATGGGAAATGCAGCTCGGCAATCCGGCAGAATGGCGCTGATCCGGATGGCGACATCAGCACGCGGGTATACACGGCTTTCGTCATATGGGTCAGGCTCTTTGTTACCAGGGGAATATGTTCCTCCATGTAGGCTTTCTCAAAGGCCTCTTGGTCTTTCGAATAGGGGTACAATACCACAACTTTTATACTCATTTTATGCCTCCTTTGGTTAAGTTGATTCGATTCCTTAAGTTCTCCATTGAGGGAAGATTGTAAAATCCATCTTCCATATGATTAAGCTTACTCAACTTCCGTTTTTTCTCCGTTTCCAAATCCGTTTCCATCTGACCCTGGAATTGCTATAATTATTATATGAGCCATCTTGCTATATTCGCCCTTGGACCCTTGCGGATCGAGCTGGATGGTCAGCCACTGCAAACCAGCCGGCATAAGGCTCTTGCGCTGCTGGTGTATCTGGCCATGAATCCGGAAAAACAATCCCGTGCGGTGCTTTCGGCTTTATTGTGGCCTGATTATGAACAGGAAAAGGCCTACGCTTACTTGCGGCGCACCCTTTGGGAACTTCGCTCCCTCCTGGGTGAAGGCTGGCTGGAGGCGAGTCGAGAGGATATCAGGCTCGACCGGCAAGCCGATGTCTACCTGGATGTAGCTGAATTTCAAACCCACCTGGCAGCATTTCGTCAGCACGGCCATCCTGAAACAACGGTCTGCCAGGAATGTTTGGCGCACCTGCATACTGCAGCTCTGTTGTACCGCGGTGATTTTCTGGCAGGGTTTAACTTGCGTGATAGCCCGGGGTTTGAAGACTGGCAGTTCTTTCAAGGTGAGGAACTCCGGCAAGCCTATGCCAATGCCTTACAAACGTTAGCGAGCCTGCTTTATCAGGAAGGCGCATTTACAGAAGCAGCCGTTTTTGCCCGGCTCTGGCTAGCCCTGGATACGCTCAATGAAGAAGCGCATCGCCTGTTGATGAAAATATTCGACAGTACCGGGCAGCACCATCTGGCTTTACGGCAATACCAAGAATGCCAGCGAATCCTAAAAACAGACCTGGGAGTGACACCTGAACCGACAACCATCGCGCTTTACGAATCGATCAGCTCGCGCAAGGTCACACAGAAACATGAAATACCTGCTGACCAGTCCGAAAATTTGAGACAAAAAAACCCTGGAGCAGGTTCTAACACCATTCTCTTGGATGAGCCATTTTTTACCAAGAAGGCGCTGCCAACCAGCAATCTCCCAGCCTCATCGACAGTATTCATTGGACGAGAGCAAGAGTTAGACCATATTTCTGCCTTGCTGTCAGATCCTGGCTGCTGGTTGTTAACCTTACTCGGTCCAGGCGGGATCGGGAAGACATGCCTGGCAGTTGAAGTTGGGCGGAAACATTCAGCCAATTTCACCGAAGGGGTTTTCTTTATACCCTTGAGCATGGTGGAAACGGAAAGGTCCATCGTTCCGGCCATGGCGCGCGCCATGGGGTTGATATTCCGTCAAAACGGCCCCACCCCTGAAGAGCAGCTACTTGACTTCCTTGGTAATAAACGCCTCCTGTTAATTTTGGATTCGTTCGAACAACTCGTGCCGTGGGCTATCTTGCTCGAGCAAATTCATTCGTATGCGCCGGGTATCAAGCTGCTGATCACCTCGCGACACCGGCTGCTCCTGGAGGGGGAATGGGTAATGGAAGTGAAAGGTCTGAATTACCCTCAGGATCAATCCGAGGCAGGGAAGTCAGTCCCAGAAGAAGCCTTCCAGCGTTACAGCGCCCTTGAATTATTCCAACATGCCGTTCGTCGCAATCGGGTGTCGTTTCAAGCATCACCAGAAGATTTGGCCGCGATCATCCAGATCGCCCGGCTTTTGGAAGGGATGCCATTGGGCTTGGAATTAGCCGCTACCTGGATTAATACCCTCACCTGTCAGGAAATCGCTGCGGAAATCAGCCAGGGCCTGGATATTCTCGAATCATCCCTGGTGAATATCTCTGAACGGCAACGCAGTATGAGAGCCGTCTTCGATCATTCCTGGAAGTTGTTGAGCAGTCGGGAGAAGATGATTTTTCCACGCCTGGCAGTCTTCCGGGGTAGTTTCTCACGCCAGGCGGCAGAACAGGTGGCAGGGATATCTTTGCGAGATTTGTCTGGATTGGTAGACAAATCCCTCGTGCGGCGAGGAGTCGATGGGAGGTTTGATTTGCACGACTTGCTGCACCAGTACAATGCCGAAATCCTGGAGCGGTTACCAATCGACAGCCTGGAAACGCGACATCGTCACTGTGCCTTCTATTGTGCCCGGTTGGCGGATTGGAACGAGCAGTTGAATGGCATAAAACAAGGTCAGGTGCTGCGAGACATCGAGACGGATCTGGAAAACAGCCAAGCGGCCTGGGAATGGGCGGTAAGCCAGATGCAATTTGATCTGTTGGAACAGGCCGTGGATGGTTTGGGAATGTTTTACCTCCGCAGAGCGCGTTTGCAGGAAGGTTGGGAGACTTATCGGAATGCAAACGAGGTCATCCAAAACATGGCAATAAACGAAGAGAATATGCAGCGTACTCGGCTGTCTGCCAGGCTACTCACCTGGCAGGCCGCATTCAGCATGAATCTGGAACACCTCGATGAAGCCAGTCAGTTACTGCAGGAGGCTCAGCGGGTGTTAGATCATCCGCAACTGGATATACTGCGGGTCGTTCACGAACGGATTTTTACCCTGGTCATACAAGCGCTATTGGCTAATTTACAACACGATCCTACATCAACGATCAATTTTTACCAGCAGGCTTTCGAGCTATCTCGAAGGGCGAAAGCAAAATCCCCGGTTTTTTACGTCTTTTGCTGGCGCTTCCTGATGGGTGGATCCGTATCCAGAGAGCTCTACCTTGAAATCGAGAAGAACCTGGAGGATGTGAAGCGAAGCGGGAATCCTATTGAGCTAGGCTGCATTTTGTATGTCCTGGGCACTGCTGAACTGTATCATGGATATCGGATGGAAAAAGCTGAGCCATTGCTCAGAGAAAGCATAAAGAACTTTCAATTGGTGGACGATCCTTCCACCCAGGTAATGATCCTAAAAACGCTCGGTTATCTGCTTTTGGTTCAAGGTAAATTCGCTGATAGTTATTCCTTGAAACAGCGTGAGCTGGCGGTTGTTCAGGAGATCGGAGACCTCCGGCTGATCGGGATAGCCCATGCTGAGATTGGTGAGGTGTTATGTCATCTAGGAAAATACACCGAAGCTGAAGGTGAGATCCGAAAAGGAATGGCTCTGATAAAGGATCAAAGTGAGGTGGAGTATGCGCTTCGCCATCGTTACCTGGGGGATGCGCTCGTCGCTCAAGGGAAATTCGAGGAAGCGCGAGAGGCATATACGTTCAGCTACCGTTTTTTCCAATCCGTGGATGAAAAAGGTTGGATGTTCACCGCTCTCACCGGTCTCAGCCGGGCTGAATTGGGGCTTGAGGACCGATCTAACGCCTGGTTGCATGCCAGGTTGGCACTGCAACTTTATAGCGAGATTCGACTTTACTCATTCTTCGTTTACCTCACCCTGGCCGATATTGCGTTACTCTTAGCTGATCGAGGGGAAACCAATATGGGCTTGGAATTGTACAACCTGGTAACCCGGCAGGGCTACCTGGCTCAATCGCGCTGGTTCGCTGATTTGTTCGGGAAATATTTCGAAGAGGCTTCCGCACGTTTATCAGTGGAAGAACAAGATTCAGCGAAAGAATGTAGTTTAGGGTCGGATTTTTCAGAAATTATCAGATCGGTGCGGAACCTTATTGCGTAAGTGTTCAGAAACCTGAATAAGTTGTTGAATTATATTCCTCCCCAAACCGCCGATTACATGCGCTCGCTTAACTGATGGACAGTTACGAAGATTGCAGACAGCAGCCAGGAAGGATGTTCTTCATTGGTAGGGGCCGGCTTTCTTGAATTAGGACATAAAATTATTAGCCATGGGCACCCACACGAGGTGCTGAATCCCGCAAGGGGACTAAAGTTCGAATCCCGCCCTCCCCGCCAGAATATAAGCTGTCAGCCGTCCGTTATAATAAGAGCGAACCGGATCAAGATTAGCTGTCAGCTATCAGCTTTAATATGAGTGCCCGGTACCGCTGGCACTTTTGCGTATAATAGCGAGGGCGCATTCTTAATAAAAACAGGAGGCAAACATGCCTTATATCCCAGTAGAAACACGTTATGATAGCATGCGCTATAACCGCTGTGGGCGCAGTGGTCTCAAGCTACCAGCTATCTCACTCGGTTTATGGCACAACTTTGGGGGCGTGGATGTGCTCGAAAATTGCCGGGCGATGTTACGACGCGCTTTTGACCTGGGCATCACCCACTTCGATCTGGCAAATAACTATGGTCCACCGTATGGCTCGGCGGAGGAGACCTTTGGGCAGATTTTCCGCAAGGACCTGACTCCATATCGCGATGAGCTGGTCATCTCCTCCAAAGCCGGCTGGGATATGTGGCCTGGACCCTACGGGGACTTTGGATCACGCAAATATCTGGTAGCCAGCCTGGACCAAAGCCTGAAACGCATGGGGTTGGAGTATGTGGATATTTTCTATCACCACCGTCCTGACCCCGATACCCCTTTGGAAGAGACCATGGGAGCGTTGGACTACATCGTGCGTAGCGGCAGGGCATTATACGCCGGCATCTCCATGTATCCAGCAGAGCTCACCCAACAGGCAGCCAGCATCCTGCGCAGCCTGGGCACCCCGTGCCTAATCCACCAGCCTAATTACAGCATGTTTGACCGCTGGATTGAAGGTGGTTTGCTGGACGTGCTTATTGAAGAGGGCATTGGCTGCATTGTATTCTCTCCGCTCGAGCAGGGTATGTTGACCAATCGCTACCTGAAGGGCATTCCTACGGATTCTCGCGCTGGCAAACCTGACACCGCCCTGAGCCATGAGGATATCACCGACGATAAGCTAGTAAAGGTCCGCCGCTTGAATGAGATTGCCCAAAAGCGCGGTCAAAGCATGGCACAGATGGCACTGGCTTGGGTCTTGCGGCAACCTGCGGTCACCTCAGCCTTGGTGGGCGCCAGCCGGGTATCGCAGATTGAAGACAGCGTGGCAACGCTGAAAAGGCTGGATTTCACCCAAGAAGAATTGAATTCCATCGAGCAGATATTGACAGAATGAAAGCGGATAAAACTTTACGGAGAGAATAAGCAAGGTTGTGCAAATAACTCAAATTGCCCGTCCATCATCTCGAGCCTGATTAAATTTGCCTCGTGATAATGCTGGTTCATTAACTGGCTCATGTGATCTCCCTGGTTGACCAGCACGA
>Ga0315277_10007007_pt1 | contig 14640 bp, 10 predicted proteins | sample YL17G05_15_MG_FD_203695 | JGI IMG/M metagenome (GOLD analysis project Ga0315277, IMG submission 203695) | Sediment microbial communities from Yellowstone Lake, YNP, Wyoming, USA - YL17G05_15 | ecosystem: Environmental > Aquatic > Freshwater > Lake > Sediment | place: USA: Wyoming | collected... | reverse complement strand
GACGGCCTGCTCCACGTTTCTGAGATGTCCTGGGGCAGGGTCACGCACCCATCCGACGTGTTGTCTGCTGGCCAGGAAATCGACGTGAAGGTGCTGAGGGTCGACCAGGAGCGTGGGAGGATATCCCTTGGATACAAGCAGGTCCTGCCCGACCCCTGGAGCCTGGCTACGAGCAAGTATCCGGAGGGTTCCCTTGTAAAGGGAAAGGTCACCCGCATCGCGCCCTTTGGAGCATTCGTCGAACTTGAGACCGGCGTCGAAGGTCTGGTGCACATCTCGGAGCTCTCCTCCAGGCGCATCACCCGGGCGGATGAGGTTGTCAACCCGGGCGATGAGATCACGGTCAAGGTGTTGAGGGTCCGTCCGCAGGAGCGGAGGATAAGTTTGAGCCTGAAAGAAGCTGACGTGCGCCCGGCGAAGCCTGAGAAGGCAGAGAAGGCGCCGCAGCCACCGGACCGGGTGACTCTAGGCGACGTGATCGGGGAGAAACTCCAGGAAGCTAAAGAAAACATCAAGCCGGAGAAGGAATAAGACTCTGCCCACGCTTGTTATAGCAGAAAAGCCGAGCGTGGCTCAGGATATTGCGAGGGTGCTCGGAGCCCAGACCGCCGGACCCGGTTACCTTGAGGGCAACGGGTTCGTGGTCACGTGGGTCGCCGGGCATCTCTTGCGTCTCAAGGAGCCTCACGAATACGATGGCAGGCTGAAGATCTGGAGGCTCGGCGACCTACCTATCCTGCCTCCTCGCTTCGAACTCGTCCCGCTTTCGAACCAGCTACAGCTAAAGCGCGTGCTGCAGCTTCTGAAGTCCTCATCGTTCGAGCGCATCGTGAACGCGTGTGACGCGGGCAGGGAAGGTGAGCTGATATTCAGGTGGCTCCTGGAGTACGCCGACTCCAATCTTCCTTCGATGCGACTGTGGCTGTCTGCTTTGACACCGGCGGCTGTCCGGGATGGGTTTGCTTCGCTTCTGCCATCGAGCGATTTCGATTCGCTGGCCAGCGCCGCCAGGTGCCGGGCGGAAAGCGACTGGCTGGTGGGGATTAACGCAACCCGCGCCATAACGAAGAAGTGCGGGAGCCTTCTGAGTATCGGAAGGGTGCAGACTCCCACGCTAGCGATGGTCGTGCGGCGCGAGCTTGAGATCCGGAGCTTTGTCACGGAGACCTTCTTCACTGTCGAGGCCGCGGTGCGGCACCAGTCCGAGGATTTCCGCGCCGAATGGGTGGGTGAGGACGGCAAGCAGCACCGGGCGAAGACTGCGGAGGAAGCGCACGAGGTTGTTGACCGGCTGCTTGCGAGAGGCGAGGGCTCGGTGACGGACGTCCAGGAGAAAGAGGTGTCGTCCCAACCACCGTTGCTCTACGACTTAACCGACCTGCAGCGTGACATGAATGCCCGTTTTGGTTTCCCGGCTTCCAAGACGCTGGATCTGGCCCAGACGCTTTACGAGCGGTTCAAGGCCATTACTTACCCGAGGACTGATTCTCGCTACATCACCGGCCGGGCCGTTCCCCTCGTGCGTTTGGCGCTCGGCGCACTGGCCCACGTGCGCCCAGAGCAGATCGCGCGCCTGCACGAGCTCACAGGAGGCAAGCCGCCTTTCGGCCGGTTGATACGTGACTCGCACGTCCGTGATCACCACGCCCTCTTGCCCACGGGCAACGTGCCGCCGGTGGGCGGCGACTTGAAGCGGGTGTACGACGCTATTTGTGATAGGCTCCTGGCGTCGCTCTTCCCGCCAAATACCAGGCGCGAAACCACTGTCAGTATTTCCGCCGGCGACGACAGGCTGAGAGCGCACGGCGCTGTCACGCTCCAGCCGGGGTGGCGCGAAATCGTGCCGGGACCGGAGGATACGCCTCTGCCTGCCATGCGGCCGGGAGATGTCGTGAAGGTCTTGTCTGCTGAGGCCAAGGAGGGCGCGACGAAGCCTCCGAACAGGTACACAGACGCCACCCTCCTCCGGGCCATGCAGACTGCCGGGAAAGACATCGACGATGAGACCATGAGAGAAGCGCTGCGCGAGAAAGGTATCGGCACCCCGGCGACCCGCGCGGCGATAATCGAAAGGCTCATTGGGGTCAACTACATGTTCAGGGACCGGAAATTCCTTGTGCCCACGGCGAAGGGTGTCGCCGTGATAGACGCCATACCGGAGCGCCGCTTGACGTCCGCGGAACTGACCGGCGACTGGGAGATGAAGCTTGGCCAGGTCGAGCGCGGCGCCTCAACACGCGAAGACTTCATGCGAGATATGCGCGCGTTCGTGCTGGAAGTCGTCAAGACCATCCGGGAGATGGAAGCGCGCAGGGTCGTAGATAATGTCGGGACATGCCCGCGTTGCGGCGGGGAGATCCTGTCCTCATCCAGGGCATTCAAGTGCCGCGCATGTGGGTTCACCATTCCAGCCACAGTCGCCGGCAAAGCCCTGACCAGAAAGCATATCGTCTCGCTGCTCACAACAGGCCGTACGCCGCTTTTGCCGGGCTTCCGCTCTAAGTCCGGCGGGCGTTTCCGGGCGTATCTGGTGCTTGATGAGGAGAAGAATCTCAAGTTCCAGTTCCCGAAGTCGCGGAAGAAGCCAAAGGCGAAGGACGGCAAGGCTGGGGCAGGTAAGTAACCCGGCGGCTGCAGCGCGAGATAGCGACGCGGGGCGGGTGACTGCCCCGCAGTCTATGTTGGCAAAAAACGGACTGCAGTGAAGTCCGTCTTGCGGCAAGATGGTAGTTCCGGAACTTGCCTCCGGCGCTGGGGACTGCCGCAGAGTCTGTGTTGGCGCGACATGGACTACTGGGAAGTCCATTCCTGCTACTGGTGGACCGTGACGCAGTCAGTCGTTCGCGCGGTGGATCCGTGTTTGCAGTCATGCTTCCTGGTTCACAGTCTTGAGGCACAAGCCGGGGCACACCAGGTGTCCGGGCTTTCTGTTTACCTCAGACAATCCTCAGGCCTTGGTCCGGCATAAACACTGGCAAAGTGCGTCAAGACTACCAAAGGGGCGATGCGGAAACATGCTGAAAGCGAGGTAGATGTGGCTTTGCGTTTTCCTCTAGGTACAATCCTCCTGGTAGTTGCCGGTGTAGTGGTCTACTTCGGCCTTGCGCACCGGGTCCTCGACCGCATGAGACTCAGTGACAGGGCTGCTCTGGGCTTCATCATCGCGATGATACTGGGAAGCTTCGTCAACGTGACGCTGGTGTCAAACCCGGAGCTGGTCGTGAACCTCGGGGGAGCGGTGATCCCTCTCATCATCGCGGTCTACCTGATAGTGACTGCGGATGAATCCCACGAGAAGACCAGGGCAATCATTGCAGCCATCGTGACGGGCGGCGCCGTCTATGCCCTGTCCAAGGTGGTAAACCCCGAAGAGCAGACCATGCTCGTGGATCCCACGTACATCTACTCCATTACCGCGGGCCTTGTCGGCTACCTGGCGGGCAGGTCAAGGCGCTCTGCCTTCATAGCCGGTACTGCAGGCATAGTCATAGCGGACATCGCCCTCTGGGTGGAGCTCGCGATTCGTAGACTTCCAGGCAGGGCGTGGCTCGGAGGGGCCGGAGCCATGGACGCCACGGTCATCGCCGGGCTTCTTGCGGTCCTCCTGGCCGAGGTAGTTGGCGAGACACGTGAGAAACTGGCAGGCGGTTCGGAGGCCGCCAGGGCCGAGAAATCGAAACGACGACGCGATGATAGGGAGGACGAACGCGATGCGTAGAGTGCTTCCGTGGCTTCTCCTGGCCTTTGTGGTAGCGGGGGCCGTAATAGCCGTGAGGAGCGGCTACATCCCTGTCGCCGTTGTCTCAAGACAGGATGAACGGACCGACGGCACATACATAACACTGGTCGACGAGGCCGGTGCCGTGCTGCACATAACCGGGCACACGATAGAGCCCGGAGATGAGTGGGTCACGGCTGATGACAGGCGGTTTGTTGTCACAAGAGTTGAAGGCGACATCGCCTTCACCGAGTTCAGGGGCAAGTATGCGGACGAATCGGCAGCCGCGCCCGCAATGGGCGCACCGCCTACGGGAACACCGGCGGCAGCGGCCCCTGGGAGCACGACAGGCGCGGGCCAGGTGGCGATATACCATACTCATTCGGACGAGTCGTACGTTCCCAGCGATGGCACCTCAGCGATAGAGGGCAGGGGCGGCGTCTACCAGGTGGGACGCGCGCTGAAGGATGCCTTGACGAAGAGAGGCGTCCAGGTCGTGCAGGACCTGACGTCGCACCTTCCTCACGACGGCAGCGCATACCAGCGGTCGAGACGCACCGCCACGGCCCTCTTGCGGAAACGGCCTGCGGCGCTGCTGGACATCCATAGGGACGCGGCTCCGCCGCAAGCCTACTCCAAACAGGTCCAGGGCCAGAGTGTGACACAGGTAATGATGGTTATTGGGAAGGGTAATCCGAAGTGGTCTTCCAATGCCGCGTTCGCGCGGCAAGTGAAAGCCGCAGTGGACAAGACCGCGCCCGGCCTGATAAAGGGCATCATGTTCAGGGATGGAACCTTTAACCAGGACCTCTCGTCAAGGGCGTTGCTATTTGAGGTCGGCGCACATACCAACGAGCGGCAACAGGCCGAGCGATCAATGAACCTCATCTCGAGCGCCGTGGCATCAGCGGCGGCTTCCGGGCCCACACCCACAACGTCCCGCGGAAGCTGGACGGCACTGGGCTGGGTCCTCGGGCTCTTGATCCTGGGAGTAGTCGGCTACATGTTCATCAGCACCGGCAGCTTGAAAGAAGCATTGTCCAAGCTCGACCGGTTCGCTCGAGAGGACCTTGCAGGCTTCATGGGACGGTCCAGGAAGAAGCCGGAGCACCGGCAGAAGAAAGGTCCGGAACCGGAGCACGACGACCAGGGCGGGAAGTGATGAGCCAGCCAGAGTTCAAGAACTAGACGGGAGAGCCATGAACGTCATATATCACTGCTACGGCGGGGCCCACTCCTCCGTCATGGCGGCCGCGATCCATGTTGGCCGCATCACCGACCCTGAAAGGGTATCGACGCGAGAAGTCCTGGCCCTGCCGTATTTTGACATGCAGGACCAGGCAGAACTCGGAAGGATAAGGAGAGTTGGCACGGACGCCGCCGGCAACTCTGTGTATGTGCTTGGCCGGGGCAACCAGTCCAAGCTGGCTGTCCGGGTCCTCACATCATTCGCGCGTGGCCTCCAGATAGACCCGCGCAGTTACCTGCTGGCCGATGTGCTAACCTACGTCAACCCGATCATGGTACTCGGCGGTTCACTGTCCAGGCGGTACAAGGTGGTCGGGCCTGGCCGCGCCATCGTAGCGGAAGGCACCAGAAGGGCTGCCCCGCATCTCGCAGGCGGAGTGGAGCGAGCAAGAGCCAAGATGGCGGACCAGGCAAAGATCGATGCTGGACAGGCAAGGCGTGCCGGCTGCCCGATCATCGTTTACCACTGTTACGGCAATTCCTACCCAGCAGCGCTCGCTGGGGCGTTGCACACCCGGGTGTTCCGGCCGGGTGAAAGGCCGCACCTGCCGGAAGAGGTGTGGAGGGCGCTTCGCCAACATCCGGTGGGCGAAGCGGTCGCTTTCGGACATGACAGGCAGGGCAACACTGTGATGGCGTGTGGTTTCGGACCGGGGAACCAGGTGATGTCGCAGGCGCTTTCGGATTTTCTGGAGGTCAGTGGGATTGCCCCGGAGCAGGTGACTTTCGTGGATGTGTCCAGACTGCGGAACGTCCAGCTCAGGGTAGGTGCATTCCTGCTGTCTCACGGGATAGTTCTGGGGCAAGGCAGGCGTCTTCTCGAAGCCGGGTATATGGCTCAGGACAGGCGGTTTGGCGAGATTGTCGAAGGCCATGGGCGCATCAGCCCTGCTCTTGACCCATCCCGCCCGGCTGGTGGATAATTATGGCAGATTGCTCATCGGGGCAGGTGCGCATCTTGGCCGGTACAATAGAGTCTATCCTCCCCAGAAGCACGGCGGAAGACATGGGCCTACGGCCCGGAGACACTGTTGTCGCGGTGAATGGGCAGAAACTCCGTGACGTCATAGACTTCAGGTTCGAGATTGCCGGAGAGAGTGTGGAGGTCGAAGCAGTCACCCGGGACGGCCCGGTTGTTCTGGAGATCGAAAAAGAATATGATGACAATCTGGGCGTCTCTTTCACACAAGAGGTTTTTGACGGGGTCAAGCCCTGCGCAAATGCCTGCCCGTTTTGTTTCGTGAGGAACCTGCCGGGCAACATGAGGGCGTCGCTCTACCAGAGGGACGACGATTACAGGTTGTCGTTCCTCCACGGCAACTTCGTCACTCTGACGAATGTCACAAGCGCCGAGATGGAGCGGATTGCGTCTCAGGGCCTGTCGCCGCTGTACGTGTCGGTGCATTCCACCGATCCGGCGATACGCGCCAGGATGCTCGGCCTTCGTTCAGAGGCGAGGCAGAAGGCGGCGGACATTATGGGGGTGCTCGCGCCGCTGGCAGAGGCGGGAGTGAGGTTCCACTGCCAGGTCGTGCTGGTGCCCGGTATCAACGATGGGGAAGATCTCGAGAAGACCTTGACTGACCTGGCCGGATTGCGGCCGAAGGTGCTGTCGGTCGGCATGGTGCCCGTCGGCCTCACAAGGTTCTGTGCCGCCGGAGGAATGCGGACCCTCGAGCCAGCGGAGGCCTCCAGCGTGCTCGACCGGCTCGAGCGCTGGTCAGAGGGCACACGTAACAGGGGGCTGGTGTTCGCCTCCGACGAGCTGTTCCTGCTCGCCGGCAGGCAGATCCCGGACGCGGAATACTATCGCGACTACCCGCAATACGAAAACGGCATCGGCATGGTGAGAGTTTTCATTGACGGGTGTAGGGACCTGCCACCGGCGCCGGAAGCCTTACCGTTTGGGCGCGAGATCACAATAGTCACTGGAGAAGCGTTTGCCCCGTTCATGCGCACCTTCGCTGGCAGGTATGCCGCGGTTCGCGGACTGCGGGTGAGCGTAGCCAGCGTGCGGAACCGGTTCTTCGGCGGCCAGGTCACTGTGGCAGGGCTGATGGTGGGAAAGGACGTGGCCTCGAGCCTGGCCTCCGGCATGGGCAGCGGCACCGCCGCGCAGCCGAGCGCCAGGACCGTGCTGTTGCCGGCTTCGTGCCTGAACGATGGCAGGTTTCTTGACGACATGACAACAACCAAGCTTGCGCAGTCATGTGGGGCGCAGGTGATCGCCCTACCGCCGGATCCTGAGGCCCTCGATCATTTCATTACCGGTACGAATGGAGGTCATCGCGGCACATGAAACCCGTAATCGCACTCGTCGGCAGGCCCAATGTGGGCAAGTCGGCGCTCTTCAACCGAATGTCCCAAAAGCAGGCCTCCATTGTGGAGTCCATCCCGGGTGTCACGCGCGACCGGGTATACGCCGACGCAGAATGGTCCTCGCATAAGTTCGTCATAGTGGATACCGGAGGCTTTGAGGCAGATGCCAGAGACCTCTCGAAACTCGTGCGTGAGCAGGCTATGGCAGCGATGGGCGAGGCAGATGTGATAATCCTCGTCGTCGACGCGCGCGCAGGCGTGCTCCCGGCCGACTCCGACGTAGCCCAGGTCGTTCGGTCCGGCTCGAAACCCGTGATAGTAGCCGTGAACAAGGCCGACAACCTTTCTGAGATCAAGTCCTCAGCAGAGTTCTACGAACTTGGCTTCGGGGAACCTGTCCCGGTTTCAGCCATCCACGGCAAGGGCGTCGGCGACCTGCTGGATAGGGTGGTCGAACTGCTTCCAGAAGAAGAACCCCAGGCAGACGCCGGCGAATTCATCAAGGTAGCCATTGTGGGCAGGCCGAATGTCGGCAAGTCATCCCTGGTGAACGCGCTGGTCGGCGGCGAGAGGATGATAGTGTCCGAACTGCCGGGGACTACCCGGGACGCAGTCGACGTCGAGTGGGTAGCGAACGACAGGCGGTATCTCTTGATCGATACGGCTGGGTTGAGGCGGAAGGGTAAGGTTGAGGCTCGTGTGGAGAAGTACTCGGTCGCCCGCTCGCTGAAGGCTGTAGACCGGTCCGATGTCACCCTCATCTTGCTTGATGCGACCGAAGGTGTCCTTGAGCAGGATAAGAGGATAGCCGGCTATGCCCTGCGCCAGGGCAAGTCGTGCGTGCTGCTGGTCAACAAGTGGGACCTCGTCGAGGGCAAGGATGAGATGAAGAAGGCCCTGACAGCGGAGATTCGCCGGAAGATCAATTTCCTGCAGTTCGCCCCCATCGAACTCATCTCCGCTCGTACTGGACTGCACCTTTCGAGGCTGCCCGGTGTCATCGAGAAGGTCTATTCGTCGTACTCAAGGGAGATCCAGACGTCGCCACTGAACAGGGTGATCCAGGACGCGGTGGGTGTGTCGCCGCCGCCGTCCGTGAGCGGCAAGCAGTTCAAGGTGTTTTACGGGACGCAGGTCAAGGCAAAACCGCCTGTGTTCCTGTTTTTCGTAAACGACCAGCGGCTTGTGACAGGGCCTTACGCGCGTTACCTTGAATCCAGATTGCGCGGCGCGTTCGACCTTGAGGGGACGCCAGTCAGCCTCGTGTGGAGGAGCAGGGAGTAGGTGCAGGCTCATGGATAAGTGGTTGTTGCTGGTAGTATCGTGTTATCTGATCGGCGGCATTCCGTTCGGTTTCATCGTTGCCAGGCTGAAGGGCATCGACATCACGCAGTACGGCAGCAAGGCAACCGGCGCCACAAACGTGATGCGGGTCATGGGCCCGGGTCCCGCCGTTATCTCCGGCGTCCTGGACCTGTCCAAAGGCATTGTCTCAGTCCTGATCGCCAGAGTCCTGTTCGGGCCAGCGAATATCCTGCCACCCCTCGTGGCGGGGATCTTCGCTATGACCGGCCACAACTTCTCTCCGTACCTGCGCTTCCGCGGAGGCAAGGGCGTATCGGTGGGAGCGGGTGTGGCTGCGATGCTGATGCCGAAAGTGACCCTGGCTGGCTTTTTGGTTTTCATCATCATAGTCGCCATGACCAGGTATGTGTCTCTCGGCTCAATGACCTGCGCGATTTCCACAGTGGTCGCAGCCCTGGCGTACCGCGAGCCTCCGCTATACGTTGGGTTCCTTGCGCTGGCCTCGGCCTACATCGTCTTCCAGCACCGCAGCAACATCAAGAGGCTCGTGGCAGGGAAAGAGTCCAAGTTCGGAGAGAGAGTGAAGGTCAAGTGAGCACGAAAGTCGCAGTGCTGGGCGCGGGTGCGTGGGGCACCGCGCTCTCGGTTCCTCTGTCGGCCAACCGGAACGACGTGTGGCTCTGGGACCGCACGCCGTCGCTGGTCTCGGAAATCCAGGACCAGAGGCGCAATACGAAGTACCTCGCCGGGGTCAGCCTGCCTGACGGCATAAATGCGACAGGTGACATCGAGCGTGCGGTCGATGGCGCCGGGGTTGTCATCAGCGCAGTGCCCACGCACGCCATCCGCGAAGTCCTGGCTATGGCAGCTCCCTTGATGCTGCCAGGCACGATAGTGGTGAGCGCAGCCAAAGGGATAGAGCCGAAAACCCATTTGCGCATGACCCAGGTCATCTCTGAGGTGCTCCCGGAGCATTCTCGGAGCCACATCGCGTGCATCTCGGGTCCGAACTTCGCCATTGAGGTGGCCAGATGCGAGCCCACAACGACCGTGGTAGGGGCCAAGGATCCGGACACAGGCGAGTTTCTCCAGTGCGTGCTGATGACGCCCAGTTTCCGGGTCTACACCAACCCCGACGTTACCGGAGTTGAGATGGGAGGGGCAGTCAAGAATATCATCGCCATCGCCGTGGGCATCGCGGAAGGTATGGGCCTGGGATACAACTCGAGGGCAGGCCTGATCACGCGGGGACTTGCTGAGATGGCACGACTGGGCGTCGCGCTGGGCGCTCACCCGTTGACCTTCGCGGGACTATCGGGCATGGGCGATCTTGTGCTCACATGCACCGGCGAGTACAGCCGCAACAGGAGATGCGGCGCGGCAGTCGGCAGGGGCGAATCTCTCCAGCATTTCCTTGACACAACGCATCTGACTGTTGAGGGAGTCCCGACCACTCAAGCCGTCAGGGAACTCTCGCTCGCCAAGAGCATTGAGTTGCCCGTGACCGAGCAGGTGTACGAAGTGCTGTTCAACGGCAAGGCGCCTCAGGAAGGCCTCCGGTCGCTGATGTCCCGGGAGAGGAAGTACGAAAGTGAGGAGGTCGCGCGGTACCGCTGATTATTATCCGGCAGCTCCCAGGTCTGCATCTCTCGCAGACAACAACCGCTGGCCGGCCTCAGTGCTATACTCCGCGTTCACAGGCTTTCCGCTAGAGTAGTCACCGCGTATGTGGCAGTTGTGGACATCGCCCAAAGGGGCTTGGCATATAATCTCCGAGGCGGAATACCTATGTACTGGCGTGGGCCTTTGCCGGTCCTCGCGTTATGCCCCAAGATGGCGAGCAGAAGACCAGTCGCCCGTAGGAGGGACTTGTGTGAAGGATTTTGACATCTTCAGGGACATCGCCGAACGCACTGGCGGGGACATCTATATCGGGGTGGTGGGGCCGGTCAGAACCGGGAAGTCCACGCTAATCCGGCGATTCGTTGAGCTTGCGGTCCTGCCCAACATCACCGACCCGAATGAGAACGAGAGGACGAAAGACTCTCTGCCTCAGGCCGGGGGCGGGCGGACAATCATGACGGTCGAGCCTAAGTTCATCCCGGAAGAAGGCGTCCAGATCGTCCTCAAAGACAACGTGAACCTGCGAGTCCGGTTTGTGGACTGCACAGGTTACACGGTGGAGGGCGCGCTGGGCATCATGGAGGACGAGGGCCAGCGGATGGTCCAGACGCCCTGGTTCGAGAACGAGATCCCCTTCGAGGAGGCCGCCGAATACGGCACCAGGAAGGTGATCTCCGAGCACTCGACCATCGGCCTGGTTGTCACCACCGACGGCAGCTTCACGGACATCCCGCGTGGAGCTTTTGTGCCGGCCGAAGAGCGGGTAATCAAGGAACTCAAGGAGCTCGGCAAACCCTTCATCATCGTGCTCAACTCGTCCGATCCGTTCGGCAAGACGTGCTCGGACATCGCGGCCGACCTCGAGCTGAAGCACGACGTGGCCGTCGTACCGCTTGACTGCGCGAACCTAACCATGGACGACATTTACGTCATGATGGAGCAGGTGCTCTACGAGTTCCCTGTCAAGGAGATCCACGTGAACATTCCCAAGTGGATTGAGGAACTCGAGAGGGGCCACTGGCTGCGGGCCCAGTTCGAGCAGGCGGCTTCTGAGCCCGTCACTGCAGTGAAGAGGCTCAGGGACATAGACAAGGCGATCGAAAAAATGCGGACATACGAAGTCGTGCATGACGTCGAGATGAAGTCCATGGACATGGGCACCGGTATCGCGGTGATCGCGCTGGTCGAGAAGCCGGACGTCTTCCTCAAGGTCCTGGCAGAGGTCTCTGGCTACACACTGGCCGACAACCGCGATGTGCTGCTGATGGTCAAGGAGATGGCCCCCGCGAAGAAGGAGTATGACAAGGTTGCCGGCGCTCTCAAGGACGTCCGCGAGGTCGGGTACGGCATCGTGCCGCCGCGTCTCGACGAAATGGTGTTCGAGGAGCCGGAACTCATGAAGCACGGCAACCGGTTCGGCGTCCACCTGCGCGCCAGCGCTCCATCGATTCATATGATACGCGCGGACGTTGTCGCCGAGGTGTCGCCGCTCATCGGGACAGAGCGCCAATCCGAGGATCTGGTCCGGTACCTACTGGACAAATTCGAGGAGGACCCGAGCAAGATCTGGACATACGGCATCTTCGGAAAGTCCATGTCCGACCTTGCCAAGGAATCCATTCAGAACAAGGTATACCGGATGCCGGAGAACGCTCAGGAAAAGCTGCAGGAGACGCTGTCGAGGATCATCAACGAGGGAAGCGGCGGCCTGATCTGCATCATCCTCTAGGCCGGCGCACGGATAGCCGGCTTCAAATGAAAACTACTCTGCGCGAAAGCCGGCCGCTGGCCGGCTTTTCTGTGCTGCGGCATCTTTCGTCAAGTTTCGCCTGCTCATTGAAGGAGCAGAGCTCTTTCCGTAAAAGTACCTTAATGAGATGCAATAGCGAATCTAGCAGGAAGGCCTGCTGAGGAGGTGCCCGCGCTGCCGAACGAGTTTTTGATCATGCTCATCTGCGGGTACCTCATTGGATCGATTCCTGTCGGCACGATAGTGAGACATGTCCGGCGCGCCGGGTTTGGGAAGACCGGCATGCTCGGCAGGATGAACACGGGGCTCGACAGGGTCGTGCTGGACCGCCTGCCTCCGGCGATGGCTCTGACGGTGCTCGACACCTGGCCGGCCGTGGCTCTCAACTTCCTGAAAGGTGCCGCTGCCGTGCTCATGGCACGCGCTGTGGTGGGAAGCTTGACAGCCATGGTATCTGTCGGGGTGGCAGCGATCCTTGGGCACGCGGCACCAGTTTTCCTGCGTTTTCGCAGCGAGCGCGGCACAGCCACGATACTGGGCGTCGCCGCCCTTGTCGCCCCCATCACAACAAGCGTTTGGTCGGCTGTCTGGCTGGTCGTTTTTGCCCTGACACGCTATTCCGCAGTCGCGTCGGTCGCGAGTTTTGCGGTGTTTCCTTTGCTGCTTTGGTGGGTCAAGCATAGCGATCTCATGGTTTTCTTCGGCGTCATCTGCTCGGCCGTCGCCGCAGGGCAGCTTTACGGCAGCCTGGAGCGGGTATTCGCAGGGAAGTCCAAAAGGGCGGACGAAGGCGGCACACTTTCCGAGGCGGATATCGAGGAGGAAGAAGAGGAGGCGAGCCCTCCGATCAGGCAGAGCCGGCTCAGGGCGCGTGCAGCTCTGGCATGCGTCGCGCTCCTGATGGGCGGCCTCTGGTTCGCCAACAAGTATGTGTACAGGGGATTTGGGATGCAGGTGCCCGTCATACGGGCAGGCGGGCCCTACTACAAAGTCGTGGCGTTGACTTTTGACGACGGGCCGGACCCCATCTACACTCCCCGGATCCTGGATATCCTCAAGAAGAATAACGTGAAGGCGACCTTTTTCATTGTGGGTCGCCACGCCGAGAAATACCCCGACATCGTGAAGCAAATCGCAGCGGACGGCCATGACATTGGCAGTCACAGCTACAGCCACCCAATCAACCTTGTGGTGCTGTCAAGGGATAAGATGGCCCAGGAAATAACGAAGACAGAAGAAGCCATATACAAGGCTTGCGGCGTCCGGCCATACCTCTTTAGACCGCCGAGAGGGCTCTATAACAGGGCGCTGACGGACCAGCTGAAGGCCCGCAAATACACGCTGGTGCTGTGGAGCTTGAGTTCGCGCGACTGGCAGGAGCCTTCGTTTAAAGAAATAACCTGGAGAGTGACGACAGGAATCAAGAACGGCGACATCTTGCTTTTTCACGATAGCGGCAGCCTGATCGTGCCCGAGGGAGGCAGCCGCGAAAGCACCATCGCTGCGTTGCCATTCGTGATAAAGGAACTGCGCGACAAGGGGTACCGTTTCGTGACGGTCAGCGATTTGATAATCATGTCGGACTTGAACGGCAGCATCCAGTGACCGCCGCGAAGGGGATCGCGGACCTTCGCGTTTGGCTGGCCGTTCACATGTAGTCGCAGGTGCGGTTGCATAGAAGCGCAGCAAGGTGTTAAAATGGAGTGCGATTTGAATAAGGTCGGGGCGTAGCGCAGTTTGGTAGCGCGCCTGAATGGGGTTCAGGAGGCCGCGAGTTCGAGTCTCGCCGCTCCGACCAGAATACTACCCGCTAGAAGCGGGTTTTTTGTTTTCGTGGACCGTCATTCAGGAGTACCATTTCGGTCAGTTGCCCATGGATTGGCCATGCGCCTAATCCCGGAGGATGCTGCCCGGCCCCATGAGCCTGCTCTTGACTTCGATCTCCACCTCCACCAGGGGGAAAACCTGATCGTTCCACACCGGCTCGAGCTGCGACCACAGGCGAGGGTTGGCTTGCCAGATAAGCCGGCCGAAGCCGTATATGTCCGACTTGAGCTTCCCTTGCACTATGGCGAGAGTGCTGCGGATCTCCTCTTCGACGAGCTTGTTGACCTCGCCCTCAAGCGCGTCGACCACCTCTTTTTTCGTTCGTATTGCGAAGGGCACTTCGGTAAGCTCAAGGACCACGTGCACCTGCAACTTCATCGAGGGTAGCGGGCCGTTGAGGATGGGTTTTATCGACGAGCTGGCACGGATCACAGTCAGGCCGAGTTGGCCCGCTTGACCGGATGGGTCTGGTATCTCCAGGTCTGCCTGTTTAACTCTGCCGACCGCCCACAGGAAGCCTCTCGCGTCCTTCCCGTCAAGAAAACCCACCATCCTGTCGCCTTTAAATGCCGCGATCCCCACGTCAATGGTGAGAGGCGGAAGCGGTTCGCCAGTGCCTGCCTGCCTTAAGGGATCCAGCACGGGTGAGTCATCGGGCAGCTCTCCCAGGGGGTCAACGTCCACATCCAGCGGATTGTCCAGGACAACCGAAGGGTTGGACTGCTTTACCTCTTCGCCCTGCCTCTTGACCTGAATATCCTTTGTGCGCCTTCCTGCCGTGTGCATGGTGATTGGCTCAACCCCGGGCTCGCCGAGCTTGAAGACGAACTCGTTCAGTGTCACCACGGTA
>Ga0315277_10007006_pt1 | contig 14641 bp, 13 predicted proteins | sample YL17G05_15_MG_FD_203695 | JGI IMG/M metagenome (GOLD analysis project Ga0315277, IMG submission 203695) | Sediment microbial communities from Yellowstone Lake, YNP, Wyoming, USA - YL17G05_15 | ecosystem: Environmental > Aquatic > Freshwater > Lake > Sediment | place: USA: Wyoming | collected... | reverse complement strand
GGATTTACGGATGCCCAAATAATTTCACAAATTGATGCGATACTGGAGAAAAAGGAGGAATTCCCTTTAATAATCGGCTTCTTCTGCAACTGGTGCTCCTATGCCGCTGCAGATCTAGCAGGTACCAGCAAAATCCAATATCCCCCGAACATCAGAATAATTCGAGTCATGTGTACAGGGCGAATCTCTCCCACTTTCGTGCTTGAGGCCTTTTCTAAAGGTGCCGATGGCGTTCTCGTGGCAGGCTGTCATCTTCAAGATTGTCATTACAGGATTGGTTTTGACCGGGCGGAGCACCGCGTGAAAGCCTTACGTGAACTATTACAGGATGCCGGGATCAATCAACAACGCCTCCGTATTATCAGTGTAGGCGCCCCAGAGGCCCAGCTTCTAATTTCTGAGATTACCGATTTCATCACTGAATTGGAAAAAATTGGTCCAATGGGGATGGAATTGGTAGAAAAAACCCATTGATATCTTAAATCTTATAGTACTTCTTTTAGCAGAGCCGAAACGTGGTTCCGAACTTCTTTTGCCTCGGGTTCAGGTAAATTTACCACTAATTCTCCCACATGCCCTTGCATTTCTGGGATAGTTCGGCTGGAACAAAACATAGCCTCGCTCACCTCTGGCTCAAACAGTACCGGGGGTAAGATCGCAGCCGCCACAATGGAATCCTTTTTGATATCTTTCAAATTGGTAATTATACTAATTGTTTTCTTCCCATCCCCTACTCGGCATAAAAATAAATTGTCCTTGCCTGCTAATTTAGATACGGAGACGATTTTAACCGCAATCACGTCAATCGCCTTCTCCATTGTAACCGTACTCCCTAAAGCTAACCGTTTCTTGAAGTCCTGCAAAATATTAAACACAAATCCCAAGTCTGCCGCGATTAACTTGTTTTTCTCTATTTCATTGGCGTTCCTATTAATTGCTTCCTTCAATTGATTGACCATCAACTCAAATTCTTTAACCATCTGATCTTCCATAAGCTTTTCAGGAAGCATATAGCTATATCGCATTGCTTTAATTACTGAAGTTATTTTACTGATTGCCTCTACCATTTTCTCCTTATTTAATGGCATTTTGTATTTCTTCTCGATCGTCAAATATTTTAATCGGTTCAGTGCATATTCGACCATCAAAATCCGGGGATCATTTGAAACGTCTTGGCTCATCTGAATTCCCTCTGGCTTTCATATCATATCTTTTATAAAAACTGACTTTTTTATATGCTAACTCAGTTGTTGTTAACAATTAAGAATTTTATCCATTATTATTTCTAATCGGTGAAAGTTACGAGAGCAGTTGCCATTATTGGGGTCGGTATGACCAAGTTCGGTGCCCTCAAAAAAAGAGTGGGAGCTTAAAAAAGATTAGAAACTACTCAAGGCAAATGCGCTTATTTATTACAAAGCCTTAGTTAAAGCGAAGGTCGAATCTTTGAAGATATACTGACACTTGCTTAAAGGGTAGTGGACCAGCTTGCCCCTTTTTTTTTCTGAAATGTCTTGGCTCATCTTAAACACCGACCACTCCAATAAAATTATTGTTACCTACGTAATTTTTAGAATGAATGATAATCATTGAAATCGTCTTGCTTGTTATATATTCCTAAAAAATAAAGGTTCCAAAAATTTTAAATGTTTGACCTTCTATTAGAAAAGATTTAGGAAAGTAGTGAAGAAGGTTTAGAAATCTAGGAAAAAATTCGATATCAAAAACATTTAGTTTTACCAAAACAGGCTCTCTATCAAAGAAATATTAAAGGTTCGGGTTAAATAATGGAAATCTATCTTAAAAACCTAAATACCCGTAAGCACACCAATAATTGTCATTTTAACCACTGAACGAATGAGATTTATAGAAGTATTGATTGACATTACATCAGAAATTTTTAAATATCATTCTGACTTCATAAAATATCTGATCATAAGAGAGATGTGATTCTATGACTGAAGTTAAATCTAAAATTGGAAAACGTTTTTCAGTAATAATTCCAAAAGAAATTCGAGAAAAACTGGGTTTAAAAGAAGGTGATACGATTCTAATCAGAAAAAAGGAAAGTGAGATAGTTATTTCAACTGAAAAGATTTCACCATTTAAGAAATTGGCAAATCTACTCGGAAATTTTCCTTACAATGAAAAAGTCGAAGAAGAAACTGAAAAATTCTTAGTTAAACTCATTGGAGAGGAAAAGAATGGTGATCATTGATACAGAATTTTTATTTGCTTTAAATGAAACTGATTCCAAACACCCGGAAATAAAGAATATACTAGAGAAAAAGCGGACAAATCTAAAAATTCCTTCCATTGCCATTCTTGAATATATTTTGGTATTATTATCAAAAAATACAAGCAATGAAACCATTATCGAGGCACTTTCTGTCTTAACTGACATTTTTAACGAGTATAATCTACAAATATTGAAATTAGACATTAGTCAACTAATTGAAGGGTTAAAGCTCCGCAGTGCTTATAAATTCGGCTTTTTTGATTGTTTAATTGCAGGGACGGCGCTGGCTTCAAAAGAATTATTAATTGGCGACGATAAAATATTTGGGCAGATCAAAGAACTCACTTGGCAAGATTATCAATCCTTTATTACTTCTTAGGTACCAAAAATCTAACTTATCAACGATGGGAGGAGTAGATAATCCTGATTTGGTCCAAGCCGAGAGTATTAGATATTACTTACCCAAATTGAAAATACATCTCATATCTTTTTTAGTAGCTTACTTTTTTATATAATAGTCAAAGGATATTAACTAGTAAAGATTTTATCTATATTATTTATAATCGGTGAAATTTACGAGAGCCGTAGCGATTATTGGGGTCGGAATGACCAAGTTTGGTGCCCTCAAAGATAAAGGGCTAATGGATCTATTAATTGAGTCATCATTAAAAGCGATGGAGGATTCAAAAACTACGGAATCCGAGTTTTCAGCAGTTTATGTCGCTTGTATGTTGGATCAGACTCTCAATCATTTGACAGGCATTGCAAGTGCACTAGTTGATCGCCTGAATTTAATTCCAGCTGCCGCTGACCACATTGAGAACGGCCCTGCTTCGGGAGGGTCCGCGATCAAAAATGCCTTCTACGCTATCGCGTCGGGAGCCTGTGACTTAGCATTAGTGGTGGGCGGTGAGAAGATGACGCATATTACCGCGCCGGGAGCCGTAACCTCGGCGGTGGCGACAATTACGCACCATAGTGCGGAACGGATTCACGGGGTCTCTCTGCCTTCTTTCGCAGGATTATTGACCAGGGCGTATATGGAAAAGTATAAAGTGCCAAAGGAGTGGATTACGAGCATTGCTGTGAAAAACCATAAAAATGGGGTTAATAACCCATATGCTCACTTTCAAAAAGCGATCACGATGGAAGAAGCGATGAAATCTCCCATTATTGCAGACCCGTTACAACTGTATGATATTTGCCCCGTTTCAGATGGGGGCGCCGCCGTAGTCATGTGCCCGGCTGAAATCGCAAAAAAATATACGGATACCCCGGTCCTTATCACGGGCGTGGGACAGGCTACGGATACCCATATTATCTACGAGCGCGAAGATATCACCGTTCTGAAGGCGTTACAGATTTGTTCGAAGCAGGCGTATACTATGGCGAAGAAGACGCCCCAAGATATGAATGTGGCGGAGTTGCATGATGCCTTTACGATTCTGGAAGCGGTGGAGAGCGAGGATATTGGGTTCTTCAAGAAAGGAGAGGGCGCAAAAGCGGCTTATGACGGATTGACTGCCATTGGTGGCAAAATCCCCATCAACCCCTCTGGTGGATTAAAAGCCCGAGGACATCCGCTGGGTGCTACTGGCATTGCGCAAGTTATAGAGTTAGTCTGGCAATTACGGAATGAGGCGGGCAAACGACAAGTTCCGAACGCACAAGCAGGAATAACCTGCAACTTCGGAGGATTTGGTAATAACATTCTGAGTATACTAGTGGAGAGGAAGTGAGCCCTATGAATAACACACCCATTATATCTTGGTATAAATGCAAAAAGTGTGGGAAACTTCAATATTCTGAACATATTCGGTGTCTTAAGTGCCGCAATACCACTTTCGATGTAATAAAATCGACTGGGGACTGCAAACTCTTAACTTACACTATTTTGAAAGCGCCTCCCGCCGAGTTTCAGGAGAAGAAGGCCTATGCCTTGGGGGTTGTCGAATTTCCGAATGGCATTAGAGCGCTAGGACAGATCATAACTACCGAAAACCTCAAGGTCGGGATGAAATTAAGGCCCGTATGGGGCAAGTTGGCGCAACTAGATGGGCAAGAGGTTTCCGGGATTCTCTATGAGCCTTTTGAAATCAGGGCTGAAGTAGGTTCTGAGGAAAGTCTTAAAAAACAAGAGGCAAAAAGGAAGGAATGGGAAGATAAGAGCTCGAACAAGCCCATAAAACCGGGCGAAGCAAAAGAGAAATTTGAAACCCCTTCTAAAATCCCATTAAAATCGGTTTATACACCCGAAGACATTAAAAATCTCAACTATTTTGAGGATTTAGGATTTCCAGGTGATTATCCTTTTGTACGGGGTATCTATCCAACCATGTATAAGGGCCGCCTCTGGACCATGCGCCAGTATGCCGGCTTCGCGGATGCGCTTCAAACAAATAAACGGTTCAAATATCTGATTTCAGAGGGCCAGATGGGGCTCTCGGTCGCGTTCGATTTACCCACCCAAATGGGTTATAATTCCGATAATCCTTTGGCACTTGGGGAAGTAGGGCGCGTCGGAGTGACGATCAATTCTTTAAAGGATTTTGAAGTCGTGTTTAAGGATATACCGCTGGACAAGGTCTCTACCAGCATGACTATCAACGCGCCCACCGTTGTCCTGTTAGCGATGTACATTGCGGTCGGCGAGAAGCAAGGGGTTTCTCCCGATAAGCTGACAGGAACCGTTCAGAATGATATTTTGAAGGAGTATGTAGCGCGAGGCGCCTATATCTTCCCCCCGAAGCCCGCCTTACGCCTTGCCGCTGATATTATCGAGTATTGCTCCAAAAGCCTGCCCCGATTCAATACGATTAGCATTTGTGGCTATCATATGCGGGAGGCCGGAGCCACTGCGGTTCAGGAAATCGCTTTCACCTTGGCTGACGGGATTGCGTATGTCCAAGAGGTGCTGAAGCGCGGGATTAATATCGACGAGTTCGCGCCACGTTTATCCTTTATGTTCTGCACTCAGCGATATTTCTTTGAAGAGGTCGCAAAATTACGGGCTGCTCGAAGGTTGTGGGCAAAAATGGTAAAAGAACGATTTAAGGCAAAGAATCCCAATTCATTCATGTTGCGCTTCCATACCCAAACAGCTGGTGGCACTTTAACAGCGCAGCAGCCTGAAGTTAATGTTATCCGTGTATCTATCGAAGCTTTAGCCGCTATTTTGGGCGGAACCCAATCCCTCCATGCATGTGGTCCTGATGAAGCACTTGCAATTCCCACCGAAGAATCTGTCCGCCTTTCCCTTCGCACCCAACAGGTCCTTGCTTATGAGACCGGCATCGTGGATGTTGTCGATCCTCTCGGGGGATCCTATTACGTTGAATATCTAACCTCTAAACTTGAAGAAGAGGCCCTGAAATACATCCAGAAAATAGATGAGCTGAACGGAATGCCGACTGCCATCGAAAAGGGCTATATCCAGAAAGAAATTGCCGAAAGTGCCTATTTAAATCAGAAAAAAATAGAGTCCGGGGAAGATAAAATCATCGGAGTCAACCTCTTTCAAATTGAAGAGCCCTTGAAACTCAATTTATTCAGCTTAGATAAGGATATTGAAAAGAATGCGATCCAATCTTTGCATGAATTAAAAAAGAGCCGAAATGAAACACTGATTCAAACAAATCTGAAGAAATTGAAAAAAGTTGCCCAGTCTACGGAAAACATTATGCCCATCATGATTGAAACCGTCAAGAGCTACGCCACTATCCAGGAAATTTGTGATATTCTCCGTGAGGTCTTCGGAATCTATAAAGCGCCTTCGCCCTTTTAACCTTTTTTTACAAATGATAATCCTTAAATAATAGGAAAAACACACTCTATAAAAAGGTTAGGTAAAAGTAGGGAACTAAGAAAGTGTCGTCTTTAAAGAAGCGAATTGTTCTCATAATTTTTATCGTATTCTTACTGTGTAATTCAGTTATACCCCTTTACCTGAACCTGAATTCACAAAAGAAAACAGATATCGCTATAATACCCTCGTCACCCAAATCTCTCATAATTAGAGGTGATCCGGATTATATCTTTGAAAATCAGACCTTTACCAGTTTTACTTTTTCTGGAAATGCGACTTACCTATTTAAAAATTGTTCGTTTGATTGTGATGATTTAGATTTCGTATTTTCCGTGAAAGTCACCTTTCAGAACTGCACAATTATCGCTAATAAATTTCATACGGGCATATTTACAAAAGATATCGTACCAACGAATTATTCCGTTGAAATTAATCTTACTCAATCTAGTTTAATTTTCAGACCAGCGCCCCTATTGGATATTTTACATCATACAGATTTTGTTTTCTTAGGAACTTCCGTACTAAGAATTGAAAATACCAACATACATGCACCTTTTCGACAACTCGAGCCTCATGAAGATGCGCAAATCATTCTTCATAATTCTCTTTTGGATCTACAAACAATTGAAATTTTTGAGAGAGGAAGCATTATTCTCGAGAATTCGACAGTAAAATCAAATATGACTTTAGTAGGTGATATTTATGATATCACACCCCCTCATAACTCCTCCCTCTCTCTAAATAACTCCCGCTTATCCGGGACTATTTGGAACTTTGGGGTGAATTCCACCGTAACTATTCAAAATTCTACAGTAGATTTATTGGTGAAAACACTATGGGTTGGAGGTTCGACCCACCTAAAAAACAGTGAAATAATAAGTGGGAGTTCTAATGAGATTGCAGACTTTAATATCGATGAAAAATCCTCCTGGGGAGACAGCCAATATATCATAATCGGATTGCAAGGTGCCACAATTCAAGTAGAATCCTCTGTGATATATGGTCTTGCATGTAACGAATCCAAAGCATTCATCTCTAATTCTTACATAACAGATTTTATAAGTGGTGCAGGTCTAACAACGCAAATATCGGCTATAAATTCTACTCTTTCAGGAAAGGGATATGATGGACAAACTTGGGGTGTGCTTAGTCCATTTCACGCAAGAGCTATATTCTATAAATGGACAACTGCCCCCTCCGAGCCATTCTTTTCCCTTATAAATTGCACCATTAACGGGACAATTTTACTCTGGACCGAGACTGTGATACTCCAGAATTGCCAATTTCTTCTGGGCCAATGGAATGACACTATCATTGCTTCCTCAAACGAATATCTTGTTGCCATAGTCGATTCCGAAGCGTCCCAATACCTGACCGGCAATACCAGCATTGATATTTTAGCTGGAACCGCTTACCAAATTGCGGAAACTACTTTCTCCATTAACAATGCGCTTATTAATACAACCGCAATCCTGGATAGGACAATGGATTATTTTAGCATCTTCGGGGGTAGTGGGTCCTTTATCCAGTCTTATCTGCATTACACTTATGATTTTACCACGATATGCGGTCTAATCAATTTTTCTATAATGTTAACCAATGGTTATGATAATTATACTCATGATTTCACTTTAGATTCTACAAACAATCCTTGGTGTTTTAAGGAAACGTTGCCATGGCCTGAGATTCTTTTAATTCTCGTAATTTCTGGGTTAATTGGACTGCTTTTGGTGGGGCTTTATCGGATGAAAGAATCTCGAGGCGATAAGAAGAATCGCCGTCCCCCTGGTGATGGCTTCTAATTTAGAAGGGGTTATAAAAAAAGGAAAATTAATTATTTTTTCATTTGGAGTTGTTTTTCTGCGTGCATGAGAGATGAGACGAAAATCGGAACAATTAAACCGATAAGCACCAAAAAGATTATCCATTCCATGAGTTTTGCGATGCCGGTTTCACCAAATACATTAAATGCCGCGATTATACCAACAGGGAGCGGGACACAAATGCCATAGAGCCCCACTAAAAAATTATATGGTTTGGGGATGAGGTCCTGTTTAATGAAACTAAATCGTAAACCCAGGAATATGGCACCGATTGCAAACGATCCGAACAGCAGTACGGAGAAAATAAAATGTAAATCTGCGATATCGCGGTCTTCGCTGAAAACGCCTACTCCTATCATCCCTAAAGACCCAAGACAATTGAAAAAGAAGCCCAGACTCATTAATCTATAGACCATTCGGGGGGGCGCTGGAAGATCTTCTGGAACCCGGGGAATGGGTGCCAGGTATTTCTCTAAATAGAGGAGCAATGGGAAAAGCAGGACTCCTGCACTAATCACTGCGAAGTCCAGAAGGAAGGGCGCTGGAGTAATGTTATGATTGCCAAGGTCACTAATCCAATTATCAATGATATTATATCCTTCGGGTCCAAATACGGCTGCAATGATCACTCCGAGGCCGATTGCTCCAAAAAAGAAGACCATCGCGCTGTAGCCGCAGATTTTAATAGTTTTAGGCGCTGTAAGCTTATTATAAATCCTATCAACCCACGATTCTTTAGCACTCATTTTGATCCCTCATGTTCTAATTTTCCAGCATGCCTTAAAGTGAATAGAAACACAGGAATTATGAAGCCCATAACGGCCCAGAGCAACCCCCATTCTCGTAGGGGCGTCGAATCGATAACATTCAATATTGCCACGGTGAATGGTGCCACCATTCCGATAGGGCCGATGATAAAGTTCCACGGACGCGGGACAATTTGCTGACGTGCCACCATCAACGTAAATCCTAAGAAAAGCGTTCCGAACGCGTAGAAACCAAACGTCAGATATGAAAAGATGTTGTGTAAATCATAGTAATTCCGATCGCCGCTAAATATTCCCACGAAAATGTAAAAGAAATTTCCCAAGAGGGTGAAGAAGAAGGCTAACCCAATTCCCCGATAGGTCATTCTATGAGGCGCAGGGAGTTCTTCTGGAGTGCGAGGTATCGGCGCGATATATCTCTCTTGATAAAAGATGAATGGCATGGATAAGATGCCTACTGAAATACAGGCAATATCATAAAGGTACGGGGCTGGCGTGTCCTGAATGCTTCCTAGATCACTAATCCAATTGTCCCAGACGGTATATCCTCCCGGATGAAGGGTCGCAGCGATGAGAACCCCAATTAATAATAACCCAATATAAAGGATCATCGCAGCATAGCCACAAATTTTAATCGTCTTTGGCGCTGTCAATTTATTATAAGCACGAGCAACCCAACTTTCAGTCGATTCCTTATTATCCATAGTTATTTCCACAGTAAAGTAATTTCAAAGTAAGATTTACTATCAATTCTTTTTCTGATAGATAAATTTTATCTATAAAAAGACTTTTCGTCGAGTAATAACCCTGCACAAATGGTATTATTGGTTAGTTCAAACCTTTCTTTTTGATATTACAATCAAATCTTGGCTTCGTTCTAAATTAAATTCTTCAAATTTATAATTACTATATTGTTCCTTGACTGCAAATCCTGATTCTTCAATATATTTAATAAGCTTCTCATAAAGCAATGGATAATACACCGTTTCAAAAGTTTGAAATTGTGGGAATTTAACTGAATTTAGATTGCATGGATAAGTTTTTTATGTATGCATGTGATATCAATTGTATACGGTGATAAAAATGATACTTAAACCATTGGCAGTAAGAATTACTGAAGAAATTGAAAAGGAGATTCTTGAAGTCGTGGCATATGAAAAATCGGACAAGGCAACGATCGTGAGAATACTTCTTAAAAAAGGATTACAGGAGTGGCGGAAACAGACTGCTTTGGAATTATTGCGAGATGGAAAGGTGACTTTTGCTAAAGCAGCTGAATTAGCTAAACTTTCTCTTTGGGAATTTGCTGATCTATTAAAGCAATGTAATATAGAATGGATCAGATATAAACCTGAGGAAATTGAGCAAGAAATCAAAGAAATCTATATGGCGGAGTCTAAGTGAAGCCGCTTATTTTCAATTCGACGCCCTTAATTTATCTAACCAAAATAGGGTTAAGTTCAATTCTAGAAAAACTAAAAGAAGAAAAACAAACAACTCCAATGGTTAAAAGAGAGGTTGTAGATGAAGGGAAGCGTAAAGGCATTCCGGATGCTCTCATTTTAGAAGGTTTATTTCAAAATATGGTTTTTAAGGTTTTTGAGCCCAAAAATACAAAAATACTAACAAATTTTATGGAAACTAAAGGACTTCATCTGACTGATGCAGAGGTATTGGCTCTTACAAGCGAGCTTAATGGTATCGCGGTTATAGATGATGAAGTGGCTAGAAAAGTCGCAAAAATTTACGGAATTGCTTATGTTGGAACACCCTCTATCTTAATTAAAGCGATCTTACAAAGATTAATTACTAAAGAACGAGCTAAACAAGCGATTAATGAAATGATTTCAGCAGGTTGGAGATGCAGTATCGAAACCTATAGTAAAATTATAGATGTCATCGAAAAATTACAGGATTCAAGAGAGCATACAGAATAAGAAAATTTCAAATTTAAAATCAAAAATTCAACTCTAAAACCCGATTTACTTAACTAAAGTATCGAAAGCTGTCCCGATCGAACCCGTGCACGCGTTCGATCCGACCACCCACGCTCGGATCAAAATTTGGGGGTGCGTAGATTAACGGTAAATCGGGGAAATACGCCCCTAGTCCCTTTTCTGCTAGAACCACTACTGGATGAGTGGGATCTTGAAAGACGTTCTTACTTATTTGGAGGGTAAGGTCTCTACATTGATCTTCATTCAGAAAGCCCAGGGAATGTAGGTATTCATGCAGTAGAATATGATATACGTAAGCCCAGACAATTTCATTGGGTTGTTGATTGATGATGACTCGTAAGGGGGTGACATTCATGAGGATCATGGTGCCTCCCGAAAAGAACATGCCGCCAATGAATCCTTCTGGTAATATCCCCATTTCTATGAGGCCCAAACTTAACCCTGCTCGATGTCGTCTAGTCTCTTTATTGACATCTGCCTTCACTTTCTCGAAGATGTCTGGCATCTGCGTCCGAATTTCTTGTAGATTCATAGTTTCACCAAGTTATACTATAAATATATTAAGGAATTCCAGATTTATAAACCTCACTTCTTGTGACTTTATTGATTACTTCTATAAATTTTGAAGTGATTAAAAATTGTTTCAGAAAGGTTGTATATGAATTGCTTGAAATTCAAAATAAAAAATTAATCAAAAAAAGAAAATAAAAAAGAAAATAGAGTTGTTTTTTCTAACTTTGCATGTCTTTCCATTCTTGTATGAGTTGGTCGAGCTTGCCATCCCACTTCTTCTTCATGAAGTCTCCAATGCCACTGGAATCACGTGGACCCACGAGCACTTTCCAGTTCGCCGCTTGTTCGAGCTCACCTGAAAGGCGTGCCGCCAATCCTGGAATGATAATGATCCGGTGTCTAACTTTGTTCTCTACACCTGATTCCTTGATGGCATCTACAATATTGCTCGCCTTCACCTGCCCGCCGGCCACCGAGGATTCAACACAAATCCCTTCGGAATTCACGAGCAAGAGCCATGCATTCAATTTCAAACCTTCTAAATCATCTCTTACCGTGAAGTACGTCATGGTATAGTTGGTCGTGACAAATACGGGCGAATCATCTTTCGGACTTCCAATCTCATACAGCTTTGCATCGACCGATGGGTGCACACGGGGATCGCTGTAAACGCCCTGGCGCAGGACCATCATACCGAGAAGCATCCATGGATCTGCGGTTTGGATAATGAGCATATTGGCACATCGTGCAATGAAGGTCACACCCAATCGTGCTTCTAAGAATGCCGTTTCAATGCGATCTCCTTCACTCATATTTGCATCTTTACCTATCCATGCGGTTGCAAGAACCGCTATCAAAGGCCAGCCGATGCTTTTCTCTCTTTTGGCGATCGCCGCCTTTCGGATCATCATGAAGCGGTCAAAGGTGTCCGCGAAATTCCCATCGGTAGGAACGAGTCCTGGATCTAGCGCAACTTTTTCCAAGCCCGAGTTTGCCATTGAAGTGGCAATGCTGGCAAGTTCATTCAAATCCGTTGAGTATGCGACAGCACCACACCCGTTTGCGAGAGCAATTTTAGTTACCTCCATCCAATTGTCTTTAGTTGCTGCATAGAGCAATGGACTTTTACCCTTGGCGGCTTCTGCACCTGCCTTTAGGACTGCCGGATTGGTCGAACAGAGCACCAGCGGAAGATCGCCCACTGAAAGGGCTTTTGTCACCGCTTTCGCAAAGGTGGCTGGGTCATTAGAAACCGATCGAATAGCCAGTCCCTGAAGTCTTAGAGTCGTCCCAATTCGGTAAATTGTCCAGTCCTTCACTAACTTTGCGCGCTGCTCGATTAATGCCTCATTATCATCGGGTACTGCTATCATAATTGCGGACTGAGAATAGAACGTCAATTCATGTCGGTATAAAACTTCTTCTCCGCCAATTAGGATGGACCGGTCTCCCACACCCACTCTGATTGCTCGGATGGGTGGCATTATCAGTTCTTTTAGTTTAGCATATTTCTGGGCATACTTCTTATCTTTTATCAGAGGTGGACAATCGGTAATCTCAAATTTATGGTCAAGTAGTTTTACTGCAAATGCCATGCAGGTTTCTTCTTTACACTCCTTACAATTTGTATTTGGGAGTAAAGGTGTTACTTGTAATGGACTTAGTCTTGGCACTTTTTCATTCCTCCTATATTTTCATGGTAATCCAATCTAATGGATTAACCGAAGGTCCTTTATCTTTCGCTGTCAGCAATTTAATAGCAGCTCTAAATCCTAGCTGAGCACCTGGATGTAGCATCATAGCAATGTCTAGACCGCAAAGTGAAAGCACGTACGCCGTAATCATCTCCCAGAGTGGACCACGGTAGTCTCTAGGTCCCCATTCTGGCCGCTGTTTGTCCGATAGAAATGCTTCTCGAGCACCCCATGCATTGGTCGTTCCCCCGCTCATCGGATTCTGTAAAGCCTCTTCGCCTCGTAGCCCTCCGAGCCGCATTCGTTCGTAGATAGAGAACGAATATTCAAGCCCGTAACCTAAGGTTGCACAGGTCGGATCAATGACGATGTGGTCTTTTGGTAGTTTGTAATCACTGGTGAGCATCGAATTCAATTTCTTTTGGTCGTTCAGCTCAAGTTTGGTCCAAGCTAAGACATTTTGGTCATATTTTTTGGCAATAGGTGCTACTTTTTCGACCGATTCCAACTCCAAGGAACTCAAGAGCATTCTTTCTCCAGTAGCAACTGCAGAGCAGGCTTCAAAGACCTTGGGATCCATATCATGGTTGCCTGAGCCGCCAATTACGATCGGCACTTTGACTGCCTGCAAAACTTCCTCTAAGTTTTTAGCTGCCCATTTTGGATCCTTTTTGCCGCCTAAATTCTCAGGAATAGTCGGGTCTGTACCGATGAAATGAAGCGTGATCATATCCGCACCGAAAACCTCAACACTCTTCTTCGCCCAAGCTGCCATATCTACTGTTACATCTTCTGGTTCGAGAAGGTGTCTTTTTACTGGCTCCGCTAAGCGCAAGAAACTTTCTCGTTCTTTCGTATTGACGGGCATGTCAAACACATCTGCCGTCACAACGGGCGGGTTAGGATTCGACCCTTCGAATCGGTAATAGGGAGGCACTTTCTCACCGCCGATCTTGACGTTCTTAGCACCCCTTCCGGATCGCTTGAATGTGACTTCCGCAATCTGCCCGGGATACGTTTCGGCTGGGCTGGCAAATGTTACCTGTTTCCAAGCTATTTCTTTCAATGCAGGTGTCACCGCTTGGATCATCGGACGGATCATTTGAGCTGGAAATGCACCGGCTCCACCGAATTCAAACTCTAGTTCTGCGGCTTCAATGGATACCTGTTTTAAGACGATTTCATTTACATCAGCCAATAACTTATTCAATCGCTGCTGAAATTCTGCGAGTTTTTCATCACTCAACTTTCAAACCTTCTTTTCTATTTTTTCTTTTTCTCCTTCGATTCATCTACGCGCTTTATTATTATTTCATCTGCGTATATCTTTGCATTCTTGAAAGTAACTTTCCACTTTCCACCACCGACTCCAGCAAAGGTCATTGGAACTGCTCCTGTAGCTAATGGCATTGCAGCCGCTGCTTCTCCTTCCGCTTCTGCTTCCGCTTCTGGGACTGCCTCTTCTTCCTTCGGCCATAATTCTTTGACGGGATGATTGACCTTAATCAAGAATGATTTCAAGGCGGCAAGTTCGGTAACTTCTTTTTCTGTGGCGATTTTATCATACAAGTCTTTAGGAATTGCATCTTTGATTTTCTCTTTAACAATAGATGGTAACCAAACTATTCTCTTCCAACCGCCATCCGCTTGGAAAAATTTCGAAGATCGCATGTATTCGATAGCCATACCCACGAATCCTTCCGTTTGTTTGCCGCCACCGGTCGAATTTGCCATCGTGCTAAATGGCAAGCCATTTACCGTATTACCCTTAAAATTCCGATCTACAATACCAATTCCTTGAACTTCCGGCATAAAGAACGCAATGGCTTCAAAACACCCACA
>Ga0315277_10007005_pt1 | contig 14641 bp, 10 predicted proteins | sample YL17G05_15_MG_FD_203695 | JGI IMG/M metagenome (GOLD analysis project Ga0315277, IMG submission 203695) | Sediment microbial communities from Yellowstone Lake, YNP, Wyoming, USA - YL17G05_15 | ecosystem: Environmental > Aquatic > Freshwater > Lake > Sediment | place: USA: Wyoming | collected... | reverse complement strand
GCATGGACGCGCTGTCCTTCGCGCGCCCTTTGTCAGCCGGCACGCGGTCTCAGCGGCGGGTGTCGGACGAGGACGCCGGCGTCGGCAGGCCGAACTTGCCGGACGCGAGATTGTACACGAAGTCCGCGCCCGAGCGAGACCGAATGAACAAATGCCCGCCGTTGACGGCGAAAACCGCCTCGGTCCGCTTGCCGTTGACGATTCCGGCGGCTCCCGACTTGAGCAGAGCATTGTGCAGATCCGGCCCCAGTTGGAGGATCTGCTCGTCTGTGAAGCCGACGCGCTGCATGACGCGCACGATATCGTCGGCGCTCAGGTCGGCCACGTCCTTGTTGGTCCTGGGCACGACTTGCAGCGCGATCGGGTCGCTGTCCAGACCGGACTCCGACTGCTTGCCCCACGTGAACAACCTGCCGCAGCCCACCACCTCCAAAGCCAGTAGAACCAGGACCAGCCACGTACCAGTCGCCGCACTGAACATGGATCCGCGTTTACTGCGCACTGTTGTCACACTCCTTACTTGGGGGCTCCAAACGCGGCCTTTCGCGTTTAGGAACCCTGCCTGCCCGTCACTGATTCTGGCGGGACAAGGCTTCTGCAAGATTCTGTCTGAACTCATTGCGAGCGGGCTCCGTACGCATCGACGCTTCCGTCGGCTCCGGCGCCCGGAAATTCACATCCTTGGCGTCGCGGATCATGTACGCCGTCACGAAGACCGCGATTTCCCGGCTCGATTTGTCATTGTCCTTGTTGCGGAACAAGCCGCCGACCAGCGGGATATCGCTCATAAAGGGAACCCGCTGCTCCTTCTTGCGGGAGCGATTCTCCGTCAAGCCCGCGAGAGCCACCGTACCGCCATCCTCGACCGTGACCGAGTTTTGGGCCGTGCGCCGCGTCACCACCGGCAACTGGCTGCCCCGGCCGCTCGGGATGCTGTCGCTGACCTCGATGGCCAGATCGAGGGTGATATCATTGTTGTCGCCGATGTGCGGCGTGATGGACAGGACCGTTCCGGACTCGATCTTCTCGAGCTGCGACTGGGCGTAGAAGAGCTGCTGCTGCGTCGGGGAGGTCATCATGAACCATTCCTCCGTGACCTGCCGCAGCTGGGACTGGCGGCCGTCCTGCGCCAGGAGCTTCGGACTCGAGACGATATCCGCCTGGCTGTTCTCCTGCAGCAGTTTCAACGCGGCCATCAAGGACTCGGTGAACGCACGCCCGGAGGTGTAGCCAATCTGAATGCCCGTCATCGTGTTCGTCAGGACATTCTCCTGGTTGTGGAGACTGGAGTCATACGCCACGCCGGCGCGGAGCGTCGGGAAGGCCCACTGGACACCGAGGTTCAGAAGGTCGCCGCGCTCCATGACCACGACGCGTGCCTCGAGCAGCACTTGCCGCGGACGAGTATCCAACTGTCGAATATCGTCCACGATCCGATCGGCCATCGCCGGCGACGCGGTAATCGTCAGGATATGGCCGCGGTTGTTGGGATCCCGGCTATCGACGGGCTCCGCCTTGACAAACTGCGTGAAGGCCGGCGACAGCAGGGCGGCAATGCGTTCCGGCGTGTTGTAATTCACCCGAATCTGCCGCGTCTCACTGATGTCCTTGAACGCGGGGCCATTCGACCCAGGATCGGCCACCAAGTAGAATTGGGCCGTCTTCTTGACTACGTACCCCGTTCCAGCCAGCATGATCTCCAAGGCTGTCTCCAGAGGCTGGTCCTTGATATCCACGTTGACTGTGCCGGTGACGTTCGGATCGGGAATGATCGGGATCTCCGTCAGGGTGGACAAGTCCGTCAAGGCCGTCCGCAGGTCACCGGTCACCGTCTGCGAGATCGGCTTGTACACGAGGAACGTGCTATCGCCCACCTGCCGCGACCGATAGGCCGTACCTTGCAGCATGGCGTTCAGCGCTCCCCCGACATACGGCAAGGTTACCGTGTTCAGATCGAAGGGAACCGCTACGGGCTCCCCGCGCTTGACCGTCAAATCAATGGCGATGTTGGCGCCCGTCCTCTGCGCGAGCGTCGTGAGCACCCCGACCAGATCGCTGCTGCTACCGAACACCGCAGCGCTCGGCGGCAACTGCGTCTGCTGCCAGGCAGGCTGAGTCCCGAAGGGCGGGAGCTGCGTGCCTGCCGGTATGGTCGGAATCTGGTCGCTGGGCAACTGGGTGTCCAGAGGCTTACCCTGCAGAACCGCCAGCTCCTGCTGGAGCTGCGCGATCCGCTTCGTCGTCTGCATCGGCACCTGTCGACGCTGCTGCGTGAGCTGGGCCACCTGGTTCTGCAGCCTGGTCAGTTCCTTCTGTTTCTGGTCGATCTGCTGCATCGCCTGCGGACTCGGCCTCGGAGCCGTGGTCGTCTGATTGGCGTCCGCCACCGGCTTGGTCGTCGGCGTCGGCCCCACCGACGGCTTTGTCCCTGGGCCTCTGGTCGGCGGCGTCTGCACGGCCGGCGTCGGCTTCTTCGTCGTCGTGGTGTCGATATCTTCAATCACATTCGCGAACGGAATCTTGTTCGGATCGAATACGAATTCGGTGTGGTCCAGCACCAGATCCCCGGACCAGCCCCAGGGCACCTTGATGCTGTACTTGCCTTTGTTATCCGTGGTGGCCGTGTACTTGCCCGGTTCGGCCGTGATCTTCACATTGGCAATCGGCTCACCCTGCAATTGGATCAGGCTCGTGATGGAGACCATCTTGATCTTGCCGGTGAAATTCTGCGTCATGTTCTGAGCCATTGCTTCGAACGGCTTGGTCCGCGGCTCGAACGTGAAACCGTCTTTCTCCGCCGTGATCTTGCCCTTCCAGCCGTGGTCCACCTGCAACTGGAACTCGCCCTGGGCATCGGTCGTCGTGGAGCCGCCGTTATTGTCGGCGATAACGAACACCTCCGCCACCGGACCCGATTCACCGGTGATCCGACCGGAGATGGTGTACTGCAGAACCTTCGCGGTATAGTCCGCGGAGACGGGCTCCAGGACCTCTTTATACTCCTGCTTGGGAGGATCAAAGGTGTAGCCGGTCTTCGTGGGCGTCACGGCCCCACTCCACTTGTAGGCCACCTCGACGCTGTAGGACCCGTCCGGTCCCGAGACCGGCGAGTTGGGCAGACCCCGGAGTATGACCCCGGCCATGCCCGTGCTTCCCGAAATCTTGAAGGTAATCGCCTGCGCCTTGTAGTCCTGCTTCACATCCTTGCTGAGGGAATCGTACGTCGGGTTCGAGGGATCGAACGAGTACCCTTCCTTTACGGGCGTCACGGACCCGGACCACCCATACGGGACTTTCACAGTGTAGACGCCCGTCGCATCGCTGGTCACCGCACCGGGGAGCCCTTCCAATGCGACATTGCCGGTTCCGGTTTTCCCGGAAATCGCCAGGTAGATCTCGGACGAATTGTAATCCTGCCGTTCCGTGTTGGCGACGACCTTCGTGTACTCCCGCAACGCCGGGCTGAATGTATATCCGGCCTTCTCCGGAGTCACCTTACCCAACCACCCGTGCTCGACTACTGCCGTGTAAAAGCCATTGGCATCTGTAACGACCTCCCCGGGCAAGCCCTTCAAGAGCACGCCGGGCATGCCCGCCGTTCCGGAAACCTTGTACGTGAACACCGTGGCGGTATAGTCCTGGTTGGTCTGCGGCTCGATCACGTCCGCGTACTCGCGCGACGGCGGATTGAATGTCCATCCCTCTTTTGTCGGAGTGACGGGCCCCTTCCAGGCCCAGCCCACTTCCGCGGTATAGCTGCCGTCTTCCTTCGTCACCACATTGCCCGGCAGCCCCTTCATCGTGACTCCCGCCGCGCCGGCGGTGCCGGAAATCTTGAACGTCAGGGGACGCGCCTTGTAATCGCTGTTCTTATGGTCTTCCTTGACTCCGCCGTACTGGCGGCTGCTCGGCTCGAAACGGTACCCTATCTTCTCGGGCGTCGCTTCGCCGCTAAAGCCGAATTCGACCGTCACACTGTAGCGACCGGTCGGATCGCTGACGGGCTCTCCGGGCAAACCGATCAACTTGACCCCCGCCAGCTCCGTCGAGCCGGAAATGGTGAAGCTCAGGATCGTACCCTTGTAGTCCTGATTGGCCAGGTTGCTCGTGACTTTCTGATAAATCCGGTTCTTCGGCTCGAAGGTATGTCCGAGTTTCACGGGCGTGACAGTCCCGCTCCAGTTTACCTCGACTTCAGCACTGTAGACACCGTTGTCGTCGGTTATCGGAGCGCCGGGCAGGCCCTGCATCGTCACGCCGGCCAGGCCGACCGTGCCTGAGATCTGGTACTTCCTCTTGCTGATCTTCATGGTCTGGCTGCGGGTCTCTGGTGCCAATAATAGAATTGCGCAGAGGGCTATCACCCCGCCCCATGATAGTCTACCGATGTGTGTCCTGGCCATAGGTTAACGTCCCTTTCTGCAGCCGTAACTACGCCATCCCACGGCTTTCCAACCTGTATCGGCAATCCCGCGCCCTGCTTTAAGCAAAAAGCTCCCCTGCCGTATGCTACAATTGCTACAAGTTAATGACTGTCTTGCCGCCTACTCGGCTCATGTCGGTCACCTGAACCTCTTTGCCCCCGCCTTGCTCGACAACATCGATGGCAATCTGATCCTGAAAATTGTCTCCTTTTGCTTTGCCGTACTCCATGACCGCCGTGAGACGATAGGTTCCCACGGCCAGACCGGAGACATCCAGCACCCCGGTGAAGTTGCGCACGTCCAAGGGCATCAGCATGGTCGTCTGATCGTAGCCTTCACTGCGGAGGGTGAAGCGGGTGACCTCCACACCGCTGGTGGCCGTATTGCCGGTCGCCGAGGTGACCACCGCCTTGCACGTGGGCACCACGTGCGTATCTCCGGTGTTCATGAACCGCGCGGTAACAAAATAGCGCGACGGCGTTGATTGGGAGATCGTGAAGACCATCTTGTTGATCTGGATGGTATTCTGAGCCGTCTTGTTGTGCACGCACAGCGGAACTCGGGTGACCCCACCCGTCTGCCCGTCCGCATACGTGGCCGCCAGTGTGATAGCCCCGTAGTAGTTCGGGAGTGTCGCGGTGGCGGGCATTCGCGCGGCGATCCGCAGATTCTGCCGCCCGTGCCCCTGCAGGGTGAACTGCCTGGGCTCGACCGTTACCCATTCGGCGCATCCGAAGTCTTCTCCCGCAATGCCCTTGGCGGATACACGATTGCCCATGTGCTCCGGCAAAATCAGATCGGCATTGACCACGACCGGATCGTCGGAGGGATTCACGACCATGATAGACGTGGCTCGCGCTCCGCCCGGGAGCGTCTCTGTGACCACCTCCCTGGTACCGACCTCGAGATCCGCATCCGGGCTGGTGGAGTTCACTTTTGTGTCGCCCTTGAACTCCAGGATTTTCTCCGTTTGCCCGCTGCGGTGCCCATCCACCATCAGGAAGCCCTCGACTTTGTACGTTCCCGAGACCAGGGGCTTGCGGACGTCCTGGGTCAGGTGCAGTTGCACGCCGGGAATAATGCCCATATCGGTGTACTTGATCTCCCCGACCTTCCGCCAGCGGCCATTCAACTGGTTCCAGATGCGCCACATTCCCGACAGGCGTGAGTAGGTCCCTCCGTCGTTTCTGATGTCCATCGAGGCCAGACATACCGCGGGTCGGTTGTCCGTCTCCTCCAGGAATTCGAGCCCCACATCCGTCAATTCGACCTGATGGCGCATCGGACGACCCGTCACTTCCAAGATCACCGGGATCACGAATTGGATGGCCATCTCCGTCGCTATGCCCTCCACCACCCCGGGTCGAGGAGCCGACTGGGCCTGGACCGCCGCGAAATAATAGCCGCGGGTCCCCGGCGGCACCTCGATTTTTATCTTGATCGGCTCGATGGTCAGCGGGCGCACGTCCGCGGTGTCCTTGTCGAAGCTAAGCCAGCTTGCGCAGCTCGCCAAGTTCGACTGGTCTATGTTGGGATCGTCCGAATTGAAGTCCAGCCACCCGCCGTCCGACCTCTGCGTCAGCTCCACGATGCGCAGTCCGATCGTCTCCGTTACCGTCCTGTCCAGATTCTCAAGTTTGAATTCGGTCGTGAAACGCTTGCCTGGCTGCACGGGAATCTGGATCTTCATCGGCTGGACGAGAAATTCGCCAAATGCCGAGCTGCCGGCAACCAGAATAATCGCTGCGGTTCCGATAATCCGACCCAGAAACGTACTGCTCGCATACCGTGACTTGCCCGTCTGATGCCCCAAAGAGTTGAAATCCGTTCGCATAGATCGACTCCCCATCACCTGTGCCACTCCCAATTTCTCAGACTCAGTTCTCATCTGTGACCCTGATGCGTGCTCTATAGCCGGTCTTACGCTGATTCTGTAGTTTCTTACCTCTTCGGCAATCCAAAGAAGGCACTTGCCCTGTTTCTCGTGATTTCCCGTGAAACACCCCCAACCTACGGTGCCGCCTCCCGCCAGGACCGATCCCTCTTGTCCTGATATCCTTGGATAGGATATCACCAAGAGTATCAAATTGGGGTTGCCTTGTCAAGTCTATTTTGCCCATCCTCGCACATTTGCCCATTTTAACTCATCCGAGTCTTGGAACTACCCTGCCAGCGTGAAAGCTCCCTTCCTTGCGTAATCGTCGCCCTCCCGACCGTGTGAAAAGAAGAAGGGGAGAGATGGATTGTTGACATCCACCCCTCCCCTTTTGTTTGACCTACTCAGCCGTCATGAACACCGTCGTCGGCATCGGTTTTTGAAGGCTTAGTCAGGACCTTGCCAACTTCGGGCTCTGCCGACCGAGCTCTGCCATCAGAAGCTTAGGTCTGCGGTACCGGACGAACCTTCAGAATCACGGTCGCGACTTTGACATCCTTCTGGCCACCCTTCACTGCACCACCACTGTAGAGATCAGCATCGGTCAGTTTGGCACAAATCTTCGCTGTGGCGCCGGGAGGATCCATGATGGAGTTCTCGGTCACCTCAGCGGAATAGTTGCCGCCGACCTTGCCGGTGGGGGTAATGCTGACGCTCAACTCGATCTTCGTGTTTGTCTCAACGGGGACTTTGACGCAGCCGCTGTAGACATGGATGCTTTCCTGGCCCAGTTTGATATGGTAGTCGCCCTGATTCTTCACCCGGATCCAATACCCAATGTCCATCAAAACCGGGATCTGCATCAGCTCGACCGGCACAAACTCGCACGGCCACTCATGACTCTTGACCTCTCCGGCCGGTGCCATTGCGGCCAGCAAAGTTACCACTACGACTGCAAATAGTGCCTTCTTCATTTTCACTTCCTTTCCAATTTAACCCTCGCTCCGAGTTGGCCGATAGGCCAGATGGAGCTAACCCAGTCACTCCGGCTTGGCAAACGCATGCCTAAGCCGCACACTCCAGCGGGCACCACCACTCTTAGCGACTTGTCCGGACCTGCCCGCTTCTGATCCGACACGTCGCGGCCCTTCAGACTCTTGTAAGATTTGACCTGCGATTTTCATTCCCACTTGGCATTTGACATCGTCCTACTACCGTCCGGAAAGAGGGCCGGTCTCTCCGGACAACCCGCAAACCGTCCCCAGTTTGCGAGGTCATTGTGTCGTCACCTTACCTCCTTTCTCCCCTGTCCCTTGCTCAGGGGGGGGCTCTACCCAGGATCGCACCGTTTCTATAGGTCTGGGCAATCTATTCTCACGAGATAATGCCGGCCCGACAGAATCGGTGGCCAAACCCTGTTTCATCACCCTCTCCGAATCAAGGCCCTGCCATGACGGTGATCATCAAGGTTCCGCCGTACCGCCCTGCCGGGTAAGACGCTGACCCTTTCATGCCTACGCGAAGCTCGATCGGCACGTCGACGCCCTTACCCAGTGCCGGCTTCTGCGACGTGGCTACCAACACCCGTCTGTTTCCCACGGGCACCTCTCTGCCGTTGATGGCCACAGACATATTCGCCGCCGATAGTGCCACTTTCCCTCGCTCGTGCTTGAGGCCTTGGAACGAGGCTTCCACACGATACGAACAGTTGGACACCACGCGAGCGGTCACCTTGGCCGTGAGCTGCTTCGAGCCGGGTCCGTAGACCTCACCCAAATCCAATGGCTTGCTGGGTATCGACAGAGATACAAACGGCCGCGGCGGATGGACCGCCGACGCGATACCCGTCACGGCCAGGCAAGCCGCAACCATCGCATAAGTCTTCGCCAGACTCCACATCTCTTTACCCCCCAAAACTAACCGCGTCTTCGAAACACCTATGCGGTTCCATCCATCTGGCGCCTTCTGCTTCCTGCGTTCAGCTAAATCAAACTCATCCAGTTGTTTGAGAGCCCCTCTCCCTCGAATCATGTCTCCCTGTGCGTTCCTTGGCGACGACCTCATCCTCTTTGACGGTGTGAGAAACAAGAAGTACTACGAGGTGATACACCCAACCTGCGACCCTTCTCGACCCTCCTCACTTTCTCACTCTCCTGCCGTCCTGCCGGACCTAACTCCGTACGGAAATCTCAGATGTCCATCCGGCATATGGCGCTACAACTTCACAGTATCTGAGATTGTCTAAGTTACCAAGATTACCAGTTTTCACTATGCCTGTCAAGGCCAAAATCCAAAAATCTGCTTTTTTATCCTGGGCCACTCAGCTTGCCACTTTACCGTATTTTACCCATACTTCCAATAAATGTCAACACCTTTGAGCAGGAATTTAGTTGTACGTTCTCAGGAGTTGCGTGGCAACAGAGACAGGATCCGCCGGACAGCCCCTCATGGGCAGGCAATCCGTCCACCGGCTACCCTGTGCGCACGTGATGACAGACGTGTAAATCACCGTAAAGTAAAGGCTTACGTACGGACGACACCGATGGTCCGGCCGAGCTCGCGGGGTGCGCCACTGCCATCCGTGCCGCACAAGACATGGGAGATATGATGCCCGAGACTTACAGAAAAAAACACGTAATAAGGGACGTGACTACTGTATCAACTCCCCGAGTAGGGCTCGAACCTACAACCTAGCGGTTAACAGCCGCTCGCTCTACCTATTGAGCTATCGGGGAATAGCATCGAAAGTGAAGCCCCGGGAGCGAACCTGAGGCCCCCACTATTATCGTCCAACCTCAAACGGATTTCAATGCTTTTGTCAAGATTTCTGTGGACGTGCCGATAGAGAAAAAGTCGCGGCCGTGCTGGACACGGACAATCCAGCCGACTAAATTAACTGGTTTACGTATCTTGCGTAGACTGGACCGGCGCCGAGTGCCGGCGGGATGCGCTCTGGCACTCACGCTCTGACACGGCCGCAGGATTCGAGGAACAACGCTATGCCGCAGCGCATCTACAAGGTTCATAGGAGCAATCATTGATCCTTCGGTTCTTAGGTTAGGGCTAACATGGCCAAAGATATTCTCAGCGTGGGGGGTTTCACAATCATCAAGCGGATTGGCAATGGAGCCCGCAGCACCATCTATCTCGCCACGGATGACCAGGACGGAACCGTCGTCGCCCTCAAACGCCTGATCTTCGAGAAACCGGAGGACCACCGGGTCTTCGAGCAGACGGAAAACGAATACAAAGTCGCCCAGCGAATTGACCATCCATACGTCCGGAAATGCTACAAGCTCCAAAAAATTCGCAGCATGTTCCGCGTCAGGGAGATGCTGCTTTCGATGGAGCACTTCGACGGCAAGACGCTCGAAGAGACCACGACGCTGAGCCTGGGGGACGTCCTGCTCGTATTCCGGATGGTGGCGACCGGGCTCAACACGATGCACCAGCAAGGGTACGTCCATTGCGACATAAAGCCCAATAACATCCTGATCAACAAGAGCGGCACGATCAAGATTATCGATCTGGGTCAGAGCTGCCGGATCGGGACCGTCAAATCGCGCATTCAAGGCACGCCCGACTACATCGCGCCCGAGCAGGTCCGGCGCAAGACCCTCGGCCCCAAGACCGACATCTTCAATCTCGGCGCGACCATGTACTGGGCCTTGACCGGCAAGAACGTGCCGACGCTGATTCCCAAGCGAAACGGGCTGCGCGCCGTCGAGCCCCCGAAGCGTCTCGCCCCCCACGAGCTCAAGAGGCAGTTGCCGATCGGGATTTCCAAACTGGTCATGGATTGCATCAAGGAGGACCCGGCCGAGCGGCCGGCGAATATGATGGACGTCATCTCTCGACTGGACATGATGATCCACAGCATCTTCGGAAGCAAGATCAAAGCGAACCGCAATGCCTCAGACAACCATCGCTCTGCTCAATAGGGGGATCCAGGCCAATCGGGCGGACCGGTTCCGGCGCGCCAATCTCATTGGTCTGCCCGCACCAGGCTCGCTGATCGTCGGCGGCGACATCCACGGGCACCGCCGGAATTTCGAGCGGCTGGTCGCGTACGCCGACCTGCCCAACCATCCGGATCGGCACATCGTGCTCCAGGAGATCATCCACGGCGGCCCGGAAGATGAGGCGGGCGGATGCCTGTCTTATCAACTGTTGTTGGACGCCGTCCACTACAAGCTGGATTTCCCCGACCAGGTCCACTTCGTCATGGGAAACCACGATACGGCCAGCATCAGCAGCACGGAGGTCATGAAGAACGGCAAGGAGATGAACCGGGCCATGGCCTCGGCCCTCGAACGGGAGTTTCGCCAGGCCGGCCCCGACGTCGGATCGGCGATAAGGCAATTCCTGTTTTCGCAGCCCCTGGCCGTCCGGTGCAGCAACCGGATCTGGATCTCTCATTCCCTGCCCAACGACCGCTGCGTCGATGCGTTCGATCCCGGCATCTTTGCCCGGGACCTCAAGCTCGGCGATTACGAAAAGCCCGGGTCGGCCTACCTGCTGACCTGGGGCCGCCAGCACAGCCAGGCCACGCTCGACCGCCTGGCCCGAACGCTCGACGTCGACTTCTTCGTGCTGGGGCACCAGCATCAGCAGAGAGGCTGGAGCCAGGCCGGCGACAACCTCGTCATTCTGGCCTCCGATCACAATCACGGCCATCTGCTTCGAATCGACCTGTCCAAGACCTACACGATCGCCCAGCTTATCGACTCCCTGGTTCCACTGGCCGCCATCGCCTGATCCGCCGGCCCCATTTCACAGTCCTGCCGATTGCGATGGCCTTGCTCACAGCACGGCCTAATACGGATTCGGAAAAGTTCCGGCGCGGTAGAGACTCTGTCATCCTGAGGCGCAGCCGAAGGATCTGGCCCCCGAAAAGGAGGTTTCTTCCTCTCACAGCCCAGATCCTTCACTGCGCTCCGCGCCGTTCAGGATGACCGACGGTGCGCAAGAACTAATCAGAATCCGTATTAAGTCCCAAGTTGAGAAACGGTGCCGGTACGACCGGCAAAAAACTCTGGTGTTTGGGTGCAATTTCTCCTATCGTAACCGTGCGGCCGGCAGAAGGATTTGCGGGCCGGACTCAAGACGCATGGTTGTGTGGCAATCGGTCGGCTCGATATGGATTGGTACTACGCTATAGCCTGGGCGGCGATCCTTGTGCAGTTGCTCGTCCTGTACTACGCTGTGCGCAATTATCGCTACGCGCTGGCCAAAACCTCCGGGCGCGGCCCGGCCGCCTACCGGCCTCGCACCACCGTGATTATCCCCTGCAAAGGGCTCGATGCCCACTTCGAATCGAACATCAGGTCGTTTCTCGAGCAGGACTACGACAATTACCGTTTGTTCTTCGTGGTCGAGGCGGAATCGGATCCCGCCTATGCCCAGCTTCGCGTCCTGAAGGACAAGCCCGCTCAATCCTCCCGCGCCACCGACGTTCAACTCCTGGTTGCCGGTCCATCCCGGTCCTGCGGTCAGAAGATTCACAATCTTCTCTATGCCCTGCGTCACGTGCCCGACGACACCGAGGTTCTGGCCTTCGCCGATTCCGATATTTGCGTGCGCCGTGACTGGCTCCGCTGCCTGGTCCGCCCCTTGCGGCGGTCCACATCCGGCGTGGCCACCGGCTACCGCTGGTTTGTCGCTACGGAGAACAACCTGGCGAGTCTTGCTCTATCGGCCATTAACGCCGCCGTCGCACAGTTCCTGGGCAACAGCATCCTCAATCAGGCCTGGGGCGGCTCGATGGCCGTCCGCCTGGAGGACTTCCGCCGCCTGCAGATCCCGGAAATCTGGTCGAATACCTTGAGCGATGATTTGTCTCTGAGCCGGACGATCAAGCGGGCCGGCATGCGGATCACGTTTGTCCCGGCATGCCTCGTCGCTTCGTTCGAGTCCGTCACGTGGCCGAAGCTCCACGAGTTCGCCCGCCGGCAGCTCCTCATCACCCGCGTCTACACGCCGGGAACCTGGTGGTTGGGTTTCCTCAGCAGCCTGGGCTCGGTGGTCGGCCTGTGGGGCGGCACCGTTGCCGCGGTCTACGCCGCCGCGACCCACGCAGAGCACATCGCGCTCTACGCCGCTGTGCCCATCCTCTTTTTTGCCGGCCTGCTCACTCGCGCGGTCCTGCGTCAGCTCATGGCCGTAAAAGTGCTGAAAGAGCATCTGCCCCAACTGAGCCGGGCCGCCGCCGCCGACGTCCTCGGCTGCTGGTTCTGGTCCTTCGTGTTATTCCTCTGCCTGCTCTCCTCCGCCTTCGGCCGAACCATCCGCTGGCGCGGCATCCGCTACAGACTCGTCAGCCCCACCCGGACCGAAGTCCTCGGTAGTTGACCCATGTGGGTTACTTCTTCTGTGCCGGCTGGCTGGAGAGTTGCTTGAAGACCTCTTTCATCTTGCCCTCCCGAGACAGCTCCGCGATGACTTCTGTCATAACCTGCTGGCGCAGTTTTCGCAATTCCTCCGGCAGGTCACTCTCACGCAGCATGAACTCGATGAAATACCGCCCCCCCTCCATCGGAATGCTGATCTTGCCGACGTAGCCCCCGCCCGGCTGGGGCTCGCTCAGCGTCTGCTGGGGCGTCCCCTTCATGGGCTCTGTCGATAGTGGATGCAGTTCCATCACTCCCTCGCTGAGGTAGAGGGTCCGATGGACGCCGAGAACGGATAGCGCTCTATCGAGCACGTCGACCAGCTTGACATTCTGGACCTCCAACGTCATTTCCCGGGCCAGCGATTCTGGCACATAACCACCTGGGAATCGCAGCGCCAGATCCGCCCACGCCGCCAGCCTTCGTATGATCGATTCGCCAGTTTCATTGCTGAACGAGACATCGATGATCTGATCCAAGTGTGCCTGCCAAAACTCCTCCTGTGAGACAATCCTGATCTCAGGCACTTCACGCGGAAACTGCGGGCCCTCGACATACCACAATTGTGAGGGTGGACCATAGGCTCGAGCCGCATCCAAGAGCAGGGCTATCGTCACCGGCGTGCCTCGACGCGAGTTGGGGTCCGCAGGCGTACTCACTTGCGGATCGCGCTTGAGGGTAGCTCGCATTGCCTCGTCTATCCATCCCAGAGACGTGTAGGGCACGATAGCTATCGGTTCGCCAGCCAGGAGATTAAGTATATCCTGTGCGCCTGGCGAGGAGCCGCTGATCCATAGCCTGCTGCCGTACACATTCGCCAGCAACTTCAGTTCACTGGCGCTCGGACGCCCGATGATGTGCTTCAGCTCCGACCGGGGATAGATCGTCAGCGATTCACCGCCCGCCGCGTACCGCATGAAGAAGCTGTTGAGCATCTTCTCCAGGCTCTCCGCCAACCGCCCCTCCAAGGTAACGGAAACTCGCGTGTCTTGCCCCGCAGGCAGCTTCCAGGCAGCTTCCGGGGAAAGCACGATCTTCACGCCTGCCTTTTGCCCGATCTGTTCAAGGGCGTTGGCAATCGTGACATCCTCCAGCTTGATGGTGACCTCCTGTCTGAGCCTCTCCTCCACTTGTGCCTGGTCGGCGCGAACGCCTCCCACCCCGACACCAAGGCCGATCAGGGCCAACGCGGTCATTTTGAAAGCCATGTTTGCCATACTCGTACTCCTGGACTTGAGATTATCTAAAAAAGACAGAGGATATCTGAGGCATCGCCGCCGTTGCGATGCTTCTCCGCGGAAAGCCCCTGTCCGGCGACAATGCACCAGCGCGCCGGCGTTTGGCTCTCCTGTCGCGGCTTGTCGGATGTGAGAATTCTGAGCTCGCACCGCACGGGCCTCTCGGCACGTGTGAAAGAAACCTGCGCGGTGCCCCTCGGACGAGCGGTTTCGATCATCGTCACTTTCGCCTCACCTTGTACCGAAGCTACGCGTCCGGGTCCTGTGGCCTCCGGGATCGCAAAGATGAGAACACCGGCGGTCAAAGCGATGCCCGCCGCCAGCGCCACCCACTTGTCGTATCGATTCCACGAGCGAGACCAGGCAGGGGCGGTCGTCACGCGGCGGTCCATGCGCCGCCCGAATTCCTCCCAATCGAACTTGGCAAGCTGCCGTTCGGCATTTTGTCGGAGCAAGGTGTCAAGGTCATGATCCTTTCGATTCATTCGAGATACTCCCTCAGCAGGACACCCAGCTTCTTTCTGGCCCGATGTACGTGCCAGCGCACGGCCCCGGCCGAGCAGCCCATGATGCGCCCGACCTCCTTATGGGACAGACCGTCCAGTCCGAACAGGGCGATCGCCTCCGCCTCCTTCGCGCTGAGCCGCTGCAAAGCTCGCTCAATGGCCGTATGAAGCTCTTCCTCACGTCCTCTCTCCTGCGGCTCGGCCGCCC